>Ga0160422_10003076_pt1 | contig 10341 bp, 7 predicted proteins | sample Fk160mmetaG_FD_108192 | JGI IMG/M metagenome (GOLD analysis project Ga0160422, IMG submission 108192) | Marine microbial communities from the Central Pacific Ocean - Fk160115 60m metaG | ecosystem: Environmental > Aquatic > Marine > Oceanic > Photic zone | place: The Central Pacific Ocean... | reverse complement strand
TTTACGGTTAAGCCTTCGCGGAAGTTGGCGGTGATCGCGTTTTCAATTATGGATCCATCCGGTCGGGTCATTAATCCACGCATACCCGCTAACTGACGAATCTGTGCGGGTGAACCACGAGCCCCAGAGTCAGCATAAATGTAAACCGAGTTGAATGAGGTCTGTTCCTCGTCCTGGCCCTCTTTATTGACCACCGACTCTTTGGAGATGCCATCCATCATGGCGCGAGCCACCAGATCATTCGCTCGCAACCAGATGTCTACAACTTTGTTGTACTTTTCACCTTGAGTCACCAAGCCCGACGCATACTGCGACTCGATCTCTTCGACCTCTGACTCCGCTTCCGCAATGATCTTGCTTTTTGCCTGCGGGATGACAAAATCCTCGACGCCAATCGAGGCGCCAGACGAGGTCGATCGCGCAAAACCCGCATACATGAGCTGATCCGCAAAGATAACCGTATCCTTCAGGCCACACCGGCGATAACAGTCGTTGATGAGCGACGAAATCGCTTTCTTATCCATGGCCTTATTGACCATATCGAAAGGCAACATTTTCGGCACAATGTCATACAACAGCGCTCGACCCACGGTGGTTTCGTAGACCTGAGATTGAGCCGTTAGGGTACCGGCTTCATCCACCGAGTGCTCCTCTACACGCACCTTCACGCGCGCATGCAAGGCCACCTGCTGAGCATGAAAGGCCCTATGCACTTCATCGATGTTCGCAAAAACCGCACCCTCACCAAGCGCATTAATTTTTTCCCGCGTCATGTAGTAGATGCCCAAAACAACATCTTGCGACGGCACGATAATGGGCTCCCCACTTGCCGGTGACAAAATATTATTGGTTGACATCATAAGCGCACGACTTTCTAGCTGCGCCTCCAAAGTTAGCGGCACGTGCACCGCCATTTGGTCGCCATCGAAGTCTGCGTTGTACGCACTACAGACCAAGGGGTGCAACTGAATTGCCTTACCTTCGATTAAGACGGGCTCAAATGCCTGAATACCTAGACGGTGCAAGGTCGGGGCTCGGTTTAGCATTACTGGGTGCTCGCGGATTACGCCAGCTAAGATGTCCCACACATCTGCCGTTTCGCGTTCTACCATCTTTTTTGCAGCCTTAATGGTAGTCGCCAACTGCAGTTCTTCGAGCTTGCCAAAGATGAACGGCTTGAACAGTTCCAATGCCATCTTTTTCGGTAGGCCACATTGATGCAGCCTCAGTGTTGGCCCACAAACAATAACGGATCGACCAGAGTAATCGACTCGCTTACCCAACAGGTTTTGGCGGAAACGCCCCTGCTTGCCCTTGATCATGTCGGCCAAAGATTTCAGCGGACGCTTGTTCGAGCCGGTAATCGCTCGACCCCGTCTACCGTTATCCAGTAACGCATCCACCGATTCCTGCAGCATACGCTTTTCGTTGCGCACGATAATATCGGGCGCAGACAGGTCCAATAGGCGCTTCAATCGGTTGTTACGGTTGATCACGCGACGATAGAGATCGTTGAGGTCGGAGGTCGCAAACCGACCGCCCTCCAGTGGAACTAAAGGCCGCAAATCGGGTGGCAACACCGGCAGCACGGTCATAACCATCCACTCCGGCTTGTTTCCCGACTTTACGAACGCCTCCATGAGTTTGAGGCGCTTGGAAAATTTCTTGATCTTGGTTTCGGAATTAGTCGCCGGTATTTCTTCGCGAAGCTGCGCGATCTCAGCGTCCATATCAAGATTCAACAAGAGCTGCTGAACCGCCTCAGCGCCCATACGCGCGTCGAATTCGTCACCGTATTCCTCGAGGTTCTGGTAATACTCTTCATCTGTGAGCAGTTGCCCAACCTCAAGATCCGTCAAACCCGCGTCGATGACAACGAAGGATTCAAAGTACAAAACTCGCTCAATGTCTCTTAGCGTCATATCCAACAATAAGCCTATGCGAGACGGCAGCGACTTCAGGAACCAAATATGCGCGGTAGGGCAGGCTAATTCAATGTGGCCCATGCGCTCGCGTCGCACCTTGGTCAGCGTTACTTCGACGCCACATTTTTCGCAAATAACACCTCGATGCTTTAAACGCTTGTACTTGCCACACAGGCACTCGTAATCCTTCGTCGGACCAAAAATTCGTGCACAAAATAGGCCGTCGCGTTCCGGCTTGAACGTACGATAGTTAATAGTTTCCGGCTTTTTTACTTCGCCAAAGGACCATGACCGGATCATTTCCGGTGATGCCAAACCAATGCGCAACGCATCGAATTCTTCTACGCCGCCTTGGGCCTTTAACAAATTAAGTAAGTCTTTCACGATCTTTCCTCATTCTTTTTGGACGCCAGCCTTCTCGGCTGAGTTACGCCTAAACATTCTCTGTTCAGGCTACCCAAGGTCACTAATCGGTTTCCAACTCGATGTTGATCCCGAGAGATCTAATCTCCTTGACCAACACGTTGAAGGACTCCGGCATACCCGGCTCCATTTTAAAGTCACCATCCACTATATTTTTATACATTTTGGTACGCCCATTTACGTCATCAGACTTAACCGTCAGCATTTCCTGCAACGTATAAGCAGCGCCGTAAGCTTCCAGCGCCCAGACTTCCATCTCTCCGAATCGCTGGCCACCAAACTGCGCCTTACCACCAAGCGGTTGCTGGGTGACTAAGCTGTAGGAGCCTGTCGACCGCGCATGCATCTTGTCGTCAACCAGGTGGTTGAGTTTCAGCATATACATGTAACCAACCGTAACTGGTCGATCAAAAGCGTCCCCCGTACGACCATCGTAAAGCGTTGTCTGGCCGCTGCTTGGCAATCCAGCCAACTCCAGCATCACCTTGATTTCCTCTTCCTGTGCGCCATCGAATGCTGGCGTTGCGAAAGGTAAGCCCGTGCGCAAGTTATCGGCCAAGTCCAAGACCTCGGCGTCGCTGAGGGATTTCAGATCAACCGGCGAACTGCCAACCTGGTTGTACACCTCTGTCAGGAACTTGCGCACCTCTGCAGTTTTTCGCTGTTCCTCTAACATCGCGTTGATTCGATCACCGATACCGCGAGCGGCCCATCCCAGATGCACTTCCAAGACCTGCCCTACGTTCATACGCGACGGCACGCCCAGTGGATTAAGGACGATATCTACCGGCTCGCCATGTTCATCAAATGGCATATCCTCGACCGGCATAATTACGGAGATTACGCCTTTGTTGCCGTGACGCCCGGCCATCTTGTCGCCTGGTTGAATGCGACGTTTAATCGCAAGGTAAACTTTGACGATTTTCAGCACGCCTGGCGCTAAATCATCACCGCTCTCAAGCTTGCCACGCTGGTCCTCATAGATTGCATCTAACGCAGCTCTGCGTTCTGCTAAATGAGCTTCAGCTTTCTCGATTTGCGCATTCAGACTGTCGTCTTGCATGCGAATGCGGAACCAGTCGTCTCCACCAAGGGTTTGCAGAAAGTCACTATCGAGCTTATCGCCCTTGCTTTTACCCGGCGCGCTAGCGACCTTATTTCCAGACAGCGCACGCTGCAGTCGTTCGTAGGTAGCGGTTTCAACAATGCGATATTCGTCGTCTAAATTCTTACGAATTTCCGCCAACTGTGAATACTCGATGTCCTTCGCGCGCTGATCTTTTTCCACACCGTCGCGAGTGAACACCTGAACATCGATTACCGTTCCCTTAACGCTGCTCGGCACACGCTGGGACGAGTCTTTAACATCAGACGCTTTCTCACCAAAAATCGCACGCAGCAGCTTTTCTTCCGGCGTCAGTTGGGTTTCGCCCTTCGGCGTAACCTTACCCACCAAAATATCGCCCGCATTCACTTCAGCACCAATGTAGACAATGCCCGACTCGTCCAGCTTTGATAAGGCACCCTCACCAACATTAGGGATATCACAGGTAATTTCTTCTGGCCCTAGCTTGGTATCACGCGCGATACACGTCAGTTCCTGAATATGGATACTAGTGAAGCGATCCTCTTTAACAACCCGCTCAGAAACGAGGATCGAGTCTTCGAAGTTGTAGCCATTCCAAGGCATGAAGGCGATGCGCATGTTTTGACCCAGAGCAAGCTCGCCCATATCAATCGACGGGCCGTCTGCCAAAATATCCTGCTTCGCAATAACATCACCAGGCTTCACTAAAGGACGCTGATTAATGCAGGTATTTTGGTTAGAACGAGTGAATTTAGTCAGGCTGTAGATATCTACGCCCGCCTCGCCTGCCTCGGTTTCGGCATCCGCTACGCGCACCACGATGCGGCCCGCATCAACGCTGTCAACGACACCACCGCGGCGCGCAATCACGCAAACTCCGGAATCACGCGCAACGTTTCGCTCCATGCCGGTGCCGACTAATGGCTTCTCGGCTTTAAGCGTCGGCACGGCTTGCCGCTGCATGTTAGAGCCCATTAACGCTCTATTCGCATCGTCATGTTCAAGAAACGGAATAAGCGACGCCGCCACAGAGACTACCTGCTTCGGTGACACGTCCATGAAATTGACATTTTCCACCGCCGTCTTAGTGAACTCGTTGCGATGACGCACATCGATCATATCTGTGGTGAACCGGCCTTTGTTATCCACCGGCGCGCTGGCCTGTGCAATAACGTACTCCGCTTCGTCTATGGCGGATAAATACTCTATGTCCGAGGTCACCACGCCGTTTACCACGGGATGATAAGGCGATTCCAGAAACCCGTACTCATTAGTGCGCGCGTACGTTGCCAAGCTGTTTATCAGGCCAATATTCGGGCCTTCCGGCGTCTCAATGGGGCACACCCGACCATAGTGGGTCGAGTGAACATCACGAACTTCAAATCCCGCGCGTTCGCGCGTCAAACCACCCGGCCCGAGCGCCGACACTCGACGCTTGTGGGTAACCTCGGACAACGGGTTGTTTTGATCCATGAACTGGGAAAGCTGTGATGAACCAAAAAATTCTTTGACCGCCGCTGCAACTGGCTTAGCGTTAATCATATCCTGTGGCATTAGGCCTTCTGATTCGGCCAAACTCAGACGCTCTTTAACGGCACGCTCAACTCGTATCAGGCCAACCCTAAATTGGTTTTCAGCCATTTCGCCGACGGATCGGACGCGTCGGTTACCCAGGTGATCGATGTCGTCCACCGAGCCCTTACCGTTTCGAATGTCTATCAGCGTTTTGAGAACGCTAACGATGTCCTCTTTACCTAAGGTCCCCTCGCCCTCGATCTCTTCACGTCCAAGTCGTCTATTGAACTTCATGCGTCCGACTGCAGACAGATCGTAGCGATCATTGGAGAAGAACAGGTTACTGAACAGATTCTCGGCCGCTTCTTTTGTGGGCGGCTCGCCTGGACGCATCATGCGGTAAATTTCGACCAGCGCCTCGAGCTTGTTGCGACTCGGGTCAATCCGCAGCGTATCCGAAACGAACGGGCCACAGTCCAGATCGTTGGTGTAAATCGTTTCGAACTCACCGACACCGAGCTCCAGCAGTTGCTCGATTACTTCCTCAGTGATTACCGTGTTACAGGGCACCGCTACTTCGCCGGTCGACGGATCAACCAAATCTTTTGCAGTGACTTGATCGAGCAGGTACTCGTTCGGCACCGCAAGTTTGGTCATACCGCTGTCTTGCAACAGTCTAACGTGGCGTGCGGTGATTCTGCGTCCAGTCTCAACGATGACCTTACCGTCGGCACCTAAAATATCGAAAGTCGCTACGTCACCACGCAGGCGCTCAGCGATCAGTTGAACCGCTGCAGCGCCGTCATTCAGATAAAACGTATTGGTTTCGAAAAAAGTCTCTAAAATTTCTTCACTGGTATACTCCAAAGCCCGCAAAATAATGCTCGCCGGCAATTTTCTGCGCCGGTCAATGCGCACAAATACGCAGTCTTTCGGATCGAATTCGAAGTCCAGCCATGACCCACGATACGGAATAACTCGCGCGTTATAGAGGAGCTTGCCGGAGGAATGGGTTTTGCCCTTGTCATGATCGAAGAATACGCCGGGAGAACGGTGCAGTTGCGAAACCACGACTCGTTCTGTTCCATTGATTACAAACGTACCGTTTTCGGTCATGAGCGGAATTTCGCCCATATAGACTTCTTGTTCTTTGACGTCTTTGACAGTTTTGTTTGATGACTCTTTATCGTAAATAATCAAACGCACTTTGACGCGAAGCGGAGCCGCGTAGGTGATACTGCGCAGCGTACATTCCTTAACATCGAAGGTCGGATCACCAAGCTGATAGTCCACGTACTCCAGCGCCGCGCTTCCAGAATAGCTAACGATCGGAAAAACCGACTTAAACGCTGCGTGCAAACCTGACTCGGCACGCTCTTCAGCGTCCTTTCCCACCTGCAGAAATTTGTTGTAAGAGTCGACTTGTATAGCCAACAGGTACGGCAATTCCATTGTCTGCGACAACTTGCCAAAGTCCTTTCGAATACGCTTCTTCTCGGTAAAGCTAAACGCCATGCGAATCTCCTACACTCAATTGCGAAAATTTTTAGAGCCCGTGCTCCAGGAAACAGCCAAAGGCCAGCGCTCGCTGTTCATCGTCAAGAACAGCGAGGCCGGACCTTGTCGCGAAACGAGAGCGCTGATTACTATTTCAACTCTACCGTTGCGCCAGCTTCTTCAAGCTGCTTTTTGAAGTCTTCAGCTTCATCTTTGGTTGCACCCTCTTTGATGGGTGACGGCGCTTCATCAACCAGCGCTTTGGCTTCTTTCAGGCCAAGCCCTGTGATGGCACGAACCGCCTTGATGACATTGACCTTCTTATCGCCGGCACCAGCCAGGACAACGTCAAATTCATCTTTTTCTTCAGCCGCACCGGCATCCCCCGCTGCTGCACCCGCTGCTGGGGCTGCTGCTACCGCTGCTGCTGCGGAAACTCCGAATTTCTCTTCCATATCGGAGATGAGATCAACCACCTCCATAACGCTCATCTCTGCGATTGCGTTTAATACATCTTCTTTGGACAGTGCCATTTTAGTTCTCCTAAATTCTAAAGCGATCTCTGTTGAGGTGTCTAACCTTCCGCCTGTTTCTGATCTCTGATGGCAGCTACGGTTCTAGTTAACTTGCCTGGCACCTCATTAAGGGTACGGGCCAATTTAACAACCGGCGCTTGCATAACGCTCATGAGCAAGGATCGTGCTTCGTCCAGCGTCGGCAACTTAGCAACACGATCGAGTTGATCGGCTCCCAGCATCTCACCGCCAATGGATAGAGCCTTGATTTCAAGGTCTTCAAGGTCCTTCGCATAATCCTTCAACAATCTCGCTGCGGCCCCTGGATCTTCCTGCGAAAACGCCAGTAAGGTTGGGCCAATAAACGCGTCGTTGAGGCACTCGTATTCAGTACCCTCCACGGCTCGTTTTGCCAACGTATTTCTGACCACCCTGAGATACACACCACTTTCGCGCGCCTTAACACGCATTTCGGTCATCTCAGCCACAGTCAGTCCACGATAGTCTGCAAGCACTGCCGACAAAGCAGAGGCGGCAACCTCATTCACTTCAGCAACAATCTGCTGCTTTTGTTCGATTCCTAGTGCCACGTGCTTCTCCGTTTGATAAGGCCAAAGCCCCATCGCGTTTAAAACAGCTTCAGCTGTTTCCGTTAACGGCGCTCTGCCGTATTGCGGCGATTCTCGTTCGCTTTAAGCCTTTAGCAGACTTAAATCTCTGGAGAAGACATCATAAGCGCTCGAGCCAACAACTCATTTCACTCAATCCGCCTACTGCTCAGCGAGCAGTTCACCATCTGCGTAGGCAATTAAGCATCGCTCCTGAGACTCCGCATTTTCATGCTTGTCTATGGACGTCGCTGCACCTACGGTTTTTGACGGCACCGGTCATTGCAAGCAAAAACCGGACCTCCAAAATCAAACCTCCGACTTTAGGCCTCCAATGAGCCTTGGTCGATGGAAATTCCTGGACCCATCGTTGTAGAAAGGGTCATCTTCTTCAAATAAATACCTTTTGCCGAAGCGGGTTTCGCTTTTTTTAGGTCGCCGACCAGCGCTTCGAGGTTTTCTTTTATGTGGCCAACTTCAAAACCTACTTGGCCAATGCTGCCATGCACAATACCGGCCTTATCCGTGCGGAACTGGACTTGCCCGGCCTTGGCGTTTTTCACCGCAGTTTCTACATCGGCCGTGACCGTGCCAGTCTTGGGATTAGGCATAAGACCACGAGGCCCAAGCACCTTGCCCAACTGACCGACGATACGCATGGCATCCGGTGTTGCGATGACCACATCGAAATCCATGTTGCCGCCCTTAATCTGCTCACCCAGATCTTCAAAGCCGACCAAATCTGCACCCGCGGCAGTCGCTTTGTCGGCGTTATCGCCTTGCGCAAAAACAGCGACGCGTACCGATTTTCCAGTGCCATGCGGCAAAGTGGTCGCTCCACGAACGACTTGATCTGACTTTCGCGGATCAACCCCAAGGTTGATGGACACATCAAAGGACTCCTTGAATTTCGCCTTAGATAGGTCATTGAGCAGCCCCACCGCTTCTTCAATCGTGTAGGCTTTCTCTGTATCTACTTTTTCCGCTATAGCGCGCATACGCTTACTTAGTTTTGCCATCTAAACGCCCTCCACATCTATGCCCGAGGCGCGCGCCGTACCCGCAATTGTTCTCACCGCTGCGTCCATGTCCGCTGCTGTTAGGTCCGGCATTTTGATTTTGGCAATATCTTCCAATTGCGCGCGGCTCACTTTTGCAACTTTATGCGTGTTCGGTGTGGGCGAGCCCTTATCTATGTTCGCCGCTTTACGCAACAAGACTGCCGCGGGAGGCGTTTTAGTTACAAACGTAAAACTCTTGTCCGCATAAACTGTAATCACCACCGGGATAGGCAAACCCTGCTCGACAGACTGGGTCTGAGCATTAAATGCTTTGCAGAAATCCATGATGTTGACGCCGTGCTGGCCCAACGCTGGGCCGACGGGCGGGCTTGGGTTTGCCTGACCAGCTGCAACCTGCAGCTTGATATAGGCATCGACTTTCTTCGCCATTTTCGCTCCTTGTGGGTTCAGACGTGCGGCCTCGGTTAACTCAAGTCCGTCACTCCCCTTTGTTATTGCGCGCGATCATTATTATCAGCGCGAGTGCAAACCTTACTCTAGCCCTTTTCCACTTGGCCAAAGTCCAACTCTACAGGAGTCGAACGACCAAAAATTGTCACCGCCACTTGCAGGCGGCTCTTTTCATAGTTCACTTCTTCGACAACGCCGTTAAAGTCATTAAACGGGCCATCCGTTACCCGCACAATTTCCCCCGGTTCAAATACCGTTTTAGGCGTTGCTTTTTCGCTTCCAGCGGCCACTCGATCCAGAATTGACGCCGCCTCGCGCGGCGTTAACGGGGCTGGCTGGTCGGCTTTTCCGCCGATAAACCCCATAACTCTCGGCGTCTCTTTAACCAAATGCCAAGTATCGTCGTTTAATTCCATTTCAACTAACACGTAACCGGGAAAGAATTTGCGCTCGCTGCGCCTTTTCTGCCCGCCGCGCATTTCTACAACCTCTTCCGTAGGCACGAGAATTTCACCAAAGAGATCGCGGTGATCGGACAAATTCACCCGCTCTTGAAGCGCTCGGGCTACGTTTTTCTCGAAGCCCGAATACGCATGAACCACGTACCAATTCTTTGACATCAGGTTATCCGATTATGGAGCTGACGATCCAGCTCAACAATGAGTCCAATCCCCACAAGATCAAGGCGAACACCATCACAATGACTAAAACCACTAAAGTGGTTTGGGTGGTTTCTTGGTTAGACGGCCAAACGACTCTTCGAATTTCCGTTCTCGCTTCCTTGGTAAGGCTCCATATCCATTGACCGCGCTCTGTTTGAACAGCAACCAGTCCCGCCAATATAGCCGCCGCGAGTATGGCAACGACGCGAACAAGCAGTGACACTTCTTGAAAGTACCAATTGCCGACTACGCCCCCTAGGAGAAGCGCTACGACGATCGACCACTTAAGCCAATCTAACGAAGCTCCGACACTCTTTTCCGCGCTCATATTCGCCATCCCTTAGGCCAACCTTTACCCGGTCCCAGAACCCTTACCCGTTCAAACCTGCCAATCGCTGGCAGGCCAGGAGGGAATCGAACCCCCAACCTGCGGTTTTGGAGACCGCTGCTCTGCCAATTGAGCTACTGGCCTAAACTGGGCTGTGGATTTCTCTGAGCTCTTGCCAAACGTTAAGCGATGACTTTAGAGACGACACCAGCACCTACGGTGCGGCCACCCTCACGAATCGCAAAACGCAACCCTTCGTCCATCGCTATCGGACAGATCAACTCAACAACCATGTTCACATTGTCACCC
>Ga0160422_10003075_pt1 | contig 10342 bp, 6 predicted proteins | sample Fk160mmetaG_FD_108192 | JGI IMG/M metagenome (GOLD analysis project Ga0160422, IMG submission 108192) | Marine microbial communities from the Central Pacific Ocean - Fk160115 60m metaG | ecosystem: Environmental > Aquatic > Marine > Oceanic > Photic zone | place: The Central Pacific Ocean... | reverse complement strand
GCGAAAGTAAAGTGGTTTATCCAATCCCCTAAATTAATATAGCGTGAATTTGAATTTAGTTCAACGTCTAAGGGAATATGTCTATGCCCAAATAAAAAATAATTATAATCTTTTGATTGTAATTTTTTTCTACAATATTGAGTTAACCATTCACTTTCATTATTAATAAACTTAGCATCTTTTTTTGCGGACATTACTTTATTTTCTTTTGAAAGGAATTGTCCAATTCTAATTCCAATGTCAGGGTGAATTAGTTTAAAACACCATTTAAAAAAACTATTTGTAAAAACCTTTTTCATCAATTTGTAAGAATAGTCACCTGGGCCTAATCCATCTCCATGACCTATAAAGAAAACTTTATCATTAATTACAAACTCTGTTGGCTCTCTGTAAACTTTCACGCCAATTTCATCGATAAGATAATTTTCTGTCCACATGTCATGATTACCTGTGAAGAAATAAATTGGAATTCCAGAGTCTGAAATCTCAGCGATTTTACCAAGAGTTCTAGTAAACCCCTTTGGGACTACTTTGGAGTATTCAAACCAAAAATCAAAAAGGTCTCCTAGAAGAAATATGCATGATGCATCTTTTTTTATTTCATCAAGCCATTTAACAAAGACTTTTTCCCTAACCAAGCTAATTTCAGAATTAGGTGCACCTAAATGATTATCAGACGCAAAATAAATTTTTTTTCCTTCTTTTACTTTCATCTCTTATAATCTCAAATATAATTAAAACTTTAATTATCAGAAGCAAACCATTCTGAATATGAGGTTTCTGTTTCTTCTAACTTGAGTGAGTAAAGTTTGATATTTTCAGGAAGTTTTGGAATAATTTTAGAAGCAAAATCAATCACCATTTGTTCAATGGTTGGCTGATAATCAGCCATTATAACCTTATGGCCGTTGCTTATTAAATTGTTAGCCAATTCTTTATGAGGTGAGTTTTTATTGAAAATCACGGAGTGATCAAATTTTTCAATTATTTGAGTATTAACAATCTTTTTTAGATCACCAAAATCCATTACCATCCCTTCCTTTGTATTAGAATTGTCATTTACGGGAACTCCAATTACGGTTACAAAGAGCTTATAGTTGTGCCCATGAATATTTTTGCATTTTCCATCGTAACCATAAAGGGCATGAGCAGCTTCAAATCTAAATTTTTTAGTAATCCTTATCTTAGACATGTGGTTAATTATTGAGTTTCAAAAGTACATTTTTTATGAAAGGTTCCTAAATGTTTTATTGAATTTAATGATTAGTGGTATTGCTCTGGCTACAATCCAGAGAATAAACGCATAAAACACCCCATGAAGCTTTAATCCATAATAGTCAAAAAGTAAAAGAAATGGGATAAAAACAAAAAAAGTAGAGAATACAAGTACATTTCTAAGCTCTTTCATCCATCCCAATCCCTTAAAAATTCCGTCAAAAATAAATGCTATTGAACAAAGGGGAAGCATCAATAAAACTATCCAAAAAACATTATAAAATTCTAATAAAACTTTTGGGTCATTATTAAATAATTTTCCCAATGGATAGTATAAAATAAATCCTACAAGGCACATTAGAGCTCCGATTTTAACCCCGATTACTATTAAATCATTACCAAATCTATATAAAATACCAAATGCCTTTTCCCCAAAAAGCTTTCCAGAAAGTATCGTACCGGCACTTGAATAACCATCAATAATAAATGCAACAAGAAACCATAAATTTATCGCTACAGTGTAAGCTGCTATGAATTCATCTCCGTATTTGGTTGCATAGGCATTACAAAAATATAGCGCGATATTTAATGCTGCTGTTCGAACTACTAGATTACCAAACATTGATAGAAAAGAGCTTATTTTAGGGTTAACAGGCAAACCGACACTGAGTTTAATTTTGGTTTTTTTGTATAGTAAAATTACTGCTATAACGGCCATTATAAATTGAGCAATCAAACTTGCATATGCAGCACCTTTAACATGCATTGGGCTGACTAATCCATCAACACCATAAACTAAAACAATGTCTAATATTATGTTAAGCCCTGTCCCAACAAGAGCAATTATCATTGGATAAAATGTGTTTTGTAATCCTCTAAATATTCCAAATATTCCAATTGTTAGCAGTGTGAATGGCAACCCCCATATTCTAATATTGAAGTAATCAACACAGTAATTTAAAAGAGAGCCTTTAGCATTATAGAATTTAAATAAACTTTCAGAATTAAAGAATGTAAGCAAAATAACAATCACGCTACATGTAATAATTATCAAGATTGCTTGCGCAGGAAGATTTTTTACTTCATTCAATTTTTTCATACCTAGAGCTTGGGAAATAATTGAAGAAATTACGCTTCTAGTTTGACCAAAAACCCAAATTAACATCGAAATAAAACTTCCGACTATACCAACAGCACCCAATGATACTGTTGCATTTTCGTCCATATTGCCAACAACAATAGTATCTGTAATTGATAAAATTGGCTCTGCAATTCCTGAGATTAATGCAGGAATTGCAAGTCGCTGGATTTCAGATTTTTTTATAAAATTCACTAAATAATTAATTCATAGCAATAAAAAGGAAATCTGCTTTGCTCTGGAAAAAAAACTTTTTCTAGTCTTTTATATCCTCGACGCTCATAAAACCTCATATTGTTTTTGTTTTTTGAAAATGTGTCAAGTCTTACAGAGATAAAATTATTTTTTTTCGCAAAATCTTCTGCATAATCCATTAATTTTTTACCAATTCCTTTTTTTTGAAATTGAGGGTCAACAGCAAGCCTATGTATATATAAATTTTTAACATCTTTAGTCAACCATTTTACATTTTTGTATACATCATCCATTTTTGTACATAATGCTATGCATCCAACCAATAGATCCCCTTTTGTAAAAACCAATAGCTCATTGTTTTTAATATCATCTATAAATGCATTTCTATTTGGGTAATTTTCATTCCACTGATATATACCCATGGCATCCATTTTAACTGCACAGTTTTTTGTAATTTCTAAAATTGGCGTCAAGTCTTCATGAACCCCTCTTCTAATCATTTAAGTTTAATTAGTTTCAATAAAATTTTGATTTAAATAACAGTAATAGCCCAATTAAAACCAGTCCACTAAATACTATTAAATGGCTATTTTCGGTAAGGAATTCAATAATAGAAAGAACAATTCCTATTGTGGTCAAAACAATGGAAAAACTAAAAAGTTTTTGATAATTTTCGCGTCTCCAAAAATCCATTACTAATTATTTAGGAATTTAAATTAGTTTTTATAAGATTAAATTCAAAATTACACTACAATAATTATTAAAAAATAAAATAAAGGCTTAAAAATTTAAAAATTATCAAAAAACACACTTAATAAATCAAAATATCTTTTTTTTAGTGATTGATTAAGTTATATTTATAAGTAATAATTGAAACTAACTTATCATGAGAAATTTACTTTTAGCAATTTTACTGCTACCCCTTACTATTTTCTCACAAAGCAAGACAGTAACGGGAACAGTTAATGATGAAAACAATATACCCCTTGTAGGCGTTAACATTGTTTTAGATGACTCAAACGTTGGCGCACTAACTGATTTTGATGGAAATTACTCGATTACAATTCCATCTGGAAAATCAAATACTTTGATTTTTTCATATTTAGGTTACACAACGCAAGAGGTTGACGCATCAATTTCAGAAAATATAAATATAATAATGATTCCAGACCCAACTCAGCTTGAAGAAGTTGTCGTGATTGGTTATGGCTCTATTTTGAAGAAGGACCTTACTGGATCCTTATCATCAGTTGAGGTTGAAGAAGAAGTTGCTAACCAGTCTAATTCTATTGATCAGTTGTTGCAAGGTAGAGCAGCAGGAGTTCAAGTAATTCAAAATGGAGGAACGCCTGGAGCCGGAATTAGTGTAAAAATCAGAGGAACTAACAGTTTGCGTGGAAATAATGAACCTCTCTATGTTGTTGATGGTGTAATTATTTCTTCAGCGGGAGAAGATGTCTTACCCGCTGGAGTTGGTAACTCTGGTCAGGAAAGTCAAAATGGTTTAAATGGAATCAATCCAAGGGATATTGAAAGTATACAGGTGCTGAAAGATGCATCTGCTACAGCTATTTATGGTTCCAGAGGTGCTAATGGGGTAGTTGTAATAACAACGAAAAAAGGAAAGAGTGGTAAAGTTAATATTGAAGCGTTTAGTAATACTTCTGTAAGGGTAATTTCTAAAAAATATAATGTTTTAGACCCATACGGCTTTGCTGATTATGTAAATGAAGTCAATGCAAATAACGGCCTTGGCCCTAGATATTTTGTCGATGATAATATGTTGATTTATGGCGTTGAATCTGATGGAACAATTTTAGAAACTCCCGCTAATACTTTTCATTGGCAGGATGAGGTTTATGAAAATGGAATAAGCAGAAAATATGGAGCCTCTGTTTCCGGAGGAACTGATAATGGCAACTATTATATTTCAGCTGGATTTGATGATCAAGCTGGTGTAGTCCCAACTTCTTCATTTAAAAGTGGTGATTTAAGAATTAACTTTAACCAAGACCTTAATGATAAGCTTATTCTTGAGGCAAGAATGAGTGGATACATAAGCTCAACAAACTTTGCTGAAAGTGGTGACTTAATTGGAGGCTCAAATCAAAGTTTTATTAAAAATCTTATTTCTTTTAGACCGATAATTACGGAAGAATTTGAGGATTTTGGTGAAGATTTAGACCTTTCAAATCCTTACTCTTGGATAAATGATTTTGAGGATATTTCAAAAGAAAGTAGATATATTGGAAATATTGCTCTAACATATAAATTACCTATTCAGGGACTAAGATATCAAGTTAAGCTTGGTGGAAATATTAGAACCAAAGAAAGAAGACGTTTTTTTGGAACAACAACCTGGCTAGGGAATAATGCAAATGGAGCACTACAAATTACTGGCTTAAACAACTCTTCTTTTCAAGTAAATAACTTTTTAAGATTTAACAGAACACTAAATCGTAAGCATAGAATTAATAGTGTACTTGGTGTTACATATGACGTAAGGAAAGTTTCAAATAATATTTATGCAGTTGAAGATTTTGTAACTACACAGTTTACTACTCAAAACCCTGCGTTTGGACAAGTTGTTACAAGACCACTTACTTACATTAAGGGTGATCAGCAAATTTTTTCATTATTAGGTAGGGTCAATTATACTTACGACAATAAGTATATCTTAACTGCAACCTTCAGAAGAGATGGTGTATCAAAGTTTGCGCAAAATAATAGATATGGTTTTTTCCCTTCTTTTGCATTTGCCTGGAATGTCCACTCATCAACGGATTTAAAGTTTTTTGATGAGCTAAAGCTTAGAGCTGGATGGGGCCAAATCGGTAATCACGGAATTGGATCTTATGGTACATTGTCTAATTATGGAGTTTCACCAAATTTATATGGAAATGCAGATGGGGGTACAAATGTTCCAATTGCTTTGCAAAATATCGCAAATCCTGACTTAACTTGGGAAACTACTGAACAGTTAAATTTTGGAGCTGACTTCACAACAACTAATGGAAAAATAAGTGGTACAATTGACATTTATGAAAAAAGAACTAAAGATTTATTGCAAAATGTAAATATTCCAACATCATCAGGTTTTTCAAATATTCTTGTAAACCAAGGAGAAATTTCAAACAAAGGATTGGAGATTTCCATTGATACTGAGCTTTTGTCTACAAATGATTTCAATTTAACTTTTGGAGGTAATATTGGTTTTAATAAAACTAAAATTACAAATTTAGCAGCACAGCCATTAGACGAATTTTATATAGATGGTATTGCTGAAGAAAGAAGGTTTTATTTCGGCGCTCAGGTAACCAGGGGAAATATATTTAGATACCCTGCAAATGTTTTTGTTGAAGGTGAAGAAACAAGTTTATTTTACGGTTTAGAGACTGATGGAATATATCAGACAGGAGATGTACTTCCTGATGTTTTTGGCTCTACAGCTGTTCCAGGCGACGTTAAAATTGTTGATCAAAATGGAGATGGTATCATTGATTTAAATGACAGAACTTTTATAGGAAACCCAAATCCTGATTTTATTTACGGTTTTAACTTTAATATCAATTACAAAAGATTTAATGCAAGTATTCTATTTAACGGTGTGTTTGGAAACGATATTGCAAATGGAAATCTTTTACAACTAAACAATGCTGAGGGATTAACATACTTGAACATTTCTCCTGATGCATATTACAATGCATGGAGACCAGGAAATGCTGGTGAAATTATTTATAACGAATACCCAAGGATTGGTTATACTACTAACGGTCAACCAGCAATGACTGATAGAATTATAGAGGATGGAAGCTACTTAAGATTAAGTAATCTTACAGTAAGCTACGATTTTGATGTTAGCAACAGCTCTGCCTTAAGTAGCTTGAAGCTTTTTGTTGCGGGTCAAAATTTGCTAACATTTACAAATTACAGTGGCTATGACCCTGAAATATCAAGCTTTTTATATAATGGCTTAATCAATGGGGTTGACTGGAACGGTAGAGCAAATGCAAGAACATTTATATTGGGATTAAATGTTGGATTTTAAAAAAATAAAACTATTTATTATGAAAAGATTAAAAATAACATATTTAATAATTTTAGTACTCTTTACAACATCATGTGACTTGGATGAGGATCCAATTTTTTTGGATTCTGAAGCAGTTTATACAGATGTGAACGTTGCAAAAGGTGCACTAGATGGAATTTATCAAGGATTAACCAGCTATGGAGCTCAGGAGCAAAGACTTTTTGCAATTGCAGGATATTCTGGATTATTTACAACAGGTAAAAACGGAGGTAACAACGTTAACAACGTTAACAATGCAAACCTGTTCTCTTTAAAACCAACCTATGATTTAGATTCTGAGAATATGTGGGGAGGCTTATATCGAGTTATTGCCAGATGCAATGGCGCTATTCAAAACATTCTTACAATGGACGAGCCTATGACCTCTGATGAAATTAGTTTTAACGATATTGCTGGTCAAGCTTATTTCGTAAGAGCATGGTCATACTTTTCATTAACCAGATTATGGGGTGATGTACCACTTTGGTTGGCATTACCTGACAATGATAATTTGCATCTTTCAACATCTTCCTCAAAAGAAGTTTATGCCCAGATTATTTCAGATGCGCAAATGGCAATCTCTTTAATGAACGGCTCAACAGGTGTGGGATATCCTAAACAATATGCTGCAAATATGCTTCTAGCAAAAGTTTATATGACTCTCGCTACAAACCCTGACTTAAGAGCAGACGGGGTAACTGAAATGGACTATTGGCAAATGGCTTACGACCAGGCTATACAAGTCTATGGACAATATAGTCTAGTGGCTGATTATGCCTCCTTGTTCACTGATACCAATGAAAACTCATCAGAATCTATTTGGGAATTGCAAATTAGTCAAGATGCTGCAAATTCGCAGATGGGAAGAAATTTTACACCATGGAAATATAAACTAGGCCAACATTTTGGATGGCTTAGAGTAAGTGCTGATGTTTATGTACATCATGAAACAGTTTATCCAAATGATCCAAGACTAACTGGTACATATCTTCACTCATATTTTCGAGCTGATAACGGAAATCCGGTAACGGTTTATCCTTCAAATCCAAATAGGCCAAACTTTGCCAAGGCACACCCATATTTTTTCAAATTCACAGAGAAAGATACTCAGCATAGTAATCAATATGGAGATCAAAATGTAATCATTTACAGATATGGGGAATTACTAATAATGCTTGCTGAAATCTCAAATGAATTAGACAATGGTCAACAATTAGGATTTGTTACAGAACTATTAAGTAGAGTTGGGATGAGTCCTCAGGCAGATTATTTTGGAACTCAAGCTGAGTTTAGAGATGCAATAATGTATGAGTATCGATTTGAAGTCTTAGGAGAAGGAGAAGACTCTCATAATAATAGAAGAAGGGGATTTGATTATTTTTTAAATAACACGATATTAAGACATAATAATAATCCACTTTTCAATCCATCAGTAGATTTAGATTTAAGTACTGATGAAAGTCAAGTGATGTCATTGCCAATCCCTTTAATTGAGATCAACACTAACGATCTTATTGACTAAATTTTACTACCTAGTTGTAATACATTAAATTTACAACTAGGTAAAAATTCAACTTTTTGAAAAAGCTTAAGAAATTTATTTTTTTTTGGTTTTTGACTGTAGGCATGATTGCTCAAAACCAATTACCATTAGCTAATGGTTCTTTTGAGGCAACACAGAACGGTAACTTTGATTATTGGATTAATATCGCTAATGAAGGAGCGGAGGCGACATACTCTATTGAAACAGAGGATTTAATTGAAGGCAGTTCAAAAGCTTTAAAAAGTGAAATACACACTCTAGGACCAAATGGTTGGCATGTTAGTAGTAAAAGTGACTTCCCCTTTCAGGTTATAGCTGGGCAAAAATATACTGTTACATTCTATGCAAAGGTGCAGGGGGCAGATTCAAGGCAAATCAAGGTTGTTTTTCAGTCTGAGGTTTCTGGAAGTTATCAGGGACATAATATATGGGTAACTAATGAATGGCAAAGATATAGCCATACATTTACAGTTGAGCACTCCAGCGATAATAATCAGTTGAGATTTTGGTACATGCAACAAGATGTCACATATTTTCTAGACGAAGTTAGTGTCTCACCTGGTGATAGAATCACCATCGATCAAAATGATGAAAAACAAACAATTGATGGCTTTGGTGCAGGAATTAAAAGAAGAACAGAAGACTTGTATTCTTTAAACGATTCGTTTAGAGAGCAAGTAGAACAATTATGTTTCCAAGAGCTAGAGGTCAATATGATAAGGTTTTTTGTTTATCATGATTTAGAACCTGAAAATGATAATGATGATCCATTTTTACTTGATGAATCTCAATTAGATTGGACACGCTATGATAGTGATCCTAGCAATTGGAGAACCCGATATGTTGGAGAAGCTCTGCAAAATGCTTTTAGTTTAAGTACCAATGGATTCGATCATGTTATAGGTAATTGTAACAGTGCACCACCATGGCTCAAAACCAATGGTCAACATAATAATGGAGGTACACTAATTGAAGGTGGTGAGTCAGAATTTAGTGAGTTTTTGGTTGCATTCATTAACGGAATGCAGACTAGATATGGAGTCCAGGTTACAGCAATTTCTCCTACAAATGAGCCTGATTATGAGGTTTCATATGAGTCAATGAATACCACCCCAAGTGAACTTTCAAGTATTTTGGTAAATCTTAATTCTAGGCTATCAAATTCGGGTATTGATCACATACAAATAGTTTCACCAGAATGTTTTAGAGTTGAATCTCAAAACTCATCAACATCAGCAACAAACTATATTAATTCCATGTTTAGTGATCCCGCAGTTGAGAATGCAGTTGATATTGTCGGAACTCACACATATGCTGACCCGAATCATAATGCAGATTGGAGTGCTTTAAAAGTTGCTTCAAATGGAAAGCCGATTTGGGTTACAGAGTCTGCTAGTTTAAGTAGTCTTGATATTTCAATGAGTGATGCAGCTAATTATGTGAAATGGATTTTAAGAGGTTTTAATTTAGGTGGAGTTTCTGGCTATATGATGCACTTATTTTATGAAGAAGCTGACAGTAATGGCTATTCCAGTTTGGTTGCTTGGACTCTAGCAGGAGACATAATTTTACCTAAAAGATATTATACATTTAAGCATTTTTCAAATCTTGTAAAAAAGGATTATAAATTGATTTCTTCAGAATCTACAATTGATCAAAATTTTTATACTGGCGCATTTGTCTCTGATGACAAATCAAAAATAGTTTTAAAAGTATTTAACGAAGGGCCTAGTAGGGACGTTTCTATTGATATCCCAATAAATGCTGTTTCTTTTGATGCTTATGTAACCTCTGACGACTCATCACATGAGTTCAGCCTAATTTCATCTCAAAACATAAATATTGGAGACAGGTATTTTACAGCTAATTTACCAGCAATGTCTTTAACATCATATGTTTTTCAAATTGATGAAACACTATCAGAAAATAACAATAATTTTGTGCCAAGTGAATCTTCTGATATTAATATTTTTCCTAACCCAGCAACATCATCTTTAAATATTAATTTTACCATGAACAGTAATTTCAATATAAAAGTTTATGATTTAAATGGCCGCAAGCTTTCGGATTTTAATATTTCAGATGTAGAATATTATGATTACAATATTTTAAACTTAGAAAACGGTATTTATATAATTAAGATATTTGACACTGTAAATAATAAATTTTTCGAATATAAATT
>Ga0160422_10003074_pt1 | contig 10342 bp, 8 predicted proteins | sample Fk160mmetaG_FD_108192 | JGI IMG/M metagenome (GOLD analysis project Ga0160422, IMG submission 108192) | Marine microbial communities from the Central Pacific Ocean - Fk160115 60m metaG | ecosystem: Environmental > Aquatic > Marine > Oceanic > Photic zone | place: The Central Pacific Ocean... | reverse complement strand
TTTGGATTTTATTTATAGAAATTCCTTTTCTAAAAGCCTCTGCAACTAAAAGTAATTTATTTGGTATATTTTTTTTTAATTCTTTTAAAATTTGACCCTTTTTATAGTTAAATATGTCATCTAATCCAGATAAACCAATCTCCAATGACACCAAAGCTTTTTGAAGCGACTCTTTAAAATTTCTACCTATAGCCATTGCTTCCCCTACGGACCTCATTGAGGTGCCAAGAATTGCTTGAGTTTCGTGAAACTTCTCAAATGTAAACCTTGGAATTTTTGTAACCACATAGTCAATAGTTGGCTCAAATGATGCTGGTGTTACCTTTGTAATTTCATTATTTAACTCATCTAAAGTATACCCTACAGCTAATTTCGCAGCTACTTTAGCAATTGGAAAGCCCGTTGCTTTAGATGCGAGAGCAGAGGATCTCGAAACTCTTGGGTTCATTTCTATTATTACCATTCTTCCATTCTTAGGATTAATAGCAAACTGAACATTAGAGCCACCTGTCTCCACACCAATCTTTCTCAAACACGCTATAGATGCATTTCTCATAACTTGATACTCTTTATCTGTAAGTGTAAGAGCTGGTGCAATTGTAACAGAGTCGCCGGTATGCACTCCCATTGGATCAACATTTTCAATAGAGCAGACAATTATACAATTATCTTTCTTATCTCTAACAACTTCCATTTCATATTCTTTCCATCCTTCTAAGCATTCTTCTATTAAAACCTGATTCTGTGGAGACTCGTGCATGCCTTCTTTAACAATTTTATAAAATTCCTTCTTTGTTTTAGCTATACCACCCCCAAGACCTCCTAAAGTAAAAGACGGCCTTATAATTGCTGGAAGACCTATTTTTTTTAAACATTTATTTGCTTCAGAAAATTTATTTATTATTTCTGATTTCGGTAAATCTAATCCTATATCAGACATATTTTTTCTAAATTTTTTTCGATCTTCAGCATTAGAAATCGCTTCAGATTTTGCACCAATTAATTCAATATTGTATTTTTTTAATAGACCAATCTTTTCTGCTTTGATTGCTAAATTTAGAGCTGTTTGACCGCCCATTGTTGGTAAAATAGCATCTGGTTTTTCCTTTTTAAGTATTTCTTCCAGAACCTCTATAGTAATGGGTTCAATATATGTTTTGTCAGCAACCCCAGGATCTGTCATAATAGTTGCAGGATTTGAATTAACAAGGATAACTTTAAATCCCTCATCCTTAAGAGCCTTACATGCTTGAGTGCCTGAATAATCAAACTCACATGCTTGACCAATTATAATCGGTCCAGCACCAATGACCAAAATGTCTTTAATGTCTTTTCTTTTTGGCATATTTCTTAACTTCTTTTATAAAATCGTTAAATAAGTATTTGCTATCTTGTGGGCCAGGATTTGCTTCAGGATGATATTGAACTGAAAATACAGGTTTGTTCACAAGTTTCAATCCCTCTATTGAATTATCAAATAATGATTTGTGTGTTACTTTTACATTTTTGGGTAAGCTATTTTCAAGAACTTCAAATCCATGATTTTGACTTGTGATTTCGACTTTTCCAGTTATCAAATTTTTTACTGGATGATTTGCCCCCCTATGACCCAACTTCATCTTTTTTGTTTTTGCATTCAAGGCCAACCCTAGTAGTTGATGGCCGAGACAAATACCAAAAATAGGAATTTTTTTATCTATTAATTTTTTTATAAGAGGTATAGCATATTTTCCTGTTGCAGCAGGATCTCCGGGTCCATTAGATAAAAATATACCTTGTGGATTTAGTTTAAGTATTTTTTCAAACGAAATATTACATGAAACAACTTTTACTTCACAATTGTGGTCAGAAAAATATCTCAATATATTTTTTTTAATTCCATAATCTATAGCAACTATTTTTAAATTGTTTTTAATCGATTTTTTGTATCCTAAATTTTTGTTCCAGGTTCTAAAACCTGCCCATTTGTAAGTTTTCTTAGTTGTCACCTCCTTTGCAAGATCTAAGCCATCTAGACCTGCCCATTTAATTGAATTGTTTGTTAGTTTTTTTATATTGAAGTTACCACTTTTATTAACTGAAAGTGTACCTTTAGGGGCACCCTTATCTCTTATAAAATTAGTTAATCCTCTAGTATCTATACCAGTAAGTCCTACAACTTTATTTTTTTTTAGCCATTTGTCTAGATGTTGTAGAGATCTATAATTTGACGGGCTAGTTATTTCAGAGTTAAAAATTACGCCTCTAGTCCATATCTTATCAGACTCAATATCTTCTTCATTTGTACCCACATTACCGATGTGTGGAAAGGTAAAGTTTATAATTTGTCCAGCATAAGAAGGGTCTGAAATAATTTCTTGATATCCAGTCAAAGAAGTATTGAAACACACTTCTCCAGTTGTTGTACCTTCATAACCAAGCCCAATCCCTTTAAAAAAGACCCTGTTATCCAGAACTAAAATACCTTTATGAAACTTACTGTTTTTACTGAAGTAATCTTTTTGTTTTTTATTCAATTACAACTCATGAGTTAAAGGTTATTACAATAAAACCTAATTATCCGCAAGAGCTGTATAACAAATTAAAAAAAAAATAATTTTCCTTTTGAACAAATTAAACTTTAGAATAAATTAATTAAAACTATGTCATTAAGAGAAAAAATTGAAAACGATTATAAATCTGCAGTTAAATCTCAAGATAAATCTAAAATATCAACTTATAGGTTAATTTTATCTGGAATTAAGGATTTAGACATAGCCAATAGATCAGGTCCAAACAAAAAGGACACAGATGACTCAGATATTAATCAGCTTTTAAAAAAAATGATAAAACAAAGATCCGAATCAATTGAAGTATACAAAAAAAATAAAAGAGAAGATTTGTTTAAAATTGAACAACAAGAGGTAGATATTTTATTAAATTATTTGCCCAAGCAACTTTCTGAAGATGAAACTAAAAAATTGTGTGAAAAATATGTAAGTGAACTTAATGCAAAAAATATAAAAGATATGGGAAAAATAATGGGAGCGCTCAAAAAAAATCATTCAAATGACTTAGATTTTTCAATTGCTGGAAAGATATTAAAAGAGATTTTAAATAAATAATGAAATATCCAAAAGAGTATTTAGATGAAATTAAGACAAGGTTGAAAGTTTCTAACGTCGTATCAAAAACTGTTAGTTTAAAAAAAAGAGGTAAAGAATTTATTGGACTGTCACCTTTTAAAAATGAAAAAACTCCATCTTTTACTGTCAATGATGAAAAGGGATTTTATCATTGTTTTAGTACCGGAGAACACGGAAATATTTTCGATTTTGTAATGAAAACACAAAATTTAAAATTCGGTGAAACTGTAAGAATGCTTGCAAACTTAGCTGGCATGCAACCTTTTATATTTTCAAAAGAACAAGAGGAGAAAGAAAAGAAATTTAAGTCATATGTATCTGTTTATGCAGATTATATAAGTATTTGTCATAATAATATCATTAGCAAATCTAATCAAAAGATAATGGAATACCTAAATAAAAGAAATCTTAACCTAAATGTAATTAATAAATTTAAATTAGGTTTTAATGAGGATAAAGAAAATATTTATGACTCTCTAAATAAAAAACATAATGCGAATGTATTAAACGAAAGTGGTCTTTTTTATTTTGATGAAAAAAAAAATAAATTTGTTGAAAAATTCAGAAATAGATTAATTTTTCCAATTTATAATATTTCCGACAATCCAATTGGTGTTGGAGGTAGAATAATTGAAAAAAGCAATTATTTAGCAAAATATATTAATTCACCAGAAACTCTTTTTTTTAAAAAAGGTTCTAACCTTTATAATTTAAATTATGCTAGGAAACTTTCTAACAAATTTAATACAGTTTATATTGTTGAGGGATATATGGATGTGATTGGAATGTCAAAAAATGGCATAGAAAATGTAGTTGCAAACTTAGGAACGGCTCTTACTGAAAGACAAGTATATTTATTAAATCAATTTTTTGATCATATTATTATATGTTTTGATGGAGATAATAGCGGAAAAAATGCAGCTCTGAGAGCAGCTGAAAATTCAGTAATAAATCTTGTGCCTGAAAAAAAAATATCTTTCTTATTTCTTCCAGAAGGAGAAGACCCCGACAGTTTTGTATCAAAAGAGAAAAAAATTAACTTTTTAAAGTATTCAGAAGAAAAATTAATTTCTATTCATGAATATATTTTCTCTGAGTATAAAAAGTCACTAAATAAATCACCTTCTTCATTCGCCGTGTTTGAAAAAAAATTAAGAAAAATATCAAGTAGTATTAAAGACAATCTAATGAAAAAATATACTTTGGAATTTTATTTAGAAAAATTGTCAGAACTTACTCCAAATCAAAATTTTAAAAAAAAATTTTATAATAATAAAATTCAAAAGTCTTTAAATTCAACCCAAAAATATTTTAACGATAGTAAAAATATTTCGTCAATTGAGATTAAAGAATTCTCATTTATTTGCATTATTTTAAAGAATCTTAATTTTTTCCAAAATAATTTAAATTTAATTAAAGAAGTTAATCTATTTACTAAAGAAAATCGTTTAATTTTTGAAAAAATCAGAAACGAGCTAACAAACAATGAACAAGTCTCAAATATAGAGACTTTAGATATCGACAAAAATATCATTGAAAAAATTTTCAAGTTTGCGTCAATAAAATATATTGTCGAGTTAAATGAAAAAAATGAGGAAAAAATTATTGATCTACTCTCTGAAATAAAAAGAGATCTAAAAAACTATGAGCTTGAGAAAAGAATTGAGGAGCTAGAGTCGAAATTTTCTAAAGATTTTAATGAAAATACCTTCAATGAGCTAAAAGAGCTCAAAAAATTACAAAAAATCAATTAAATTGGTCAAATTTAAAAATAGATTTTTTTAAATTACCTATTATATAAGTCTTCAAACATTTTTGCTGTGGAACGAATAATAACTAAATCATTTGCTAGATTGATGGGTAGAGGTACTCATAGAGGTTTCATTACATATGAGGAATTAAATAAGTCTTTAGGTAAAAGAAATCTTTCCCAAGAAAATTTATGTCAAGCATTTATACATATACTAGATGAACACATATCCCTAGTAGAAAAGAAATCTGATTACAAAATTTTAAGAAAAAAAGAAGGATCAAATAAAGAAGAAGGTAAGACAATAGAAAAAAGTGATGACCCGATAAGAATGTATTTAAGAGAAATGGGAGGAGTTGAATTACTTTCGAGAGAGGGAGAAATAGCTATTGCAAAAAGAATAGAAGCAGGAAAAGATGTAATGCTTAACGCTTTATCTCAAAGTCCGATTACAGCAAATCAATTTTTTGAGTGGAATACAAAACTACAAAACGATGAAATTTTAGTAAGAGAAATAATTGATATTGATACAAATTATATGGAAGATGATGAAAATTCTTCAAATAATAAAGCAAAAAAAAATGATGAAAATGAAAATAATAAATCAGATGGTGATAAAGAAAGTGATAACAACGAAAATAGCGACGACGAGTTTAATCCTACGCTCGCAGCTATGGAAAATGAAATAAAGCCAAAAGTATTATTAACCGTTCATAATCTTACCAAAGATTATAATAAGCTTCTGAAGTATCAAAAAGAAAAATTAGAATGTATACTTAGTGGTGGTAATTTTTCATCTTCAAAGGAAAAAAATTATAAAAAAACTGTTGAGAATATATTAGAAAATATTAAATCTTTGCAACTTTCACCTTCAGTTCTAGAAGAGTTAGTGCAAAAACATTATGTGGAAAATAGAAAGGTATTATCGTTAGAAGGAAATTTACTAAGACTAGCAATAGAGAATAAAATTTCTAGAGATGAATTTATTAAGTTTTATATTGGAAATGAAATCAATCCAAATTTAAAAAAATTTTTAGATACAAACGATGTTTGGAAGAAATTTTTCCAGAAGCATAAAGACGAATTCAAAAATATTAGAGATAGATTGGTTGAGATTAGTAATAAAATTGGAATTTCTGTAACAGACTTTAAAAAATTAGTCAGCAGAATTCAGAAAGGTGAAAAAGAGTCAAGAATAGCAAAAAAAGAGATGGTAGAAGCTAATTTAAGGCTAGTGATATCTATAGCAAAAAAATACACTAACAGGGGGTTGCAATTTTTGGACTTAATTCAGGAGGGAAACATAGGTTTAATGAAAGCGGTTGATAAATTTGAATATAGGAGAGGGTATAAATTCTCAACATATGCTACTTGGTGGATAAGACAAGCAATTACAAGATCGATCGCTGATCAAGCAAGAACAATAAGAATTCCAGTACACATGATAGAAACAATTAACAAGATTGTAAGAACTCAAAGATTGATATTAAGTGAGTTTGGTAGAGAAGCTACACCCGAGGAGTTAGCTAAAAAACTTAGAATGCCGTTAGAAAAAGTTAGAAAAGTTTTAAAAATCTCTAAAGAGCCTGTATCACTTGAAAAACCTGTTGGAGACGAAGAGGACAGCAGCTTAGGGGATTTTATAGAAGATACAAAAGCTTTAGCTCCACTAGAGCAAGCTATAAAATCAAATTTAAGCGAAGCTACAACTAAAATTTTATCTACTTTGACCCCTAGAGAAGAAAGAGTTTTAAGAATGAGATTTGGAGTTGGAATGAATACTGACCATACTCTTGAAGAGGTCGGTCTTCAGTTTTCGGTAACAAGAGAAAGAATAAGACAAATAGAGGCCAAAGCACTCAGAAAACTTAAACATCCAAGCAGATCCAAGCAATTAAAAAGTTTCTTAGAAAATTAGGGCCGTTAGCTCAATAGTAGAGTACTGCATTGACATTGCAGGGGTAGTTGGAGCGTAACCAACACGGCCCACCATTAGACTTGATTCAGCGTATTAAAAGAAGTAAAAAATAAAAGTCGGGCCTGTAGCTCAGTTGGTTAGAGCAGTACACTCATAATGTATTGGTCCCAGGTTCGAGTCCTGGCGGGCCCACCAAATATAAAATATTAATATTTTAACCTTTTTTTTAGTTCAAAAAAAATTTATAATTTTTCTAATGAAACTAAATATCAATTATAAGTTCACTTATCTTGTATCAATTTTAGCCTCATTAATGATTTTAATATATTTTGCATATAAAGGTGTTATAGCTTACTTAATCCATAAAGAATTATACGGTGGAGGAATTGACGTAGTTATTTCTTTAAGAGGTACTATATCAGCAATAATGTTATTTCTTATATTGCTGCAAATTCAATTTTTAAAAATTAAAGATTTAAATAGCCACAAAACAATAATTTCAGGAATATTCGTTATTTGGACTGCAATGTTTATAACAACATTAATCATATCACCCGAAAAAATTTACCTCATTATATCAATTTTAATAACCTCTTTATTTATGTTGATAAGCCTTTTCAGTCTAAGAGATAAGATTAAAGAGGAAAGAAATACTTTAACAGATAAAGAAATATACCTATTGCAAAAATTAGCTAAAAAGAAATAAATTACTTTTTTATAAAATCTTCTAAAGTTTTAAACAATGCGCCGATATTATTGTCATTATTTTGAATTACAGAATTAAACTCCTCTTTTTGTGTTCGAGCTAAACTAAGCCCCTCCACAATTAAATCTCTTATCAAAGGTTTGTTAGGATCTTTTGTATATACCCTCCAATCAATCTTAACCTCGGGTCTTTTCTCTGTAGCTACCAGTATACTATTTACAATTGTATATTTTTCATTTATTTTTTTTTCTGAAATCACGTTTATTTTTGGGTCAGTATAAGTAACCAGCCTACTCGAAAAACTTTTTAGAAAATAACTTTTAAATAACTTTGCATACTTATTTTTTTCGTCCTCAGATATGCTTTTTCGATATTTCCCCAAAGTATAAAAGCCAATACCCTCTATATCTACATTTTCCTCAGCAATAGCATTTAATTTACTTATTTTTTCAGTTTCTGAAATTCCACTTGAAAGTATTGAGGAAGCTTCATCTACTATACCTACTATAAGATCGCTAGGATTTTTTGCTAAAGCATTTGATGTAAAAAAAAAGAAAGCTAAAAATAGTAAATATTTACTTTTTATTTTTATCATTGTTGAGCAATAAAAACTAATTCTCTATCTCTTCCCAGTCACTATCATCTAGAGTATCTACTATTTCGTCAGAGTTTAGAATTCTTCTTTTTCTATCTTGTAAATATAAACTCTTGACTGAAGCATAAAAATCTAAAGAATTCGTCTCTAAATTATCGAAGGACTCAATATTTTTTGCTCTAAAATCAACACCGGCCATTCCTCTTGAAGCGTAATAATCAAAATCTGATACGTAATGTGTGTCTTCATCTACAGTTATATTGTACCAAGCATTACCTCCAGAATAATTTACAAGTGAGGCGGTCGCATCTCTAATTGTTGAAGGACCTAAAACTGGTAATACTATGTAACATCCTTCACCGACTCCCCATTTTCCGAGTGTCTGTCCCCAATCTTCTTTCTCATAATCATTTAATCCTACTTTAGTTGCCGGGTCAAAGATCCCTAAAATTCCTATTGTAGAGTTGACAACAAATCTTAAACTATTTTTTCCGGCTAGACCAAAATCACCTTGTAAAAAATTATTAGGTATCGTGACTACTAAAGACAAATTACTTAACACATTACTTGTTCCACTTCTAATTGGTGCTGGCAAATATCTATAACCTTTTGCAATAGGCTCAATAATTATTTGATCTAAAGCCTGGTTAAAACCAAAAACAGCTCTATTAATTTTTTCAAAACAATCTTTAACTTCACCATTTTTATTATTTGACATTTCATTAGTCCCATCTGTGTCGGCAGACACACTAAAACATAAAAATAAACTGACTAAGAATATGCTTAAAATTTTTTTCATTTCCAGATTGTATATGTTTTCTTTTATCAATGTAAATCAGTATTTACTATGATAAAATAACGATATGAGCCTTGTTTTTTCATATAATTACTCTCCTAATTTTTCTACCCTTAGGAGAATATCAAAATCTATTAAATTCATTGTAATACATTACACTGGAATGAGTAGCCAAAGTAAGGCAATAAAAAGACTAATTGATGAAGATTCAAAAGTAAGCTGCCATTTTTTTATAAAAAAAAATGGAGAAGTAATTTTAATGGTTCCAGAAAAATATACAGCGTGGCATGCGGGAATTTCTAATTGGGGGAAGTATTCTTCGTTAAATAAAAATTCGATAGGAATAGAGATTCATAATACTGGGCATGATAATAAATACGAGAGTTTTAATAAAAAACAGATTAATTCGTTAATCAAATTGTGTTTGTATCTAAAAAAAAAATATAAAATAAAAAACAAAAATATTGTTGGGCATTCAGACATTTCTTATTCTAGAAAGAAAGATCCTGGTGAAAAATTTCCCTGGAATAATCTTGCCCAAAAAAAACTATCAGTATGGCACAATCTGAATGATAAAACATTGAGAAAATTAAGAAAAATTTCTATTCACAAAAAGTATAAAAACCAATTTTTTAAAAATCTTAAAAAATTCGGATACTATGTGCAGAATGATATCAAAAAAAAAAATAAAAATTATTTAATTAAAGCATTTCAAAGACGATTTAGAAATCAACTAATTAATGGAAAAATTGACAAAGAATGCTACGAAATATCAAAAAAATTGAGTAATTTGTAAAAAATTAAAGGGTTGAAAGATTAAAAAAAAATTATATTTTAACGATGCCAGATAGATGACTTATCGCTTTATTTAATAAAGAGGAAAGTCCGGGCTCTATAAAGACACGGTGCCAGTTAACGACTGGCGGGGGAGACCCTAGGGACAGTGCCACAGAAAATAAACCGCCTAAACAAGGCAAGGGTGAAAAGGTGTGGTAAGAGCACACCGGCTTAGTGGTAACACGAAGCGCATGGAAAACCCCACCGAGAGCAAGACTGAGTAGAGGTGACATTGTTAGAAATAACTAAAAGTAGTCTTTAGCTAGTCATCAGGGTTAGTTGCTTGAGCTTTAAAGTGATTTAAAGCCTAGACAAATGATAAGTTTAAATGACAGAACCCGGCTTATAGTCTATCTGGCTTCACTATATTATCTCTTAATTATCTCTTAAAAAAATCCATATTTACATTAAAAACTTGAATAATTATAGGTATTGACTGATTTACATAAAACCCATAATATCCCATAAAAACCCAAATTGGGAATATATGAATTATGTTTTTATCTACATACGAAAACAGATTAGACAAAAAGGGACGGGTTTCTGTGCCAGCTACATTTAGATCTTACCTCTCAAATTTAGGATATAATGGTATAATTTGTTTTCCATCATTTA
>Ga0160422_10003073_pt1 | contig 10344 bp, 11 predicted proteins | sample Fk160mmetaG_FD_108192 | JGI IMG/M metagenome (GOLD analysis project Ga0160422, IMG submission 108192) | Marine microbial communities from the Central Pacific Ocean - Fk160115 60m metaG | ecosystem: Environmental > Aquatic > Marine > Oceanic > Photic zone | place: The Central Pacific Ocean... | reverse complement strand
CGGCCATATTTTTATGAGCATCTCTCCGCGCGTGAGGTTTTGCACTTTTACGGTCAACTCTCTGGGCTCGCGAACGACGAGCGGTCGGAACGGATCGAGACGCTCCTTGAGCGCGTTCAGTTGACGCGCTTCGCCAACGTATCGCTGGCCAAGTATTCCAAAGGGATGCTCCAGCGAGTGGGGTTGTGTCAGACCCTGCTGCACGACCCGGACCTGATCATTCTCGATGAGCCCATGAGCGGGCTCGATCCGGTTGGGCGTGCCCTCGTTCGTGACCTCATCATCGAGCAACGAGATGCGGGGAAGACGGTGTTTTTCTCCAGTCACATCTTGTCGGATGTGGAGGCCATTTGCGACCGCGTTGCGATTCTTGTTGGCGGAGAGTTGCGAGAGTGCGGGCCCATCGAGGAAGTGATTGCGGATCGAGAATCCCTCGAAACAGTGCTTCTGGGTGAGATGCAAAAGACCGTCGACGAATCGCGTCTTGGGGTGCTGTGATGACTCGGTTGACTGCCTTAGCCCAGAACACATTTCGCGAGGCCGTTCGCGACCGTGTGCTCTACTCCATTCTGTTTTTCGCCATCGGTGTGATTGGGCTCAGTTTGGTCATGCAAGAGATCACGGTCGGGGATCGGGACAAAGTGGTTCGGAGTGTGGCGCAAGGGTCGATTGCGGCTTTTGGTTCACTCATCTCCATCTTTCTTGGGATCAGTTTGGTGTTCAAAGAGGTGGAGCGAAAGACGGTGTACACGATCCTTTCCAAGCCCATTTCCCGATGGACATTTGTGCTCGGAAAATACCTCGGCATGATGATGACGATCGCGGTGCAGGTGGGGATCATGATGCTGGTCTACACCGTACTGCTGACCATGCAGCAGACCGTTCCGCCAGCTGTGGTGTACGTGTCGGCGGGTCTGCTGTTGATGGAGTTGATGCTGTTGACGGCATGGGCAACGCTCTTCTCGACGTACTCGGGACCCACCACCGCGGCGGGGTTCACGCTCGCCGTGTTTATGATCGGTCATCTTGCGGATGACATTTGGACGTTTGGCAACCAGTTGGAGAGCGCTGCAGCAGTTGAAGTTGCGCGGGTGTTGTATTGGGTCCTTCCAAACTTTGAGATGTTCAATATTCGTTCTCATGCGGTGCATGAACTGCCGATTCCGTGGAGCCAAGTGTGGGGTGCGTCTGCCTATGGGCTGTGCTACACCGCTGCCGTTCTCGGGATCGCCATGCTGGTTTTTGAGCGCCGCGACTTGAAGTGAACCCACCAAGGAGGGACGCTCGACATGGCGGCACCCACACCCATGGTTCTGCGTCGATGGCGGATCAGCACATCCACCAATCCCCGAATGTCACCCCGCGTGTATTACCCTCAACGAGTGATTCGAACCTCTCCCGCTCGTGACTGCCGTGGTGTCCACGATTCCCGGACGCACGTGGCCCATTGTGTCCCACCAGTCCTCGCGGTTTCGGTTCGCTGCCAGTCGCGATGGGCGAAGGGACGTCGAACACGTGCGGTTCTGGAGCGGTCTGCATGATTGACTTGTTCACGGTGCTCGAGATCTACGCGCTGCTGATCGGCTTGGCTGTGGGCTCCTTTTTGAATGTCTGCATTGCCCGTATGCCCGAGGACCGATCGGTGGTGCGTCCCCGAAGTCATTGCCCGGCCTGCGGGGAGGGGATCCGGCCTTACGACAACATTCCGATTCTCAGTTGGGTGTGGCTCCGTGCACGGTGTCGTGCCTGCGGTGTCTCGATTTCTGCGCTGTATCCGATGATCGAATTGTTGACGGGTTTGCTGTTTTGGTTGCTATTTCACCGTGCGATCGCCGGTCCGTCAGAGTTGGACGCAGCGCACATCGTTGGCTTCATCGGCCTCGCGACCTTCGCATCGATGATGGTCGCAATGACCTTTATCGACCTCCGTCATTACATCATTCCAGATGAGTTCAGCATCTATGCGGTCCCGGTGGGTCTCGGATTTGCTTGGGCGGTCGACGCGCTGGGCGGTGCGTCCTCGATTTGGGCGAACGGCTTAGCGGGAGGCGTGCTGGGTGCAGCGGTCGGCGGGGGCAGTCTCGCGCTTGTGATGGGCTTGTACTGGCTGGTGCGTCGCGAAGAGGGCATGGGCATGGGTGACGTCAAATTGCTCGCGTTGATGGGCGCCTTCTTCGGGGCCGCTCCAGCAATTCCATTCATCATCGTTGTTGCATCATTTGCGGGTGCGTGTGTGGGGTTGCCGCTTGCATTGATTGGCAACAAGGGGCTCCGAGTCGCCATGCCGTTTGGGCCATTTTTGGCCTTTGCGTCGATGCTCTATGTGCTACATGGCCCAGAGATTATTGCTCGATTTTTCCCGGGTGTGGCGTTCATCTTGCAATGATTCTGGCCCGGTGCACTTCACCTGCTGTACGCTGATGGGGAGGAGGATCGTGTGGGAATGAAGGCTCTACAGTGGTTGGCATTCGGCCTCGCTGGATGCGGTGCCGGCGAGTTGAAGGTCGAAGACGACTATGAGGAGCTTCCAGAAGCGGACGCTCACACGTGGCAGTCCTACCGATTCAGCGACGTGGATGATGGTGTGGCCTGTTCTGGCATGGCAAACGAGACGGCCTCGATCGACGAAGTCGTGTTCGCTCAAACGCATGCTATGGCTCCTGAATGGCCATTCTTTTTTCTTGTGAAGGGCCGTCCTGCACTGGCCGAGGTCAGTGTCATCGGTACGGGCCCCTCACCGGAGGTATCCATTACTGGATTCGTCGACGGCGAACCCATCGATACACTGTGCATGGCAGGGCCCGAGGAACTGCCTGCTGCGGTTGACAGTGCCGACCGCGGTCGTGGTCAGCGCTTTTCAGTCACGCTGCCGGGTGCATGGATGCAGCCGGGCCTTTCGGTGACTGTGACCGCAGGCGAAACAGAGCGCAGTTACACCGCGGACCAACTGGCGCTGCAGCACGGACCGGAATTGAACTTGATGTTGGTGATGATGGATGTCGTCAACTACAACGGACCGGATCAAGATCCGGCAGCCTTTGAGCCGTCAGCGAGCTTTCTTGAGGACCTGACCGGAGCCATGCCGGTGGCCTTGACTCGACTTGGGCGACACGCCGTTCGGTTGGCCTTGCCGTCGATTGTGGTGGGAAGCACGGCTGTAGAGGACGGCGAACCGCCCGTTGTCCTCGAACGGCGAATCTGTGGGGATGACGAAAGCTCGGCGGTCGACGATTGCGATGACTCGACGCTCGTGTACGCGGGGGACGTGAACGCTGCGGCCCTTCGGTACATCGATGCCCTTCAAGCGGCGAATGGGCACTGGGGAAGTCACTTTTACTACGGGCACACGGGTGCGCTGTTTCCGGGAGGATGGGGAGGTGGAAAGACCTTTGTATCTGCCGACTACACATGGGTAACGATCCATGAGATGGGCCATGCGGCATCTCTTCCACACTGGGGTGATGTGTTTTTGGCCGAAGAGGTCGATGATGGGCGGTACGAGTACCCTTGGGGCGGAGTGGGCTTTGATGGGGGCGGTAGGGGACCGACGTGGACCTATGTGCAGCAGCACGACCGGATGGTTTCGCCCGTCTGTGAGGTGGAAACCAACGAGGCCTTTGGTACGGAACGTTCCGATGCAATGCAGCGGAACAACAGTTGTGCTGAATGGTGGGGCGCTGAGCCGGGTCCATGGGATGGGTTTTCAGACTTCTCTGCCTATGCGATGTTTCGATACTTGAGTGGTGCGCTCGTGAACCAGCGCGGGTGGGTCACAGATCCGAACCACGGCGAAATTGAGTACAACCTTCCGGCGCAGTCGGGGTTCCCAGTCGTCGATGTGACCACAGACGCTCCGGAGTATGTTCGCGAGAACCCCGACTTGCCAACTCAGAACTGGGAACGATTCGATTTCCTCCGACCCGTCGAGCGCGATCGACCCGTTTTCACCATTTACGGGACCTACCACCCGGAATTTGAATCGGTCAACGTTCTTTACGAGCCCCTGTACTATCGGGGGGATCTGCCTCGCCTGCTCGACCCGACCGATCCCGACACCTTTGCCGCCTTGGCGAGCGGCATGGACGGTGGGCCGTACCAAGACTATTTTTGGTGGCCGAAGGACCTGACCTTTCGGGTGACTTATCGCGACGGGACACGCATTACGGCGCTGTATCCGTACGCAAGCGTTGACCGGGAATGGACGCCGGGCTTCGGACCATGGCGGTGGGATGTGCTCTATTTTGGACTCAACGTTCCCGCTGACGTGGACATTGAGCGGATTCAAATCTTTGAGCGGCCCTTTGTGGCTCAGTACGCAGACTGGACGACGGAGGGGAACATCGCGAATCCGGACTTGGGGATCACCGCCGATACATTCATGGATGACGCCACTTTGGTGATGGAGTGGCGCCGCTAAAAGCTCTCCGCAGACCGGATGCGATCGCCCTCAGGAACCTCCAAACCTGCCGACCGGCATGTCTCTGCGTGCAGCGCGTCAGAAGCGGCTTGATTGCCGGTATTTAAGGGTCGAAAGTAGATGGCATCTCGAACCTGCGTCGGCCAGTCCCAGCACAGGGCGGGGTCCCGCAAGAGCGGCTGCCAGTGGTCGATGAAGTCGGATGCTTCATGAGCGTTGCCGGGTTGCACCACGAAGCCGAGCGTGACCTTTGGCCATTCGAGCCCCATCTCTCGCCGGAGTTGAATGAAGCGTTCAATGTTGCGACGCACAAGCGGGCCCCGGTCGGCGCCCTTCACATCTTTGTAGACCTCACGGGAGTGCGCATCCAGACTGAAATGCATGAATCGGAACGTGTCTTCCAGTTGCCCTTTTGCGTTGGCGAGGCGCAGAAGAAGACGCGCGCGGTCTTCCCCAAGAACCACTCCGTTCGTGTGGATTTTGAACTCGCGAAACAGACGGTTGCCGATGTTGATGCCGAAGGCGTACTCGACAAACTTGTCGAACTCCGGATGGATAGTCGGTTCGCCCAACCAGTGGGGGCACAGGTGGACATCCTCCTCAAGGCCGGCCAAGCCATGAAGGCTCGTGCGCCACGTATCCCAATCCATAAACTTCTTGGGGCCGCCGTGGGCGTCCTTCCGCATGGACTGGCTGCACATCTTGCATTTGATGTTGCAGTGGTCCGTGAGTTCCAAGTTGATGTGAATGGACATACTACAAGTGCCGGCGAATTTCGGCCTCGTGAGCCAGAATGTTCATCGAACACTCTGTGCATCGCGAGTGGGGTTGTTTGACGAGCATTCCGTCGCGGACTTGCTCTAAAAAAGGATCATTGACCCAGACGTTTTTGAGAGACTCCTCCGCCACACTCCCGCCGCTCCCGGACAACACACAGCACGGACTGGTGCGGCCGTCAGCCGCGACCACGAGGTAGTGCCAGGCCTTCAAGCACGGCGCGCCCTTCAGGCCAGCCTCGGCGGGGACGGGCACTGAGTTGGAGCCCCGGTCGATGGAACTCGGGTTGAGAAAGTGCTCGAGAGTGGTTGCGATTCCGAGGGTTCGTGCCCGGTCGAGCGCCCGGGCAGCAATCTCAGGTACCGCTTGCCGTTGCTCTTCCGACAACATGAGCGCTCGCTGTTCCGGTGTGTAGGCGATGAGTGCGTCGAAATCGACTCTAAAGGCACCCATTGCAGCCGCCAGCTCAACGACGCCTTCGAGGCTCGTGTAGTTTGCATTGGTCAACACGAAGTGGAGTGCAAGGCGAGGCGTGTGGGCACCGCTGCGCCGCCTCAGCACCGAAAGCCGACATGCATTTTGAACCGTTCTTTGAAACGCTCCGGGCTTGCCTCGCAGCGCGTCGTGGATTCGCGCCGAGTCTCCATCCACCGAGACATGAACCTCGTCCCACTCCATGGCAACCATCTGATGGGCCACGGCTCGGTTCATGAGCGTGCCGTTTGTGGTCAGGATGCCCTCCATGCCGTGTTCTTTTGCGCGCGCCATCACCGCTGGTGTGGCTCGTCTCCGCAGCAAAGGTTCTCCCCCGCCCAACAAAAACAGGCGTTTGACACCCATGTCCGCGGCTTCGTCAACGATCTCGAGCAAGCGCTCTTGACTCAACTCGTCGACCGGTGCCCGGTGTCGATCCGTGGTGTCGCAGAAACTGCAACTCAAATTGCACGTGAGCGTTGGATACAGCTCCAGCGTCATCGGGCCTTGTGGCCCATCTTGTTCCCAAGCCGAAACTCGGGCTGCCACAGTAGACGGATCTGGCATACATTAAAGTTACCATCCGGGGCAGCCGGTGGCATCAATGCTACGTTGAATATGTGAACACTCCTCCTCGACTTCCCGGAAGCTATTTGGTCATTGAACTGGCCAACCGGTGTTCTTTGGCCTGTGTGCACTGCGCGGTAGCCGACACGTCGCATCCGCACTTCGACTCAACAGGCTACCTCGATGTGGAGATGGCGGAGGGACTCTTCGCCGATCTTGTTGAGAGTGGAATTTCTTTCGACACGCTGATCCTGTTTTGGTTGGGTGATCCCCTGATCCATCCCGAGTTTTCTAGAATCTGGGCGGCGGCAATCCGCGCATCGGCCGAACACGGCGTGTTTGGAAAGGTAGAAGTTCACACCAACGCGACTCATCTCACAAAGCGGAATGCTGCGGCCCTGCTCAACGAGGCATCCTCGCCGCAGGTGATTCACTTCTCTCTGGATGCCACCGACCGCGACCGCTACCATACGATCAAAGGACGCGACCGCTATGAACGTGTCGTGGGCAACATTGAACATTTCTTGGCTGAGAAGGCAAGATTGGGAGCTCCTTGGCCCCGACCTGTGTTTCAGTTCATTGTTGGTTCGAACAACGTCGACCAAGTCGGACCGTTTAGGCGGTACTGGGAGCGGGTGTGTGCTGACCTTGGAATTCCCGTCACGATGGCCGCTGGTCATGTGCCCCAAGGCGATGAAGCGGTCGTGTTCTTCCGGCAGTTGGACTGCCCCACGGCGGAGCTGCAGCAGCGGGAGAACGCCATTTTTCGCGCCGCGATGGCCGCCGAAGGATTGCAGTTGCCGGACCAAGCCCAGGCGGGGGCGGATGTGCTCAATGACAATGTCGCAGTCTGCGCCGGTTTTTGGAAGAGCCCGGTCATCGGATGGGACGGCAGCGTGACCACCTGCACTCGAGACTCTCACATGCACAATCGAGTGGGGGGGCTCCGAGAAGCACGATTTTCCGAGCTTTGGTGGTCCGAGACGATGCGTCGGCGTCGCGTTGCAGTGGCGAAAGGTGACTACAGCGGACTCAGTCAATGTCAGAGTTGCTTCATTCCAAAGAGCCTCAACTACACCGCAATCTCCGAAGAAGAGATTGATCAGTGGCGGGTGGGGGTCTGATGGGCGCCGTTGACAGAGTGCTCGACCGAATGCAGTTGCGGCGGGCACCACAGCGCCCGGGCCAAGTGCACATGGCGGTTACAGACCGGTGCTTTCTTCCGTGTTTGCACTGCGACATTTGGAAAAACAAGACGCCCGACCTCGACGGCAGCATTTGGTCCGCGTTGATTGACGAGTTGGGAGGGTGGTGCGCGCCAGCCGGAATGAACTTTGTGGGCGGCGAGCCTCTGCTTCGAAAGGATCTCGAGCAGTTGATGGGCCAGGCGGTGAGAGCGGGGTTCGATGTGAGCTTCAACACCAATGGATGGCTGGTCAACGAGGCTCGAGCGCAGGCCATCGCCGACGCCGGCGTCTCGGTTGTATATGTGTCACTGGATGGAATGACGCGAGCGACGGTAGACCACAGTCGAGGTCGGAAGGGAAGCTTCGACAAGGCCATGGAGGCGATTGACCGCTTTGATTTACTACCAAACCCTCGGGTAGTGATCGCGTCCATTCTGCATGCCGAAAATGCTGATGAGATGCCTCGGCTACTTGAATTTGTCCGCGATCGCGGAATGCAATTGGTGGTTCAGCCCCTCTACCAGAACTTTGGTGAGAACAAGTTCGATCGGAACTGGCATGAGGGGTCGAGTTTGTTTCCGAGAAGCCCTGCTGCTCTGCGTGCGATTGACACCGCCGTCGACGCCTTGGTTGCAGAGCGGATGCGGGGCGGCGCGGTATGCAACGCTGTGGGTCAGCTTGTTGCGTATAAACGACACTTTCGAGATCCAGTCACCGACAATGGATACCAATGCCGCGCGGGCCATACGGACCTCTCGATCGACGCCCACGGCAACATTCGCATGTGCTATTTCCTCGAGCCAGTGGGCAACATTCTCGACGAACGCCCGATGCCCCTGATTTGGGATGGCTATCAGACCTTGCGGCGGCGATGGGAGGTCAGTCGATGCGATCGAAGTTGCAACCTACTTAATTGCAACTTCGAGCAGGTCGGTCCGTGACCGAACGGTACTCGGAGCAGTTGCCAAGCTTCAAAGGTGAGCCCGAGGAAGGTGCGGCCAACTATGAGCGATTCGCGCCGTGGGTTCGGAATGGGTTTGCCAACGCCGGTCGTCGGGAGTCGAGGCCGTTTGTTCAGATGGCGGCCTTTCTGACGATGATTATCTGCCTCGGGTACGGCCTCTCGCGTCCTTCTGACGTGAAGCGCGCCCTCATCAAGCCTGACCATCCCCGGATTGTACTGCCCATCCAGATTTCCGCGGGCGAAGCGCCTGCTTGGACGGAGGAGAATGTACGGGCGGCCATCGCAGCCGTTCGGCCCGCTGCGGCAACCTGTATCGCTGGCTGGGAACTGCTAAAAACCAACGCGAAGGGTGCCGTGATCGCCGAAGTGGTATTGACCCCCGAGGGTCCAACCGAGTCGGCGCTGTACGATCAATCGACCGCAGTTCCTGCGGCAGTCGGTGATTGCCTCGGCCAAGCCCTTGGTTCGGTCGATTGGCCGCTACCAACCTCGGAACAGGCGGTGACATTTCCGATCGTTGGGGGACCCTAACAGCGTCTGTTGCACCGCTCCTTCGGCATACGGATCATCGGTAGAAACGGTGCACGCGTCCACATTTCAGGCTCATCGGATCGGTTTTTCTAACCCTCATGCTATGCTTCGGACGCTCGGGAGCAGAGGGCCATTGGGGAATGGCTTTCAGCAATCCTTCTCGGGCACATCTGGCCGGTGAGGCCAGGGGCGGAGGGGTAATGCCAGGACCGATGGAAGCAGCATCTTCGCGCGATATAAAGCGTGAAATGCGCGTGAGTATTCGACGAGCGGGAGACAGCACGATGCTGCCGGAGAGCAATCTTTGGCGGATGTACGTTGAGCTGCGCAGTCGCGGGGAAATGGATGCTGACGACCTGTTCATTCGCGGGCTGAAGGGTATTCTGGAACGTCGGGGCTACATTGCCTCGCCGATTCCGGTGATCGACCCAGATCCCAACGAACACAAGCTGGTGGACGACCCATATTTGGGGGAGTTGTTCAAAGCGTACAAGCGATGCATATGCTCGCAGCGGACGCAGCCGGCCGGACAGTTGCTTCGTGAAATCGAGACCCAGCTCCAAGGCCACTGAGAGGCTCGTCGTCACGGACGTCTTCTCAGTGGTCCTCCCCGCCTAACCGTCGAGTACCTCGGTGATCGCGGCTCCTACCGCGAGGCCGAGGGTCTCCAGTTCGAGGGCGGTGATGCTCAGCGGCGGCATGAAAATTATCGCGTCTCCGAGTGGCCGTACGATCACACCGTGGCGCCGAGCCGCCATGGCGACCCGATGACCGATCCGTGCCTCTGCACCGCGGTTGTGACGCAACACAGCAGCACCCATCATGCCCTTTTGCCGAACTTCAGCAACGTGTGTTGCAGGCAATGCGGCGAGTGCAGCCTGAAGGGCCTCGATCTTGGGCGGTAGCTGGGCGAGCGTGCCTTCCTCATCAAAGACCTGAAGTGATGCAAGTGCGCTCGCGCAAGCCAACGCATTGCCTGTGTAGGTATGCCCGTGGAACAGGGTCTTGTAGTCTGCGTATGGCCCACGAAAGGCGTCATAAATTGTGTCGGAGACCACCGTTGCGGCGATTGGCAGATAGCCACCCGATATGCCCTTCGCCAAACAGATGATATCGGGCCTTCGTTGCACCTGTTCCATCGCAAACATGGTTCCTGTGCGCCCAAACCCAACAGCGACCTCATCGCAGATCACGAGGGCTCCTGCTGTTCGAGCCATGTCGATGAGCGTACTCAGGTACTCTGGAGAGTGCATCCGCATACCGGCCGCGCCTTGAACAAGCGGCTCGACCACCAATGCTGCAATGTCATCCCCGTGCGCCTTAAACAAAGCCGCGGCCTCTGTGAGGCAGTCCGCTTCGGCGGTCTGGTCGGGTCGATCCGGCGCGGGAATTCGCACCGCATCGAACAACATTGGGCGGTAGATTTG
>Ga0160422_10003071_pt1 | contig 10347 bp, 10 predicted proteins | sample Fk160mmetaG_FD_108192 | JGI IMG/M metagenome (GOLD analysis project Ga0160422, IMG submission 108192) | Marine microbial communities from the Central Pacific Ocean - Fk160115 60m metaG | ecosystem: Environmental > Aquatic > Marine > Oceanic > Photic zone | place: The Central Pacific Ocean... | reverse complement strand
CATCGACTACAAGACTACTAAGTTTAGATCCTATTTCTACAACTGCTGCTGAACCAGTATTGATTTCTGTATATAATTTTCCGTCGTATGTATTTAAAGCTAATTCACCGAGATCCAGTTGTGAAGTGGTTGGTACTCGATTTTGTACAGCAGATCTTTTAAACTTAATATTTGATGCCATGTGGCTCCCTTAGTGGTATATACCGTGTCTCCGATATCTATCGGTTCTTATTATTTATAATTCAATTTTTGTTTCTGGATTTATGTCAATATACAAAAATTCCATCGACTCATCAGAATTATTTTTACCCTTATGTAGGTTTTCTACATTAAATATTTCTACCTTTCCTTCTTCCCAATATACCCTCTCTCCTGTATCAATCCACTCAATATAACACTTCTTTCCTTGTGGTAACTTGAGTGGTAGTTGTACTCTCAAAAAATCCTTTCCCCATAAATTAAAATCTCTGTGTGGTTCTGCATTTACATGAGGTGGATATTTTAAGTAGGCTACACCATAAATATCCTCATTTTTAATAATGTTAAATATTTCATCATTAATCAACTTATGTCTGTATGATTTATTTTTCTTACCATATTTCACATATGATATATGCACATCATAACCCATGTACTTGGAAGTAATACCTTCCTTTCTAAGTGGAAAATTAGTGTTTAAAGCCCATTCATACAAACGTTTAATGTCTGTCTTTGATATCATACTTTAGTAAATAAAACCAAGATACTGTTATTTAATGTTATCTTATACTCTGTTCCTTTAGTCACTTTACTGTAATCATATTTTTCAAAATCCTTATCATTTATAGTAGACTTCCCATCAAAACACACGATCCAACTATCATCACTAGAAGCAGTAAACGTATCTGTAATTAATTCAGCATTCCAATCTTGTTTTACATCTAGAGTGTTAAAACCAAATACTTCAGTGTCCTCTGTAAACTGGAATACAACATCTTTTTCTAACAAATCTTTAAGATCAACTAAACGACCACTACTTACACTTAAATCTTTTACGTTAGAATCAAATAATTTAGCTATCTTGCCAGATCCTTTCACTATAATCTGATACAGAGTTGTTCTATATCCTCCATATTCGTGTCCTATAGACCCTTTTTCGGCTTCATAACCACAAATTATGAAGTCGCCACATTTTTTATAATATTTTTTAGGTAAATTCATAGAGTCACCTCTCTCATTGGAATCAAAAATCTGTTATAACGATCAACTAAATCCACTTTAGTTTCAATTACTTTCCCAACCAAATCATTTATATTTAAATCACCAGTAACTGTTTCAGCTTTGTTTGAATCTAAAATTGGTTCACTTTCTTCTTCTAAGGCGATTCTTCTAGACCCACTCTTTTCCATTAAACTTTTTATAAAGGATTGACATGTGGTAAGAGTTAAATCACTACAATCAACTAATTTACTTGGATAATCATCAATAGATTTAGTGGAATGTAATCTACAAAATTTTACAGAAATACTATTTGTATCCTTATTATATCTTTCTATTTTAAAAATGGTTCTCATCTTAAAGAAATGATCCTGTCATAGTATTTATATGTAATATCATTCATCCTTTTTAAAGTTAATAGATAGTGAAATTCTAAATTGATCTGACATGTTTCTAGTCACATAATGATCTAGATAACTAGGAAATATGTAATAAACTCCCCTCTCTGGAGTAAATTTGGATAAGTATGCACTATTATCATATTGATTTAACTTAGGTAGAAAAACTATACTACCAGATCCTTCAGGCACCTCCACATATGTAACAGCAGAGACATAAGAATCAGAATGATTATGCATATTTGTACTCATGTTTTTTTCATGTATATGTCCCCAATAGTTTAATGGACTTATTTTTTCCCCCGTTGCAGCTTGAAAATCTATCTGCATTTGTTTTATGATATCATTAACTATGTTATTGGGTGGGCATATCGAATCTTCAAAATATGTGCTTTCAACCTCACACTTAAATTTATTATGATAATTATCTAAAAGGATTTTTGACAAAGAATTTAAATCAACATCTACATTACCTTTAATTAAATCCACTCTAGCTATGTTTATCAAGTTTATATTTCTATCTGTCATTCTTGCATGTACCCCCAAGAAGTTATCAAATATTTGTGTCCTCCTATCGGTGGATTACCTCTATGTGTGTGAGTGTATCCCGCTGGAAATATTAAAACATCTCCTGCAACTGCCTCCTCTCTACGATTTTGATATAAAAATTCTGTTTCTCCACCATCAAAATTATCATTAACATATAATTGAACAACAAAAGTTCGATGTGTGTTTATAATGCTAGCAGTTTCAAAATGCCATGAGTGAAATCCTCCACCCATAGGTATTTTTTTTATCTTCAAATCATATAATAAAAATTTATAATCACTTAACACACTGAAAGCTTGCAGATATTCATCAACACAAGGTTTAAATTTTGGTAATATTAACGTGGATATTTTACAACCAGCTTTCTCATCCAAAACCCAATCATGAGATGTATTCGTACTTATATGATCCGTATTATGCAAAGATGTTTTATTATGAAACATCAAACTATTTTTTTCATAATAATCAATATGAGATATTATTTCTGTACAATCTTCAGTTGTAAATGCTCCACAATAACGTCTTATTAAATCAGATTCAAGTGTCATCAGATCTCTCTTTCGATGTTTTCCAAAAATAGTTATCTTCAGATCCTAACCCATCACGATCATGGCCATTTTCTACTTGATAGTAGATAGTTGATACTTTAAAATCAGGATCTTTTGGTTTTTCTGGTGTCAAACTATTATCGAATATTCTCATTCTATTATTAGGATACAACGCAAACTGCCCATTGTCAAGTTCTATGATATTATGACTCTTATGTTCCTGTGGTTCTTCACTTGTTGAACAATCAACATCATGTATATTTTCATGATAATTATCTATCGTACAAACATAGGTTCCTGTTTGTGTGCCATAATCTCTTGTCATAAGTTCAAAGTGCATTGACCCTATGAATTGTTTATACACTGATATGACACCATAATCCATGGCGTTCCAGAATTGTAAGTTGTGTAACTCCATGTCTGGTTCTGGTTTTTTTGGTGATGATACAAAAGCACTGATCGGCAACTTGTCATACATCGCCGCATAGTCTGGTAAATATGTCTCGAAATAGAAAGCACGGCCTGGGATTGATTTTAGAGTGACCCAATATCCTTCTACAAACTCTCCGTGACCACTCTTATGATTTGTCAAATACTCCTTCCGTACCCACACCTTGTATGCAGGCAAATTACATATTAAAGTTGACATACTATAGTTTTTCTAGATATTTATGATGGTTTCGGTACAGCGTCTTTCACTTTCTTGATTGCATCATAAAAAGTACCTGTCTTATCTAACTTACCTGTATCAATGTCATGCCAAAGCATGTCCAATTGATCTGCTATGGGTGGATATTGAGCTACACTGTCTTCTCTACCGTCTCTTTTTCTTTGATATAATTTTGCAGCACGTTCAGCTTCTACTTCCTTTTGTGCTGTTTCTAATGCAGTAGTGTCTAGAGATATTTCATCACCATTCTCATCATAGGCTTTTCCATTTTCGATCATTTTTACCTTTTCACCACCTACCTTTAAGATGGCATCAAAACTGTAACTCATTGTGCTAACTCCATTAATGTTACTACAGAGACGCATTTTGGATCGTCTCCTTGGTTGCCATCATTTCCATTTGCATGCATTGATGCATTTAATATGAAATTTTGACCACCTCCATTAGAGGCGTTCTGTAATCGAATTTGATATTGAATTTGATTAAGGGTAGATGGTGAATCTACAAGATTTATCGATCTTTGCATGCAAGACTGATCTCGATTATTGTTTGATCCTAAATCTGTATAAACTCTATAATTATTTCCAAGAGCATTACCAACAGTCAGAGTTGCATCAGTACCACCTTGATTGTCTCTGTATATTACAAATCCACATCCACTATTATCTCTTGTCCAATCATAAGTAATTGAAGCTAAGATTAAAATTTTACTATTACTAAACTTTGGTGTAATACTTGTAGTAAGTTGTGTAATAGTCGTTTGACTACTCGTACTAACATTTGTGTAAGCAACAAAACTTTGATACGTATTGGTAACGGTCTGCACTACGTTACCCACTGTGGAGTTGTAGGCCATTAGGAAACTTCCTCCATTTTTATTCTAAATTTCTTACCACTTCTATTATTTATCATGAATACATCATCCTCACCTTCTTGTAATGTCCAATCGCCCCAACTTCCATCTACATCATTTCCACCTTCATCTTTCTTAGCTTCGTTGGATAGTTGTAAATCTTGTGTGTATACGTTTCTCCAACGATATGTTGTTGTGCCTAAATCGTAAGCATTGTTTGTGCCTGGATGTGTGTGTCCACCATGTATAGTCCTTCCATCATTGAAGACTTGGAATAAAACTTTAGAATTACTATTAAGTTCAAAAGCATATACACCAGCATTTGTATTGTAAGTGTTTATGTGCATACCATATCCAGCATTATGACTGAAGTACATATGAGGTGATGTACCACTTCCATTTCTGTAAGCGCTTATATGCCAACCACCCACAGAACCTTGAGCACCACTTCGTATCATAGCACTACCTTGTGTGCCATCTAAAGTATCTGCATCCAATCCACTGCCAGGCCCGTCATTAGAAGATCCCCATAACGTACCCTGTTGATGTGTTGTTAGTGTACCTCCTGTAGAAAGTTCAGCACGACTACTTGAATTGCACAGCAAAGTTAAACCATGATTACTCATAGTTCCAATTTTTCCAGTAGTATGACCAGTATGAGAATATAAAGCAGTAATAATGCCATCAGAAACTGATTGAACATCAAGTCTTGCGTGTTGTGAACCAGCTAAATTAAGTCTTCCATTCCAACTACCATTATTGCTAACACTTCCAGTAGCATTACCGAACTCGTTGTAACTATTACTAAAGCTATTTGAACCTCCCAAAGTTGCAAATGCTGATGCTTGATTACCGTCTAAAGTGTCAGCATCTAGCCCAGACCCGCTACCATCATTTCCAGCACACCATACTTCATGATCTGTACTACTACTATCAATTCTTATATACAGCTTTCCATTTACCAGTTTTTTAAAATCCCAACCACCCCAGTTTGCGTCTAAAAAGCCATAAGCACTACCTGTACCATAAAGTTGAAATCTCCAAGTGCCAGCACCATTAAAACCACTTATTCCAATATCAGTAGTGCTGCCTGTGTCACCAGAGTAGAAATATAAATTTCGTGCATTATTACCATTTATAAGTTTATAACCATTAGATCCTAGTTTTGTAATACCAGCACTTTCTGTTCTTAATGCCCAATCAGAATTTTGATTTAAGAAACCAACTTGATTAGCATTGTTTGCGTAGACATAACCTCTAATTGTTCCAGCGTGATCATCTCTAAATCTAATTCCATTAGCAGCACCACCACCAGCTACATTCCAAAAATCATCATCATCTGAATAAAAATATTGAGTTGTGGCTTGGTTATACATTCCTTCGCCACTTTCATTGCTCCTAAACCAACCTGAATTTAGTATACCATAACTACCAGTAACATTTACCCTGTCAAAATTAACAGTACTAGAAGTTAATAAAGCTTGATTTAAATAACTAGCAAATTGATTTCCATCCCATAAGTCAGCATCTAAGCCACTGCCCGAACCATCATTCCCTGCGTGCCAAATCTTGTGATAATTGGAACCATCATCCATTGAGAAAACAATATCGTCTTGAATCTTCAAGATCGAATCATCTTCATCATTTTGTAGTCTGATATAACCGCCTGAATGCCACTGAATAAAAGCTTTATCTGTTGTACCTTCTCTAAATCTTATATAAGGACTACTTGAACCTTGTAATACAATTTTTCCATTATCCGAACTGTTTATAACTAAAGGATATTGTTGTGAAGTAGTTAAAGTAATCTGTCCACTTGCTGTAGCGCTTACATTTGATCTTAAGAAACCACCCGAACCTATACCATCTAAACTGTCAGCATCTAGGCCAGATCCAGATCCATCTACAGTTTTTATCTTAGTCAATAAATCTGATGCCGATAACCTTGCTGCTGGTATAGTTCCAGAAGAAATATTTGATGCGTTTAAACCTGATGCGGTAGTAAGAACGGTATTACCTCCAATAGTAGTTCCAGAGGTAGATACGATCATTTCGTTTGTACCACTATTAGCTGATCCTCTTATATAAACGCTGTGACCAGTTGTAGCTGAAATATAGGTATGCGTATCGGCACTGATTATTACAAATTCGTTTGTAGCTTGGCTTTCGTGAAAAATACCTTTAAAAGCAGCTGCACCACTCCAAGATCCAACTTTTAATCCGTTAATCGTAATATTGCCACTAGCTGTGTCAGTTGCATCAGACCTTAAGAAGCTAGAACCTTGCACACCATCTAAAGTGTCAGCATCCAATCCACTGCCAGAACCGTCATTACCAGCATGCCACATTTTATAATTATTATTTTGTGAATCAGGGCTAAATTGAATGTCATCTTTCAATATTATTGTTGAACCATCTTCATCGTTTCTAATTCTTACATAACCATCAGCGTGCCATTGCATATATGCTTTGGCTGTTGAATTTTCATAAAAATGTATGTAAGGATGAGTCGCACCTGATAATATTATTTTTTGATTAGGAGTTGTATTAATAGTTAATCTATCACTAAAAGTCAGTGTTGATTCAGCATTTAAAGTATTCGCAGTTCCTGATCCAGTTATAACTCTATTATCTGCATTACTATTGATTGTTGTCTGAGTGATACCAGTTAAGTTTGATCCATCACCATATAAAGTATCTGCATATAAATTTCTGAAACGCTTAGAACTTGTTCCAAGATCAAAGGTGCTATCGGTGTATGGTAATAAATGTCCAGAATTATTGATTTGTAAGAATGTGGTAGCTGCAGTCCTAAAATAAGTATTTCCACTTGAACCTTGAGTAATGTAGTTATCGTTATTACTTCCAAAGTTAAAATGGGTATGAGTTGCGATTGTTACTCTACCTGAAAATGTTGCAGTACCTGTAAAATCTGAAGTTCCAGCAACACTAAAGTTTGTACTATTCAATAGTTGTAAACTATCACTTCTCCATCTACCAGTAATAGTTTGTGAACCTGCTTTGATATGTGCAAACTCAAGAATACCATCTTCTGTACCATTGCTTGCGTCTAATATCTTACCTGTAATTTTAGCATAGTTTCTCTCTACACCTGTATCACTTTCTCCAGCAAACTTAATCTGTCCAAGATAATCTGCGTCGGCTGGTGATGCACTATTTCTGAAGAGTTTAAATTCTGGGCCAGCAGCACTATCAGCAGTGGTATCTGTAAGAGTTACATCACCAGAGAATGTAGAAACACCAGTAACATTTAATTCTTGAGTTTCAGTAGTTCCATGAACTGTAACTCCATATGCAACGGTTTCAAATTTATTTACAGCAGTAGATCCGTGATATAATTTTACACCCTCATTTCCAGCAAGAAGAACTACACCTGCTCGTGTTCCTCCAGAACCATTAGCTCCATTTATATTAACTACACCAGAGGTATTTCCAATATGTAAACCACCCAGACCAACAAGTTTAAGATGTGTATTATAATAATCATGATAGATTTTAAAATCACCACCACTGGTTCTATCACCGAAAGCTAAATAAGGAGTTTTTGCTAGATTGGCAAGAGGGCCAGTAGGAAAATGAAGATGTGCCGCGGGCCCTGAAGGATTATAAATTATATGGTTTTGATAACCAGTATGATCATGAAGTTTTACAGTACCACTGACATCTACTTTATGAGTGGGTATCGTACTTCCGATTCCAACACGATCATTGGCAATATCTACGAATATATTTCCGTGTGAAGCTAAATCTGCAGTAACTCTTGATCTATTCATTCTTTCTAGATTATTACCCTATATGTTATTTAGTTATGCTACGTCATTAGCACTCTGTGATCCACGTATAGTTCCGTTATTAACTATTTGAATTGATATACCAGCTGTTTTACGAATTGCTGCACCATTACCACCACCAGCACCACCACCAAAACTAGAGCCATTACCAGCGTTTGCAGCTTCTCCAATTGATCCACCTTCTCCACCAGACCCACCACCAGTTTCTCCTGCATTATTACCACCGCCACCACCTTCACCAGCTTCTGTTAAATCACCAGCGGTTCCATCTGTCGCTCCGTGTTCACTTCTTCCACGATCACCACCAGAACCGCCAGGATAACCTTGGCCGCCTCCGCCGCCTCCGCCGCCTGCTCTTCTATCTGAACCTTTATCCACTTGTCTACCTGATCCACCACCGCCGCCTCCACCAAAGCCGCATTGAATTAATCCACCACTCGCAACATTTATGTTAGTTCCATTATGTTCAATTCCTAATGCAGAAGCTCCATCACCGCCTGGATTACCAGCATCTAAATCATTTCCACCTTCTCCACCATCTCCACCACCACCGTATATTGCTCCTTCCCCACCAACATCTACAATTAAAGTGGTTCCACTATTCCACCCAGTTCCTGTTCTTAATGCACAAAAATTTTTATTTCCCTTTTTACCACCTATCTCTTTATTAACATGAATACGAACTCGGTGGCCTGAAGTATTACTTGGTTTAGATTTAAGTCCACCAATCACACTAACCTTACTATTATCATTGTTATATACATGTTTAGCATTCGTAGCATTATCACCCTGAGCACTTCTAGTTATAGTTCCACCACTATAATAATCAACTACAATATTTAATTTTTTATTTCTCATCATATTATAATCAATCGAATCAGTAACTGCATTATTCTGTTGTATTCCATCACCTATTCCAAGAGTTAATTCTCCTTTAGTTTCTTTGACACTATAAGATCCTAATGGCACTGTTCCATTAACCTCACCAAATTCATTCTTAATGTCTTGATCTGATATTTGTCCAGATGGTGTTGTCATAGTTTACTTCTTAAGTTCGTCGATTTCTGCTTTGAGTTCCTTGATTGCCTCTATTAAGAGAGGTACAAGTTTTTCATATCTCACACCTTTAGTTCCATCATCTTTAGTTTGAACCACGCCAGGTAATCCAAGTTCATCAACTTCTTGTGCAATCACTCCAGTGTCCTCCTTACCAACTATTTGAACCAATGATTCTGGAGCTTTATCATTCCAAGTGAATGTATTACCACTGATTGATAATACTTTTTCTACTGCATTAGTGATTGGTTGAACATTATCTTTAAATGTAATATCAGATGTATTAAAAGCAATGATATTACCATCACTAAGAATATTTCTACTTGTACCATGAACATGTAGATTTGAATTATCAAAGGTTAAGTTAACTTCAGAGTTTGCATCTGAACCACCAGATGATGTAATTACTCTGTTGTTACCAGCGTTTGTTAAATTATTAATCGCAACAACAACAGTCTTAAATGTGTTGTCACCAGCTAAGAATGTTGTACTATTCTTAGTTCCACTTCCAAGACGAGCAAGAGGAACAGTTCCTGATGATAGTTGAGATGCGTTTAATGATGTTATATTAGATCCATCACCTCTAAGAGTGGAGCTAGAATTACAATTAATATTTAATCCCTTCAACAAGTTAGTGCTAGGATTATATACGAAATGTGAGTTATCTGTGTCAATTTTTTGTCTTTCATACCCTCCACTATTCTGTGCGGAGAATGTTACTTGGAAATCAGTATTACTATTTGTTTCATCAATATTAATGTTGTTTGCCTGTGTTGCAGTTCCTGTGATGTCAGAAGAAATTGTGCCTGGCAATCTTGCATCATTAATAGTTCCAGATGAAATTTGAGATGCATTTAATGATGTTAATCCAGAACCAGAACCACTAAATGTCCCTGCTGTTAATGTGTTAGTGTTTGGTCGGTATTTTAAGTTATCATCAACTGCAATTGTTCTAGCAGATCCATCAGAATTTGTGAATGTTAGAAAACGATCTGCACTTGTACTGGTTTGATCAGCAACATCAACAGTATCAGAACTTGCAGCATTTCCTGTAATATTAGAAGTAATTGTGCCTGGCAATCTTGCATCATTAATAGTTCCAGATGCAATATTAGCTGCGTTTAATGATGTTAGTCCATAACCATTACCAGTGATTGTTCCATCTACCGTTAAGTTATCATTAACCCGAACCGTACCACCAGCAGAGTCTAATGTTAGATTACCAGAAGATGTAGTTATATCATTATCCGCATCAATACCAAGT
>Ga0160422_10003070_pt1 | contig 10347 bp, 5 predicted proteins | sample Fk160mmetaG_FD_108192 | JGI IMG/M metagenome (GOLD analysis project Ga0160422, IMG submission 108192) | Marine microbial communities from the Central Pacific Ocean - Fk160115 60m metaG | ecosystem: Environmental > Aquatic > Marine > Oceanic > Photic zone | place: The Central Pacific Ocean... | reverse complement strand
TCCGCATCGGCATCGGCATCGGCGTCCGCATCGGCATCGGCATCGGCGTCCGCATCGGCATCGGCGTCCGCATCGGCATCGGCATCGGCGTCCGCATCGGCATCGGCGTCCGCATCGGCGTCCGCATCTGCATCGGCATCGGCGTCCGCATCGGCTTCGCCACCGGTGTCACCGGTGTCAAGAGACATGCATGAACCGGCTTCGAGGGGCGGCGAATCGTCCTTTTTACAGGCCAACACGAAAACTGGAGAAAGGAGCAACAATAATCTCATGAGTGCCTCTAACGAAAACTGGTATGCGAGACCGCGAACCGCCCACCGATATCCAGCGGCACGGGTGTAACGCCCGCTCCATGAATTTCGTCCAAGAAGCCCTCCATGTCAACTCCGGGAAGCATTTTTGAGGCGCTACGGTACGGCGTAAAAAACCAGTCCCAATGACAAGGAATGATCCATTTTGGCCTCAACAGCCTCACGACAGACGACACGTAGTCGGGGCGATGTTGCCGCCCGATCGCGCACAGGCAAACTACGTCAGCCTGCATGCCCTTCATTTCATTCTCCACAAAGTCAGCGGAATCAATGTGCACAAGTCGAATACCGCCGAGGGTAACCAGCCAGTTCAACACCAATCCGTGGCGAAGGTGCCACACGCGTGGAGGCCACGGCGGCGGCGCGGTGATTGAACCCGGAAGCGGCACTCGATTTAAATAAACCCGCCCATGGACGGATGGGATCCCGCGGAGCACCGCACTGCCGACGCGAATGTCTTCACGTCCCTCGGTTTCGATAATTTGGGCATCCGAGATCCCGGCGGCTCGGGCCACCCACGCAGCATCGGGGCTGCCAATGAAGGTTGCACCGGTCTGCCGGCAAACCTCAGGCGCATCGAGAACGTGGTCGTGATGTGAATGCCCGATGGCAACCGCGTCGGCAACCGGAAAGATCTCACCGATCAAACTCGAATTTGACTTCAATGGAGCGAAGGCGGTTGCGAAAAGCCCAGGGCGACTGACGAACGGGTCGAGGACAATCGTTGTTTGTTCGGATCGAATGGTGAATCCAGAGACCCCGTGGTAGTCAACCGCCCATGTGGGGGATTTGTCGGCCTTTACCCTTGTGAACCACTCTTTTTTTGGCGCGCGCAGCATTCTTTTTTATCTTCTCGTTTGGACCCATTTACACGACGTTGAGGCGAACCGCTTGCGACGGGATGCGTCGATGCGTACCATACTGCGATGGAACGCCAGTCTACCAGCGATAGCGACCTAATCAGCCTATTGGGTGCAATGGATGATACCAGCGCATCTGACCTGTATTTGTGTGAAGGGAAGGTGCCTGCTGTACGTGTTCACGGCGCCGTAGAGGCGTTTGGGGCTGGACCGACAACAAAACAGCAGATGCGGTCCCTTCTTGACCGCGTCCTTGTCGGGACCGCGAAGGCACGCTTTGAGCGGAATGGAGACCTCGATGTTGGGTATTCGCTTGATGATGGACGGCGGTTCCGGTTGAACGTTGCACGCCAGCAGGGGCGACTGTCGGTTGTGGCTCGTGCCGTTCCCAGTGGCGCGCTGTCCTTCGAGGAACTGGGACTCGGGGCGTCGATCGCAGAGTTGGCTGACCGACGGCGCGGGCTCGTTGTGGTGACTGGAGCCACAGGGTCGGGCAAGTCCACTACGCTCGCGGCCATGGTGCATCACATCAACAAGACACGCCCGGTTCATGTCGTGACGGTTGAAGACCCCATCGAGTATTTGCACATCGACGATGTCGCCCGCGTGACGCAGCGGGAGGTTGGAGCGGATACGGCCAGCTACCAGCAGGCGCTGCGTCACGTCGTCCGGCAAAGCCCCGATGTCATTTTGGTTGGGGAAATGCGGGATGTAGAAAGCATTCAAGTTGCGTTGGCCGCGGCGTTGACGGGCCACCTCGTGCTCACGACACTCCACACAATCGATGCCACTCAGACGCTCCAGCGCATGTTGAACTACTTCCCCGAGCATCTTCGCGCTCAGGTTGCGTTGGACCTTGCTCAGTGCCTGCAAGGAATTGTTTGTCAGCGATTAATCCCAACGGCTGATGGCGATGGGCGGGTTGTTGCAGCAGAGGTAATGCATTGCACACCTCCTGTTGCCCGGCTGCTTCGAGACCTTCGGATCGATGACCTGCAAGACCTGATGAGGTCGTCCCGGCATCCGGGTTTGACGACCTTTAACGCAAGCTTACTTGAACTGTTTAAGGCCGAGAAGATCGCATTTGAGGTTGGCATGGCCTATGCCTCAAATGCCGATGAGTTCGCGCTTAGCGCAAAGGGCATGTCCACTGGGATATTCTCCTTTGGGACTGGCAATGTAGTTGATGATGTTGGCATGGACATGCGTGGCTTGCTGCGGATGGCCATTCATAGGGAGGCATCCGATCTTCACCTCACGGCGGGGAGGCCACCCATAGTCCGCGTGGACGGCCAGCTGACGCAAATCGGAGAGATGCCGCTGTCCGACGGCGACATGCGGACCTTATTGTTTTCGATCATGTCCGAACGCCAACGCACCATCTACGAGCTCGAGCGAGAGATTGACTTTGCGCTGGCAATCGAGGACGGTCGGCGGTTTCGGGTAAATGCATACTTCCAAAAGGGGTGTATGGCGGCAGCGCTGCGCGCCATTCCCAGTGCAGTTCCGAATGCCGATGACCTCAAACTACCCGGCGCAGTGCTCGAGATGGGGTCGGCGCCTCAGGGCCTGTTTTTGGTTGTGGGGCCCACAGGGTCCGGAAAAAGCACGACGTTGGCCTGCCTGATCGACAGGATCAATCGCACACGGAAGTGTCGAATCATCACCATTGAGGACCCGGTGGAGTATTCCCATGAGTCCATTTTGGCGACGGTGGACCAGCGCGAGCTGTACGCGGACACCCAGAGTTTTGCAGCGGCCCTCAAGTTTATCCTTCGCCAAGATCCTGACGTCATTTTGGTCGGCGAGATGCGTGACTTCGAGACCATTTCAGCGGTGTTAACGGCCGCCGAAACGGGACACCTTGTCTTGGCAACGATGCACAGTAACGACGCGGTGCAGGCGATCGATCGAATCGTGGACGTGTTTCAAGCCCATCAGCAGGGCCAGGCGCGTGCGCAGCTGGCCTCCAGTTTGCTTGGGGTCGTGTCCCAACGGTTGTTGCCGAGAAAAGGCGGCGGGCTTGTGCCGGCCTTCGAGCTTATGGTTGCCACTCCGGCCATTCGGAACCTCATCCGAGAAGCAAAAATGCACCAAGCCCGCGGGACCATGGAAACCAGTCGTCGGGACGGCATGCGCACCATGGACATGGCGTTGCGCGAACTCTACGAAGGGGGTGCGGTCGAATACGAAGACGTCTTGCGTTACTTGGACAATCCTCGAGCCATTCAAGGACCCACGGTTGGCCCGGGTGGGCCACGTCGTCCCGGCGGACGATAACTGGGCACCGGTGGTAAATAAGGCGACGACAGCGTGATGCGGTAAAGGAAAGCGATGGACCAACCGAATCCCTTTGACGCCCTGAGTCGAGCGGGGGAGCTTTTTCGAGACAACTTGCGTACCTGTCTTTCCCTCGGATTCATCTGCCTGCTTGTCGAACTGTGCCTCATGGTGCCCGCTGCGGTCGTACAGAAAGCCTTCACGGCGGTCATTGGCGACCCCCTGAGCGATGGGTTTGTGCTGCCCACCGCAATCGACATGAGCGAGCATCCCAAGCTGTTTGGATACCTGTTTTTCGTTACAGTCCTGACCGGTATCGTAAAAGCCGTTCTGATGCTGTTCCTCGCGCGGGCCACTCTGAGGATGGTCGATCATGGTTCGGCTGCAGTATCCGATATGGTGTCTGATGACGGGTCAGTGCTGCAGGGATTAGTCGCTGCATTCGGCGCTACCCTGGTCAAGGTGCTGGGGCTCTTACTGTGCTGCATTGGCGTATTTGCGGCATATCCATCCACCTTATTTTGGTATTTCTTTTTGGTGGACAAGCGGGGGAATGGGCTTGAGGCAGCGCTAGACGGGGTACGGATGGTGCGCTCTAACTTTCTGCCTATGGTCGTGTTTGGTGGTTGTATCATGGTCATAGTGGGCATCAATGGACTGGTCTGCGGCTCGTTGCTGAGTCCAGTTGTTTTGCCATTCACCCACATTGCTTGTGCACTGGCGTATCGACAAGTTCGACCATCTTCGGTGTTACTCGAGGAGAGCTGAACCCCGGTCTGCATCGAGAGCGGCCCGGATCGGCCCATATACGGCGTCCGTCACGGGTGAAAATCCAGACAGACGCTCTATTCCTCCAACCATCTCAAGGCCGGCCTCTCGTTTCGGGTCGAAGTCTAGCAACGCCTCTCGCATGGCCTCCTTGCGGGATTCCGAAACCTCGGGGCCTGAACAGATTGCATCATGTGGCGTTCGTCCCGTGATCTGAAAGACCCGCGCTTTTGCGGCATTGATACCCGCTTCATCGGCGTTCATGTAGGCTGCAGTGAAGGTTCCCCCGATGTCGCATTTACCGTCAATGAGGTCCCTAATTAGGGCGAGGTGATTGCCGCTCACAACGGCAGGGCCCTTCATGTCCTTGTCCGGGTCGATTCCGTGGGCTCGGAGCGCCCCCCTCGGAAGAACATATCCGGTCGTGGAATTCGGATCGCTGTAGCACAGTCGATGCCCCGCAATATCTGCCGGCGTCTGGATGGGGCCACCCTCGGCGACAAGCAGGATGCCATCGGACCCATTGGTGCCGGAGTGCACTTTCACCGCCATGAGCTCCACCTGTGGGCTGGCCTCTACCGTCTTTACGTAAAGGGTAGGGGGGAGCGATGCGAAGTCGACCTCGCCCGAGATTAAGGCCTCGGAGGTTTCCGCGTAGGATGTAGCGAATCTCCATGCCACGGTTTCACCCATTTCTCGACTCAGGTAAACCCGAAGCGGCTCGAGATCTTCCTTCAAAATATCCGGAGAAACGGTTGGAGCGAGCATGATGGTGATGTCGGGGTCGCCGGTAAGCGGCACGGATGGTGATGGCGGTCCGCTGGGCAGCATCACATAAAAGGCCGCGGCCACTGCTACTGCCGTAACGCCGGCGCCCCAAAGGACCCCCCGGCGAACGGCCTCGGCTGTTGAAGGCGGCGTGGTCCCGGATGGATCGGCTGGATCTGCCTCATTGCTCACACGGCTAAAGCTTTTCTCAACTTGCCCTTGAACTTGCTGTCGTCGAGCAGCCAGACTTTCGCCGAGAAGCGAATTGACGTAGGTACGGATTGCGTCCTCGCTGATATCGAGTCGCTCCTCTCTCGCAGCGTCGAGCAAGGCCGTGCGGAAATCCTCAGCCGTGCGGGTCCTTTTGGCGGGGTCCTTCTCGAGCGCTGAAAGGGCTGCACTCATGATGCCGCTGCTGATGTCTGGTCGAGCGGCGTCGAGCCGAGGCAGCGTGGAGTTGAGGACCGCGTTGATGGTCGCGACCTCGCCTTCGCGCGCGAACAGGCGCTCGCCCAACAGCATTTCCCACAGAACGACCCCAAGAGTGAATACGTCACTTCGACGGTCGATGTCGGACTGCCAGAGCTGTTCCGGTGACATGTATGGCAGCTTGCCCTTGAGCATTCCGGTCTCTGTTTTTTCTTGATTGCTGGTCGCCTTAGCGACGCCAAAGTCGAGAATTTTGACGTGCCCGGTTTCGGTCACCATGAGATTGTGAGGAGTCAGGTCGCGATGCACGAGATTCGCGGGGGCACCCGATGGATCGGTCAACTCGTGAGCGGAATGCGCCCCTGAGCAGGCCTGTGCGATGATTCCGATCGCCACTCCGGCGGGTATTTTTTGTCTGTTCTCGCTTGCATGCCGCATCAGTATGTTGAGCGGAACACCCTGCACGTATTCCATTGCCAAAAATGGCTGCTCTTCCCAAGTCCCGAACTCATGAATTTCGACAACGTTTGGGTGGTTAATGTTGGCGGCGAGCCGAGCCTCCTGCAAAAACATCCGTTGAAATCCGTCGTCAGCATCGTATTGAGGAAGGATCTGCTTGATGACAACAAGGCGCTGGAGTGCCGAGTCACCCGTTTCAAAGCCAAGGTATACGACTGCCATGCCGCCCACAGCGAGTCGCTCAAGAATCGTGTATCGGCCGATGCGGTCTGGGATCTTGTTCATTGTCCACCAATCACCGTGACTGTACTCGAAACGGCGTCGACGTGAAACCTATTCAGGAGGGTAGATGTCAACGCGCCAGGTGGCGTTTACGGTCGCGACCACATCGCCATCTGCGTCCACCAGACTGCCCATGACTTCAAGGTCGTGAGTCCCCGGTGTGTCCGGGACGGTGTAGTCACAGGTTGCGGTGATCAAGCCGCGAGCTTTTTTGTGGTACTCGATTCCGATGCCCTTCAAAATTCCGCGCCCCTTTCCATCAATTTGGTACATGACATTCGCGCCGGTCGCGAGCTCGCCTAGGTTCACCAGCGCGATCGCATGAATGCTCTTCAGGTGATTTCGAACGGCGGGCCGGTCGCGCATGGTCACCACAGCGCGTCCAACTTCGAGGTGTTCGATGGTCGCACCAACGGTCCCCGAGTAGCGAGCCATCCGACCCAGCATAAAGGAGAATAGCCACTTGCCCCCTGGTAACGAGCTGGTGCGTTCCCACTGTTCGGCGAGGGTGCCGTTCTTGCTCATGGTTTGTCGACTCATGGAACGGGCCTCGCTGGTGGGAGTGGTGATTTGCAGTAGGTCATTTAAGCTCCACCAGTATCGGGATCGCCGGTGTCCGGCGCGCCGGTGTCCATGTCCGGTTCACCGGTGTCGTCTCCATCGGGAAGTTCATCCTCGTCGAGATAGCCGGGGATTCCATCCCCATCCATGTCCTCGGTGGACTCCTCCGAGTCCGGTGCACCATCGCCGTCCGAGTCAGTGTCGAGGCGATTTTCAACGCCGTCATCGTCTGGGTCGGGGATGCCCTCGTCCTCTTCGATGGAGGGGATACCGTCCCCATCGTCGTCCTCATCGAGGGCGTCGATGGTGCCATCGCCATCCGTGTCGGTGGGGTCGGATAAATCATCACCAACTTCTTCGAGATCCGTCCAACCGTCTTCGTCGGAGTCCTCGGACGTTAGGACCGTTCCAAGCAACAGCTCGTCGACGTCGTCAATTCCATCACCATCGGTGTCTCCCGTCACGCAGTCGGGAATGCCGTCAGCGTCTGAATCGGCGAATTCATCGTCAGTCAGGGAACCATCGCAGTCTGAATCAATGGTGTCGCATTCCTCGATGGCGACGGGGTTCACGGAAGGATCGCTGTCATCGCAGTCGAGATTGTCTTCGACGTAGCCTGACAAGGGGAAGCAGGCGCCGTATGGGGACGATGCGTCGCCGAACCCGTCGTCATCGGTATCGGCGTAGAAGGTAGTCCAACCAATGGCGCCTTCTTCGTCGATCTCTCCGTCACAGTCATTGTCCACCGAGTCGCATTCTTCATCCGCATCTGGACTGATATCCGGGTCGGTGTCGTTGCAGTCGCCGATGGACGCACCGAAGCCTTCATCTGGCGCACAGGCGACCATGGAGCGACCTCCAAGCATCGAGTACCCATCGCCATCCAAGTCCTCGTAGAAGGTTTTGACTGGGTCAATGATGCCGTCGCAATTGTTATCGACGGCATCGTCACAGAGTTCATCTGCATCCGGATTAATGGAATCATCATCGTCGTTGCAGTCGGAGTCATCTTCGACATACCCTTCTGGGGGATCGCAAGACGCAGCTGGGGAGTCGGGGTCGCCATAGCCATCGCCATCGGAATCCTCGTAGTAGGACGAGGTGGCCGCTTCGTCGATCGCGCCGTCACAGTCATCGTCAATGTCGTTGCACAGTTCGGTCGCACCCGGGTTGGTTGATGCAGACGCGTCGTCGCAATCGCTGTCGAAGGCGGAGTAGCCGTCCGGTTCATCGCACGCCGCAGTCACGGTGGTATCGACACCGTATCCGTCATCATCCTCGTCGATGTACCATGTGTAGGCATCCGCTGCGTCGTCATCGGCTTCGCCGCTGCAGTCATTGTCAATGCCATCGCACACTTCTGTTTCATCAGGCGAGATGGAATCGGAGGAGTCATCGCAGTCATCGTTGTTGGCCACGAACTCGGCGCTCGTTGGCTCGCAGGCGACCACGCTTAGCGCCCCGGGTTCGCTCGAACCGTACCCGTCGCCGTCGATATCAATGTACCAAGTTGGCGCATCGATTGCGTCGGCACCGTTTGATTCGCCGTCGCAGTTTTCGTCTACTCCGTCCTCGTCACAGACCTCATCGGCATCGGGGCTGATGTCGATGTCGCCATCGTCGCAATCGCCTCCCTCCACCACAAAACCATCTGGTGCGAGGCACGCGGCTGTTTCCGACTCGTCTGACCCATACCCATCCCCATCCTCGTCGAGGAAGAAGGTGGTCGCTGGGTCTTCATCCACCTCACCATCGCAATCGTTATCGATTTCGTCGCAGGTATCGTCTTGGTCGGGGTTGATGTCCGAGTCGGTGTCGTCGCAATCACCACCGACGGTCACATACGATGACGGCGGTGAACAGCTCGTATCCGTTCGAGTGTCGTCCCCATAGCCATCGTCATCCCGGTCGGCGTAGTAGGTGACGAGACTGGTGGCTTCCTCATCCACTTCGGCATCGCAATCGTTATCGATTTCGTCGCACAGTTCGGGGGCGTCAGGGTAGGTGGTGGCGTCATCGTCGTCGCAATCGTCATTGGTTGCGGCGTACCCATCTGGTTGGTCGCATGCGATGATCGGGTCACTTTCGGTCCCTGAGCCGTCACCATCCTCATCCACGTACCATGCGGTGGGGCTGTCCTCCCCACCGAGCGGCTCGGCGTCGGTGTCCACTTCATCGTCGCAATCGTCGTCAATGTCGTTGCACACCTCAGTGGCTTCCGGGTTCACGTCCGGGTTGGTGTCATCGCAGTCTGTGCCGACTTCCACGTAGCCTTCAGGCGCTTCGCATCCAACGATGGATACCGACGGGTCACCAAAGCCATCGCCATCACTGTCGAGGTACATCGTGATGTCTGTGGCTTCGTCAACGTCACCATCGCAATCGTTGTCGACCCCATCGCACGTTTCAATGCTTCCAGGGCTTACATCAACGGTGGAGTCATCGCAGTCTCCCGCTTCTGCGGCGTACCCATCGGGTTGGTCGCAGGCTTCGACGGAGGTGGTCTCGACCCCAAAGTCGTCGCCGTCCTCATCGAGGTACCATGTGGCGATGTCAAAGGCCTCTTCATCGGTTTCGCCATCGCAGTCATCGTCTGTATCGTTGCAGACCTCAACCGCATCGGGTGAAATGCTGTCGTCACTGTCGTCGCAATCGCCAGTGGTGTCGACAAAACCTTCCGGTGCTGAACAGGCCTCAGTCGAGGAGGAGTCGCTGCCGTATCCATCGGCATCGGCATCCTCGAAGTAGGTGAGGGCGTCGATGGCATCGGCGTCCACGGTGCCGTCGCAATCGTTATCGACCTCATCGCACACTTCGTCCGCATCGGGACTGATTTCGTCGTTGCCGTCGTCGCAGTCACCGCCGAGAATAGCGTAGCCCTCCGCCAACGAACACGCCTCGAACGCTGAATCATGGGTTCCGAATCCGTCCCCGTCCGTGTCGATGTAGAACGTGGTGGCCCCTTCTTCATCGATGGCACCGTCGCAGTTGTTGTCAATCTCGTCGCAGGGCTCATCCGCGTCCGGGAAAATGGTTTCATCGGCATCGTTGCAGTCGTCATCGTTGGAAACGTATCCATCCGGTGCGTCGCAACTGTCTTCTGCTTCATCCGCATCGCCGTACCCGTCGGAATCGAAGTCTCGATACCAGCGAATCAGTTCCTCGGCGTCATCCACAGCATCGTTACAGTCATTATCCACCCCGTCACACACCTCAAGAGCGTCGGGAGAGATGGACTCGTCGGTGTCGTCGCAGTCGTCCCCGTTGTCCACGAGGTCCGGCAGGGTCATGCAGCTGACTTCTGCTTCCGTCGCCGCATCACCATATCCATCACCGTCCTCGTCCGGATGCCAGCTCGAGGCATCGAGCGCATCCTCATCCACCTCGTCATCGCAGTCGTTGTCCTGACCATCGCAGGTCTCGCTGGCGTCGGGGTTGGTGCTGGCGCTCTCGTCGTTGCAGTCGTCATCGTTCGAGACGTACCCCAGCGGTTCATCGCAACTGTTCTCGCTGCTCGAGGGGTCGCCATAGCCGTCGCCGTCTTCGTCGGCGTACCAGAAGACGGAATCGCTTACGGATGCATCGGTATCGTCACAGTCCTCGCACGCGGCAACCCCATCGCCATCGGC
>Ga0160422_10003069_pt1 | contig 10348 bp, 8 predicted proteins | sample Fk160mmetaG_FD_108192 | JGI IMG/M metagenome (GOLD analysis project Ga0160422, IMG submission 108192) | Marine microbial communities from the Central Pacific Ocean - Fk160115 60m metaG | ecosystem: Environmental > Aquatic > Marine > Oceanic > Photic zone | place: The Central Pacific Ocean... | reverse complement strand
TCATTCTACTATCACCAGAATTTGTTGAGCGGGTATGGTGAAATGGTATCATAAGAGCCTTCCAAGCTTAAGGTGCGGGTTCGATTCCCGCTACCCGCTCCAGTATTTTCCAATATAAAACAGTAGGTTAAAATTTTTTAAAGCACCGGTTGCCCAAAAATCTTATCGAGTAGCGGTAAGGATTACTAAAAGTACGGTCAAGTGACAAAGAGCTGGCGCGAAAAAGTTGTTAGGCGTTCGTACCCGTCCAGCGTGATCGCTATTGTTTCGGACATTCCAAAGCCCTTTGCCAGCACGTAGGTATGAAAGGTCATACCTTCGGCGAAGCTCCAGTCGCAACCGGGAGCGGCTTCCAGTTTTTCGCCGCCCGCCGGTTGCAGAAGCAGGCCCACCGAGTAAAATGTCTTATTCGTATAGCTGTCGCGAAGGCCCTCTGAAAGGATACCATCGCGGTAGATTGTATCTGGAACACTTGCCGGCACGCCGGGACGGACCTCTGCCAGGGCGGCATCTTGAATTGCAATTAGCCGCTCGACAATGCGCTGGTCGGTCTCGCTTGCCTCGGCTATCCGGATCGGGCGCATGAACCTTGCGTGATAGTGCCGATGATTTGGCGTCGTCTCAATTTGTACCAAATCTCCGCGTTCTAACACGCGGTCGGAATAGCCACCATGCAGGTGAAAGGCCCGTTCGCCAGAAGACATGACGCCAGGACCGGGCAGATCGCTGCCGGCACGTATCATTTTAGCGCAGATCTCGGCGGCCATTTCCCGCTCACTAACGCCGATGCCAGCGCTGTCAATGGCCGCCTGCATTCCCGCTTCCGCGGCCTTTGCTGCATGCCTTTGCAGTGCAATTTCCGCCGGCGATTTGATTAACCGCATGGTTGCAGCAAGGTGGCTTTCGTCCTGAAAACCATAGCCTGGAAGAGCTGCGCGCAGGGCCTCGTAGCGGGCTACGGATAGCGGCCAAGCGGCAGCCTCGATGCCAACCTTTGCGTTGGTTCCGAGCACACGCGCGATTGCCTCGGCTGCGATGGTCACCGGGTCATCGCTGTCTGACCACATTGCGCGGTCTGGGAAGATACAGGTGGTATCCAGGTAATATTCCTCAACATCTCGACAGATTAGTACTGGTGAACCGTCGGCGGGGATCACGGCGAGTTGGAACGAGCCATAGCCACGGGTAAAAAACCCGGTCAGCCAGGTCACGGTTTCTGGTTGAAAGGCCAAAAGCCCGTCTAGGCTCTTGTCGCGAATTCGCGCCTGCAATCGGGACAAGCGCGATTCGTACTCGGACCTTTTGAACCAAGGTTCGTAGATCAGCGGCACGGTCATGCGCGGTTCTTTACTACATCGGCGAACCGGGTCAGCATGGTCTTGGCCTCAGCGGCTTCATCAGCCGAGGAAATCAAGGCATCCACATCTGCGCCGTCTTTCTGCATACGTTCCCGATTTTGATTGAACCAGACCGGTGCTTGCGCGGCGGTGATTTCTGGGTGCCCCTGGATCCCCCACGCAGGCGTGTCGCGATAGCGCCAGATATGATTGGGGCAGATGTCCGAATGGGCCAAAATGGTCATATCGGGGTGATCACCTCGTACCTCATCATTGTGCCAGACGAACATATGGACATGTTGTAATAGCCCTCCAGCTATCGCGTCGTCACGCGCGGCATTTGTCACCGGAAGATCCTTGTAACCAATTTCGCAATCATGGCGCCGGAATACCTGGTCGCGCCCGCAGAGCGCCGATGCGAGTATCTGGCTGCCGAAACAAACGCCAAGCATGGGAATGCCCCGCGCTGAAGCATCCTGGATCAGACTGTGTTCGCGGTGAATGAACGGAATGTCTTCATAGGCTCCGTGCGGGCTGCCCGATAAAAAAATGCCGTCATAGGAATCCAGGTTATTCGGAAACTCCCCGGAATACGCCCAGTAGCGGTCGACCGTCAGCCCCCAGCTTTCAAAACGGTCGTCAAGCATAGCCACTGACTGTAGCTTGGTTCCATTACCAAGGTAAAGGAGCCGTGCATCCGACATGGGTTATCCTCCAAGTAATACCAGCACTATAAAACTCTAACACGAGGTAACTGGTGTTTTCAACAGATAGGCGGCCCTAAAAATATTATGCAGTAATATACTATCATGCCGGATGTTTTATCCTCTGGTCATGCTAAGAGTGGTCGTACAAAATGCTGGAGCTCCACCAATCACGGTACAATGTCATCGCGCTCTTTTAAAATACCGCCGAACTGGATTTCCCGGAACATTATTAATTCTGCGATAAACTCAAGGGCCCTTAGAGGTAGTCACTGTTAAGGAAATTAAACTTTGTCTACATTTTTCCACCAGCTTGCGGTTCGTTGAGCTGGCCCCATTTACTGCATTTTGTGTTGATATTATCATTTAGTATCATTTAGTTATTCAGTTGACTAAAATAATCTCTATAGATAACTTTATATCACTGACATCGATAGATTGGACAGTGAAATTATGGGGATACATCCTGGAGAATTTTTGCCTTTTACTCGCGATGAGCATTTGGATCGTTTGGGCCGGCTTCGTGCCGAGCTTGCTAAACGGAATGTCGACGCGATGTTGGTTTTTGCACAGGAAAGCCACTTCTGGCTTACCGGCTACGACACTGGCGGTTACGTTTTCTTTCAGTGCGCCATAATCACAGCCGACGACCGGCCTGTCGTTCTGCTGACCCGCCGCCCGGATTTAGTCCAGGCGAGGCAGACCAGCATCATCGAAGATATCAGGATTTGGTGGGATGCTGATGATGCTAACCCGGCGCATGATTTAAAAGCGATCCTTGAAGAACTTGGGCTGAGGGGTGGTCGTATTGCAATAGAACTGAACACTCATGGGCTGACCGGATGGAACCTCTGGCGGGTACAAGATGCTCTTAACGGCTGGTGTACATTGGAAGACGATGAGCATCTGATCCGCAAGCTCCGGCTAGTCAAGTCAGAGGGAGAGATTGCATACACTCGCAAAGCAGCGAAAATTCTCGATCGATCGTTGGAGGCGGTAATTGAAGCGTCGCGGCCGGGCGTTCTGGATAGTGAAATAAAGGCCGCCTACTTGACCTCTATCCTTAGAGATGGTGCGGATATGCCGCCCAATCCACCTCTTTTCAATTCAGGGCCACGCGCGGTTTATGGGCGAGGGGTATCGGAGCCCCGGAGGATTGATGCTCAGGACCAAATCCTTGTGGAATACCCGGTCGCCTATCGCCGATATAACGTGAAAACGGAATGGACTATCTTGTTTGGAGAGGTCCCGGCGGCCCATCGCAAGATGTATGATGTGGCACGGGAAACGCTTCATCGTATGACTGAAATAGCGCGCTCTGGAACGACATTGGGTGAGATATTTGATATTCATGCCCAGGGCCTCGACGATGGCGGATATGGAAAACATCGCTATGGTGCTACTGGCTATTCCGTAGGCTGCACCTTCTCTCCGACCAGCATGGACGTTCCACCAATGATATATTCGGGAAATACGACCATGTGCGAGCCAGGGATGACGCTGTTTTATCATGTTATGATCGGAGATAGCGATACAGGATATGGGATGGGGGTAGGGCATACACTTCTGGTAACTGAAGGAGCACCTGAGGTGCTTACAGGGTTGCCGGATGAGCTAACTGTCGTGCGGTAACAGTAATAAACAAATTAGTCTGGACTGGTTCTGGACATTAACAAGGAGGACTACAAATGTTTATATTTAATATACTACGCCGTAACGTGCTTCTATGTATGGCGCTAGCACTGGCGTTGCCAACCTTTGTCGCGGCTCAGAGCAACGGTGGAACGCTTAAGATCAGTCACTCGACGCGGATCGCTACACTAAATCCGCTGTCGCTATCTGGACCTGCCGAATACCCGGTCATTGATATGGCGTATTCTGGCCTAACGCGGATTGGACCTGACAGCCAGCCGATGCCAGATCTGGCCAAGAGCTGGGAAGGCAGTCCAGATGCCACAGAATTCACCTTCCACCTTCGCGAGGGAGTGACTTTTCACGATGGAACGCCAGCGACGTCGTCTGATGTGGTCGCAACCTACGAGGCGATCTTGAACCCTGACATCCCGTCTTCAGCCCTTTCAGTTCTGAATATGATTGACAGCGTCGAAGCAGTCGACGATCTGACGGTTAAATTCACCCTGTCGTCGCCGTTCGCTGACTTTCCGACATCAACTGCTCACGCTAATGCACGCATTATTTCCGAGGAAGCGCTATCCGGTGATCTCACCAAGCTTGACACAGTCGTGAACGGGACCGGCCCTTTCAAGATGGAAAGCTACGACAGCGCCAGAGTCACACGGTTGGTGCGTAACGATAATTACTTCAGTGAAGGCAAACCCTATCTGGACGCCGTCGAGATGCACCTCTTTCCGGACCTTGCTGCAGAAACTACCAATTTTCTATCCGGAGACATCGATGTCATGTTGCTGGTGCAACAGGCCGACTACGCCCGCATTTCAAGCACTTCGGGCATAAATGCCCTTCGGGTTCCATCCGGCCGTTATGTGAACGTGGTGATGCGTTTCGATCAGCCGCCTTTCGATAATTTAAAGGTTCGTGAGGCACTTGCCTATGCGATAGACCGCCAACTTCTGGTTGATCTTGTCCTTGAAGGTCTTGGACGGCCTGGTCATGACAACATCTTATCACCTGAGTTTAAGTTCCGTATAGATACGCCTAAAAAGAACTATGATCCAGCCAAGGCCAAGGCGCTTTTGGCAGAAGCCGGTTATCCCGATGGAATAAGCCTTGATCTTGTAGCCTCTAACCGGCCTGCAATTCGGGCACAGGTGGCCATCGCAATCAAACAGATGGCACTGCCGGCAGGATTTGACATCAAGGTTGAGACCATGCCGCATGACACCTACATTGCCAACGTATGGAAAAAAGGAAATTTCTATATGGCCTATTGGGGTATGCAGCCTACTGAGGACGCGACCTTCAACCTTCTTCTGACATCTAACGCCTCCTACGAGGACACAGGCTGGAAGAATGCCAAGTTCGATGAGCTGGTGAATGCGGGCCGCTCGACAACTATCGAAGCCGAGCGGGCTGCCGCCTATAGTGAGGCTCAGGAACTGATGTTGAAGGAGTTGCCATATATCATTCCATTTTACGAGGATGTGCTGACTGCAAGCAAGGATCATGTGAAGGGCTATTCGATCAATCCGATCAACCGGTACTTCTACCTCGAGAACGTCTGGCTCGAAAAAGAGTAAAAGCATGACGCTTGGCTACCTCGTCCGGCGTCTTCTGGCGGTGATCCTTGTTTTGATCGTTGTGACATTCGCAGTCTTCGCGATCACGATGATCCTTCCGGGGAACGCTGCCGTTATGATTTTGGGCGAGTATGGAACTGATGAGGCCGTTGCGGCGCTAGAACGCCGTCTCGGCCTCGATAAAAGCTGGTACATCCAGTACTTTAGTTGGGTTAAAGGTATTCTTAGCGGCGATTTTGGTCAATCTTTGAGACTGTCGTTACCGGTGGCAGACGTGGTCGGTGATGCATTCTTGAATTCCGCTTCTCTGGCTGGGATAGCGTTGATTTCGGTGACGATTATCGCCATTCCCCTGGGCGTTCTGGCCGCCATCAATCGCGGCACCGTAGCCGACTTAGTAATCGGCGTCTTTTCTTATATTGGTGCGTCGATGCCTGAATTTGTGACTGCGACACTGCTACTGCTGTTTCTTGCGGGCCCGGCACTAGGTCTTTTACCAGCGGGCGGCTTTGTGGCGCTTACCGAAAGTGTGGGCGGTTTTGCATCACATGTTATTTTGCCCGCGACAACACTGGGTCTGATTCTGACTGCCCACATCTCGCGTCAGGTACGTTCCGAGATGTCGGAAGTTCTTTCCAGCGACTACATCAGGGCCGCACGTTTGAAAGGGTTGCGCGAACGTCGTGTCATCCGCCGCCACGCGTTACCAAATTCGCTGGCTCCAGCAGTGGCAGTTATATCACTGGATGTAGGCTACCTTCTAGGCGGCATAATTGTCGTCGAGGAAATTTTTGCTTGGCCAGGGCTAGGGCGCTTATTGATATATGCGCTTGAAAACCGCGATCTACCTGTGATCCAGGCCATTACGCTGCTTCTTGCAACTGTTTATGCGTTATCAAACCTTATTTCAGACATCATTATTGCGATACTTGACCCACGGGTGCGATATGCCTAAAGCTTTTCGAACCGCCGCGGGATTTACTGGTATTGTGCTTCTTTCACTGGTAATGACCGCAGCATTTTTTGGGCCTTTTATGGCGCCTTACGACCCACAGGCCTTCCATCCGGCTTCCCGCCTGGAAGGGCCTTCTTTTGCGCACTTTCTCGGGACCGATCAGTTTGGTCGTGATCTTCTGTCCAGACTATTGCACGGTGCACCTTCAACTATCTTTTTTGGCTTGGGCTCAACGTGTATCGGCGTGGGCGTGGGTAGTGTGATCGGAGTGATTGCTGGTACGGCAGGTGGATGGATCGACAGCGTCATTATGCGCGTTCTTGATGGACTTCTAGCGGTTCCCGAACTGTTATTTACCCTTCTAATAGTCACCTTTCTGGGTGGAGGTATGGGGCAGGCAATGTTGGCCGTGGCTGTCGCCTTTACTCCTGGTATGGCGAGAATTGCGCGCAGTTCGGTTCTCTCAATTCGCACCCGCGAATACGTTTTGGCAGCAATCGCACGAGGCGAACCTTCGCATTATGTGGTGCTGCGAGAAGTGCTTCCCAACGCTGTAGGACCGATCATTGTTGAATCCTCCATTCGGGTTGCTTTTGCAATCATGATAGGTGCTACACTAGGTTTTCTTGGCCTAGGCGCCCAACCCCCTTCGACAGAATGGGGTCTCATGGTTGCTGAAGCCCGGCAATTCATGTTTCGCAATGCCTGGACGGTGGCCGTTCCGGGTGTAGCTATCGCCTTGGCAGCTATGGGTTTCAACCTGTTTGGAGACGCGTTACGTGATAGTCTCGATCCAAGGCAGAGCCAGTAGTATGGAGAGTACTTTGATTTCTAGCGCTAATGAGCAAACCCCTGTCCTGCAGGTTTTGGATTATTCGCTGAGTTATGCTACTAAATTTGGTGCGCTCCAGGCTTTAAAAAACATCAACCTTACCGTAGAGCACGGACAAACCCACGGACTTGTTGGAGAATCAGGTTCTGGTAAGTCGTCTTTGGCTTTGGCCATCCTGCGCTATCTTCCTGGCAGTGCCACAGAAAACAATGGAAGATTGCTGTTGTCTGGTGAAAGTCTTCGTGACTGTACATTACCGCAAATTCTTGAGATCAGAGGACGTAGGGTCAGCATGGTATTTCAGGATCCTTCTACTTCGCTGAACCCAACGATGCGCCTCGGCGATCAGTTGTCGGAGGTGTTTGTCCGCCATCAGGGCCTTACACAGCAGGAGGCGCTAGAGGCAAGTGAGGCAGCGTTAGCCCGAACTGGAATCTCTAGACCCAGTGAGATGTTGCGCAGATTTCCACACGAGGCATCGGGAGGAGAAAAACAAAGGGTCGTTATCGCCACCGCTTTCGCCTGCAATCCCGAATTAATCATCTTCGATGAGCCAACCACGGCGCTTGATATTCTTACGGCAAAGCAGATTTTGGAGCTTTTTAATCAGCTACAGGGCGAAACATTGATATCGGCGCTATATATTTCGCACGATTTGGGTTTAGTTTCACAGGTAGCCGATAAGGTTTCAGTGCTGAAGGCTGGCGAGATCGTCGAAAGTGGGCCACGTAGTGAGGTATTCGGGAGCCCTAGGGAACAATATACAAAGGCGTTACTGGGATCCCTACCCAATCCGAAAAATTGGTTGGGAGCAACTGAACCGCCGCCTAAAGCGCAGGCGCTCATATCTGCGGAGGCCATAACTGTTGAATACGGTCGTCAGTCAAGGGTTGGCCAGCTTTTATCTCCCAAACCGACACATCGAGGTGCTCAGGATGTTGATCTCAAAGTTCTACAGGGAGAGCTTGTCGGATTAGTTGGAGAGTCAGGTTCAGGCAAATCAACTATTGCGAAGGTCTTGTCTGGCTTGCAAGACTTTGATGGGGTTATTCGTTTCAGTAATAAGAATTTCGTAAGCCGAAGCAAGATTGACAGAAACTACCGTCGCAACGTACAAATTGTTTTTCAGCACCCAGACGCATCGCTCAATCCGCGGCAACGCGTTCACGAAATCCTCTCCCGACCCTTGAAGCTGTATGACATAGTTCCGCCGGAAAAGCGCGCAGGGCGCGTTGAAGAGCTTCTGGAAAAGGTCCGCCTACCGATAGAGTTCGCAGACCGGTTCCCGCACCAACTTTCTGGTGGCGAGAAACAGCGCGTTGCGATCGCCCGTGCGTTTGCAGCCGAGCCCAAACTTGTAATATGTGACGAAATTACCGCTGCATTGGACGTATCGGTACAGGCATCGGTCGCCGATCTGCTCGTAAAACTGCAGCAGCAAACCGGAACCGCTTGCCTTTTCATCACCCATGATCTGAACCTTGTCCGCCAACTTGCACACCGGGTTTGCGTTATGCATCACGGCAGGCTGGTAGATGTCTTTCAGCGAGGCGAAATAGAAAGCTCGGAACGAAACTCTTATACTCGCGCTTTGATGGAAGCAGTTCCACCGCATGCCAGTCAAGTTTTATAAAATGGAGACTGCCAGATGACAGATGTGCATCGTCTCGCCCAAAACATAGATGAACAGGCTTGCCTAGACACTCTTGCTGAGATGGTCCAACACAAAAGCTACTCTGAAACCGAGGGTGAACGGACTCTTGCGCTTCGTATGGTTGAGATTATGTCTGAGATGGGACTGGAAGCCTTTTTGCAGCCAGTAGAGGGCGACCGAATGAATGCCATCGGCATCTGGCGCGGAACCGGCGGTGGCAAAAGCTTGCTTTTCAATGGACATCTCGATACGAACCCGGTCAGTGAAGGCTGGACGGTTGACCCTTGGGGCGGGCTAGTCGATGAAAAATTCATCTATGGGATCGGCGTATCGAACATGAAAGCGGGCGACGCTGCCTCGCTCTGCGCCGTACGAACGCTGATCCAGAATGGCAAACGGCTGAAGGGAGATATTATCCTGACATATGTGGTGGGGGAGCTTCAAGGCGGGGTTGGGACCTATGCCGCGATTCAAGCAGGAATTCGGGCGGATTACTTTATCAACTCAGAACCAACCGATCTACAGGCGCTCACCATGCACGCAGATGCTTTTGTTTTTACGATAGAATTGACGGGGATAACTCGGCACATGTCCAAGCGAGAAGAGGCAGTGGATGCTATCCGTGCGGCTTGTGACCTGATCCCGCAGCTGACTCATATGACATTTTCAGATGCGCCGAGCCATGAGCACCGCAGTATTAATCGGGTGCATATTGGCACTATCCGTGGCGCATTGGGGCAAAGCTTTGAAGAATGGAGGCCACCTCAGGTTGCTGATTTTGCCCGGCTCACTGGATCTGGTCGGATCGGGCCAGGCCAGAGTAAGGCTAATGCGCTTGAGGATTTCCGCCGGGTGCTTAATGAGCTTGAGATCAACTGGCCGGGTCTGAAGGCCGACGTACGGATTGAGGAGCGCGAAGGTCATTCTAGTATGCCAGCCTTCGAGGTTTCGCCTGATGCGCGTATCGTAACTGCGCTGAATGCCGCCTACAAGGCGGTACGAGGCAAACCACAGCCGACCGGCGTGATCACTCCTCCCGGCTTCTATGGAACTGATGCCGGGCATCTCTATGCTCACGCTAACATGGAGGGTGTTGTCTGCGGTCCAGGAGGGCGCTACAACACCATGCCGGACGAACGCGTGGACATTCCCGATTACCTTGACATGGTGCGTATCTACCTATTGACCATGTGTGATATCTGTGAGGTTCTATGAGTGGCATTGCGTTTCAAGAGATCGAGGCTCAAACCGCTAACGGTCGTGCGGTATCATTGCGTTTCCCGCCTGAAGAGCATGCTATCCGACTAGCAGTCACGCGTCTGGAGCTTCGCCGCAAGGGATTCGATGCGTTGTTGATCTTTGCACAGGAGAGCCATTATTACTTGACCGGCTTCGATACTTCGGGTTACGTTTTCTTTCAGGTAGGGGTGATCACGGCCGACGATCGGCCAACCGTACTACTAACTCGGAGACCCGATCTGAGGCAGGCTGAAGTTGCCTCGCTTTACGACGATATTCGCATTTGGCTCAATGCTGAAGATGTTAACCCGGCTGAGGATCTGCGCGACATTCTTTGCGAACTTGGCTTGCAGGGCGGGCGGGTCGGCGTTGAATTTGCAACCTACGGACTGACAGCGGCCAATGGCCG
>Ga0160422_10003068_pt1 | contig 10350 bp, 9 predicted proteins | sample Fk160mmetaG_FD_108192 | JGI IMG/M metagenome (GOLD analysis project Ga0160422, IMG submission 108192) | Marine microbial communities from the Central Pacific Ocean - Fk160115 60m metaG | ecosystem: Environmental > Aquatic > Marine > Oceanic > Photic zone | place: The Central Pacific Ocean... | reverse complement strand
GTAGGATCGTGGCGACTGTACCCACGTCATATAACTCGCCAGCTCTAGGTTCGTCCTCACTTGCGACCTTCTGGGCAACAAGTAGGATTTCTTTTCCTCCGTCCATCGCACTCTGGAGAGCCTTGATCGACTTTTCACGGCCCACAAATAGTGGAAGTACCATGTGGGGATAGACAACCACGTCCCTTAGCGGAAGTAATGGGAGGTCCAGCTGCTGGCTACTCATTCTTTTCTTCCTAGTTTACTCGGCAGCATTTGCCGAGCGCTTTTTTTCCGTATTGCTCGCGTAAATTTTGAGCGGCTCACTATCACCAGTCACGACACCCTCGTCGATTACCATTTTAGACACGTTATTATCTGAGGGAATCTCAAACATGGGGTGCAGAAGAATACTTTCAAGAATCGAACGCAAACCACGAGCCCCTGTTTTACGTTCCATTGCCTTACGTGCCACAGCTAGTAGAGCCTCAGGCCGCACGTCTAACTCAACACCCTCCATGTCAAACAACTCTTTGTACTGTTTTACTAGTGCATTTTTCGGTTCCGACAGGATTTGTGTTAGAGCGGCCTCGTCAAGTTCGGTCAGAGTCGCAACTACAGGCAAACGACCCACAAATTCAGGGATGAGACCGTACTTCACCAAGTCCTCCGGCTCTACTTCCGCAAAAGCTTCACCAATCGATTTCGATTCATCCTTTGACCGAACTTCGGCTGCGAATCCGATCCCGCCCTTCTCGCTTCGGTCTCGGATCACCTTGTCGAGTCCCGCAAATGCACCGCCGCATATAAATAGAATATTCGACGTATCAACTTGAAGGAACTCCTGCTGTGGATGCTTGCGTCCGCCCTGCGGTGGAACTGAGGCCACGGTCCCTTCGATTAGCTTTAAAAGCGCTTGCTGCACGCCCTCTCCCGAAACGTCACGTGTAATCGATGGATTATCAGATTTCCTAGAAATTTTATCGATTTCATCTATGTACACGATGCCTCGCTGAGCCGTCTCTACATCGTAGTCACATTTTTGAAGCAGTTTCTGGATGATATTTTCAACGTCTTCTCCAACATAACCAGCCTCGGTCAATGTTGTTGCGTCAGCCATAGTAAATGGCACATTTAATAATCGCGCCAATGTCTCGGCGAGCAGTGTCTTTCCGGACCCAGTCGGTCCTATAAGCAGAATGTTGGATTTGCCCAGCTCGATGTTTCGCGCATTACGCTCGCCATATTTGAGTCTTTTGTAATGGTTATATACTGCTACGGCAAGTACCCGCTTGGCACGCTCTTGACCTATCACATAATCATCAAGGGTTGTTTTGATAACTTGGGGGACTGGTAGCCCATCCGATGATTCGGCATCGTCAGATTCCTGGACCTCTTCTTGTATAATGTCATTACACAGATCTACGCACTCGTCGCAAATAAAAACGCTGGGCCCGGCGATCAGCTTGCGGACTTCGTGTTGGCTCTTCCCGCAGAATGAGCAATATAACACTTTGCCATTATTGTCGGGATTTTGATCTGTTGTATCTGTCATCTGGCTACTCACTCTAGTGCGTCAACAGTGCTCCGTCGACGCCGGAAAATCAAGCCCCTTGGGGCGTGTCTACACGATGCTCAAGTACGTCATCAATTAACCCATATTTTTTTGCCTCACTAGCATCCATGAAGCGATCACGATCAGTATCTTTCGCAATCTGCTTTACGGTCTGACCAGTGTGACGTGCTAATCTGGAATTTAACTTTTCGCGAATTTTCAGAATTTCCTTAGCATGAATATCAATATCGGATGCTTGCCCGGAAAATCCACCCAAGGGTTGGTGAATCATCATACGGGAATTAGGTAAAGCAAATCTCTTATCGTTCGCTCCTCCAGCGAGCAAAAACGCGCCCATACTTGCCGCTTGACCAATACACAAGGTCGAAACGTCTGGCTTAATAAATTGCATAGTGTCGTAAATAGCCATTCCCGCGGTCACCGAACCGCCTGGAGAATTTATGTAAAGATGAATATCTTTATCGGGATTCTCTGATTCCAGAAATAACAATTGAGCGACTATCAGATTTGCCATGTAGTCTTCTACCTGACCAACAACGAAAATAACACGTTCCTTTAGAAGCCTAGAATAAATGTCATATGAACGCTCACCACGGGAGCTTTGCTCTACGACTATGGGAACCAAACCTGTCATGAAATTACCTCTACCCTGTAAGCCTTATCGACTCTTCATAACATCCGCGTATGACATATCTATGGTTTTAGCTTTCGCACTTTCAAGGAGTTTCTCAGCAACTTGCTCTTCGACAGCAAGCGCTTCGATTTGCTTTAAGTTTTCGTCATTTGAGTAGTAAAAATTCACGACCTGCTCTGGATCATCATACGCTGTGGCCATTTCATCGACGAGGGCTCTTACACGATCGGCATCAGCTTGCATATCAAGCTTTCTAACGGTCGCCCCGAGCAGAATCCCAAGCCGCACACGACGTTCGGCCTCCTCCGTAAATAATTCGTCAGGCAACTGGTCAGGATCAAACTGCTGTCCACTCCCGAAACGCTTGGCGGCCTGCTGTTTTAGAGTTTTAATCTCGGATTTAATTGCTGTTTCAGGGACGGGCGTATCTGAATTTTTCGCTAATAACACATCAAAAATCTTAGACTTATTCATATTTTTAAGTGTCATCGACAGCTCGCGCGCCATTTGCTCCTTGAGCTCTGCCTTGAAGTCTTTTTCGTCGCCTGATTCAACCCCAAACGTCTTGATAAATTCTTCATCAATAGTCGGTAGTTGTCCGCGCTCTAGCTTTGTTACTTCAATTTTGAAAAGCGCCTCTTTTCCTTTCAGGTTCTCCGCGTGATAGTCCTCAGGAAAGGTTACTTCAACTTCGCGGCTTTCGCCTTTTTTCATCCCCACGATTCCGTCTTCGAATCCGGGAATCATAGAGCCCGATCCCAACACGAGTACATGATCTTGACCACTCCCACCTTCGAAAGTCCCACCATCGAGGGAGCCTTCAAAATTTATTGTGACTCGGTCGCCGTTCTTCGACCCAGCACGCGCCGATTCTTTCCAAGCTTTACGTTGCTCTCGCAAAGTTGCGATCATCTCTTTAACGTCAGCGGCGCCAATTTTGCACCTGACCTGTTCGACGTCATCTCCGTCAACCAGAATTGGATCCAAATCAGGAAAAACTTCGAACGTAGCCTTGAAAGTGAGGTCGGAGCCCTCTTCGAAATGTAAGTCTTCTATTTTTGGCTGGCCAATCGGCTTCACATCATGTTCGGTTAGCGCCTGCCCTAACGATTTTTCAATCAGGGCGGATGCCATCTCCTGCCGAATCGCCTGTCCATAACGCTGCCGAACGACTTTTTTGGGCACTTTACCCGGGCGAAACCCGTCTATGCGTACGCGTTTTGCCGTCTCCGCTAACTTCGCCTCAAATTCTGTTTCTATATCCCCGTTTGGGATGGTAATCGTAAATTGACGCTCTAAAGCGTTTGGGGATTCCAGGACAACCTGCATTAACTAACCTCGGTTATTCAAACTCTTCGAGAATAAACGTAATAGGATACTGCCTTAAGTCTAAGCCGTATAGTGATGGTGCGGATGGAGGGAATTGAACCCCCACGCCTCTCGGCACCAGAACCTAAATCTGGCGTGTCTACCAATTTCACCACATCCGCAATAGAACGCACAGAGCGCCAAAAAGCACGAAAGTCTGACTTACTCACCTTGAAATATCAAGCTCGGCTCAGACGCAACCACTAATTTAAAACGCTTGCCTTCAAAGCTTGATTATTTCGCCTGCAACCCCTGATTATTACAGCGTTGCTCAAATGCCTCTGAAAACCGCTCAGATTCGTATTTTACATATTCATATTTTGCGGTGAGTTCTGAATCTGGATCACTGCCATCCATTTTTAAATAGATAATTTCATCACGTACTTTTCTAATCTGGTCGATCCAGACCGTGACCCAGCCTTCTAAAATTTCGCAGTCTTCAGGAATTTCAACCTCTTGCGCTTGACCTGCGATTGGAAAAGAAAAAAAGTATAGAAAGACTAGATAACGCATAAATGGATCCAATGATTTTCCAAATAGACAATACCGAAAACCACCAAAGAATTGAACTTGAGTAATTGGGGTAAATAATGGGACTCTCACCTATATATCTCTGAAAGCCCTACATCCTTATATCTCAAGTTCACACGCTTTACACTAATTCATACAAGCTTCATGCTTATATGTATGAAGCGATGTAATCGCTAAATCTTACCCAAAATCGCCGGTCGCCAAACTGGTATTTGAATTTTTATAATATGGTGGCTTGCACCAAACCTGAATGCCCTCGGTAGACGCTTCGATAATTTTAAGCAACGATACTTTGGAGGGTTTTGGCGTTGATGATAAGCCATAGGTGATCCACTCCTTTCGCCACGCATTCTCTTCGTATCTCGTGATTAGTTTCACCGAATTGACGGCGTCTGAGTTGACCGGACACGATAGAGGATCTTACAGAGTTAAGACTGACTTATTACAAAAGATTGGACTGGGAAGAAAAGAAGGCAACTATTCAATCGTTACCTTTACTGAACAGCCATACGTAAACGGGGTCGGCATGGGGTCGGAGGCTCTGCGTCGCCCAACACCTATGGCAGACAATCGGTACACCCTACTCGAAAATGGGGGGTTGCCCTCAAGGGAGCCCCTAAGAATGAGCGGGAATGCTTTACGCCTACATTTCACCGGATGGCCTATCGTCGATATTGCGGAGGGTATGCCAACATAAAGCTACGGACGTAAAGAAAAACCAACAGCAAAAAAATAATCTGCCGCCGATGCAAGAGAGTACTTCCCCGATCAGGCCGCACAGACTTTCTCTGGCAATCGATGACGAACGCATTCATGCATTTTTACTCATCTACCACTGACTCGATTCCTGCACTTTTTTCTCGCATCCAAAACATTTACCCTGCGAATATGCACAATGAAAGTAAAAATCGATAGGGCGTTAGCGAAACACAATGAAAAAACTGCTAATTAGAACTCTATCCTTTTTGTGCATCGTCGCGTCACTATGCGCCCAAATCGCGGCAGCGGATCAATTCGACGCCTTTGCGAAAATCAAAGCTCTGATTGACGAGTTAGCTTTAGAAACAGCGCTCAGCGAAATGAAAACGCAGAGTGCTTCAAATGCTATTTCTGAGGTTGAATTCAATATCCTCGCGGCAATGTTTTTTGCCGAATCCGGTCAGCCGGGAAAGGCTCTAAAAATTGTCGAAAAAACGAAGTACATGACAACGCAGTTTGAAAGTGAACTCGCTGAGGCTCAGGCGCGGTCATTTTTCAAGCAAGGTGACTTTGCCAAAGCTGATAAATTTTCCGTCAAAGCCTTAAAGGCAAACCCAAATAACAAAGGAGCGCAGTTAGTCGCGATCAAAATTAGTGGGGAGCTATCCGGTTCGTTGCAAGATAAATCTTTTGAGGACCTAATCCAGTCAAGTAACCACAACAAGTCTGTATGGCTTGCGTACCTTGAGCAAGCGCTTCGATTTGATCCAAACAATATAGAATTAGCAGACCGAGCCTATATCGAGTTAGGCGATACTGGGATCATGACCGAATACCGCGCTAGATTTGCTTTTCTAGGAGGAGACCCCTACGACGCGCATAGGTTATTCCAAGATGCTCAGGCGCTCTTCCGCACTGAGGGTAATACCATTTCTGCCAACAGGATCGAGCGCTGGCTAAAAATCCATAAGAAATTTGCGAAGCGTCCACCCGCATCGAAACAAAAAAATGATTCAAGGGCCTCTTTACCAAAGGAAGAAATTCAACCGGAAGAGCCGAAGTTAAAGCGCGACAATCTTCCCGGCCCCAGACTCACGCCGGCTAGCCAGAACGACGAAATTGAGATCGAGCCCATTAATATTGAGACCGAGGGAGATATCTTTACTGGAAGTGGATTTATCACAAACAATGGGCAATGGATCATCACTAATCGACACGTGATTGAGAGAGCCGACCGCGCCGTTGTGCGCGACGGTCTTGGAAAAGTCCGATACGTCAAAGAATACTATTTGGATGAAGACCAAGATATCGCTCTTTTAGTTCTACACGAACCATTTCCAGCCATTCAGGCCATACAGCCTGCAGATATCGTCGATCCTGTAGGCGGAGACGAGCTGTTCTTGATGGGATACCCATTGGCTGATGTTCTTGGCGCACACCATCCATCAATCACCGAGGGGATTGTGAGTAAAGAAGCTGGCTTTCGAAATGAAGCGTCGGAATTTCTGATTACAGCAAACTTGAATCGAGGAAATTCAGGCGGACCAATTTTTTCTGTCGATGGACGAGTGCTGGGTATAGCTGTTGCTAAACTCGATAAAACCAAATTCTTGAAGGAAAACAACTCGATTCCAGAGGACGTCAATATCGGAATTAAGGGCAAAGAGGTGCGCAGATTCTTGGGCTTTAAACACTCGCCAACTTCAGATGCGAGGCCCATTATGAGTGCGAGAGATGCTTACAGTTCACTCCGCTCAAAAGTTGTTTTGGTTGTAGCTATTGATGAATAAGTTTGCACTCAATTTTGTGATCTGGTGGTTACTCCTCAATAAAGCTTTCGCGGTTTCAACATTCGAAATATCTGCTTCTGGTGAACATGCATGGGGTCCGAATGAAACCCAAGCTCAGGCATGTGAATTGGCCGCGTCAAAAGCGAAAAAGGATGCGCTCATAAAACATTTTGGAGAGTTGGTAGGCCAAAAATCATTGCTTGAATGCGACGCATCAATCCAGAAAGCCACCGGAAATGATTGTGAGCTTTTTGAGAGCTCATGGTCATTAATTAATTCCAATGGATTTATAAAAGGAACCGATTTCCAATCAACACCATATTTCTCAGAGCTGCAAAAAGCAAATGTCTGTAAGGTCGAGGGAATAGTCATTATTGAAGAGTTTGCCGGTAAGGCTGACGCTTCTTTTCAAACCAATGTAACCCTTGCTGGAGGATTAACTCTTCGGGTGGGAGACCAGCCGCAAATAAAGATCAAGAGCAATAAGGCGGCATATCATTACGTCTTTTATTGGGCGCCCTATCATGATCGCGACAATTATTATCGAATATTCCCCAATGCCGTTGACGGACAATCCATGGCGTCGCAGCAGTTAACCATTCCAAGCGCCGAAGCGATAACAACCTATAATATAGATGTTACACTCCCGACGGACTTAAACTTCTCAGCCGAATATCTGATTCTCCTGTCATTTAAGGAACCGTTGCAGGACGTACCAGAAACTATCTCAGAATCAGGGTTTTTTTCTTGGCTTCAAAGCTTCAGACGAGACCTATGGACGCAGGATAAAATGAGTTATCGAATCATAGGAGGTTCAATATGAAGATAGTAAATATTATCGTGGCCACACTCACGACTACCTTCATTCTAAGTGGATGCACAAATCAACCAAAACCGGGATCACCGGAATCGGCGGCATTAATTCAACAGAAGAAAGAAGAAAGAGTACAAGAAGTAAATCAAGCAAAAATTGATGCACTACCCGACTGGGCAAAAATTCCTCCGGAATCTGATCTTGCTATTTATGGTGTAGGATCATCAACACATTCCGACATGAGTACCGCCCGTCGTGCAGCCATCGTCAAAGCCCAAGCACAGATTGCCGAAAACCTGGATTCGCGCCTCTCACAATCTACCAAAGTTTGGTTTGACGAATCGACATTTGACGCAACGGGTAACTCAGACAAAGTTGAGCAAGCGATTAAAACAGTTGTCGCGGAAACCAACCTTAAGGGCCTCAAGGTGAAAGAGGTTAAATTTGCCGCGACTGGAAGTAAGGTTACAGCATATGCGCTGATTGAGTATCCGGTTGGCGATGCAAACCGTGCACTAGTTGAACAGATACAAAAAGATGCTGCGCTGGCGCAAGAGGCACGCAAAAGCGATGCTTTCAAAGAACTCGAAGCCGAAGTCGAGCGTCTGAAAAAAAGCTAATTTTTCAACACGTCCGAGATGGCTCGAACCGCACGATTCATCTGTGGGTCGTGCTGTTCTTTATTGATCTCATTCAGCCGCTGTAATCGGCGTAACGTTCTCAATGCCGCTGCAGGTTGACGGATTTCAGCCTGAGCCACTGCAGTATCAGCATATACATTTGCCGCCTCGTCGAAATCACCCATTGCCTCAAGCATCAAACCGAACTGGTAACCATTGCCAGATCTCGGATTCGCCTGGTATAACCCTTTCATGATTTCTAGCGCATCACCATAATTTTTTTTGTCCCAGAGATTTAAGGCATCTGCAAGTGTCTTGGGCTTTTCCGCGTAAGTCGTCTCTATTTTAGGGATTTGTCTTGGAATTTCTGTCGCCATGATAGGAACATCTAACCCTTGATGCCCCGGTAGTGCTCTTAATAAACGCCTGACCGCGAGGTAGATGCCATTGTGTTTAGCATCCTCTGAAGTATTGTGCGCCGATGAAGCCACACCAAGTGCCGCGGAGATTGGATCCAAAGGCAGATTTCCAGCATTTTCTGTCAATCGATACCGCGCCGACCAGATTTCATTATTAGCGGCATCTTGGACGGACCCGTGTATATCGATGATCAAACGAGATACCACTACTAAGTCATGCACCTTGTATTCATTGACCATCAATTGAATCGAATTACCACATTTCTTTTTTACAGGATAATTTAGCGGCGCTAAGTGAGCTCTCAACGCATTATTGAATACCTGTGGGTCCTCATCGGAAAGCAATACACGGGTTTCTGAAATCACATCGTTAATCTTCAAACAACCGATGTTGTCTAACTTATCATGATCGACACTGAAGGCCACTATCTCATTAAGTGGGTCAGCTTTTGCAAATGTAGACTGTGCATCAACAACTTTGACATCACCGCAACCTGTTAAATGCGTTACAAAAATATAGATAAAGAGTGCCGGTTGAGTTAGTAAAACAAGCTTCCGTTTCATTCAAGGATCCATTACTCAAAAATCAAGCTCACTAGCCTGTCCATTCGGAATACATACCCCGCTTCGTGATCCGAGAGGAGCAATAATAATGATAACGAGGATTACCACAAATACTATGGGGTTCAATGCCAATGCGTGAGTCAGTTCGGCCTGTCGCTCGAATCTGGCTGTAAACTAATAGAACGTCATGATCACAGATGCGTGGATAATTATGTCTAAAAACCTACCAGAAAAAGTCTATCAATTCAGGCAATCAGCTCCGCAAATACTGAGAACGAATAACCCGAACCCAACAAAATAAACACCGCAACCAAATTGAAATGACAAAAAACTAACGAGTGATTTTCTAGGCGTGTTTTAAGTCGAAAAATATTTTCTTTCTACCCGGAACTGTAACACTCGCGCTGCGATTCTGTAATGAGGTCGACGCAGGGGTTGGAGATTCTGCATCGCCCAAACCTTATGGCTAACAATCGGTACGCACCAAATTGTAAATTGCGGGCTTGCCCTCAGTGGAGCCCCAGAGGATAAGCTGGAGATTATTTCACGGAGTTGTTTCAAACGACGGCTTGCATTTAGGGCCCAGATCGGTCCCCATAGGTATGGCGAAGGGTATGCCAACATTGAGTTGCAGGCAAAAAAACCGACGGGAGTGTCGGTAGGCTTATTATAGGTTTGGCCGTCTAGGCTTCATGGCCATGACAGTAACGGACTCGGATTTCGTCAAATTGCCTCTTGTTTCATTTTGATAGGTTGAGACTATCCTACGCATCCCAGGAGATTCCCCAGTTGTGACTGCGTACTAATATCGGTTACGGGATGGGCTTACAACGGCAATCAGGACAACCAACATTCACAAGATCAATATTTTAGCCGCTATTTAGGTATTTTTTGGGAATTTTGCAAGTATATCCCTACAACCTAGTGATTAAACCCCCTACCGAAACCGCACCAACATCCGGTCCGCATCCCCTTGTAACTCAGGAATCTGTGAGCCACCACTCTGCTGGACCACATTCTCCCGCACGTAAGTGTGTAACTCACGGGCCGAAATCTCGTTGTTACCATCGGCATCAGCCCCACCTTCCATACCCTTCATGAGGAAGTAGGAGAACATTCCGTGTTGAGCTTCCTTTAGAGGCTTAGCAATTTGGTCACCGCCTGCCGCTGTGAGGACCGTAAAGCCTTTGGGAAGGCTTTGTTCCTGTAGTTTAATATTGAGTGGTCTACCGACTATAAGGCGGGTCTCACCTCGCGTGTTACCCGAGTAGCAGGTATCGAGGAATACGGTCACGGACCGGGGATTCACCGACGAAATCTCCCGGAAGACTTCATCACGGGAGATCGCTGTCTTCT
>Ga0160422_10003067_pt1 | contig 10350 bp, 10 predicted proteins | sample Fk160mmetaG_FD_108192 | JGI IMG/M metagenome (GOLD analysis project Ga0160422, IMG submission 108192) | Marine microbial communities from the Central Pacific Ocean - Fk160115 60m metaG | ecosystem: Environmental > Aquatic > Marine > Oceanic > Photic zone | place: The Central Pacific Ocean... | reverse complement strand
TTCCCAGGATGCAGTTCCTGTGCCCTCCCAGGTCCGGGCCTCAGGAACTACCACCGCATAGCCAGCTGAGGTGTCCAACGTTACCTCTTGCAAACTCATGCTGGAACCACTCGCCGTCCAGACAATCCGGTACGAGCTTACGCCTCTGCCACGGAGATCCCACTGAAGGGCGTTGCGATTTCCCGAACCTCCAAAACCTGACGTATCACTCTCATACTCCCTGATATATTCGTCAGGATCGAGGATGACCTCTACTCCACCATCATCATAAGCAAGCTTGATACTGCTGAAATCCACAAGGTTCCCAGCTGTTTGAAACTGGAAGACCACCGTGCCAACCTGGAATGGGGCAGTATCTTCGAGAACGAAGGAGGTTGGTCCGCGAAAGCTGTAGATATTTCCCGTGATGGTCGGCGCAATGACGAATGCGATCCCGGGGACAGTCTGGGTAATCGTCGGATTCTCAGAATGCCAGAAAGCTGAAGGATCGCCGGGACTAGATCCCGCAGGTGGAGTAAACCCGAGCACCGAGGCTGACTCATAAATTCCATTAGGAGCCGCAAAATCCGGATAGTTGGGGCTGGAGTTGGCCACGTAGAAAATATCCCAGGCCGAGTATTCAGTGCCTGGATCATCTGCGAAGGACGGCAAAAGATAGTTTGTGTAGAGAAGCTCTCCGCTGGCACCGGAGGTAGTCAGGAGGAATGCCGCCGCGAGCATCCAGCGTTCTTGTTTTTTCATTATCATGGAGAGGGGTTAGAGCCGTCCGCGCCTGGCGCGGCGAATCTTGTAGTTTGGATCGTTTTTCATTGCTGCCTTCACACTCCAGAGACGCATATCGCGCATTTCTTCCACCTCCAGAGAGCGGACACTGCCATCGAGAAAAGAAGCGACAACCTTTCTTCCATGCCGTGCATCCAGATGGCCATAGTCCATGGGATTTGCTCCCTGCGCCCATGGCTCCGTCTCCCACATCCGCGTGGTAAGAAAGGGCGGAGTAAGAGTGTTATACCCGTTAATAACTTCGCCATTATCCCGGAGGGAGCCCGCCGTCGCAAACACGATGATGGAGGCCAGCCCTTGATCGATTCTCGTCACACAGTCCGGAGCGTGTGAAATACTGCCGTCCGCCTGAACGTCCCCTCCGACAAAGTAGTGATTAATTCCCAAAGCCGGATAAAGGCTGACCGTATAATCGTTGGAAGAATCGATCTGCTTCCTCACCTGTCCCACCAGAGCTACCTCGTCCACAGTGCTCTCCATCTCACGGGCGAGACGGAAGGGATAGCGGTTAGCCGTTGGTCCGGTCACCACCCTCCCGTTTTTCAGGATCACCTCATCGACTCGCCGGTCATACCCCGGAAGGTAGTTTCCATTTCCCTCGGCTGCAGTCGCCCTGAATCCCGTCGTGAGATCCCGTGCGAGGGACACATCCTGCGCCTTTGCCGCAGCTTTGAACCCCTGAGAGACGCCGACAAATATCAATCCTGACAACACCGCCAAAATGCTGATTACAATCAGCAGCTCCAGAAGCGTGAATCCCCGATGGCGGCTCACATTACGAGTTGTCTGGAAAACTGAAATGATCTTCTGGAGCAAAAAAGCGGCTCTGACAGTCGCCAGAGCCGCTCTGTGAAAATGAAGTTGGAGAAGCGACCATCATCACCTCTTCCGCCATCCGCCCTACTTACGACGGCGCCTCAGGGCAAATAACCCGGCCGCGCTCAGAACAAGAATTCCGCTGGTTGGCTCAGGAATCACGGCGGTGTCTGAGGAGAATCCCGTCTCCGACCAGTAGGTGTCGACCTCGAAGTTTCCAAAGGATACGAATGAAAACGGACCAGTCACCATGTTCACTGAGTATTCCGCAGAATTCCCCGGGATTTCATACCGGGCCAAAAACTGGGCTCCCCCAGCTGCATTCGGTCCCTGCACCACACCTGGGGTGATACCGGCGATAGGTGTGAAGCCAAGGGTTGTTCCGAAATCGCCGAAGAGCGTCTGACCTTGAAGGATAATAGTTGTAAACCCTTCCCCTACAACTCCAGTTGTCCCAAATGTGATCGTCTCATTTACTGATCCAGAGCCAGAGTAGAAATTCAGCGAGTTGCTGATGTGATCTTCGCCGTTGTTCGTAGTCCAGAATCCGGAACCAACCTCTGCGGCACGATTTGTAATCACCCCGGAGGCACCGCCCGGGTCAGCCCACGTATCCCACTGCGCGGTCGTTGAATTGGGCCCACCCCGTGTATCGGGGGCCACCGTTCCAAAGGCATTAGAGATATCGATAATTACTGCTGAGCTTACAGTAGGAAGAGCCACTAATGCCCCGGCGAGGACAGGAAGAAGCTGGCGTTTGGCGAGGATGCTTTTCATCTCTTTGAAAGTATGCAAAAGAGTCAATTGCGTCTTGTTGCTCGTTGTCCTTTCTTTAGCGGATCGTTGACGCCCGAGCAATGCCTCCCCCCGGCCATGGGAAAAATTCATACCTTAAGACATTTGAGCGCTTATTTAAGTTAACTGAGCGCTAAATAGTGGATAGTATTGATTCCCGGATCCACAGTAGCCCGGGTAATTTCTTTCAGGCAGCCAAGCAGTGGCGGAGAGGGTGGGATTCGAACCCACGGTAGGTTTAACCCTACGCACGATTTCGAGTCGTGTGCCTTAAACCGGACTCAGCCACCTCTCCGCTCGGGGCGGACACCTAAAATCGCTTTCTGCGCCATGTAAAGGGGAGATTACACGTGAACTCGTCCCGGACCTTGGATGCCGACGCGATTCCCTTGCGTCCAACCCGACCAGCATCGAGAGTTGGACGTGCTCCGCTGCTCCATCCTTCTTCTGGTTTTTACCATTTCCCTCTGGGCCCAGAGACCGGAAGAGGCCGTAGCAAAGGCGTGGCCCGGGACCTTCAAGGCAAGACCTGTTGTCCTCAGGGTTGATGACCAGAATACAGATGGAACCCAAGTCGTCATAAGCCGCCATTTCAGAATGGTCGTGGAAACGAGGATCGGGCGACAGAATCTCACCCGGTTCGCGAGGGTAGTGGAATCCGTCCCGCAGCTTCTGAGGTCCCACCCCCTTCCTCTCTGGACCTCTCCCCCGAATAAAGTCACTGACATACTACTTTGTAGAGACGAGGCCAGTTTTGTGAAAGCTGGTGGCGGCGAGGGGGCCGTCGGATGGTGGGACGGCCATGAGGGGCGAGTCCTGATCCGAGCAGACTATTTCCTCGCTCCTCCACAAGCCGGAAACTCTCGGCTGCAAACGCGACCGGACGAGGGGCTACTCGTCCACGAACTCGTCCACGCCGGCATGGCAGCAAGCCTTGGGCGCCTTCCACCGTGGTTTTCCGAAGGAATCGCGGAATACTTTTCTGTCTGTCATCAGGGAGATGGATGGTATCTCTTCCGGGACTTGGAAAGCCTGATCCGGAATCACCTTCGTCATGCGGTGAGTCGAAACAAGGTTGGAGATCATTTCCATCTTCTCCCCGTGGACCGAATTCTCGGTCTGGACCACAAGGCCTGGATCAAATCCTCACAGAACCAACCTGGCGGGAATGCCTATCTTCCCTACGCCACTGCTCTTCTGCTGGTCCACTATCATCTCCACGGAGGGAAAGAGCGGCGGGCGAAGACCTCTGCTCATCTCGACCAGATACGAAATCTGTCCCCTCGTAAAGAGACCCCCGTCTTTCCATCGGAGGATCCCAGCGTCATCCAGAAACGCCTTGTCGACTACTGGTCTTCCCGGGGTCTCCAGCTGGTCTTCCGAGAGAACTAGCGGGCGAGGGATTCGCCTCGCTGCCCCCGAATCTCTTCAAGACCGCGCGGCCTTGATAGTATTGCTCATGAGCATGGCGATTGTCATTGGCCCGACCCCGCCCGGCACAGGAGTGATGGCTCCGCACCGCGGAGCGACTTCCTCGTAAGCGACGTCACCTACCAGCCGGTATCCTCGCTTTCTGGAGGGATCCTCGACCCGGTTAATCCCCACATCAATGACCACTGCTCCCTCTTTGACAAAATCTGCCGTGACAAATTCCGGCCTGCCGATTGCCGGTATCAGGATGTCGGCCTGACGACAGACTTTTGCAAGATCCCTCGTGCGGGAATGTGCGACCGTGATGGTGGCGTTGATGCCTTTGCTCATAAGCAGAAGCGCCATGGGTTTACCCACGATCATACTCCGCCCAATCACGACCGCATTGGCCCCGCTGGTCTCGATTCCCGCCCTCTCCAGGAGGTGGATACACCCCTGTGGCGTGCATGGAACAAAGCCACTGTCGTCTTCCATCACGAGCTTTCCTACGTTCACCGGATGGAATCCATCGACATCCTTGGACGGATCAATCAGGCGAATGATCTCCTCTTCATCGATATGAGGAGGCGGTGGAGATTGCACGAGAATCCCATGAATCGACGGGTCTGCATTCAGATCGGCGACCACCCGGAGCACTTCCTCCTGGCTCGACTCCTCGGGCAACTCTATGCGCCGGGAGTAAATCCCGAGCTCGGCACAGGTTTTGACCTTGGAGCTGACATAGACATGAGAGGCCGGGTCCTTCCCAACGATCACGACTGCCAACCCCGGGGTCACCCCCAGTGCGACCAGGTCCTGCACTCGTTCTCGGCACCCGGCGAGAGCCTCAGCAGCTATTTCTTTTCCGTTCAGAATGGTCATGCAATGGCAAGTGAAGGTCGTCTACTCCCGCACACATCAAACTCTCAACCTCGATGCGCTTGGCTTCAAAGGCATCGTCATCCATCTGCCGCGGGACATCAAGCAGCTCGTCGAAAATGATGGTCAGCCTGCTGAAGGGAAGCGGCACGACGAAACGATCCCATGTCCTGAGCCGGAATGCGGAACTGAACTGGAGGTGCACAGCCATCAGGGGGGAACCCGTTACCTGGGCAAGCTTGATCAAGCCGGGACTCAGTCGATACCTCGGCCCCCTCGGACCATCCGGGGTCACACATATATCAAGCCCACGACCCACGGCTCGGATCATTTCCCTCAATGCTGCCGAACCCCGGCGGGAACTTGAACCCCGTATCGATTCCAGTCCCATCACCTTTGCTACCGCCGCCAAGCCGGCACCATCGTGACTGGCGCTGGTCAGGACGGCACCCCTCCGCCAGCCAAAGACCCGGCGGCAAGCCATCAGCGCTCCCGCGATTCGGTTATGCCAGAGACACCAGAGCAGCGGATCCCGGTGGTTTTCCGGGTCAGTGAGACCGCAGCGATCCACCACCTTGATACGAAGGGTCACCGAGTATAAGCGCAATAACCATCCCGCCAGTGAACCAAGAGATCGCACTTTGAAGCTAGTGCGGATCTGGGCGGCTTCCTGCTTATCCTTCATCACTCGAACCCTCTCTCATCATGGTGGTTCCCCTGAATTTTTCCCGGGCCTCAGGGTCAGCCCCGACGCGCTATTCTGCCCTGAATCAGCTCGTTTCAGACATCCCCCTGCGGCTCCTGCAAGGAGAAACCATCAGATCGACTCCCTCCGATTCAAAAGGCCCGTGCAGCATCTTGCAAGACCGATGAGATCCCCGCGGCAAACGACTAGCGGGTCACCTGTGCCCGGAACCAGTCATCCGCAATCATTGCGCCCTTATTTTCTCATTTTAACCTTTCGAGCATCGTGGTTTCTTCGGGGTAGGAATGAGTAACTTTGAGGACAAGGCCCGTGAAGCCATGGCCAATCCCAGGAACGTGGGTGAAATGGAAGATGCGGATGCAGTCGGCACCGCCGGTTCTGCGGACTGTGGGGACATGCTCCGGATGTGGCTGAAGTTCACGGACAAAGATGGTCGCAAGGTCATCGACCGGGCTTCTTTTCAGTCCTTCGGATGTCAAACTGCGATCGCTGTCGCTTCGATGGCCACCGAACTCCTCAAAGGGAAATCGGTGGAGGATGCCCGTAACCTCTCGCCTGACGACCTTACCGGTGACCTTGGTCCCCTGCCTCCAATGAAGATTCACTGCGGCCAGCTTGTCGAAGGCGCTCTTCACAACGCACTTGGAGAATCGCGCGAACAGGAAACCGCAGCTCCCGCACCTTCCCTCGCTCAATCTCTTTCCAGCCCACAGAAGGGTAATATCAGAATCGTCCCACTCGAGGATGAAAACCAATAGTTATCCCAAAGTCCTTATCTTCCTCCATGAACCAGGAAATTCCCCTTATCCGCGAAGTTGATGCGATCCAGATTCCCTCTGGTGATACTATTTCTCTTCCTGCTGGCACTCCAGTCGTCATCACCCAGAGCCTTGGCGGCACCTACACGGTAGCTACCTCGGCAGGACTGGCGCGGATCTCCTCCAACGATGCCGATGCCCTTGGAATCGACCAGGCTGGCAGTGAGCAAAAGGTCGAGGAGGACGAGCGGATGAAGTCCGCCCCGGTAATGGATCAGATCTGGCACCAGTTGAAACAGGTCTACGATCCGGAGATCCCGGTGGATATTGTCAACCTCGGACTGGTCTACGATTGTACAGTGGATGAGGAAGAAGACAAAAAGGTGGTTAATGTTAAGATGACCTTGACCGCACCAGGATGCGGCATGGGCCCTGCCATTGCCGCCGACGCTCAGGCGCGGATCATGACCGTGGAGGAAATCGACGACGCCCGCGTGGAGCTCGTGTGGGATCCCCCATGGAATCAGGAAATGATCTCGGAGGAGGGCAAGATGAAACTCGGAATGATCTGATAACGCAGGGCCTTAAGTTCCGATCAGACTTCCCACTTGCCAAATCTGAGAATTCAAACTAGCTTCCCGCCCCCCATCCCGGGTCTGACGCCATGTCCAAGCATAACAGTCTCAAAATCAGCGGTGGTTCCACCGGTAGTCGCTCTGTCCTGAAACGCTTTGAGCGTGTCAAGGTGCTCAAGGAGCGCGGACAGTGGAAAAAAGGGCAGAGTCCGGTTGGCCTGCCCAAGACCAAACCTGAGGGCTAGGGAATTCTTCTCGCTCTCCCCTACAGGAGATCATTTTTGGAAAGGGCGGGACCGGAAGGTTCCGCCTTATCTGTCACAAAGCCGTCTCATGCCCGCAGGCATCCGCCTTAACAAGTTCCTCGCCTCCTGTGGGATAGGATCCCGTCGTGCCTGTGATGCGATGATTCAGAGGGGGGGGGTTACGCTCAATGGAGAGGCCTGTGACAACCCTGCCACACGAGTGCAGGAAGGCGACGTCTTGCGAGTCGAAGGAAAAAGAGTCTCCCCCCGGAAAACCACGACGATCCTCCTGAAGAAACCCCGGGGTTATGTATGCTCTAAACACGATGAGCTCGAGCGCTCCACGATCTACGAATTGCTTCCCCCTAAATTCTTTCATCTAAACCATGTTGGTCGGCTTGACCGGGATTCGGAGGGCCTTCTTATTCTGACAAATGATGGAGATCTCGCCAACCGCCTGACTCACCCGCGCAACATGGTAGAAAAGGAATATCGCGTCACTCTCACGACTGCGATTGATTACCCGGTCCTCAGGAAGCTTGTCTCGGGGGTCCAGACCCCCGAGGGATTCGCCCGTGCCAAAAGCGCCAGACCTCTTTCTCAACGTCGCGTTTCGGTGGTTCTTGATACAGGTCTCAAGCGCCAGATTCGTGAAATGTTTAAAACGCTTGGATTTGAGGTTGAAAAGCTCTTCCGGATTAGAATTGGACGCTTCACGGATCCAGACCTCCGTCCCGGCCGCTGGCGCCATCTCGAGCAGCACGAAATAGATTCATTGAGCCTTGATCCTCCGGCTCAGGCCTGATCTGGCTCGCTGCCTTGCAACCGGCCTCGCTGTTCGCTAAACACCTCGGAACGGTACCTTTCCATTCAGGCACATGAGCAAGAAGATCGAGAGCCACCTCTCCGAAAACCGCGTTTTCAGACCCTCCAGGGAATTCTCAAAGAACGCCCGCGTCTCAAGCATGGCTCAGTACAGGCGGATGTACAAGGAGTCGATCGAGAAGCCCGCCTCCTTCTGGGCTCGCGAGGCGAAAGAGCTTCACTGGCAAAAACGCTGGAACAAGGTTCTCGAGTGGAAGGCTCCTTTTGCAAGGTGGTTCACCGGAGCCCGGCTCAATGTGTGTGAAAACTGCGTCGACCGCCATCTCACCAATGGCCGGAAGAACAAGGCGGCCATCATCTGGGAAGGGGAACCGGGAGACAAGAGGGTTCTTACATACCAGCAGCTTCACCGCGAAGTGTGCCGCTTCGCCAATGTCCTCGAGGCAAATGAGATCAAGGCGAAGGACCGGGTTCTGATATACATGCCCATGGTTCCTGAAGCCGCAATCGCAATGCTGGCCTGTGCACGAATCGGAGCTGTTCACTCCGTTGTCTTCGGGGGTTTCTCCGCCGAGTCCATCGTAGATCGTCTGGAGGACTCCGGAGCCACCGCGGTCATTACAGCGGACGGAGGTTACCGGCGCGGTAAGATCGTAGAGCTCAAGAAGAGCGTCGACGAGGCGCTCCGAAAATACAAGGGGGTCAGGCGCTGCATCGTCTACCAGAGAACCGGCGGAAAAGTGCAGATGCGACGAGGACGCGATGTCTGGTGGCACAAGGAGGCCGAAAAGGCGTCATCATTTCACCAGCCCAGGGGATTCGACAGCGAGCATCCCCTCTTCATTCTCTACACCTCGGGATCCACGGGGAAACCAAAGGGAATCCTGCACACCAGCGGCGGTTATCTGGTAGGCACCTACACGACCTGTAAATACATCTTCGATATGCGGGATGATGACGTTTACTGGTGTACGGCGGACGTGGGATGGATCACCGGGCACTCCTACATCGTGTTCGGGCCTCTCGCCAATGGAGTAACGCAGGTAATGTATGAGGGGGCTCCCAACTACCCCGACTTCGGACGCTTCTGGAAGATCATCGAAGACTATGGGGTTACAACATTTTACACCGCGCCAACGGCAATCAGAGCCTTTATCAAAGCAGGAGATAAATTCCCCGACCGGCACGACCTCTCTTCGCTCAGGCTCCTTGGCACAGTTGGGGAACCCATCAATCCTGAGGCATGGATGTGGTATCACGAGAAAATCGGGGCGGGGCGCTGCCCGATAGTCGACACTTGGTGGCAGACCGAGACCGGGGCTATCATGATCTCACCCCTGCCCGGCTGTACACCCACAAAGCCCGGAACCGCTACCCTCCCCTTTTTCGGAGTAGACGCAGCGATCCTCGATGAAGAAGGGAATAAGTGCAGCGCGGACGAGGGTGGTCGGCTGGTCATTCGCAAGCCTTGGCCCTCCATGCTCCGAACGATTTACGGTGACAGGAGACGCTACCGCAAAACCTACTGGAACGATTACAAGGGAATCTATACCGCGGGCGACGGGGCCCGGACCGACAAGGACGGGAACTTCTGGATCGTGGGGAGACTGGATGACGTTCTGAACGTCTCCGGACACCGACTGGGCACCGCCGAGGTGGAAAGCGCCCTTGTCTCTCATCCCGATGTCGCAGAGGCTGCGGTAGTAGGGCGTCCACATGAGATAAAGGGACAGGGAATTGTAGCTTTCGTGACACTCAAGGAAGGAATCCGCTCGGCAAAAACGACCGAACAGAATCTAAAGGGCCATGTGGCCAAGGCGATCGGTGCTATCGCTCGCCCGGACGAGATCCACCTCACCCCTGCTCTTCCAAAGACTCGATCCGGAAAAATCATGCGCCGAATCCTGAAGGAGCTGGTTGCCACCGGGGGCGTAACGGGAAACATCACAACCCTCGAGGACTTCAGCGTAGTGAGCAACCTGCAGAAAAACCTGACCAAGTAGACCCCCTTTACTGAAGGGCAGATCATGCGCCCTTTGAGTATCTCGAAACAATGACGCAGACCCGCTACTTCCTCTGGCGCACAGCACAGGCCTTCGGGATTTCACTCCGTCGGCGTCACGCCACTAACGCCGCAACCGAATTTCACCTCATGAGGGAAGCGGAAGAAGTTCTTGGCCAACTAGCCTGGAAAGAAACCGAGGACATCGAGGACCTCTCTGTGGAATACTGGAACCTGCGCCGTATGTCGAAGAATCATCAGAAGATCAGCGATGAAATTGAAGCGGCCAACCTAGATCTTCAGAGGTCCCAGGACCAGAGAACGGAACTTCTCGGCCTGGTGGTTGACAGCACCAAGGACCTTGTCGAGGAAAGGAGGGTGATGGAGGACGCACGTGCGCGCCTCCGGGCTGAACATGAGGTAATCATATCGGACGCCAGAGCAATTCGGAGGCGTCATGACGGCATTAAGGCCAAGCTCGAAGTTCTTATCGCGGAAGAGCCGGATGATACTCCAGACATCGTCGCCTCGAAGGAAGAACTTCTCCGGTTGAAGA
>Ga0160422_10003065_pt1 | contig 10350 bp, 8 predicted proteins | sample Fk160mmetaG_FD_108192 | JGI IMG/M metagenome (GOLD analysis project Ga0160422, IMG submission 108192) | Marine microbial communities from the Central Pacific Ocean - Fk160115 60m metaG | ecosystem: Environmental > Aquatic > Marine > Oceanic > Photic zone | place: The Central Pacific Ocean... | reverse complement strand
ATAAAAAAGTAGCTTTATTTTCCATGTTATATTTTATACCACCTACTTTTGCTGCAGCTAAAATAATAATTTCTGGTTTATTATCAAAAATCCACTCTTCTGTAGACTTTTGATTTAAAAGATTTAAAGTTTTTTTATCAACTTTTAAAATTTTACAATTTTCTCTATCTAATCTTCTAACGATCGCACTCCCTACCATTCCATTATGACCAGCAACCCAAATTTTTTTATTTGAAATATCAAACATTACTTCAAGTTACTACTGATTTTTAAAATTATCTATATCGTTTTTTACCATTTCTGCCACTAGATCATGGAACTTAATTTTTGGTTTCCATTTTAGTAATCTTTTAGCTTTGCTAGCATTACCTTGCAAAAAATCTACTTCCGTAGGCCTAAAATATCTTTTATCTACTTCAATTAAAACTTTATTATTTTTGCTATCATACCCTTTTTCTTGCAATCCCTTACCTTTCCACTTTAGATTTATACCAATTTCCTTGAATGCTATTTCACAAAAGTCTCGTACAGAAAAACTTTTTCCAGTAGCCAGAATAAAGTCGTCTGGCTTCTTATAATTTATAATCTTCCACATACCTTCCACATAATCTTTTGCATGCCCCCAGTCCCTTTTTGCGTCAAGATTTCCAATCCAAAATTTCTTCTTTTTGCCATGATAAATTTCTGCAATAGCCATTGTTATTTTTCTTGTGACAAAAGTCTCGCCTCTCAAAGGACTCTCATGATTAAATAATATTCCGTTGCAAGCAAACAAATTATAAGCCTCTCGATAATTCTTTGTGACCCAATAAGCATAAAGTTTTGCAGCGGCATAAGGACTCCTCGGTTGAAATAAAGTGTCTTCACATTGTGGAGGTGGAGATTTTCCAAACATTTCGGATGTTGAAGCTTGATAGAAGCGAACATCCTGCTCCATATTTAGTATTCTAATCGCTTCTAAAAGTCTTATAGTTCCCAAAGCGTCAGAGTTAGCTGTATATTCAGGTGTTTCAAAACTTACTTTTACATGACTTTGTGCTCCCAGGTTATAAATTTCCACGGGTTTTACTTTTTGTATAATTCTAATGAGATTAGATGCATCAGTTAGATCTCCAAAATGCATTCTAAATTTTGCTTTTTCATGGGGATCAGCATAAATATGTTCTACTCTACCTGTATTAAACGATGATGATCTCCTTTTTATTCCATGTACTTCATAACCCTTGCTCAATAATAAGTCTGCTAGATAAGCACCGTCTTGTCCAGTAATACCAGTAATTAAGGCAACTTTAGTTTTCATACTTTTTTTTACTTAATATATTGAACATTTTATGTTATATATCTTAATACCTCAGATAAGATTAAACAAATAAATAATTGATTAATCATACTCAAATGAATAAAACCCATCTTAGTCCTTTTAATTTTCTTTTTTTTATCATATGTTTTTTTTCTACCTGGGTTATTATAGGAGCAATCCCTTATTTTCATCTAGAGGGAATGTTCAAACAGGTTGATACTCAAGTATTTTTTCTGCATTTGATAGGGGGCATTTTGTTTGTTCTTAAAAGTGCTGAATTTTTAATATATAAAAAAAAAATAATTGAATTAAATAATAGTTTTTTTGTAATAACATTTATTTTAGCAGTTCTAGGTCTAGTATCTGCTTTTTTTAATGATTTCTTTTACACTACGCTTTTGGGTTCTTATCAAATAGGACAAGGAGCAATGTGGTATTTTGATCTTTCAATCTTAATTTTGTGTTTCTCATCTATATTGAAAAGTCCTAAAATAAAATACTTCTTTTTTTTTAACATTATCTTTATAACTGCCTTAGTCACATTTTTTACTCTTTATCCTTTTTGGAAAAATTTTAACATATCATTTTTTTATTTTAATGATTATCTATGCTATTTCGGAATAGCGGTTTTTATATTTTTCACTGCGTTGTTTAGACAAAGAATTTTAGCAATTATGTCTTACTTACTTTTGGGATGGTATCTGAGTATTTTAGATAACAGAGCAGCATTAATACTGTGGGTTTTTGTTTTACTTTTATTTTTAAGTTATAATTTGCTAGAAATATTTAAGAAATTTAAATTAGTAGAGAAATTTAAAAACTTTATTTACTCAAATTATATTTTAAGTCTTTCGGTTTTTACCATTTCAATAATAATATTATTTTCTTCTATAATTTTTTGGAGAGGAGATGGACAACTTCCTTCTGAGATTGCATCTTCTTCACTAGCCTCTTTAGTTGTAAGAGGAAAATTAATAGAAGTAGTTTTACTAGATTTTTTTAACCTAAAAAATATTTTTTTTGGAGAAGGTTGGGGCAGGGTTTCAAACTTGTTAATTGGACAGATGAGTGCATGGCAATTTGATCAACTCACCGTAGGATATAATTTACATTTTCATACACATAATGAAATTTTTGAACATTTTTTTAGTTTAGGATTTCCCGGATTATTTCTTTTTATCTCATTAATATATTATATTTTTAAGACTTCAAAAGTGATTTCTATTTACAACACAGCGGGATGGCTATTATTTTTCTATGTTTCATGCTTTTGGTTTTTTTGGGCAGGTACTTTACCAATTTTTGCACTAATTATTGGAATTTTAGCTGCAGAAAAAAAAAATACTTTTATACACACAAGTCTTTTTAGTAAAATAAAAATATTAAATAAGTCAAAGGTGTTAAATGAAAATTATAGTTATTTATTTTCCTTAGCTTTTTTCTTTGTAGGCCTTTTTTTATTTTATGGAGCACACCTCACTTACTTTTATAGTAAGGAATATAAAAAAATAAGTTTTGGAGCGCTCGCAAGCCTTACTGAAGAACAAAACCTTTTTGATATTAAGTGTAATAACTACTACAGAGAATTAAAAGGAGGAGAAACTATCGCTCCATTCATTAATTCTTTCCCTGACTATTTAAAAAGAAATAAAATTACGTATAACGAAACAAATTTAAAAATTCTAGAATCTTTACAATGTATTTCTGAGGATATAATATTTAAAGAAAAATCTACTCTTAATCTTTTAACAGCAAGTATACTGATGGATGCTAAGATGTACTTCTCTGAGTCTAAATTGCTCAAAGATTTGACCGACAGTGAAAAAAAATTTGAAAAATTAAAAGATAAAGTTTTAATTTTAGCTGAGAAGGCTCCAAAAAGAGGAGACCTCATTTTACCATTTATAGCGATAGCTTTTAAAAAAAATAAATTGGATTTAATAAATGAAATTTGTAATAAGAAAACTCTTAAAGGATTAGAAGGTTATTGTAACTTAATATACGGATATCAAACTCTGAACAAAGAATTACCAAACAAAAATGATATAGCAATAAGTATAAACCATATTAAAAAAGCAGTCGATTACGGGATTCTAGAAGAACAAATATATGGTTGGTGGCTTTTTGACGAAGTTTTAGATAATGCTGTTAATTTCTCGCCAGCGGGAATTCCTATTTCTGCAGACATCATATTTTACATTTCCCAGGATGAGGCAGTAAAGTTACTAGAAATAATTAGAAACTTTTAAAAAATATTTGTTGTATTTATACAACAATTAAAAAACTTTATTAAAAAATTCAAATTAATGCTTTTATTATTGTTAAATATCAATAAAATAAAAGTAATTTTACACGTGTATAAGGAGAATATTATGAATTTATTAAAAAGGTTTAGTTTCCTTGCTTTAGGACTTGTAGTTTTGAGTTTTCTAAGTATTGAGAAATCGGCTTATGCAGTAAGTTATTACGGTCTAAGTTGTACAAATAAAGCCTATGGTACTCAGCACATCGGTGCTGACACCTCAGCATCTGGTGGATATGCTACGGCATATGTAGGTTTGGCAGTGGACTTTTCCGCTTCAACCGGCACTGGTGCAACTGCTGCGTCTAATCACAATACTACAGGCGCCGGTGGTACTTATGTTGGTCAAGACTGTCTATATTCAGGTGCAGGCTTAACTAATAGTTCTGCAATTGTCTCAGGTGATGTTGCAAGAAGCGCTGCAAATGCAATTATTAATAGTGTTAATTCAAGATTAATAACAGCATTAAATCAAACTTCAGATACTGCAGCTCACATGTCTTATTCTGCTAATGGAAATGGAATAGGTATGGCTGCTAATAAAGTATTTGGAGGACTAAGTATTTGGTCTAACTATACAGACTCTGATTTTGATAACGATCAAACTTTCACCAGAAAGTCTATAGACTCTAACAACTATGACGGTGATTCTAATGCTCTTTCAATTGGAATAGACAAGCAATTTGGAAACATAGTTGCAGGTGTAGTCGGCTCAAGTTTTGAGACTGATATAAATGTAGATGCTAACGGTGGAACATACAAAGCTGACGGTGAGACCTATGGTGTGTATGCAGGATTAAATACTGGCGTAGTTATGGTTATGGCTGGTGTTGGTACAGGATCATATGATGTTGATACAACTAGATTGGACTTAGGTACAGGTAATACTACTATTACTGGTTCATCTGAGGCTGACGTCGATTACATTCACTTGTCTGCTGCCGCTAAACTACAAAGAGGTAGATTTGTATTTATGCCAAGAATTGCATACAGAGACTTAAGTCTTGATACGGATGCATTTACTGACGTTGTTCCAAATGATGCAAATATAGCTGGTCCAACTCAAGACGGAACTACTGGAACAGATGCTACAGGAAAGAATGCAGAAGATATTGCTGTAGCTGCATTTAGTGCAAGTTCAACTCTTACAGAAATTGGTATTAATGCCTCTCTAGGAGCTGGAGCTATCACTCCATTTATAGATGCTGCATATGTATCAGAAGACACTACCCAGGCAACATATTTATCTGAAAAGACTACAGATGAATTAACTGAAACAGGTGCTTCAGATGCTGATGGATATAGTATCCTAGGTGCTGGTATTAGCCTAAACGTTGCAGGTAAGTTAACTGGTATATTGTCATACTATGAAACTTATGACAGAGACGATTATAACGAAAGTACTCTATCAGCAACAATTAAACTAAGTTTTTAATAAGTATACTTAGTTTATAATTTTATTATCCCTCACTCCTAATATAGGAGTGAGGGTTTTTTTAATCTGTTGACTTATATTTAGTTTTTTGAATTACTATAATTTTTACTATCGGTATAATGATGGTAATTAGAATTAAATAAATTAATAGCTCATCTAATTCAGAATAATTTGAATTTTCAATAATTTCGTTAGTTTTCTGATCAATTACCTCTCTCTTAACAATAAAAATTTTATTTAAGTATTTTGTAAATAATTCTCTAGCTGATAGAGCCAAATTTGTAAATGATGCAAATACTGCGAAGAAAGTAGCTTTATATTTTAGAGGCGCATTTTTTGCTATCCAACCTAATAGTGGTATCATAGCTACTTGACCTAATGGAGACTCAATTGCAGTATTAATGAGTGCAATAAATCTTTCATCAACGATTCCATTAGTTAATGAAGAAGTATAATTATGAAAGCCATAATACATAAAAAGGCTGGGAAGATAAAGTAATCCTGATACAAGAGATAGAAAAATAAATAATCTTGACAATGGTGAGCGAATTATAAATTTTCGAAAAAATAATAGTCCTAGTAAGGTAATAAAAGCAGCATTTAAAGATAAGAAAGATAAAAATGATTGATCAAATTTTAAAACATCTATTTCAAACCAGGTCAGGCCTGCTCCAGGTCCTGGCATAGATCTGAAAACGAAAATTATTATTGCAGTTCCAAGTATTGTATACTTTTGATTTTTAGGAAGTGGCTTTACCAAATACTTTATAAGTATAGAAATCAATACTAATGAAGTTATTAAAACAAACTCCTGTGAAAAAGGAAATTTCAAACTGCCAAAAAGTACAGCAAAAAATACGAAAAATATACTGCCCCAAAATATTTTTATATCTAGTTTATTATTTTTAACAATATTATTTAAAGTAATTGAAAATTTCTTTTTAAAAATATTTGAAAGGATAACTCCACTAACAGATAAAAGAGGAATAAACAAGGCTAAAAAATAAATATCTGAATAAGCTTTTAATATTTCTGTCTCTTCCATACCTTTAATACCGGAGAATGCATAAACGTTCAAAAGTCCAACTAAAAGAGAACCAAAAATTATTGAAAACCTACCATATAGTTGTAATAATAAATGTTCATCTCTTTTAGAGGTTTTCTTATCATGGCTTAAGCTTTTAGCTTCCACTGCCTCTACTGTCATTGCATCTGCTACGACATCTTGAATTACATAACCTATTGGAGTTAATATAGAACTAATTATAAACCATGTTTCTGAAGAAAATAGTTCTTCCATCATAACTCTTCTAGTAATTAAAAAAAACATTATCAGGATACTAATAAAAATTATAATAGCCCCTACAAGGACTAGATAATTTTTTTTCTCCCAGAACTTATCAACTAAAAAGCCAAAAGGCATTTTGAGTGCCCAAGGAATTCCTGCCCAAAATCCTATTGATGCAATAAATGCAGCAGACAAATTTAGATAATCTTTTAAAAAAAAAATACCAACAATACTTGTTAATCCTGAAACTCCAGCAGATAAGTAAATGAGTAAAGGAGGTAAATATATCCATTTAAAAGTCATATTTAGTTATCTACTATATTTATCTTTGAATCTCAAAATATCGTCTTCTTCAAGATAATCTCCGGTTTGTACTTCTACCAATACTAAATTTTTCTTAGAATTATTTTCAATTCTGTGAACTTCTCCTTTCTTAATAAAAGTAGACTCATTAGATTTTAGTAAAAACTTTTTTTTACCCTTTGTTATAGTTGCAATACCAGAAATTACCACCCAGTGTTCAGACCTTCGAAGATGTTTTTGTAAAGATATTTTTTCACCAGGTAATATTAGTAATTTTTTAATTTTAAATCCGTCTTCTTCTTTAATATTTTCAAACATTCCCCAAGGTCTACTTATAGTAGCGTCATCAAAAGCTTCTGATTTATTTTTTCTTTCCAGAAGCTGCATAACTTTTCTTAGTAGATTCGAAGACTTTTTAGTTGTAACTAAAATTGCATTCTTTGTATTTACAATTACTTGATTCTTTATACCAGCTATTACTAATAACTTATTATCAGAATAACTAAAATTATTTTTTGCTTCTATTGATAAAACGTTACCAAAGCTTTTTTGTAAATTATATATAGAGTCATAAGTTCCTAGGTCACTCCATTTACCATCAAAAGGTACAACCACTTTTTTAAATTTTTTCTCTAAAATTGCGTAATCTACAGAAATAGGCTTTATCTTTTGAATAGGTTTATCATCCAAAATATAAAATTCATTCTGTTGTATAGATTTTTTGCATGACAAAAGACAACTGTTATAAAGACTTTTACTATATTTTTCATAGAGGTTAATTAATGTTCTATTTTTTACAACAATTATTCCTGTATTCCAAAAAGCCTTCTCCTTTATTAATTTTATAGCATGGTCTTTAGAAGGTTTTTCTATAAACTTTTTTATTTCAAATCCTTTGAGATATTTTTTTTTCTTTTCTAAAGTTATATAACCGTAGTTAGTGTCTGGCTCAGAGGCTTTTGCTCCAATAGTTACTAAGAATCCATCAGAAGCTATTTTAATTGCATGGTTTACAGCAGTTAAAAATTTTTTTGAATTCCCTATATAATGATCTGAGGGCATTATAAATAAAACTTCCTCAGGATCAGTGAAATACGATGCAAATACACAGGCTGGGGCTGTATTTTTTTGAAGCTTTTCAAGGATTATCTTATCAGTCTTCAATTTATATTTTTTAATAATTTTGAGAATTTCAAATCTTTGAGACACATTTGAAATGATAAGAGGTCTACTGAAAGATTTATCCGATAGCCTTTTAAAAGTTTCCAAGAAAAGTGAGCTGTCATTCTGGAAGACATCAACAAATTGTTTAGCTAGGTTTTTTCTAGAGATTGGCCAAAGGCGAACCCCAGATCCTCCAGACAGTATTACAGGCTTAGCCTTCATTTAGTTTAGAAACATGAGATAGGTACTTTAATGAATTTATAAGGTCTTCTCTTTTAGAAATACCCCTATAAGACATTTTAGTACCAGGCGCCCATTTTTTTGGTTTCTCTAGAAATAGGTATAGGTTTTCATAAGACCAATCTTTATCTATATTTTTAAAAGATTTGGAGTAACTGTAACCTTCCATGGAACCTATTTTTCTATTTATGACATTAGCTAATGAAGGTCCTATCTTATTTTTAATAGGAAGAGTAAAACTATGGCAAGCACTACAATTTTTTGTAACAAATTTTTCACCACTTTCTAAACTGGCAACTAGCATTAGAGATTTTATTTGCTCTTGTGTAATAGTTCTCTCTTCTTCTTTTTCTTCCATCTTTTCTATCTGTTTTTCCTCTGTTTTCTCTGATGCTACTTGATATGATGGCTTCTTTAAATAAGCGGATGGATGATAAAGCAGATCTCCGATAAAAGATGAAAGAAGTAGTACTAAAATAGCTGATAGTATAGCACATAAAATTTTATTAATTTCAGCTGACATATTTTTTTCTCATTTTGTTAAAACTAATATATATTATTATTATAATTCTTTTTTAGCTAAGTAAAGTTTATTATATAAATGATTAAAACCCTAATTATTATTCCCGCTAGAATGGGATCTTCTAGACTTCCAGGAAAACCTCTGCTTAACATCAAAGGCAAATCGATGATTGAGAGGGTATGGAGAAATGCTATAAAGTCTAAAGCAGGTGATGTATATGTGGCATGTTGTGATAAAGAACTAGAGGCAGTACTTATTAAAAAAAATATTAAATATATATATACACCAAAAAATCTAAAGAGTGGTACAGATAGAGTGTATCACGCATATTCTAAGGTAAGAAAAAAAAATAATTATGAGTTAGTCATAAACTTACAAGGAGATTTACCATATTTTAATTCTCTTTATTTAAAAAAATTGCAAACTCTTTCAAAAATAAAGAATTTTCAGATGGGAACATTGGTAAGTCCTATAGTAAACGAAAAAAAAATTACAGATAAAAATAAAGTAAAAGTAGTAATGAAAGACTATAAAAATCAAGTCTATAAAGCAATCTATTTTTCAAGATCACCTATACCATTTGGCTCCAATAAATATTATGAGCACATAGGAATTTATGCGTATACCCCAAAAACTTTAAAAAGCTTTATTTCTCTTGGACAAAGCAAATTAGAAAAGTTTGAGAGTTTAGAACAACTTAGAGCTATTGAGAATGGAATAGATATTTTAATCAATTCAGTAGCCAAAGCTCCTGTAAGTATAGATACTAAAAAAGATTTAAAAAAATTATTTGAAACACAAGAATAAGGAAGAAATATGAAAATTAAAATAGCTTATCAAGGAAGACCGGGAGCATACTCCCATTTAGCTTGTCTTAAGGCATTTCCAAATGCTGAACCTATTGCATGCGAAACCTTTGAAGAAGTATTTGATAAAACGCACAAAAAAGAAACAGATATTTCATTTATTCCTGTTGAAAACTCCCTAGCAGGAAGAGTGGCGGACATACATAATCTATTGCCTAAAACAAAACTTGTAATAACGGGTGAATTTTTTTTGAAAATAGATCACCAACTTTTAGCCATTCAATCTGCTAGTTTAGAGAATATTAAATTTGCAGTTAGCCATTTCCATGCTCTAGCTCAATGCAGAGAATTTTTGCAAGAAAATAATATTAAACCTGTATTAGGAACTGACACTGCAGGATCTGCAGAAGAATTAAAAAAAAAAGGGAGTAACGATACTGCGGCAATTGCATCTTCTTTAGCTGCAGAAACTTACAAACTAAAAATTTTAAAAGAAAATATTCAAGATGCCCATCATAATACAACTAGATTTTTTATAATGAAGGAAAAATTAGACGAAAAAAAAATAGATAATATTAAGTATATTACTAGTTTTATTTTCAAAATAAGAAATATGCCATCTGCTTTGTATAAAGCACTAGGCGGTTTTGCTAGCAATAAAGTAAATATGCTTAAACTTGAAAGCTATATGATGAATGGCGAATTCGCAGCAACTCAATTTTTTGTAGATATAGAAGGCCACCCAGATGATGAAAATGTTAAATTAGCTTTTGAAGAACTAGGATTTTTTTCTAAGGAGGTGAAAATATTAGGCTACTATCCTGCAAATAACTTTAGAAATGCTAATTAATTTTTTTTTAGCCAATCTTGTATCAATACAAATGCAATAGCCTCTTTATTAGGAAGTATCAACTTTTTCTTTTTTTGAAGATCTTTAATTTCTTTAGAGGTAAACCATTTTGCATCTTCAATTTCTTTTTTATTGATTT
>Ga0160422_10003063_pt1 | contig 10353 bp, 9 predicted proteins | sample Fk160mmetaG_FD_108192 | JGI IMG/M metagenome (GOLD analysis project Ga0160422, IMG submission 108192) | Marine microbial communities from the Central Pacific Ocean - Fk160115 60m metaG | ecosystem: Environmental > Aquatic > Marine > Oceanic > Photic zone | place: The Central Pacific Ocean... | reverse complement strand
TTTTTTATCAATCATCATCGCACCTAAAACTACTTCTTCTAAATCAATAGCCTGTGGAGGTAATTTACCTTTTTCCAAATTGATAATTGAGTTCTTATCAATATTTAATCCTTGAAATGATGCAGATTGTTTCATATTATCTAAAGTAAATAAATAAGATTGATAAAATGACTTTAATTTTTTTTAATAATCAACATCAAAGATGTTAATAAAAACTTAAAAATGTTAATAGACAAAAATTATGAAGAGTAAACCCCCATATTTGAGTATTTCTCCATTCTGTTTAAAACTAAATTTTCTGAAGATATACCTTTTAGCTCATTGTATGATGAAATAATATTTGATTTTACTATTTTAAAAGTTTTTTGTTGATTTCTGTGTGCACCACCTGCTGGTTCTCTAATCACCTTATCAACTAAATTCATTTTTTTCATGTCTTTGGCTGTGAGTTTTAGAGCTGATGCTGCTGTTTCCTTATACTCCCAGCTTCGCCAAAGAATCGAAGAACAAGATTCAGGAGAAATTACCGAATACCAAGTATTTTCAAGCATCAGAACTCTATCTCCTACACCAATACCTAAAGCTCCACCCGAGGCACCTTCACCAATTATTAAGGTTATAATAGGAACTTTTAATCTAGTCATCTCCAAGATATTTCTTGCAATAGCTTCACCCTGACCTCTTTCTTCAGCTTCTAATCCTGGATATGCACCTGGGGTATCTACTAGGGTAACAACAGGGATGTCAAATTTTTCAGCCATTTTCATCAACCTCAAAGCTTTTCTATATCCCTCTGGATTTGCCATCCCAAAATTTCTGTATTGTCTATCCTTCGTGTTATGGCCTTTTTGTTGACCTATAAACATAAAAGTTTGATTTTCTATTTTACCTAAACCACCAACCATTGCTTTATCATCCTTAAAATTTCTATCACCATGTAATTCTAAGAAAGTATTTCCAAGGATATTGTTTATATAATCAAGAGTGTATGGTCTATCTGGATGTCTGGAAATTTGAACTTTTTGCCAAGGAGACAAATTTGAGTAAATATCTTTAATAGTCTGCTTTAACTTAGAACGAATTTTATTACTAGTTTCTGTAACATCAATGTCTGATTTTTCACCAAGCTCTAAGCACTCCCTTAACTGATTGTCAAGTTCTTTTATTGGTTCTTCAAAATCAAGATAATTCATCGTCTAATTATTTATTATAAATATAAAAAAGTTAGTCTTTATAATCATTTATTAACTTTCTTTTTTATGTACATATTTGTTAAAACTGAGAATAAAATTAAAAAGAATCCAATATAAAAAGGTAAACTCATTTTTTCATTATCCCCAAAAAATATTAAAGCCAAAATGATTCCGTATATAGGCTCCAAATTATATGTCAAAACCAAAGAGTATGGGGAAATAAACTTCAATAAATAAACTGATGCCATGAATGCATATGCAGTACAAACACTTCCTAATAAGAAAATGTATAAATAATTTAAAGAGAATAAATCATCAATTATTACAGAGGAAAATTCATTATTGAACATCAAAAATATTGATATAAAAAATACACCCGAAATAAATTCAAAAAATGAGATTGTTAGAGCACTATTTTCTTTTACCATTAAACCATTCATAACAGAAAAAAGAGAAGCAAGAAAAGCCGATATTAATCCTAATACAATTCCTTTTAAATATTGAAATTCTGCATTAAAAATCATAAAAATCCCACATACTACCAGAAAACCTAATATTACTTCATAGTAAACAATACTTCTTTTATAAAAAATTGGTTCAATAAATGAAGTGAAAAATGCAGCAGTTGAAAACATTGCAAGGGTAACCGAAATATTTGACTGTTCTATAGCTTCAAAAAAAGTAATCCAATGTAAAGAGATAACTAATCCTAAAAAAGAATACTTTAAAAATAATTTAAAATCAATCCTAAAACTTCTATTACTAATCAGCATGTAAAGTCCTAGTAATACTGATCCGATAATCATCCGATGCCAAACAATTACTTCAGATGAATTTGTAATTAGTTCACCCAAAATTGCTGTAAATCCAGCGATTAAAACCAAGAAATGAAGATGAACAAAATACTTAAGATTATTTTTTTGCATTGTAAACCAAATAGATTGCTAAAACTCCAAAAATAATATTTGGAAGCCATACTGCTATAAGCGGAGATAAATCAGATTGCTGAGCTAATACCCCAAAAATTTTATCAAAAAACACATATACCATGGCAACACAAATTCCAAAAGCTAAATTAACACCTGTACCTCCTCTTCTCTTCTCTGCTGAAACAGAAAAACCTATCAATGTTAAAATGAAAATTGAAAAAGGAATACTCCATTTTTTATATTTCACAACTAAATATCTTTCTATGTTAGTTGATCCTCTACTTTTTTCAATTTCGATAAAATTAACCAATTCATTATAGTTAAGAGATTCAGCTACATAATTTAAAGGAGTTAAATCATCAACATTAAAAGAAAATATGGTGTCAAAAGTTCTTCTTGATTCAAGTAAATCAATGGAGTCTGTAATTGTTCTTTTTGTGTAGTTATTTAACCTAAATTTTTCAATATCTGGAATGTACCTTATACTAGTTGAACTGATTTTAAAATTTAATTTTTCACCTTTAAAATTTTCAAGAGTAAAATTAGTTCCAACGTTGTTTTTTTGATTAAACTGAGTCAAAAAAATATACTCATCCTCATTAATCTTCCTAAAGATATTTTTATTATCAACTGCTTTTCTATTTCCTTTCAAATATTTGTAAGAAAAATCATTATACTTTTTTGTAGATTCTGGCACTATAAACATTCCTGTGAATAATGAAAAAACAGCAATAATAAGAGAACCTATCATATATGGCTGTAAAATTCTTCTTATTGAAACACCAGAAGAATACAATGCAATTATTTCAGAATTAGAAGATAATTTTGATGTAAACCATGTTATTGCAAGGAAAAGGAACAAGGGTAATAAACTTGAAGAAAAATAAATACTAAAATTATAATAATGCTCTAGAATTTCGTTAAGTGGAACTTGTTTTGCTAATAACTTGTCAATATTGTCAGCTAAATTCACAACTATTGCAATTGGAACAAATAATGCTTGAATTAAAACATAAGTCAGCAAAAACTTTTTTAATATATATTTATCTATTTTATTCAACTATAACCTGTTATTTAATTTTTTCACCATTTTGTCCTTCCAATTTAAAAAATCTCCATCAATTATTTTTTTTCTGGCCTTACTCATGAGAAAACAGTAAAAACCCAAATTATGTATTGATGCTATTTGTCTTCCAAGCATTTCATTAACAGAGAATAAATGTCTTAAGTAAGATTTTGAATAGGTTCTATCTACCCATGTAGTACCATTATCATCGATTAAAGAATAATCAAATTCCCATTTTTTATTTTTGATATTAATTATTCCTTCAGAAGTAAATAACATCCCATTTCTACCATTTCGTGTTGGCATTACACAATCAAACATATCAATTCCTAGAGCAATGTTTTCAAGTAGATTCACGGGAGTACCAACACCCATAAGATATCTTGGTTTATCCTCGGGTAATATTTCACAAACTATTGAAGTCATTTCATACATTTCATCATGAGGTTCACCAACAGAAAGACCACCAATTGCGTTACCAAAACAATTTTTTGAAGATATAAAATGTGCGGACTCCTTTCTTAAATCTTTAAAAGTACTACCCTGAACAATTGGAAAAAATATTTGTTCGTAAGCATATTTTGGTGGAGTATCTTTAAATTGATTTATGCATCTATCTAACCAACGATGAGTCAAATTCATTGAATTTTTTGCATAACTATAATCACATGGATAAGGTGGACACTCGTCAAAAGCCATAATAATATCAGCTCCAATTGATTTTTGAATATCTATGGCGCTTTCTGGTGAAAAAAAATGTTTACTTCCATCTATATGGCTTTTAAATTGAACACCTTTTTCTGTAATTTTTCTGTTTGAGGATAAAGAATAAACCTGATAACCTCCTGAATCTGTTAAAATATTTTGATCCCAATTAATAAACTTATGAATACCACCAGCCTTCTCAATAATCTCAATTCCAGGTCTTAAATAAAGATGATAGGTGTTTCCTAAAATAATCTCTGATTTGATTTCATCCTTTAACTCACTTTGATGAACCCCTTTTACAGTTGCCTGAGTTCCAACTGGCATAAAAACTGGAGTATCTATTTCACCATGATGTGTTTTTATTTTACAAGCTCTTGCATTGGAAAGCTTATCTTTATATTCAAGTCTAAATTTTGGAATCATATACTGGCAAATATAACCAAGTTAGATTCATAAATCTTCATGTTACTAAAAAAGTCTAATTGTTAATAAATGGTGTTTAAATAATTTTATTAATGTATCACATTAATTTAAATTGGTGATTTCAAATTAACTCTCCAATGATTGACACAAAAAGCCTAGAAAAAATAACAACCCAGACCAGACGAGATATTTTAAGAATGGTTCATAAAGTGAATTCAGGTCACCCAGGTGGCTCTCTTGGATGTGCTGAATTTTTGGTAACATTATTTAATTCTGAAATGAAAAGAAATAAAGACTTTTCAATGGATGGAAAAGATGAAGATATATTCTTTTTAAGTAATGGTCATATATCACCTGTTTTTTATAGTGTTTTGGCTAGATGTGGTTATTTTGAGGTTAATGAGCTTAACACATTTAGATTAATAAACTCAAGACTCCAGGGACACCCGACTACTCATGAAGGGCTCCCGGGTGTAAGAATTGCTTCTGGCTCTTTGGGACAAGGATTATCTGTAGCTATTGGATCTGCATTATCAAAAAAGTTGAATAATGACAAGAATTTGGTTTACTGTCTTATGGGTGACGGAGAGCTTCAAGAGGGTCAAAATTGGGAAGCAATAATGTACGCATCAGCAAACAAAGTTGATAATATTGTTGTTACAGTTGATTTAAATGGTCAACAAATTGACGGTTCCACAGAAAATGTATTAAGTCTTGGCAATTTAAAATCTAAATTTAACGCCTTTGGTTGGGAGATAATCGAATGTTTTGAAGGAAATAATATTGATAAAATTAAATCGTCACTTAAGGAAGCTAAAGAAATATGTTTTAATAATAAACCTGTGTGTATTTTATTAAAAACAATTATGGGTAATGGTGTTGATTTTATGATGCATACTCATGAATGGCATGGAAAAGCACCAAATGATGATCAATTAACGATCGGTTTAAATCAAAATGAAGAAACTCTGGGGGATTATTAATATGGAAAATTTTACTTACACTGAAAAAAAGGATACCAGAAGTGGTTTTGGAGACGGACTGACTGAACTAGGTCTTAAAAATGAAAATATCGTGGCACTATGTGCTGATTTAACTGGTTCGCTTAAAATGAATGAATTTAAGAATAATCATCCAGAAAGATTTTTTCAAGTTGGAATAGCTGAAGCAAATATGATGGGTATAGCGGCTGGTTTAACAATTGGTGGTAAAATTCCTTTTACTGGAACCTTTGCAAACTTTTCAACTGGTAGAGTCTATGACCAAATAAGACAGTCTATTGCTTACTCAGGGAAAAATGTTAAAATATGTGCATCTCACGCAGGTATAACTCTTGGTGAAGATGGTGCAACACATCAGATTCTTGAAGACATCGGAATGATGAAGATGCTTCCAGGAATGACTGTTATTAATACCTGTGACTATAATCAAACTAAAGCAGCTACACTAGCCATAGCTGATCATGTTGGGCCTGTTTATTTAAGATTTGGCAGACCTAAAGTACCTGTATTCACAAATCCAAATCAAAAATTTGAAATTGGAAAAGGGATTAAACTAATTGAAGGCAACGATGTAACCATTGTTGCTACAGGACATCTAGTTTGGGAATCAATTGAATCTGCTAAAATTTTAAACCAATCAGGTATTAGTGCTGAGGTTATTAATATTCACACAATTAAACCCTTAGACGAAAAAATAATTTTAGAATCCGTTTCAAAAACTAAATGTATTGTTTCTGCTGAGGAGCACAATTATCTTGGAGGACTAGGGGAAAGTATTTCAAGAGTTTTATCTAAAAATATGCCTTTACCGCAGGAATTTGTAGCTACAAAAGATACTTTTGGAGAATCTGGTACACCAGCTGAATTAATGAAAAAATATGGTTTAAATTCCGGTTCGATTGTTGAAAAAGTAAAAAAGGTAATTAACAGAAAATAATCTAATCGTCTCTTGATGCGGTATCATCAGGGTCTAAATAGTTTGGAATCCCGTCACCATCTGTATCATCATTTGTCGGGTCACCGTCTCCAATATCGTTGGTTGGATCACCATCACCATCCCTGTCTACAGTCAAGTCTGTGTCAGGCTCCAAATCCTCGTCAATAGTCAATGTACCATCATTATCATCATCACTGTCTACAAAATCAGCAAATGAATCATCATCTGAATTATCATCTGTCAAATCATAGTCTCCATCGAGATCTTCTAAATGTGACGGAACATTATCAAAGTCATGATCATTAACCTCTGATTGGTATATTTTAAATTTAAAAATTAAGTTTGAATATACAGGAACTGAACCTGCCGCAGCTGAATAGTAGCCAAGACCTGAAGGTAAAAACATTATTCCAATTCCTGGATTGTTATAATTAACCGTTCCATCAGAATTTATGATAAAATCTTCAGCATTATTAAATTCAGGCAAAACCCTACCCCAACCAGCAATTGTAGCAGTTAAATCAAAATCTACCGGTGAAATGGAACTATCAAATATGGTATTATCCATCAATGTCCCCTCATAAGAAACCCTCACTTTATCTGAAAAATTAGGTGAACTTTCTGACCCACCTTGATTAATTTTTAAAACATAATACTCATACTCAACATCAAAATAAGTTGTTGTGTAGGTTTCAACTAAATCTATAAGTAATGAATTTTGGTCTGGATCTGGTAGATCACCTTCCTCAGGTAATTCATTTATCTCAATATCATTAAATAAAATTGAAGCATTATTAATTAAAATTGATTCATTGACATAATGTGTTTGTAAATATCCTACCAAAGAATCATTATCTATAACTTGCTGCTCAGTTCTATCAGCCTCAGGCACCTCAATAACATTATCTTCTCCATCATCACCACACGAAAACCCAACAAACAAAATTGAGATTAAGAGTATATATAGTTTTAATTTCATAGAATAATTAACTTTGTCAGCAAAAATACAATTATATAGAATATATTGTATTTATTTAACATTCTTTTATGGACAAGAATAAGATTTTAGATTATCAACTGGTAAAAAAGAAAATTATAAGAATTTCTCTTCAAATCATTGAGTCTGACTCAAGTGATGATGAAATAATTATAGCTGGTATTGAAAATAATGGGTATATAATTGCAAAAAAAATTTGTGATGAAATAAAAAAAATTTCTAAAAAAAAAATACAATTGTGCAGTATTAAAATTGATAAAAAAAATCCGAGAAATAAAATTAATGTATCTCTCGCTGAGGAACAATATAAAAATAAGTCTGTTGTTATTGTTGATGATGTTTTAAACTCTGGATCTACATTGATGTATGCAGTAAAATATTTTTTAGAAACAAAGCTAAAAAAATTAAAAACAGCTGTACTGGTTGATAGAAATCACAAAAAATACCCTATCAAAGCTGATTATAAAGGATTATCACTTTCAACATCAATCCAAAATCATGTTGAGGTTTCAATTGAAGATAATGAAATAAATGCCTACTTAGTTTAGAACTGAAATTATCTCTTTACAAATTGTATTTACATCATTACCATGACAATCAATTTTGATAGCTGCCTGGTTGTAAAAAACCTCCCTTTCAAAAAGATGTTTTGAAACAAATTCAATCATTTTTTTTTCAGATTTTATATTAGCAATTAAAGGTCTACATTCTTTTATCTGAAAAAGTCTTTTTGCTAATTCTACATTTCTGTTTTTAAGATAAACTGAAATATTATTATTTGAATTTATCAAAGACATATTGTTATTATAACATGGAGTACCACCTCCAACAGAAAGAATTATATTACTATTATTTAACAAACAATCCTTAAGTAATTGGCTTTCAATTTTTCTAAAATATATGTCTCCAGAATCAGTAAAAATATCGTGAATAGACTTACTTTGTTCTCTCTCTATATATTTATCTAAGTCAATAAACTTTTGATCAAGTTTACTGGAGAGTAATTGTCCAATTAGAGACTTACCAACACCCATATATCCCAATAAAATTATATTCATTAATTCTTTATTAAAAGCATTGTAATATAAATTAAACATTTTATATTTGCAGCCTCTAAGTAGTTAAATTTGACCTGGTAGCTCAGTTGGTAGAGCATCTCCCTTTTAAGGAGAGGGTCCTGGGTTCGAGCCCCAGCCAGGTCACTTTTTAACCCCTCACTTTTTTCGATACTTTATTCAGCCTAATTTATATTTTACTGATTGAACTTTATACCATATAAAAGAACTTTATTCGTTATTGTATATTTATGATACGTATTTATCTTTATCCAAAATTTTAGTTTTGTTAAAAATCAAACTTTTTTTAATTACATTTCTTTTGACTACATATTATTCACTGGGTCAATCATCCATTTCAAAAAAAGATTCAACCAAAAACAAACTAGATGAAGTTATAATTACAGGAACAAAAACAGAAAGAGTTATTTCATCTTTACCCCTAAACGCGTCAATTATAAAAAAAGAAGAAATTGAAAAAACTAATGCCACTAGGCTTTCTGATATTATTAATGAAGAATTAGGATTAATAACCGTTTCCGATTTTGGCGGAGGTGAAGGAATTCAGATGCAAGGACTTGACTCAGAGTATACACTAATATTAATTGATAATCAACCTCTTATAGGCAGATCAGCTGGTACATTAGACTTAAATCGAATATCTGTGGGAAATATAAAACAGATAGAAATTGTCAGAGGACCATCATCGAGTCTTTATGGAAATAATGCATTCGCTGGTGTGATAAATATAATTACGGGTGAACCTGAATCTGGATTTAAAGGAGATGTAATTACTTCATTCGAAACAAACAATACTATTGATAACAATGCCAATATTAGCTACAGAAAAAAAAATTTTTATAGTTCTATTTTTTTTAATAATTATTCGAGTAGTGGATATGATTTAATTGAAGGCGATGGTTTGAATACGGTTAATAAATTTAATAGTAATACCCTTCAAATCAAGCTGAAAAAAGATATAAATGAAAACCTGAACATTAAAATTAATACACGATTCTTTACACAATTGATTGATAATATCGCTCCGAATAACTTAGCAGGAGAAACTTTTACCTCAGAGGATAATATTAATATTACAATTAATCATATTTCAGAAAAATTTAAAACTGATTTTGAAATATATTTTACAACATATTTCGGAGATGAGTTTTTAGATGATGAACAAGGTAATAGATTCAGCGAGAGTTTTTACGATCAAATTCTTGTTAAACCCGAAATTAAGACAGTTTATAAGATTAATAGTCAAAAAGAATTTGTCTTTGGCTTGGGCAATAAATATGAATCTTTAAATAGAACATATTTTGAATTAGAACCAAAACAAAACTCCCCCTTTATTTATTTTCAATATGATTATAAGCCTAACGAAAAAATTAACTTAATATTAGGTAGTAGATTTGACAAATACAAAGAATATAAATCTCAAATTAGCCCTAAACTTTCTGGAATTTATAAATTGAAAAATAACCAATCTGTAAAGATTTCAGCTGGATATGGATACAAAACCCCTGACTTCAGACAATTATATTTCAATTTCTCAAATTCAACCATTGGCTATTCAGTAATTGGATATAACGTTGTTGAAAATGTATTAAATCAGCTAATTAATGAGGGTCAAATTGCAAATATCATTATTCCGATTGAGGAATTTGAGGAATCATTAAAACCAGAGAGTTCTCTAGGTGTAAATATTGGATATGACAAAAGGATAAGCGAAAAAATCAGTTTTTCTACCAATATTTTTAGAAATTCAGCTAAAAATCTAATTGATTATCGTGTAATTGCAAATAAAACAAACGGTCAAAATGTATTTTCATACTACAATGTAAATAATGTTTCAACTTTTGGTTTTGATATTAATACAAAATATAAAGCTGATAACTATTTTAACTTCGCTGTGGGTTATCAGCTATTATATGCATATGACCTAGACGCTAGAAAAGCATTTGAAAATGGTGAAGTATATGCAAGATTAACACCTACATCTCCTGCTTTCAGACTGAATAAAAAAGACTATTTTGGTTTA
>Ga0160422_10003061_pt1 | contig 10357 bp, 10 predicted proteins | sample Fk160mmetaG_FD_108192 | JGI IMG/M metagenome (GOLD analysis project Ga0160422, IMG submission 108192) | Marine microbial communities from the Central Pacific Ocean - Fk160115 60m metaG | ecosystem: Environmental > Aquatic > Marine > Oceanic > Photic zone | place: The Central Pacific Ocean... | reverse complement strand
TGCTCTTGGGCCGCTAGCTCAGTTGGTAGAGCACCGGCCTTTTAAGCCGAGGGCCATTGGTTCGAGTCCAATGCGGCCCACTCTTTCAGACCCCTTCGTCTAGTCAGGTCAGGACACCGGGTTTTCATCCCGGCAACACGGGTTCGAATCCCGTAGGGGTCACTTTCCTACCGCCCCGGAGCCAAAGAGGCTTCGGGGCGGTACCGTTTCAGGTACTCTTGTCCCCATGCCTGACTGGGTCCTTCCCGCACTATTTGCCGGCACGGTCGCCATCGGCGTTACCGTTGCAATTGAGCGCCTCGGTGGAAAGAAAGGCGGACTGATCGGTTCGATTCCCACGACCATCATTCCCGCCTCATTCGGTCTCTTTGCCGCCTCACCCACGACCGCGGACTTCCAACATGCAATGTTCATCACGCCTGCGGGCATGCTGATCAATTCGCTGTTCTTGCTTGTGTGGCGTTTGGTACCGCCTCGATTGCCCGCCTGGCCGAGCACGCCTCGCCTGTTGTCTACATTATTGATGGCCCTCTTGGTCTGGGCTGCGATGGCTTCGGCCTTCGTCGCCCTCGGACGCAACGCCGAAGACCAACTCGCCATTGCATCGTTGATGGTCATCGTTATCACGGCTGCAACCGGCGTTTGGGCCTGCCGCCGCAATCCGCCTGCCCCCAAGCAAAAACGAGCCATTGGACTCCCCACATTGATCGCTCGGGGAGTCTTGGCGGGCGCTGCGATCGGCTTATCGGTGTGGTTGGGAACCCGAGGCATTCCCCTCATTGCAGGACTCGCAGCCGTGTTTCCAGCCATCTACATGACGACCATGGTGGCCCTTTGGTTGAGCCATGGAGAAGCCGTTGGGGCCGGTGCAATTGGTCCCATGATGCTCGGTGGAACCAGCGTCAGTCTGTTTGCTTGGGTCGCTGCATGGACGATTCCAACGTGGGGTATCGTTGTGGGATGCGGGGCGGCTTGGTTCGCAGCGGTTACGCTCATCACGGTTCCCGCTTGGCGGTGGCTGAATCAAACTGCCCGCACATGACGCGCCTCATGGCCGTGTACAACACTCTAAACACCCCTCAGCCCGAGGTTCGCATGCCCAATCACTTCGTATCCCTCGCAGACTTCTCCACCGAAGAACTCCGGAAGCTCATTGAACTGGCGCATGATGTAAAACGGAACCCTCGTGCGTACCGAGATTCATGCGAGGGACAAACGCTGGCGATGATCTTCCAAAAGCCGTCGCTGCGGACACGGGTGAGCTTCCAGACCGGCGTCTACCAACTCGGTGGTCAGGGAATCTACCTCGGCCCAACAGACATTCAACTGCATCGAGGTGAGACCATCGCGGACACAGCAGCCGTGTTGTCCCGCTATGTTGATGGAATCATGGCTCGTGTGTTTGGGCACTCCGACGTCGTGGACCTCGCAGCTCATGCATCCGTTCCGGTCATCAATGGGCTCTCTGACTTCAATCACCCGTGCCAAGTTCTGGCTGATTTGCAGACAGTATCCGAGAAATTTGGTCGCCTTGAGGGTTTGAAATTCGCCTACATCGGCGATGGAAACAACATGGCTCACTCCATCATGTTTGGCTGCGCCAAGATGGGTCTCCACGTCGCAGTCGGACACCCGAAAGGGTACGCTCCGGACGCAGAAGTGACACGGAGAACCAGAGAGATGGCTGCAGTACACGGCACGGCAGTTCAGGTCACTGAGAGCCCGGTCGAAGCCGTCACCGATGCTGACGTTGTCTACACGGATGTATGGGCGAGCATGGGTCAAGAGGATGAAGCAGCCGAACGCCTGAAGCGTTTTGAAGGGTTCGAAGTGAACAGCACACTGATGGCAGCCGCGAAGCCCACGGCCATCTTCATGCACTGCCTCCCGGCCCACCGCGGTGAGGAAGTCTCTGCGGCCGTCATCGACGGACCCCAGTCAGTGGTTTTTGATCAAGCTGAGAACCGCCTGCATGCCCAAAAAGCCATCATGATTTCACTGATGGGTCGCCGACATTAGCCCGACAAACTCCACTAGCGTGATACAATCAGTCTATGAATGCCCAGTTCGATAACCGGCTCACCATCTACGAGGTCTCCCCGCGGGATGGCCTTCAGAACGAGTCAACCGTCATCTCCACCCGTGCAAAAGTGGAACTCATCCACCGCTTGGTCGCATCGGGAATGAAGGACATCGAGGTGACGAGCTTCGTTCGGCCCAGTTGGATTCCGCAACTCGCAGACGCAGCCGAGGTTGTCGCGTCGTTGCCCAGGCATGATGATGTTCGCTATTGGGGTCTGATTCCCAATCGACGCGGTCTCGATCGCGCCATCGACTGTGGTCTCTCCCATGTGGCAACCTTCCTGTCGGCATCGGAAACGCACAACCAGAAGAACCTCAATCGCACACAGCGCGAGACCCTCGCTACCCAGCAAGAAGTCATCGAAACCGCAAAGGCTGAGGGATTGACCGTACGAGCCTACATCTCCACGGTGTTCGGATGCCCCTACGAGGGCTACGTGAACGTTGAACAGACCATCCGCCTCAGCCAAGCGCTCCTTGAATCTGGAGCAGACTACATTGTTCTCGGGGACACAATCGGTTCCGCCAACCCCGCGCAGGTGAAACGAGTATTGCGATCGGTCGCTGAGGCTGGAGTACCCATCGACCAAACGGCCCTGCACATGCACGATACCCGCGGCACCGCGGTGGCCAACGTCATCGCTGGTCTCAACGAGGGTATTCGCATCTTCGACGGTTCCGTTGCGGGAGTCGGTGGGTGTCCATACGCGCCCGGCGCCGCGGGCAATGCTGCCAGCGAAGACCTCATCGCCGTGTTGGAGTCGATGGGCTGGTGCACGGGAATCGATCTCGACTTGGCCTGCGAGTCTGGGGCATTCTTGGGCGAAGAGTTGGGCCGATCACTCCCTGGTCGAATGCACCAGGTGCATTTGGCAAACCGCGAAGAAGAAGAGTCTTGTAGCGCCTGATGGCCGACGCATTCCTGAAGGTAGTTGCTGGAGCACGCCAAGGATTCAACGTTGCCCTGAGTCCAGACGGTCCACTCGTCATCGGACGCAAGCGCGGGGATTTACTCTTGGATGACCCGCTCGTCAGCAGCAGTCACGCCCAAATCATTGCTCGAAACGACGGGTGGGCGATTCAGGACTTGGGCAGCACAAACGGAACGCTCGTCGACGGGCGCCTCGTTCGGGAAGCACCCCTACGGCCAGGGTCTGAGATCGCAATCGGAAACACCCGCTTAGTCCTGTTTGTTGGTCTCGACGATGCATCCGAGTCCCACCTTGAGGAAGACTCCACCCGCAAGACTGCAACCGAGATCGCTTGGCTGCTTGATGAAGAGCTCGTGGAACTCCAAGGTTCCAACGATCGCACCAAATCCAGCTCGGATATCATCGACCAAGACCTGCGCTTACCCCCGGGGATGCACGCAGCTGTGGAGTGTGTCGCCGGTTCGGATGCGGGAAAGGTGTTTCGGTTCACCCGCGGCAACGTATCCATCGGGCGCAAAACCGGTGAAATCCCGCTTACGGATCTCGAGATCTCTCGACGCCATGCCGTGATCGAGGTGTTTGGTCGAGAGATGATCTTCCTTCGCGACCTCGGGAGCACCAACGGCACCTACCACAACGGCCAGCGGGTCACCGTCAGCAGACTTCACAACGGCGACACCATTGGGGTGGGCCGCTCCGTACTCAAGCTCGACATTCGCAGCTAACGTCGGAGCTGGTCAGCGACGTAACGACGCCAAGCCTCTTGTTCTTGAGCCGTCGTGCGCCCTTCCTTGTACGAGAACCCTGCAATTTGCTCCAGTGCAGGGATCACCATCGCAGCCACCGACTCATCCGAGTCATCCATGGCGCGGAGAAGTGCCGGGTAGGCATCGGTTGAACCGATCCCCCCCAACGCCTCTACGAAGTACTTCCGTACCCAAATGGAGCGTCCTCGAAAGGTATTCTTCTTGTCTTGCAGTGCTGCTGATAGCGCCTCCACCGCACGAGCGTCCCCCATCTGTGTCAGTGCCTGCGCAGCCGATGCACGAACAATTACGGCAGGGTCTTGGATGAGTGCGATCAAATACGGAACAAAGGCGTCATCGCCAAAGTCGCCCATCGCTGCTGCGGATGCCGCCCGGATGGCGGGCTCGGGGTCTTTGGATAGACCAATCAATATATTTCGACTCCTGTCACCCTGAATCTGCCCGAGCACACGAATGGCAACCCATCGCTGTCGACTGTCGGCTTCGCCATCTTGTCCGACCGTGGTGACCCAATCCATATCGGTGGAACCCAAATCAACCAGACGGCGGAACGCAGCCATTCGGACTTCTTCGGTTGCCGCCTTCGAGGCGGCCAGCGCCAAGTCTTCTTGAGGACTTGCCACGCATAGGCCAATCATCGACAACAGAATGCTCACGAGACCACCACCTTCAGAACCGTCAGTAGCGCTATTAACAGTACAGGACTCCAGTCTAAATCACCCATGGGGAGCACCGTGTTGAAGCGCCTGAGCGGACGCAAAGCGGGCTCGGTCACCGCGTGGGTCAGCCGCCTTGGCCACCGACGGGGATCCTCTTGAACCCAACCAAGTACCGTATCGATCGCTACCACAAGGGAGGCCAAGGAAAACAGCATTAGAACTCGAACGCTGCACGGGCTTGAAGCGTAAAGAACTCGCCGCTTGGGTTGAGCCCTGCACGATCCAGTGGGATCCGATCGGAGGTCTTGGCCCACGCAGCCTCAAGTGCGACCTTCACGTGTTGATGAAAGGTATGGTGGACACCAACATTCCACTCTGAACCAAGATGCGAGTCGGAGGCGTCGTTCGATGCGCAGTCAAGAGACTCTCCATTGACTTCATCGCCTTCTGCACACAGGATGTTGGTGCCGTCGGGTCTGTCTGGCCACGCGAGGAGAAAGGCAGCCCGAAACTCAATGTTTTCCGAAGGTCGTACCTTGATGTGCGGGTAAATGTACCGAGAGTTGTACACGCCGCCTTTCGACCACAACCCTTTGACCGTGTCGGTGTAGTTGGCAGCCGTGACGCGGCTCAGGATTTCGTCATACAGCAACAGCCCCACATTGTAATCGGAGTGGATCGGCCGACCGGTGAACTTGTCATCAATCACATTTTCATCGCCGCTGGCGTACCCGGTCTCAACAATCACCGAAGACGACGGTTGTTCGTATCCCAGACGTGCGACGTAACCCCAGATGTCAACCTCTTTCTCAAGCGGATTGGCCAACTCACTGTTGGGGTCGAATGCACCCGGAAGTGCAATCGCAGAGCTGGTGCCTCGAATATTCAGCACCTCTCCTTCCATGAGCAATGAGCCCCACAACAGGTGCCCATAAGCATCGAGAATCCAGACGTCGGATTTCGTTTCATCTTGCGTCCGGTGAACCGTGTAGACACCCAGCGAGAGATCCGATGACCGACCGCCGAGTTCCACACCCTCGCCTTTGTAAATCAAGGCATAGATGATCTGCTTCACATCGTCTTGATTGTCGGCCCACCAGTCATCGGAACGGTACGATGCGTCTCGTTCTTCGGTGTAGTCATGCACCGTATCGGTCACGCCGTCGCGACCCGGGTTTCCTTCGTAATCATAGAGGTCACACCGCTCGTCATAGTCCGGGTGTGTGCCGTCAACCCAACCGCCACCGGCGGGGTTCTCCGTGCAGTTGTACCCGTAGTATTGGTCCTTCGAATCCTCGACGATTCGGTCGACACCCACCACAAAAAACAGCGGTACGTTGGTGTCGGACTTCCCCAAGATGGTCTGCGCAACAGCGACGGGACGGGTCGCAAACATGAATCGGTCGTAGGTCGAACCCCCGTGGTTTTCTCCAAAGAGATCATCAAAACCGTTGCCGTCGTTGGCCAGCAAGCCAAGCCCCCAATTGGATGGCTGTCGCCCGACACGAATCTTGCCGACCGGGATGTCAAACTCCAGCCACGCGCGCTTGAGTTTGAAGGTTTCTGACTCTTGGCCATCCACACCCGTATTCGATGGGTCCGACGCAAAGAGCGCCGTCGAAGAGAGGGACGCATTGTCGCCCCAGACGACATCGTCCATTACATCGGCCATCATGCTCAGCTTCGCCCGCTTCTCAAACGCAAAGCTGGGCTGCAAGCGAAGCCGCTGGGTCATGTAGCGCCCCGTTTGAGCCGGCCGACCAGCACCGGGACCCGACATCGGACTCGCGAACAAGTCTTTGAAGACGTATCCTCGCGTCCGGTAATAGCCTTCTATGTCAAAATCGATGGTGGATTCGTCGTCAGAAGCCGAAGCCGTTCCAAAGCCAAACGCGCAGATCAATGCAGCGAGAAGGTGCATGGGTCGCCTCTCTAGCGAGGGTGAAGGTGAACAAGACTAGTTGCAGGGTGTGAGGCACTCAGGCGGCATCTTCACGCCGTCTTCAATCCCTGCGTAGATGCTGGAGATATTGATGCTGTCAGCAAGCACCTTCAGTTCGGTGCGTGCGACCAATGTATGTCCACCAAGGCCGTCCGCGACATAGCCCTTGACGACCCAGTCGCCGACTGGGACATCCATCAGGATCCAGAGTCCATCTTCTGACGTGTACGCTTGGTTTCGGTTTGGAAAATCATCGATGAAGTACTTCGCAACGACATCGCTCGGTATCGATCCCGATGCATCTTCAATCATGACCTGCAGGCCCTGAAGATTGTTTCCAGCACAGTCGTAGGCACGACCGGCAACAATCCCTTTGTCCACCTTTGGGCTCACACCAAGCAATGTGGGAATCAGAGCATAGGTCGTCGATGACACACTCTGAAGTTCATGCGACGGGTTCACAACACCTTGATTGGGAACCACATCGTGCGATTCGATGGTCGTCTTCGTCGCGTCCAAGACCGGATCGGTCGTGATCCGGTAGGTGTAGGGGTCGCACGTGTTGATTTCGACATTAAACATGCCGTTTGCATCGGTGGTAACTGTTGTATCGGCTGGGCCAAAAATACCGTCTTCGAAGAAAAACTCGACGGTGGCTTCATCCACCGGGTCGTCTTCTTGGAAGTCGAGGACTTCGCCGTACATGCTTCGCTGCGCAACACACCCTGCAGCCGGCTGTTCCGTGACAAGGCTCCCGCTGAAGCAGGTCAGGTCCCCAGTGGGCTCATCGGTCACTGAGATGAAGTCTTCGAATGTTCCGCCTCCATCGCTGCCGCCATCGGCATCGCCGTCGGCATCTGTGGCCGCATCGCTCGCCGTGTCTTCGGCTTTGTCATCGCCGCAACCACTCGCTAAGGCAAGACTCATCAACATCAATGTACGCATGGGTAAACTCCTTCGTGAGATGAACCGTTTCGTACGGCTCTCTCCTCTATCGGCACGTATGGTGGAGGCTGGCCAGTTGTCAATCCCTACTGCGACTCCGCCGCGTACCCAATCAGCTTCTCTGCCCATTCCTGAACAAGCGGCGCTGTCCGCGGACCCAGCGAATTGGTTTCCTCGTAATGGTCCCCACCGGCTTCTTCGATGAAGGGCACACGCTCGCTGATCACAAAGTTGTACTCGGGAATGATGTACCCCAGTTCGTCGTTCCCGAGGCCGATGATCCAGTTGAAGGGACGGGCCATCTGGTCTTTAAGGTACGGACCTTCTGGAGCCAGACTCAGGTCGGCTGGGTACTCCTTTTCGAGGTCGACGATGGGGTCGGTGTAATCCCCGATGTTGGTGTGCGAACCGTCGTAGCCGCCAATGGCCAACTCCGGCAACAACTCGCCGGGGACCGACAACATGCGGACGGGGCCGATGTCCAACAGATCCATCTCCGTCAGCAACTCCGGAACATTCTGATCCGTCAGGTTGGCCGTCTTGTCGTAGTTGTACGCCTCACGCTCGAACACACCCATGAGAAACATGGCTTGGAAGGAGTGATTGTCGATGGGCAGATACATCTCGGCTGCCAACAATCGGAGGTTGGGTTCATCAACCGGACTGGCTGCAGACAACTCCCGCAGCGCCAATGTCCCCAGCGACTGCCCGATCGCCTCGGCCTTCTCGAAGGTCGCCGCTGAGTAGACGTCACCGTCGATGTTTGTGACTTCGACACCGAGCGGCGTCATCATGCCGCCCACTGAAGCCTGCAGATACATGCTCATTCCGCCCAGTCCTTCGACGGGGCCTGATTCCCAGTCGACACCCTGCTCCATGGTCTCGCGCAAGTAGTGGGCAAAATCACTCGTAATGGCGTTGTTAATGTGGGCCAGCGCCTCGGGGTGATTCCCAAAGCTCACCAGTGTAGCGATCGTCTCACCGCCACCTGCGGCCCGAAACCATGCGACTCCCATCATTTCATCAACAATCCGCGGATCGCGCTTGTCGTTGATGAAGTTTCGCGTGCCCTTCTCGGGAACGGCCTTCGAGATGTCTACCTCGACGGCGAACATTTCAGCAGGCTGAAGCGCAGCCACCGCCTCTGCAACCGAATTCACAATGTGCTGCTTGACCTCGGCCATCCAAGGATCATTCACGCCACGCTTTCCGATTTGCAGCCCGTACTGCCCCAGCGTGTCCGGACCCTCATGGTTGTGAGTCGAGCTAATGATCACGTGGTCAACGGGTATTCCTGCCTCGTCCACCATCGCGCGCACTTCTTGCACATCGTCAAAGAAATACCCGAAGACATCGAGACTAACGATGGCCACAGTGGTCGTTCCCTGCTGGAAAGCAATGGTGCGTGCCCACAGATCATCGTGCACGGTATTGACCGGACGGCCCGTCTGGAACCCCGCGATCCAGATGGCGTCAAACTCACCGTTGGCCTCACCCTCATCGGGCCCGGGGTACCCTTCATCGCCCTCGCAGAGTCGGTCACAACCGCAGTCTTCGAAGGCCTCGGTTTGCTTGTCCCACTCCGCATCACCCTCGCCCGAATCGGCCTCAACCCAGCCTTCATCGTCTGGGCAGACGCCGTCCTCTCCGCAGTCATAAAAACGCTCATAGCAGGTGGGAGTAATGACCACAGCCGCCGCACCCACCTCCAGCGGGCCATCTGCAGAGTCGCATCCTTGGTCGCCGGGACACACAACCGTGGGACGCCATGGCTCAGCACTTGTATCGGCCCCGCCGTCCGGTTCGACGACCGGATCGCACGACAACAACACCATTAAGGGCAGGACTCTACGCATGGGGCCTCCGTTGAGAGCCAACCGCGTAACGCGGCGGAGAGAACCGACCACTCGAGCAGGCCCCCACCAAGAAACGAATCCGGTTACGCGGCGACCATGCCTCGATTCCACCGCCTTGCCGTCTACTGCGCCTCCTCCGATGCCATCAGTGAGCACTACCGTGCCGCAGCTGTGGGCCTTGGTCATGCGATGGCCGAACGTGGCATCGGGCTCGTGTTCGGAGGAGGCCGCGTTGGCTTAATGGGCGCCATCGCGAATGCGGTTCTCGAACAGGGCGGCGAAGTGATCGGTGTCATCCCCGAGAAACTGCAGCAACTTGAGGTGGGCCACGACGGCTGCAATGCCCTGCACGTGGTTCAGACCATGCACGAACGCAAACAAATGATGATGGACCTCGCCGATGGCTTCATCGCGCTCCCCGGAGGATACGGCACCTTGGAGGAGTTGTTCGAGGTGGTCACGTGGGCCCAACTGAACTTCCATCGCAAGCCCGTGGGCCTATTGAATGTCGATGGGTTCTTCGACCACCTCATTGCGTTCCTCCACCATGCAGTGGATGAGGCGTTTATCCGACCCGAACTGAGGAAGCTCATCAGCGTAAGCAACGACCCAAGCGTGCTCTTGGACCAACTGAACTCCGCGACAGTCCCCGACTTGGAGAGTTGGCTCCAAGGTTGAGCGAATCGCATCCATCGGTTCAGCAATCCCGCATGCCACCACCATCAAACACGGGTGATGGCCGGGGGACGGAGAACGGCTTGGACCGCGTCTCCTGATCCAGATGTACCCACGCCAGCCCCCTGCGAGGTTGACCCTAGCCGTTCGTCATTGATTCGGTTCGCCGACCGTATCCAACTGGACATTACAGATTGAACCCCATACTTCACCGCCGTGGCGTGCGAGCAAACCACCATGCACTACCGAGCTTCCAGCCACCGCGAGTAGAGCGCTTCAGGAGAGGCAGATGGACAAGGAAATAATTTTCAAACGGCTGATTCTCGCCATCCCAATCCTGATGCTGGCGCTGTTAATCGGGATTGCAGTCAACGACATCATGAACGGTGGGCCCCTTGAAGAAGACAGCGTTCCAGCAGTTGCGACCGCCGACCTCGTCTCCCTTGTCCTGCTGTTGGTGCTCTTAGCCAGCCTCAAGCTGCTGCACGCCTTCAAGCCC
>Ga0160422_10003060_pt1 | contig 10358 bp, 7 predicted proteins | sample Fk160mmetaG_FD_108192 | JGI IMG/M metagenome (GOLD analysis project Ga0160422, IMG submission 108192) | Marine microbial communities from the Central Pacific Ocean - Fk160115 60m metaG | ecosystem: Environmental > Aquatic > Marine > Oceanic > Photic zone | place: The Central Pacific Ocean... | reverse complement strand
TGATGTGATTTCGATGCATCAGGCAGGAATTGAAAATGTAGTGGCCTCTTCTGGAACTTCACTTACCATAGATCAAATAAAACTGGTAAAAAGGTTTACCAATAACATCACCCTTCTGTTTGATGGTGATACTGCCGGACTTAAAGCCGCACTTCGGGGGGTTAATCTGATATTAGAAGAAGGTCTAAATGTAAAAATAGTGACTTTCCCAGACGGAGATGACCCCGATTCTTATGCAAAAAAAGTAAGTTCTGAGGAATTAGAAGATTATATAAATAGCGAAGCAAAAGACTTTATAGAATTCAAATGTTCATTGCTCTTAGAGGAAGCTAAGGAAGATCCTATAAAACGAGCAGAACTGATTAAAGACGTCGCTTCAACCATTGCCCTTATACCCGACAATGTGGCCCGAACCGTATATGCACAAACTTCCTCTAAAATACTCGGCATAGAAGAACAGGTTGTGTTTGCTAGCATTGAACAGTATAGATTAGGAAAAGCTAAGAGCAGTTCAAAACCAATGCAAGTCGTGTTTAGCAGCCCTAAACAAGGACACAAGCTTGATGCAATTAATACCAACTTAGAGGAGTCGACATTAATACGTTTAATAATTATTTACGGGACTTTTGGTTTGCATTTTGAATTTGAAAATGAAAATGGAAAAATCTCCGAGACAAGCATTACGACAGCAGAATATATTATCTCTGAATTAATCGAAGACGACATTCAATTTATACACCCACAATACAATAAAATATACAGCGAGCTTATCAATTACTTTGGGAAATACGAAACGATTCCTGAAGAAAAACATTTCATACAACATCACGATCCAGAAATTTCACAAACTGTGTCTCAATTACTAAGCGATAAACATCAATTAAGTGATTGGGCAAAGAAAGACATTTTAGTTCCTACTGAGACAGAAAAGCTTAAAGATTTGGTCGAAGAAGCGATTATTAGATTAAAGTCAAAAGTAGTAAAACTTAAAATTGAAAAAATGCTTGAACAAATGAAGAAAGATGACCTTACTATTGATGAGCGAGTTAGTCATATAAATGATTTTCAAAAATTGACTAAGCTCTCTATGTACATAGACAAAAAGCTCGGTAGAGAATGTTAGGCTCAAGAGCTAAACAGCACTAATTTGATTACAAAGTCTTTATATCCTTGACAGCCAACTGAATACTTCGCTTTCCTTTCCATTCATTTTCCTGAATCTCATAACAAATATCAAAAGTCAAGCCTTTGCTTACATATTCCGAATGAAAGCCCAACTTAAAAGCAATACCATTCATTTCAGATAACTTTTCCTTTTCGGAACACATATGCAATTTAAGATGCTCATTGTCTATACCTACCGCTTTGCTATTACCACGATCCATAACATTTTTAGTAACAAACAAAGGAGACATATTTTCGGGGCCAAAAGGTTCAAATTGCATTAAGATATTGTTAAAGCTAGTTGTTATATCTGAAAAGTCAAGTTCTGCGTCTATTTCTATGACTTCCGTTTTTTGATCTTCAGTAATTCTTTCAGACACAACTTTATCGAATGCTGCTTTAAATAATTCATAATTTTCTTCCCGTATCGATAATCCTGCCGCGTATTTATGACCTCCAAATTGCTCAATATATTCGCTGCATGCCTCTAAAGCTTCAAATACATCGAAGCCTTTTACAGAACGGACTGAAGCGACCAAATATGTCTTAGATTTTGTAAAAACTACTGTTGGCCTGTAGTAAGTTTCAATTAACCTAGAAGCCACGATTCCAACAACGCCTTTATGCCATCCTGGATGATAAACAACTGTAGAAGCATTTTGCTCTTCTTTTAGCTCTTTTATCTGAGCAAGTGCTTCCTTTGCAATACGCTGATCTTCTGATCTTCGCTCCGTATTGTATATTTCTATTTCATTAGCTGTTTTTACTGCTTGTTCCTCATTTTGTTCAATCAATAAACTAACAGCATTATTTGCATGCTTCATACGGCCAGCTGCATTTATTCGAGGCGCTATAGTAAACACAACATTATTTATATTCATTGTCCCAAAATGCTTATGCTCACGCATTAATGCCTTCATTCCTATACGAGGATTTTCATTTAAATGTTTTAGACCATAAAAAGCTAAAATTCTATTTTCTTCAACGATAGGAACAATATCTGCACCTATAGCAACAGCAACCAGATCGAGATATTGAAAAGCAATTGATTCGTCTAAACCCTTATGTTTAAGGTAAGCTTGAATAAGTTTAAACCCAACACCACAACCACATAATTCTTTAAATGGGTAAGTACAGTCTAATCTTTTGGGGTTTAAAACTGCAATGGCATCGGGCAAATGAGGTCCAGGTCGATGATGATCGCAAATAATCAAATCCAAGCCTTTTAATTTGGCATAAGCTACTTTTTCAACTGCTTTTATACCACAATCTAAACTTATCATAAGGGTTATCCCTTTATCAATTGCATTATCAATCCCTTTATAAGAAATTCCATATCCTTCTGAATCTCGGTCGGGAATATAATAATCACAATTTGCATTTTGACTCTTTAAAAAAAGGTACATCATGCTCACGGAAGTTGTGCCATCAACATCATAGTCACCATAAACTCGAATCTGCTCTTTTGAAGTCACTGCCTCAAGTAGTCTTGAGACAGCCTTATCCATGTCTTTCATTAAAAAGGGATCATGCAACATGGATAATTGAGGGCGAAAAAATGTTTTTGCTTTTTCAAAAGTATCAATCCCTCTATCTAACAAAAGAGCACAAATTTTCTTAGAAATGCCCAGCGATTTTTTAAGTTCAAATACTTTTTGCAAATCTGGCGACGACTTAAGTTTCCATATTTTATGCTTCATAGTTTTATCGTTGTTAAACAAAATAGAGATTGACTTATTTATTGCCTTCTAAAACAATTACGAATTCACCTTTTGGAGCTTTGTTTGTAAAGTGAAGAATCAATTCATTAACTGTTCCTCTAACAGTTTCTTCGAACTTTTTTGAGAGCTCTCTACTAACAGACAATCTTCTGTCTCCACCAACAAACTGCTGTAACTGTGATAAAGTCTTAACAATTTTATGTGGTGATTCATAAAAAACAATTGTCCTAGTTTCTTTAGACCACAACTTTAATCTGGTTTGTCTACCTTTTTTGGGTGGTAAAAAGCCTTCAAAAATAAATCGATCTGTAGGAAACCCAGATTGTACTATAGCAGGAATTAAAGCAGTTGCACCAGGTAAACACTCTATTTCTATTCCCTCTTCGACACAAGCTCTGACCAATAAAAACCCTGGGTCTGAAATTCCGGGGGTACCAGCATCCGAAATCAAGGCAATTTTAATCCCAAGTTTTAATTTGTCAATCATTTTATCAAGAACCTTGTGCTCATTGTGCATATGAAAAGATTGCATAGGAGGTTTGATATCAAAATGCTTTAATAACTTTCCTGAAGTTCGCGTATCTTCAGCTAAAATAAGATCCACTTCATTTAGTATACGTATAGAACGAAACGTGATGTCATCTAAATTACCTATAGGAGTTGGCACTAAAAATAGTTTTGACATAATCTTTTATTTGTACAAACAAATTAAGGAAAAATAGGATTCTACAGAGCTATTTTATTAGATTTGTTTTAATAAAAACAAATTGAATGTTTCTTGAAACTCCCGATAGTAATAAACAAAAAAAAGGCTGGATCGAAGTCATATGCGGATCTATGTTCTCTGGAAAAACAGAAGAGCTGATACGTAGGTTAAAAAGAGCGCAATTTGCGAAACAGAAAATTGAAATATTCAAACCCGCTATTGACACACGCTATGATACGGAAAAAGTAATTTCTCACGACTTAAATGAAATTAATTCAACGCCTGTTAGCTCTTCAACTAAAATTTTAGACTTAATTGGAGAAGTAGATGTGATTGGTATTGATGAAGCTCAGTTTTTCGATATAGATCTTCCTGATGTCTGCGCTAATCTTGCAAATAAAGGTATAAGAGTAATTGTTGCAGGTCTTGACATGGACTATCTTGGAAATCCTTTTGGTCCAATTCCTAGTTTGATGGCGAATGCTGAGTTTGTTTCTAAGGTTCATGCTATTTGTGTTGAGTGTGGTGACTTGGCTATTCACTCAAATCGAATAGTCTCATCAAAAGATTTAGTTCATTTAGGAGAACACGAAGAATATGAGGCCTTATGCCGCTCTTGTTTTATCCTAAAGAATTCTTGATTGATGAGTAGCTTTTCATACAGTATTGAACAGTTAGCAAAGTTTTGCAATGCACAATTTGAAGGTGTTAATGCTAAGACCCAAATTTCTCATTTAATTATTGATAGTAGAAAAGCAAAAGATTTTAGTTCGCATCTTTTTGTCGCCATCAAAGGGCCTCGTTATGATGGACATAATTTCATTAAAGATCTATACAAAAGAGGATGCCGTAATTTTTTAATTAGTCAGCCAAATTTTAATACATCTAATTACCCTGAAGGAAACTTTCTCATAAGTTCTGACAGTCTATATGGCTTACAAGATTTAGCTAGAAATCACCGACTTCAATATAATATCCCAATTATTGGAATTACTGGCAGTAACGGAAAAACAATTGTTAAAGAGTGGCTAAATACCTGCCTGAAAAAAGTTTATACCACATGTAAAAGTCCAAAGAGCTACAACTCTCAAATAGGGGTGAGCCTATCTGTTATAGGGCTAAAACAAGAAGATGAAATAGCTGTTTTTGAAGCAGGTATATCTCAAAAAGACGAAATGCCTCGCCTTAAAAATATGATTGAACCCAGCATTGGAATATTTACCAATATAGGACATGCACATTCTGAAAACTTTGAATCGTTAAAAGAAAAAACAAAAGAAAAAGCTTCTCTTTTTACAGATGTAGAAAAACTTGTGTTTTGTAAAGACCATAAAGAAGTAAATGAAGTGGCAACCGGGTATAATAATACACAACTATGCGATTGGTCATCAACTGACAGTAGCACCTTTATGTATGTCAAGAACATTAGTGAAAAAGCAGATAAATCCATTCTAACTATTATTCATAATGACTCAGAAAAATTATTTTATATACCATTTATTGACAAGGCTTCGACAGAAAATTGTTTACACGTTATCTGTACTTTAATTTCACTAAATATTCCAGACCAAATAATCCAACGTGGACTAAATGAGCTTCAACCCATTGCAATGCGAATGGAACTAAAAGCAGCAAAGGATAATAGTATATTAATTAACGATGCTTACAGCTCTGATCTAGATTCAATTAAAATAGCTCTTGATTTCCTTCAACAGCAAAGTGGTAATGCTAAAAAAGTTGTAATCCTCTCTGACTTAGATCAAACCGGAATGAAAAATAGCGTACTTTTTCCAAAATTAATAACTCTTTTAAAAACTCATGAAATTGAATATATTATTGGAATTGGAGAGGCTTTTTTTGACTCAAAACATCTTTTTTCGAACTGCTCTTGCTATAAAAAAACCGAACAATTTATAGAAAACATCTCTGTTTTCAACTTGAATAACACAGCCATATTATTAAAAGGAGCGAGACGGTTTAAATTTGAAAAAATCGCAAATATTCTGGAACAAAAAAATCATGAAACACTTCTAGAAGTTAATTTAAATGGAATTTCTGAAAACTTTCACTACTACAAAACACTCTTAGAAAAAAAGACTAAGGTCATGGCAATGGTCAAAGCCTTTTCATACGGAAATGGTTCTTATGAAATTGCACATCATTTAGAATATCACAATGTAGACTACCTAGCCGTAGCATACATAGATGAGGGTGTTGCTCTGCGTAAAAAGGGCATAACAACTCGAATCATGGTACTCAATGTTAAGGGATCTCAATTTAACGAACTCATAAATAACTGTCTTGAGCCAGAAATATACAGCTTCAAACAACTCAAATCACTGCAATTAAAATTAAAAAAATTAAATCTAAAAAATTATCCCATTCACCTAAAGGTCGATACAGGAATGCGAAGGTTAGGCTTTGAAAGTCACGAAATAAACACCCTTATCTCATTGATTTCTAAACAGCAAGAAATTCAAATTGCTTCTGTTTTTAGTCATCTTGCCAGCAGTGAAAATAGCCAAGAAAAGATTTTCACATCAAGGCAAATAGATCAATTTACTTCTATATGCAATGAAATCGAAGCTCAGACTAATAATCCTTTTTTAAAACATATTTTAAATTCATCTGGAATTATAAACTATCCAGAAGCCCAGTTCGATATGGTGAGGTTAGGAATTGGTTTATATGGAATTGGTGATAAAAAACTTCAAAATTGTAGTTCATTAAAATCTACAATCTCACAAATTAAAGATGTGCCTACAGGCAAAAGTATAGGCTATAACAGATCATACTTTACCGATAAACCAACACGCATTGCAATTATTGCTATCGGCTACGCTGATGGATTAAACAGGGCATTAAGTAATAAAAAAGGATGTGTCTATATAAATGGGAAAAAAGCTGATATTATAGGAAACATCTGTATGGACATGTGTATGGTAGACATTAGTCATATTGAGGCAAAAGAAGGGGATGAGGTTATTATCTGGAATACACAAAAACACATTTTAAATCTTGCAGAAAAACTCAATACAATTCCATATGAGATTTTAACAAATATATCTCAAAGAGTTAAAAGAGTGTTTGTTAAAGAATAGTGAAATTTAGAATTCTTCTGAAGTTTTCTTTAGTCCGAATAATAAAGGATACATAAAAGCAAACAAAACAACTCCAGCTTGCCTTTCAAACATGCTTTCTGTTAAACATCCTATGAATGTTAGTCCAATAAATATTAAAAAAAGTGGGTGTGAATTCTTCAATAAAAAAGGGTGTATCATTATATACATTAAAATTAAAAATCCTAATATGCCAACTTCTGCCCAAGTTTGCATAAACTGATTGTGAAAATTATAATTTTTATTATAAATAGGAACGTTGTGCTCTCCATTCCAGAACATAGCATCACAAGACTCTAATGCAACATTTAATTCTTCTTTTGCATCACCTACTCCAAAGCCAAAAATTGGATTTTTTACAATTAAATCAGCACCATAACGCCATATAAAAACTCTAGGATTTGTTTGTTTATGTGTGTCATATCCAATCATTTTTTGAAGCTCTACAACTGTATCATTAAGACGCAAATTTATTGATGGAATGAATACTAAGGAGAGTAAAAATAATGCAGCTATAGATGATACTTTAACCCACATAAAGCTAGATAATTTGTCTGTTTTAAACCACTTCAAAAAGCTCAAAATAAAAACAACAATAAACGCTAATATAAACGCGCGACTAGATAGTAGAATTAAAGAAAATAATAAAATTAAAAGACCTAAAAACCAAAAGGTCTTGTTTGATTGAGATGAAATTAAGTGATAAATTGATATGAAAATAGCAAATGAGTAGTACCAAGCTACATAATGAACCTTATGAGTTAATACATATGGGAGATTAATGTAATAGAATGTTTCTTGATTTCCACTTATAAGGTACTCTAAAAATGCATGTGTCAAATCTGTTAAAGCCATAAGCATCATAAGTACAGCAAAAAACTTTAGAATGAACATTCGTTGTTCATTATAAATAAACTGCACTGTCGTCATAAAAAAAGGCAACAATAAAAAGGATATTTTTAATCTTAAATCATTCCAGCCCTCTGAAGAGTTCTCAGTATAGAATATACTTACTAAATGAAGTAGGTAGAGCAATATAAATGCAATTGCAGTGGGAGTTTTTATTAAGCACCGTAGTTTTTCCTTATATGAAAAAGAAAAAATCCAGATTAGGCCGATAATTATAATCCCACCAGTTAGTGGAACCTTAAAAAAATCTTGCATAAACAAGCCCAAAACAAAGCTTATATAAGCGAGAAAATAATAGAATGAAATGGATTCTGTCTTATTTATCATCTATGTTACCTGATAAAATAGCTTTATATCGGTCAGAATCATTAAGTAATAAGATCGCTTCTTTCAAGACAAGATCATCTGCTAATGAAGCTATTACTCTACCTTCTTGATAATAGTAGCGGGCCATCAATTCACTTAGTATCAGTTCTGATACTTGCGATTGGTATTTGTGAATGTCATCTTTTTTAAAGCTAAGCAGCTTATTCTGTAAGACTTCTAAATCTTCTTTGAAATCAGCATATTCATCTTCTGCTTCATTAATTAACTCAGCCATTTTTTTCTCTGTTTTCGTTTCATACTCATACTCCTTATCAGATAAAAACATAACAAAATCTTCATACAATGAATCAGATATCTTAAATTCGCCTGGTCCTTCAATTGAATCGTTTTGTAGAACAAATTCTGTAGCAAAATCAAATATAAGCTGCTTAGAAACTAAACTTCCAACAATTTTTGCAAAAGGCTCTTGATCAATAACAATATCTGGATCAACACCACCCCCGTCATATACGGTTCGCCCATTACTTGTTTTAAAAGCTGTTTTAAGTGAGTCGGCAACTTTACCTACACTACCATCTTCATTTTTATTAGTATAGTCTAGTGCTTGGATACATCTTCCGCTTGGCGTATAATATTTTGCAACTGTAACTTTCAATTGAGAGTTATAACTCAACTTACGAGTTTGCTGAACCAGACCTTTACCGAAGCTTTTTTTTCCGAGAATAACCCCTCTATCAAGGTCTTGTATGGTTCCTGAAACAATTTCTGAGGCTGAAGCTGAACTTTGATTAATTAGAACTGCTAAGGGGAGCTCTTTATATAAAGGTTCTTTCATTGTTTTGTATGATTTTTCCCAATCTTTTATCTTTCCTTTGGTAGATACAACTTCTTGATTTTTATCAATAAAAAGATTACAAAGACTCACTGATTCATTTAACAAACCTCCAGGATTTCCCCTTAAATCAAGAACCAATCCTTTTACATCATTCTCATCAGTAAGTTCGCGAATCGCTTCCTCAACCTCGCTTGAGCAGTTACGTGTAAATCTTGTTAATCGCACATAAGCAATTCCATCATCAACCATTCCCTTGTAGGGTACAGATTTAACCTTAACCTCTTCTCTGGTAAATGTTTTCTTTATGGGTTTTTCTGTACCAGGTCGTTCAATAAGTAGATTAACCTCTACGCCCGGTTGGCCTTTAAGAACAGAACTTACGTCCTCTGTTGACTTACCCTTAACAGACTTTCCGTCAATTTCTAATATCTTGTCACCTGCTCTCAAACCAGCCTTATCTGCAGGAAATCCTTTGTAGGGCTCTGCAATAACAACATAATCACCCTTCTTACGAATCATGGCTCCAATACCGCCATATTGACCAGTTGTTTGAAAACGAAAATCTTCAATATCAGACTCTGGAATATATGTCGTGTAGGGATCCAAATCTTCAAGCATAGAATCTATGGCCTTTTTGATCATTTCTCCGGGCTTTGTTTCATCTACATAGTAAATATTTACTTCACGAAATAAGGAAGTAAAAATATCTAGGTTTTTACTTACTTCAAAGTAGCCAGAAACAAATGCAAATGAAGACATTGATACAAGGCCAACAATAGACCAAAAGGTCAATTTTTTTATCACTTTATTCATATTTAATTATTTTATGGTACTGGATCGTATCCACTGCCTCCCCATGGGTGACAAGAACCAATTCTCTTAATAGTCAAAACAAAACCCTTCCATAATCCGTGTTTATTAAAGGCATCAATAGAATATGACGAACATGTAGGATTATATCTACACGAAGCAGGCGTCCATGGCGAAACTGCTTTTTGATAAATTTTAATCAATAAAATGACCCCTGCTTTAAGCCCTTTCTTTAGCATCATCAATAAAACGTTCAAAAATCAATGTTAGTTTGTTATTTAGAAGATCTTTTTTGATTTTCTCTTTAGTTGTATATATAAGCAAAACTGCATAGTTATTTTTAAGATTAGCATAAATGTCTGACTTTTTTAACCTATAAGCCTCCCTTATCTTACGTTTCATTTCATTTCGGTCAACAGCTAGAGGAAAGCGTTTTTTAGAAACTGAAAACGCTATTTTTATTGGGTAAATTTGGTCTACATTTAATTTCTTCCAAACGAGAATAAACGGGTGATTCTTTACACTTGAACCACTAGCTATTAATTCATCAAAAATTATTTTACTCTTTAATCTTTCTGTTTTATGAAAGCTTTGACTCATAATTGTAAAATTAGAAAAAATCAATAAAAAAAGGGCGATAAATCGCCCTTTGAATCAAATATTAAAAAACTACTTTTTATTTACCTTTTTGATATATTGTTCGATTGCCATAGTCATTGAAGGAGCCTTAGCGGTTGGCGCCTCAATATCTACTCTCAAACCAGCAT
>Ga0160422_10003059_pt1 | contig 10359 bp, 6 predicted proteins | sample Fk160mmetaG_FD_108192 | JGI IMG/M metagenome (GOLD analysis project Ga0160422, IMG submission 108192) | Marine microbial communities from the Central Pacific Ocean - Fk160115 60m metaG | ecosystem: Environmental > Aquatic > Marine > Oceanic > Photic zone | place: The Central Pacific Ocean... | reverse complement strand
GAAGCCACTTTCGCCGACAACCAAATCGAGGAAAGCCGCGGCATTCTCCACCAGCTCAAGGGATCGGCAGGTACTATGGGAATGGCTCAATTCGCAGATATGTGCCGGGAGTGTGAAGAGCAGCTCGCCATCAACCTGCATCCCCACCGCCTTCCGGAACTGGCCCCCCTGCTCCAAGAATCTATAGATCACGCCATCGCTTACCTTGAGGGCTCTGAATAGAGATCCGGAGAGCTCTACCGGGGAGTCGGTTACTTCCCTCCTTTCGGACCCCATGGCTTCTAGTTGAAATTTCTCTCAAAGAGGGCATCTTCCCGCCCCCCTTCATCATGAATCGACAACTTCTCGTTACTCTTGCCATTCTCGGCAGCCAGATCCTTGGCGCTTTGTCCCTGCGCGCGAACGAAGCGCACCTTCTCCAGTGCGGGCACTGCGCCATGATGGCAAAGCTTCATGCCCGTCAACTCGCTGCCGCAGAAACAGGCAAAGCACCCCAGAACAGCTACGCTCCGGATCGCTTAGTGGATATCGCACACCTCAAGATCGACGTCACTCCCAACTTCAAGGAGCGCTCCCTCGCCGCCACCGTAGTTGTCGACTTCGCTCCCATCGCCAAGCCTCTTAAGCAGTGGCACCTCAACGCTACCGGCCTGGACATCAGGAAAGTCACCTCCTCGCACGCCATCCAGGCCACCCAGTCCACCGGCACCCACCTTGAGATCACCTTCCGGGAACCTATCCCTGCCTGGGAAGATGCCCGGCTCACCGTGACCTACAACGCTACTCCGAAAAAGGGTCTCTATTTCCGCACCGCCGAGATGGGATACCCTGCCGGCGACACCCAGCTCTGGACCCAGGGCGAACCCGAGGACCACCAGCACTGGTTTCCGAGCCACGACTACCCCAACGAGAAGTTCACCACTGAGATGATCTGCCGGGTTCCTGAGGGCATGGAGGCCCTCTCCAATGGACGCCTGCTCTCCCAGAAGAAAGACGAGGATACGGGCCTCGTTGCATTCCACTGGTTTCAGGACAAGGCCCACGTCAACTACCTCGTCACCCTTCTTGCTGGATACTTCGTGAAGATGGAGGATACACACGGGAAGCTGCCCGTGGCCCTGTATGTACCGCCCTCTGAGAAGGACCAGCTCGCCAACACTTTCCGCGACACCATTAAGATCCTCGATTACTTTGAACGGGAGATCGGGGTTCCCTACCCCTGGGACAAGTATTACAACGCCTGTGCCATCGACTACATGTGGGGAGGCATGGAAAACACCAGCCTGACGACCCTGACCACCCGCACCCTCTTCACCGACGCTACCGAGAACCTCCGGAGCAGCCGTGGCCTCGATGCCCATGAAATCGCCCACCAGTGGTTCGGCGACCTTGTCACCTGCCGCGACTGGAGCCATCTCTGGCTCAACGAGGGCTTCGCTACCTACTACTCCCTCCTCTACGACCGGGAACTTCTTGGTGACGACTACTTCAAGCACGGCCTCCACGGCAACGCCCGCGGGATCTTTGGCAACGACAAGGATATCATTCCCATTGTCCACCAAGGCTATAGCAACCCCTCCCAGCAGTTCAGCTTCCGGGCCTACCCCAAGGGAGGCTGGGTTCTTCATATGCTGCGCTCCGACCTCGGGGAAGACCTCTTCCGCAAATGCGTGAAGACCTATCTCGAGCGGCACCAGTACAAAACTGTGGTCACCCAGGATCTCGTGGAGATCTTCGAGGAACTCAGCGGACGCTCCCTCTCCCAGTTCTTTGACCAGTGGGTCTATCTCTCTGGCTACCCGGAACTAAAGATCAACTACGTGTGGGACGAACTCACCAAACAGGTCAAGCTCTCCATCAACCAGATCCAGATGACCAACGAGAAGCGCCCCTTCTTTCGTTTCAAGCTACCGGTCAAATTTCTCGTTGGAGATAAGACCGAAATGCGCACCATCGAGATTTCCAAGGAGCGTGAGGATTTCTACCTGCCCCTCGGATCTGCTCCGCAAATCGTCCGCTTCGACCCCGAAGTGACTGTTCTCGCCAAGATCAACTTTGATCCCAACGAGAAGATGCTCCTCGCCCAGCTCGCCGACCAGACCGACGTCATCGGCCGTCTCCTCGCCGTTCAGCAACTGGGCAAGAAGAAGAACAAGGTTGCCCTCGAGCATCTCGGCAAGGCCCTGAGCGAAGACCCGTTCTTCGCCGTGCGGAAGGCCGCTGCCGACGGTCTCGCCGCCATGCGCACCCCGGAATCCTTTGCCACCCTCGAAAGCTCCCTCGACCAGCCAGACGCCCGGGTGAGGCAAGCCGTTGTCCGCGGCCTCACCAAGTTCTACAGCGACGAAGCCTACAATGCCCTCAAAGCCATCGCTGACCGCGAAGCCAACCCCGGAATCCGGACGGTAGCCATCGGTGGAGTAGCAGCCTACGCCAAGGCGGGCCTGCGCCCCTACCTCGTTGGCCTGCTCACCACGGGCTCCTACCAGAATGCCATCGCCAACGAGGCCATCTCCGGCATGCGAAAGCAGGACGATGCGTTCTACATCGAGCCCCTCCTCCGCCACCTCCAGAAAGAGGAAGCCTCCTTTCCCAGCCGTAGCTTCGCCCAGGCCCTGCGCACCCTCGCCTACCTGGCCCGGAACGAAGACAATAAGGATGCCGTCCGCGACTTCATTCTCAGTCAGGTCGACCACCTCAAGAACTCCGTAGCAACCGCCGCAATGGAAGCTCTCGGAGAGCTGCGTGATCCCCGGGCCATCCCCGTCCTCACCACCTTCGTGGCAGCCGACTCTGATTCCCCCGAGGGCAAGGCCGCCCAATCCGCCATCGACCAGATCCGCAAGAATGAGGCGCCCGGACAGGCCCCCACGGAGGTCAGCAAACTGCGGGGGCAGGTTCAGGACCTCGAGAAACAACTCAAGAGTCTCTCCGGGGACTTCAAGGCCCTTCAGGAGCGCCTCAAGCAATCCCTCGCCCCTCCCGAGGAGGAACCGAAGAAGAACGACAAATCCGGGGAGAAGAAATAGAATTCATTGTTCCTCAGGAAGACTCGCGCAGCCGATGACGGCGCCGCAGATAACTCAGAGCCCCGAAGGCTACCAAGTTGAAGACCACCAACCCGATCAGGAGGGGCTTGTGATCCCGCACCTCTTCGGCGATATCCGCCTTCTTGGGCTCCTCTGCTCCAAAGAGAACTCGATCGAGGTTGCGCTGGATGATCGCACTGTCCGCGGTGATCTCCTCCACCTCCAGTAGGCGATCCCAGTTCCGGCGAAAGAGCAGGTCGTAACCCGGGTTGCCTTCCTTGACCTGGCAGGAACAGGCCCCGCACAAATACTCGCTGGCTGCCACAATGCGCTCCGGTGTCATCTGGGACGCGGTGAGTCCTCCGAAGGTCCGACCCCTTCCGAACAGTGGCACCAGCAGGGGCTCTCCGGGGATGCGATTTCCTGACCGCATCAGCATCGAGAGAAAGAGGGCCTCCGATGGGTCATCCGCGGAAACCACCTCGGTCGCGAAGTCAATCTTGAGGGGAATCCCCGATCGCAGAATATTGTCCGGGTCGATATTCTCGAACTCCTTGTTGAAATCCTCCCGCCGGATCACGCCTTCCGGAATCTCCAAGGTCGCCTCTGCCTCCTTCACCCCGGTCTCCATCACCGACCGGGCTGCGGCATCCTTCGCCGGATCTCCGGACTCCACCAGAATCCAGACCGCCGATGCCCCTTTCAGGATATGGGCGCCACAACGCTGCCTCAGCGGGGAGTCTAACAGACCGGACAGATTCTCCACTGTAGCGTCCCCGGTCCAGACCGGCGTCTTGCTCTTCCAGCTTGCTGGTGGCATCAGGATCAGGGTGGGCCCCTCCCCTGCATGCTCAAGCGCCGGCAGGGACACCAGCTCGGCCTCCGTCAGGGTCTCAAGGTTAACCCGCTGCACCTTCAGATTGATTGCCTGACTGTCCCTCTTTAGCTCCTCATCAAGAACATCCAAGGCCTCCCCTATCGCCCCCGTCATCTCCCCCTCTGAGGTCACCACCAGCGCGAACTCGTCCGCTGGCCAGCGCTCCAGCGCGAAGCGAAAGACCGGGACCTGACAGGCCATCGCCACCACCGCAGTAGCGAACAGCCCAAGAAGCACCCTCCTCATCATCGCCCCGAACCTTCCGTATTCCAGCTCAGGAGTCGAGCCACCAAACGCTCGACCGTCTCCAATACTATCTTCAGGGCACAACTTAGACTTCATCAAAGCCGCAGCTTTTTCTCCGATTTGGCCTTCTCATTTCGCCTTCTTCTGGGCTCCTCCGGGATCCTTCACACCGCGGTGGGCGTTCAGCTCAGGCCACGAAAGTTTGCCATCCTTGTTGGTGTCGGCGGACGGGTTCTTCTTGAAATACAGATTCTTCCATCGTGTGGCCTTCTGCTCTTCGGAGAGGGGTCTTGAGGGGATAATCCCGAGGAGTTCCTTACGGTAGCGTTGTAACCTCCCGGCCTGCTCAGGCTTGCCGGCGAGGTTGTGCCATTCGTGGGGGTCCTCTGCAGTATGATAGAGTTCTTCCTTTCCGTTGGCGTAGCGCACGTAGCGCCAGTCCTTGTAGCGCTGGGAGTAGGACTGCCCAGCCGGGTCGTAGTAATCCGCCCACTTGTAGAGCGCCGTCAGGGCCGCTTCCGGTCCGTTCCACTCACCATCCTTTGGATCCATGAGGAGAGGCTTGAGGGAGTGTCCATCAAGGGAACGTCCCTTCGAGTTGATACGGGTATCGGCTGGCAACCCACACAGGTCGAGAAGCGTCGGGTAGAGGTCCACGAGGGAGACCGGCAGAGGGCAGGACCCACCCGCTTTGCTCACCCCGGGAGCACGAATCACCAAGGGCACCCGGGTGGATTCCTGCCAGAGGGCATTCTTGTAGAGGTAATCCTTCTCCCCCATGCCCCATCCATGGTCGGAGGTGAAGACGATGATCGTATTGTCTTTCAGCGAAGAAGAATCCACGACTTTAAGAACCTGACCCACGAGATCATCGACGCTTGCCACCGAGGCCAGATAGGCCTGAATAAACTTGCGCAGGGCGAGATCCCGGTCTCCCTTGAAGGACTTGATGAGGGAGGAGTACATCTTGTGCCCGCGGTCATCAGAGCGGTCGTCACTGCCTGGGACGAGGGTGTGCTTGAAGGTATCCTCTACGTCCCCGGGGAGGACCTCAGGCAGTTTGATGGAATTAAGGGGAAAGAGATCAAAATACTTCTGCGGAACGATCAGAGGAGTATGGGGGCGGATAAACCCAAGACCCATCAGGAAAGGTTTTCCGGCATCTGCCAGCGCCCCGAGTTTCTTGACGGCCCAATCCGCATTAAGCTCGTCCCCGGTCGGATCTCGATTGGTCTCCGACCGATATTTCAGCTCGCGCTTGCCCGCCCAGTTCCCAGTCCGCCAGATAAAGCGGGTTCCCTCCAGATCGCGCAGCGGCCCAAAGGAACCGTCTACCGCCCCGAAGTCGTCACGGAAGGGACTCGGGATATCCGGGTGAGCCACATCTGTCTTCTGCCCATCATTGGCAAAGGGCCCATAGTCTGAGAGATAACCAAACTCTGACCACTGGTTTTGTCCCCGGTTGTGCATGACCTTACCGGTGCCGAGGGCGTGGTAGCCGTGATGACGGAAGTGAGCCATCACCGTCCGCGAGTTCCTGAGAACTTCGTAACCATCCCAGCGATCGAAGCCGTAGCAACCCGAAGTGTGCGGGTAGAGCCCGGTGAGGAAACTGGCCCGAGATGGATTGCAGATCGGGACATTACAATGGGCCTGAGTGAAAGACACCCCGGATTCGATAAGGCGGCGAATATTGGGCGTCCGGGCCTGTGGGTGTCCCCCCAGGGTTTCGATGTAATCGTTCAGATCGTCACAGACGATGAGAAGGACATTGGGCCTGTCTCTGGCAGCAGCCTCCGGAGCTGCGTGACAGAAGAAGGGAAGGGCGAGAAGACAGAGCAGGATACGCATGAATTTCTGCAAAGGGAGGTTGCTGGTGGCGGCTGATCCGACCCCTGAGAAATACCCCTCTCGTGGCAGAGTGCAAGCAGGGTGCTGCGCTAAAAGTGAAGATTAGGGGGGTTCAGATTCTTGTTGCGACGTCTGCCGACTGCTAGTCTCCCCCGATGCCTTCACACTCGATGCGTCTCCTTCTCATAATGGCACCCGCTCTTTCCTCCCCGGGTGCAGAGGAGCCCACCACTGGATCCCCACACCCGTCCCATCCGGACTATGAGCTGGTTTGGCAAGATGAATTTTCCGGGAACAAACTCGATCGAAGCAAGTGGCGTGCGATGGATGATCCAACCCGCGGCACCTACGGACACGGGAATGGAGAAGCTCAGGCCTATCTCGATGCCGAAGGACGAACCTTCCGGGTGAAGGGGGGCCGCTTGACCATCACTGCCCACCATGATCCCAAAGCCGTTTACCCCCTCCGCGATAAACCGGGAGGACCAGTTACCGGAAAGACGGACGGGCAGGACTTTGCCTCCGCCAAATTAACCACCGAAAAGCTTCACTCCTTCACCTGCGGCATCATCGAGGCCCGGATCAGGAATCCGCTCGCGGAAAGAGGCGGGAAAACCGCCATCCCGGTATGGCCCGCTTTCTGGATGCTACCCGAGACCTCTACTGCCCCTTACGACGGATATTGGGACAAGTCCGCCCTCGACGCGAAACGCGAATGGGCTCGCAGCACATGGCCCTACAGCGGCGAGGTTGATATCATGGAAATGTCCGGCCGGGCCACCCGCCTCTATCACGCGGGGGCAGTGTATCATACCAGTGCCAAAAGGTGGACGGTCGGCCATATCGGGTGGTACTCCCACTACCGACGTTACGATGGCGCAATCAATCCGAAACAGTGGATCGCGAACCAGAAGCTGGATGGTTCCCTGCAGCCCCGGCCCGGCCAGAAGTCCTATGTCTCAGACTATCATACCTACGGATGCAAATGGACAGCCGACCAACTGATCTTCATGCTCGATGGCAACGAATGGGGACCCGGGTTGAAACTGGGTGACCCCACCCGGTTCGGAGGAAAGAAAATCTACCAGGGCTATCCCTTCTACCTCATCCTAAATCTTGCGATCGGGGGCAACTATTTCGGGGTGTGGGGGCCGAAGGACCCCGGACCCGACATGAAGCGCCCTAACGAACTTTACGACTTTACTCTGTTTCCCCAGTCCATGCAGGTTGACTGGGTCCGGGTCTACCAGAAGCCGTAGGGATTGCGCACAGGCCAGTGTCTCGACTCAGAAGCGAATTCATCGTAGAACTTTTCCCCACCTCTCTCCAGCATCGTGAACATTCCTGATTTCTGCCGCCGAACCGTCGAGGCTCCTTGGTTCACCGGATTCATTATCACAGTCATCGTTTTCGCAGGCATCCTTGTCGGAATGGAAACAAGTGCCTCTCTGATGGCCGAGCTCGGATCGACAATCGAGGTCCTCAACAACATCGTTCTCTATATTTTCGTGGCTGAGATCGTCCTCAAAATGATCGCTGCGTCTCCGAGACCATGGCGCTTTTTCTACGACGGCTGGAACGTCTTTGATTTTTTCATCGTGGCGGTCTGCTTCGTGCCCTTCGGGGGAGGATTCGCCCCCGTGCTGCGCCTGTTCCGACTCTTTCGGACACTGCGCCTCGTCTCCGTGATTCCCCGCCTGCAGCTCATCGTTTCTGCCCTTCTGCGCTGCCTGCCCTCGATGTTTTATGTCAGCATCCTGCTCTTTCTCGTTTTTTACATTTACGCGGTGGCTGGGACCATGCTCTTCGGTGCCAACGACCCGGTGCATTTCGGAGGGTTGTGGACCTCTATGCTCTCACTGTTCCGGGTCGTCACCCTTGAGGACTGGACAGACGTAATGTATCTTCAGATGTTCGGCTCCGACGTCTACGAGGGATACAACCAGTCGATTGAGGGACAAACCGTCGTCCCCAAGGCCCAGCCCGTCCTCGGGGCTTTCTATTTCGTCTCCTTTGTGCTCGTGGGGACCATGATCATGCTCAACCTCGTCATCGGGGTGATCATCAACGGCATGGACGAGGCTCAAAAGGAGATTGCCGATCGCCGGTTGCACGAACTTTTGAGCCAGGGAAGCGAAGGAGGCGACCAAATTGAGCGAGAGGCTCGAATCGCCAGCTTGCGCACGAAGGTTGCCGAACTCTCGGAGGAACTGGAGAAGCTGAGCTGATCCCTGCAGGCCAACCTTCGAACAAGTCTCCTCAATGCCCGGGCACCACTGCCCGTGCCGCGCGATCCTCCACCCGGAAATATCCCAGCGGCTGATTCCTGCCCTCTTTCACATCCGTGATCATCCAGATCGCACCCGGACGGGTTTGCTGACGCTGCTTCCCTCCCGGGGCAATAGACCCGTAGAGCTTGCGACCTCCATCGCGATCGATCCAGAAGATTTTCACCTCCCGATCACTCGAATTCACGAAGACCACATTGAAGGGATTACCATCCGGTCTGGAAGGGGGAGCAGCCTCGCCTGCCTTCAATTTTCTCCACTCGAGAGCCGGTAGATTCCTCACTGCGGGTTGCTTCAATGGGGCAAACTCCTTCGGGCCCATTGCACGCATCTGCTCCAAGGTTCCGCGATGGGCCTTCTTGGTGGCAAGGTTATGCCACTCGTAGGGATCCGTTTGGATATCGTAGAGTTCTTCTCCACCGCCTGCATAGCGGATATAGCGCCAGTGCTCCGTGCTCAGGCCATAGCTGCCGGGTAAATCGAGGAAGGTAAGGGCCGAATGCGGCCACTCCCGGGCGGGATTCTGCAGGAGCGGGCACAGGCTCTGGCCATCATGAACCTTCACAGGAGGCAGACCGACAAGTTCGAGCAATGTAGGCGCGAGACTGACTAAACTCACCGGCCTCGTGCAGGTCGCCGGGAGCGTGCCGCCGGGAAGACCCGGACTTCCCTTGGGCACCCGTATAATGAGGGGTACCCGGGTGCAGGCCCGCCAAGCCGTAAACTTCTGCCAGTGCTGCTTTTCCCCGAGGTGCCAGCCGTGATCGGACCACAGCACGACGATGGTATTGTCCGCATTGGGTCCATTCTCAAGGGCCTCCATCACTCGCCCCAGCATGGTGTCCGCGAAATAAATGGAGGCGAGGTATCCCTGGATCGCCTGCTTCCACTGACCCTGCGACTGAATATGGGCAAAGTAACGGTTGGGGCCCATCCTTTGGCCCTCCTCCGGAAGATCCTCAAGATCGTCCTTCCGGTAGCCCGGCGGCAGTTGGATCTTCTCGAGAGGGAAGGCCTCAAAATAGTTTCGTGGCACAAACCAGGGCTCATGAGGGCGATAGATTCCACAGGCCAGGAAGAAGGGCCTGTTGTGCTCTTTTCCCAGCTGACGTCCCACCCAGTCGGCAACGAGATAGTCTCCCCCAAACTCCTCATCAGTGGCTTCGAGTGGACCCCAGTCCGTCTCGATATACTGCCAAGGCCCACCACGCGGCAGACTCAAGGGCCGCTTGTCCGGATAGAGCGTCCGGGGGAAGGGATTCTCCGTTTCAGCCGCCGGGAAGTATTCGTCCCAGGAGGGCGCATCGATAAAGTAATGCAGCATCTTTCCTGACCCCGCAGACCAGTAGCCTGCCCGGGAAAAGGTCCGCGGAAGCAGTTCCGCGTTGGGAAGGACCTCCCGCATCCTCTGCCCGTTGCGGTAAAGTCCGGAGCGATGAGGCGAGATCCCGGTAAAGACGGACGTGCGGGAAGGGTTGCAGGCCGGGGCAGGGCAGTGTGCATTCGTGAACAGAAGACCCGAGGATGCCAGGCGATCCAGGTTCGGGGTCCGGGCCTGGGGATGGCCTGCCAGGCAACCTACCCAGTCGTTCAGGTCATCAATGGCAATGAACAGGATATTGGGTTTCTCCGCCGCCACCGAGCTGGGACAGCCGATCAGGGTTACCAGCAGAAACGTCGACCTGGCAAGGATCCGGGAAGGATTCACGTCAGCCGATGTATCAGGGGAATACCCGTCCGTCGAGCGGGCCTTCCCGCGGATCGTCATCACCCCTTGATCGGCAACCCTATTCTTCAGAAGGACCTTCTCCCTCTCCTTCGAGCTCCGGGGCCGGGGCTGGCCCCGGGGGCTCTTCGCGGCCCCGGGCTTCTTCGTGAGCCTTGAGGATATCAAAACCCTGCAACGCTCCCGGCTCGTTGAAGGGCTTCATCTCCGTCTCATCGAAGGCCTCGATCCGGCGGTCATGGAACGGTTCGATGGCATCGCCACCGTATTCATCCGGCAGCTTCCAGCGAAAGCTTCTCTTCTCCCCGTCCACCGAAACGAGATACAGGGTTCCAATTTCTG
>Ga0160422_10003057_pt1 | contig 10361 bp, 15 predicted proteins | sample Fk160mmetaG_FD_108192 | JGI IMG/M metagenome (GOLD analysis project Ga0160422, IMG submission 108192) | Marine microbial communities from the Central Pacific Ocean - Fk160115 60m metaG | ecosystem: Environmental > Aquatic > Marine > Oceanic > Photic zone | place: The Central Pacific Ocean... | reverse complement strand
TAAGCGTAGATTCGAGTTTGTTAATTCTTGTACCTACAAGAGAAATAGCCTGTTGTAATGATAATTGACCACCTGGCTGAGGCGTACTGGGGTTAGCAGTAATAGGCGTATTATTAGTAAGAGTATTAGGTTGTCCAGGAGCGCGTCGTCTTTTAGCTGCAGCCAAAGATGCCATCTATAATTATAATAAAATATTAAAATTTCCATTTATTTTCGCATAATCATTTTTAATTCGCCGTGATATTCATAATTCTCAACAAGGAAATCTTCAAATTTATACTGGTCTATAGAGTCATATGTGTTTAGAATTTTGAGAGTAGGAAATTTATATGGTTCTCTCTCTTTTTGTAATTCAAGAGTTTCTAAATGATCGCTATAAATATGAACGTTTCCTAAAAAGTGGACGAATTCTACAGGTTTCAAACCACAGTGTTTTGCTACAAGATGTGTAAGAAAAGCATAAGAAGCAATATTAAAGGGAACCCCTAACCCCACATCGCCGCTTCTTTGATAAAGAGAGACGCTTAGTTTGTCATCGTCGAATACGTTAAATTGCATAAGAACGTGACATGGAGGCAAGGCCATTTCGTCTATTTGTTGCGGATTCCATGCCGACAATATGAGTCTTCTTGAATTTCTTGTATTTGGATCATTTAGGGAATCTATTATATATTTAAGTTGATCAACACCTTTGCCTGTATAGTCGGTAGAACAATTGTCATATGGAGCATTAAAAAACCGCCATTGGTGTCCGTACACAGGACCAAGATCATCTTCTTCTAAATGAGTTAATCCTCTGGAGTCTAAAAATTCCCTAGATGCATTACCGTTCCATATTTTAACATTATTATTTTTCAATATTTTGTTATCGGTTGATCCGCTAATAAACCAAAGAAGTTCTTTTAGACATGTTTTCCATGCCAGTCTTTTAGTGGTAAGTAAAGGTATTTTGTTGTCGGTTAGATCAAATCGCATAGTAGCACCAAATAATGCCTTAACTTTTCCATTTCTACCAGTTTCCTCATACCCTTTATCGAGTATGTCTTTAATCAAATTAAGATATTGCATTTCATCCTTATTTTTAGCAAAGTCTACCATTAAATAATATGCATCTAAATTTTTAATTTCTTTTTATAAAACATATGGAAGCAATCAAAGAAAGTACTACAGAAGTTAAAACAAGTTTTATTAATCATATTTTCAAATTAGACGGCGAGAGTAAGACAGAAATGATGAATTTATTTCAATACACCTTAACGTCGTTTGTATTAGTGGTTATATTAAATAAAATATTCCAGATATACATTCCAGAGGCAGATGAGACTAAGCACTATACTACCCTTATATTTGAGATGTTAATTCAAATTATCGGTTTATTTTTAGGAATGATATTAATACATAGAATAGTTACATATTTACCGACATACACGAAAACATCATATAAAGAAATCAATATGTTAGGTTTCGTTATACCGTTTTTAGTAATATTATTAAGCTTACAAACAAAATTAGGTGATAAAGTAAATATAATATTAGATAGTTTATCATTCTTTCGCATAAATACGGGTCGTAATAATGGAGGAAATCTAAAGGTTTCACAGCCATTATCGCATACACCGATGCAAGTGACGCAACCCGTCCAGCCTACAACAAATGATTTTGCCAGTAATCTACTGCCTACGCCTGGATTGGCGAGTACACAGATGCCTGTAATACAACAGGCACCGTCGGATGTTGGACCACAAAGCTCGGGTGGCATAGGTTTAATACCTGAAAACGATGAACCAATGGCTGCAAATGGAGTTTTAGGGTTGGGTAGTTCCTGGTAATTTGATAGGTTTTATTTTAACTCTAGACAACCATTTTCTATTGTAAGTGGCAATGTAAATGATAACCATAAACACTAATATAATAAATAGTATTAGACAATAAGTAATAATTTTAGTCAAATTAGATTTGAGATTGTTTAGTTCCTTTAGTTTTTTTTTTACTTTATGTAATAAAAGTACGTTATTAGATGGGTCAACCACCAAAAAGTTCATATAATAATATGTGTAAATAATATTAATATTTATATAACTTATTAAATATTAATATGGATGAGAATGAATTGTTGGAGAAGGCAATTAATAATTTAAAAAACGATTCAATAGTTAAACTTAACAGTTTGAAAATATCGAATAATAAAAAACGAATATTAAGTGATCTAGATTTGGATAAGAGTGAGATTAACAAATTTTTGAATAAATTGATAGATTACAGGTACATCGATGAAATATCGGATTTAGAGGCGGGTAATTATATAAGGTGGATATCGATTAAAGAAGGTGTGGAGAAAATAAAATTAACAACAGGCGGTATAATAGTTAGTATCGAGATAGAAGAAGATGGAGTACATATAAAATGTAAAAATAGATACAATGCTATATTTGAATTAATGCTGGATGAGAATCTTATATTTCAGAAATTAACAAATCAAGAGGAGATATTATTGAAGGTAATAGATTATTTGGAAACATAATATTAATATAGTTATATATTAATAGATGAAAGATCCCATAGCTTTTATACAAGGCTTTATAGAAGGTTTAATTTTAGTTTTTAAAGGGATTGCAGAATTAATTGTGAGTTCTTTGGCACCGTTTGATGGTAAAGGCCCCTTTTCAAATATACCCGGATTACGAATACCAGTATGTTTTTTGAATCCATTTTTCGTGATTGCATTTATGATTGTGCCTGGTATTAAGAAATATATAATAGGCATGTTAATGCCTTCTACATATCCATTAAGATATGGTAGATTTATGTTAGGAAAGCGAGACAACGAAAGCTGGAAGGATATTAATAAAGAAACGGAGGATTTTATACAAGAGAGGCTAACAATATTATTGTGGGTAATATTTTTCATGTTTGCATTGGCTTTTATATTTCTTCCGCCTATATTTGGTAAAATTATGATATCATTACCGCAGATTTTAAATCTAGTTATTCCTACATTGTTTTCAGTATTTTTAATACCTGTATTATTGCTAACATTAAGAAGATATATTAATATTTATATTTTAATCTTAACAGGATTAGTAGCAATTAGATATTCTTGGAGAGAAATATATCAATTAATATCGATAGCTCGTAAGAAATTTGGTAATAAAGGAGGACCACCAGGCGAACCACCAAATCCACTACTTTATAAAGCGCAAACAACGTTCGATGCATTACTTTCTAGAGTACCAGGTGCTTTTGCATATTTTCGTGATCATAGAGTAAAAATATTGGGTCCAAAAATTAATGCTGCTCCTCCGAGATATATTGAAAATATTGTAAGGAGCTTAGGTTGCTGTAATATACCAGAAGGTGAAGAGCCTAAGAACTACGATGACTGGCTTTTAAGAAACATTAAATCAATGTTGAATGAATTAGACATAGGGTACAGACATCCTATTACCAAGAAATTAGATAATAATGAATTAGCCCATACGATTTACATTATAGTATTTTATATTTGGAGATTAATGTTAATACCAGGAATACTATTGTACGCTATAACTTCTTTAATTAGATTAGATAGAACTGTAACAACTGTAGTTGCGGCTATTCTGGCGGGATTTTTAGCTGCTTTAATGACTATAACGGCTGTTATTATGCTTCCTAATCCTAAATGTGATCCTAAAATGTTGGGGCCCATAAAAAAAGCATCAAATTACATAACGATGGTTGCACTACCATCATTTATAATTGCTTGGTTTTTCCCAGAACTTATAGAGGGTTGTTTTGATTGTTTTGACGGCGTAAACACCGTAAAGAAAGGTTTTGACAAGATGATGGGTGGAATCTAACTATAAGCCTCGGGGAATTTAATATTATTACCTTTATCGAAGTCTTCACGTAACATACCTAATCCAATTGTTAGACTTATAGGATGATTATAGAAATCGACTAATCTTCCATCGTGATATCTGAATTTAAATTTAAGTTTAGACAATGTTTCTATAGGCGGATCGCTGTAGTAGATATTGTTTAAAAATGCACTATCGTGTGTAACATTTTTACCGGTTTCGATAAATATGGGTATTTTTGCAAATGAGGAATTATATACGCCGTTATAGTCATTAGAGCTTTTATTTAAACACTTAACACCCCGTTGTTTAAGGTTATTTTGGGTAATTTTACTATAATTAGTAGAACGTTCGCCTCTTAAAGTAGCAAGAGATACACACGATAGATAAGAAACATCTGTAATATTATTGTTTGTGTTAATAGAGTATGGTTCAATTTCGTCTATATAATTGTATTTATCGATTTCTAGATAAATATCTTCTTCACCGTATACTGGTGCGGGTACAGGCGATACAATGACATGTTTTCCAGTAGTAGAAGTTAATGATCCATCGCCGTCGATTATTGTAAAATCTGTTACCGTTGATGTGTATGATTTTTTTTCGAAACCAAGATAGAAAGGTAACCCCCAATTAAAAGTATAATTATAAACATTGTTGGTATTACATAGATCACTGTATATTATATTTTCTCCGGCATGAATAGTGAACTCAGCATCAGAATAAAAATAAAATTTCATATCAATGTCATTATATACAACTGTAATACCAGTTAATTTATCTGTCAACATGGCGCACATTTGTTGAGGGGTATAAGTTCCATCGTTAATTTGAATAGTAGCATTATTATATTTAAGTTTAGTGTTTTGATTATAGTTGGAGAATATGTTATATTTTTTTGGAAGCTGAATGCTTAATAGTTGTAATGAGGAAACTTTTTTATAATTAATAGGAAGTTTAACTTCAAACTCGTTGGACTTCGGCCATTTGTTAATGTCTCTATCTTGAGAATGTACTGCGATAATTTTCCTATGAAATAAATAATTTTTGTTTTCCTGAAACATTTTTATATATTTAAATAACAAAATAAAATAATATAATAAATTATTAGAGATGAGTGATGATAATGATAAAAATGATAATATTGAATTACAAAAGTTTACAATATTATGTGGGGGTATAGGAACATTGCTTTATTCAACTAAACAAAAGGGTTTATATAAACCTGGGTTAATGACTATAATAGTATCTACGGTTTTGAGTACTTTTATAGAAGCAGACAGTTTAGGTTCTGATATGAAGGAGTATATACCTAAATATATTGCTACACTTATATTTCTAATTACAGTGTATTTGATATACCGATTATACAAGTTACACGAAAACTATTTACATGAAAATAACATAGAAGGCGATTTTAAAAAGTATTCAAAACATATCACGTATATTCTTATAATAGTTTTCGTAATGCAGTTATTTTTTGCGTATGATTTTAGACAACTGCAACAGTTACAAGATATGAAAGACAAGATTAAAACTCCTATAATGGTTTACTCGTTGGCTTTGTACATCATGACGCTCAAACTAATATTGATTTATGTAGACATGTATATGAGATTACAGTATGTAATAATGGACAAAAATATAGATGAGTATAGGTATGATGCAGATGGGCGTCGACTGGGATAAGATGAATGAGTATAGATTTAATAATTAATAAATTTATATGTTAGTCCATACGCGGTGTCGCTTTCCCATAACCCAGATATTTTAATTATGATAGTTTGTAGATTATTTTTAGAGCTAAATATTTTGACAGTATTTTTTTCAAGTTGTTCAGCTAATTTATATTCTTTTGTTTTTGATGAACTGTATTTATCAAGTATATCTTTTTCCATTTCACATATTTTGGCGATAACTGGATCGTTTTTATCAATACTAAAAGAATTTTGACTGTTCTTTTTAAGGTTACTAAAAGGTACTAATATGTAAATACCGTTTAGCGTACACAGTTCATCTGAGTAGACTATTCTTATGAATTTACCGTTAATTATTACGGTATTTTTAATGTTTTCACCAAAATATATAAAATTTTTATTATAATTATCAAGTTTAGTATATATTATCATTTAAAGTTATATCAAATATAACTTTAAATAGTAATAATGAAATTTTATGAGGAACATTTTGTAGATTATGTTAGTAACGTTAACAATAGTACATTACACCCAAAGTTAAAAACAATATATAGTAAATTACCGGAAAATATAGATGATTTACCCAATCTAATATTTTATGGTCCTTCAGGTGTAGGCAAATACAGTCAAGCTTTGTCAGTAATTAATAAATATAGTTCAACTAATTTAAAATATGAAAAAAAGTTAGTATTGCAACTAACCAAACAAACATTTAACATTAAAATAAGCGACACGCATTTTGAGGTAGATATGGAATTGTTAGGATGTAATTCCAAAAACAATTGGAATGAAATATACAGTAAAATACTGGATATAATAGAAAGCAGTAAGATACACAAAGGAATTATTTTATGTAAAAATTTTCATAGTATAAACAATGAGTTATTAGATGTATTTTATAGTTACACACAGTATAATCCAGACATTAAGTACGTTTTTTTAACTACCGAATTATCATTTATACCTGATATTATTTTAAACAAATGTATAATCATAAATGTTCCAATGTATAGTAAAAGTCTACTTAAAAAAAATTTGAAATGTAAAAAAACGGAATCTTCAAATATTAAATATATTAAGGGTGAATTAACCGAGTTAGATGACATGTATAAACCTATTTATGATAGATTGTTAAACATAATTAAAGATTATAAGAATTTAAGTTATTCACAGCTAAGAGAAATAATTTATGATATTTTGATTTATAAAAATGACATTAATGATGTAATTTGGTATGTAATTAAAGAGCTTATTAATTGTGGTTTATTAAAAACTGAAAAATTAGGCGACGTGTTGTTTAAAACTATCCAATTTTTCCAGTTATATAATAATAATTATAGACCTATTTATCATTTAGAAAATTACTTTTATTATTTAGTAATAGTTGTACATGAATTATGAGAAAGCTTGTAATATATTGAAAATAGATACTAAGAAATCATTAGATGTAAATGAAGTCAAAAAAAAGTATAGAATCCAAGCGTTGAAGTATCACCCAGATAAATGCAAATTGGAGAATGCGACAGAGTTATTTTTGGAGGTTAATGAAGCATACAATTACCTAGTAAATAATAATAAGAGTGATACAAAATATACAAGTATATTGGAGGAATTTTTGAGAGAACATTTAGATGATTTTGAGTATGTACCGATAATATTAAAAATATTGAACAAGTCCTTTATTCCGTATATTATAGAGAATTGCGAACCAGAAAATTTAAAGAAGATTTACGAATTTTTAAAGGAATATAAAGAACTTTTTGATATAGAGGATTCGATATTGAGATCTTTCGAAAAAAAGATTAATATGGTTACAATAGTAATCAACCCGTCTATAGACGATATATTGGAGAGTAATGTGTTTTTGTTAAATTACAAAGGCGATACTCTTACTGTGCCGCTGTGGCACAACGAATTGTATTACGACATAAAAAAAACCGATGAAATACTTTTAGTAAAATGTATACCAGAATTGAGTGGTAACATTATAATAGATTCTAGCAATAACATGCATATATATTTTGACAAAGAAATTAAAAACGAATTAATATTAGGCAAGAAGTGTTTTAATTTAGAAGAAGCTGATATGGAGAACAACAAATTAGTTTTATATAAAAAGGGGATTAATTCGATAGATGAAGATATATTTAGAGATAATAAGATGGATATAATCGTTCATTTTTAATTTATGGAAAATATTTTATAAATGTATTATATAATGAAAGTATTTAGAGGACAAGCTAAAAACTTAAAGAGAAATATTAAACAAAAGAACATGAAGCCCTTAGTTATCGTTTTTGGAATTTTAGTGTTAATTACATTAACATACACAAGCACACACAGTGTTATGGGTGTAGGAAATACTATGTTCAAAGAAGGCAACGGAAAGCGCCGTGTACGCCGTGGACGCCAGGGATTTGAAGGTACCACGCTTAACACAGCATACAGATCTGGATTCCGCGAAGGCGGCGAGACTTGCGACGAACCAGGCTCATGCGGATTCGAGGGCGGTCGTTCGGGTTTTAGAGAGAACCAGTGCGGCGGCGGCGTCTGCGACGTCGATGACAACTTCACAGGAAGTAGAGTAAGCGGATTTGAGGGATTTTCGTCTGCCAAGAATGCTGCTCCTTTACGTCAAGGATTTGTAGGAAGAGGCAAGCAGGGATTTAAAGGCAGGATGAGAAGACGTCGTGAAGGCAACAGCAGCGAAAATAAAATCGATGGTAAAATCGATGGTAATATCGATGGTAAAATCGATGATAAAATCCCCGACGACGACAACGTAAATAAAAAGGATGATAAAATCGCCGACCATAAACAGTCTTTTGTAGGCAATCGTGGAAGAAGAAGAAGAAGATAGATAATATAATTATTAATTTTATAATTATATTATATAATGAGAGCAATTAAAGGTCGGGCAAAAAGAATCTAAGAAAGAACATTACGAGTATCGTTGTTTTCTAGTTTTTTTGATATAATTTCTATTTTTTTTAGTAAAAGACTTGTTGTTAAGTAATCCTAATAAATGATTGTGTAGGGATTCGTTGACTATTGAACTGTCATAAGAATTTTTAATCGATGATCTATTATTTTTATTAGGCTTGCTGTAGTACATTAAAGGAATCGACAAACCTAAATTAAGAATATCCATTATGCTGTCGTGTTCTTTCTTATATGTTTCAATAATAGGTTCCTCATAATCTACGCCAACTCCGCCTATATAAAGTTTATCATTTCTGTAAGATTTAGTAAGTTCATCTCTAGAAAAATACTCCATTATATAATATTAATTATAAATTCTTTTAATATCCATGATTGATTTAACATTTCTTTTAGTTTTAATATAGTTTATGATTTGTTCTACTTTATTTTCGTCATCTATAATGTCGCTAAGGCATTCTTCTATATATTTGAATGTTAATGGTTGTGTAGTTTTACTATAATTGAATTTTAACGTACCATCGTTAATTTTAATAATTGCATCGTTAAGATTGTTGTTTTGAATATATGTAATAACATTATTATTTATGTTATTTCTTTTTTCTCTAAGAGCTTTTGCTTGCGACGTAAGATCTCTTAAATGATTGTCTACAATCACCCATTCTTTAATCATATCAGTAAATTCATTACTCATATAATTACTAAATAAAAATAATTAGCGTTTAGTGCGTCTAGTTTTCTTATTACCGCCGGTTGTTTGACTGCGTTTCCGTTTGAGTTCGTGTCTTGATCTACTACGCCGAAGACGTCTTCGAACACACCGACGTTTGCTACCCTGACCCTGTACTTCGTCCTGAACCTGAACTTCGCCTTGACCTAGTCCTTCGCTTTGAGCTTTACCATATGTATATCCTCCTTTAAGTTTCATATATATATATTAAAGATATTTCCGGTCTTTTAAAAGAAGTAAAAATATTCCGAAATTGAGTATAAGTATTATAAGTAGAATAATAAGGTATATAATAAGATATAGGTTAATTTGAGGCAATAGATTATCCATAAAGTTGTCGCAAATAGGTTTAGATATATCTTTAATCTGTGTCTTTATTTCTTCTTTTTGGAAAAGTTCTAAACATTTTTCTATTATTCCATTTTTCATTGAATAATAGTAATAATAATAATTTAAGAATTAATCTTATTTAAGTAAAAAATGGGTTAATTTTTTCTATATATCAAAATATGACGATATATAAACTTGGGGACAACTTGGATACAGCTAATTTTAGATTGTCAAATCCAGTACCTAATCAAGGTGGTACATACTTTTCAAAGCTATTAATTAACAATAACGATGATCATTTTTACATACAAACACCTAAATGTAAAACCAAGCAAGGTATTATGAAAACAGGTAAGAAAAAATACACAGATTTATTATTAAGTGAATTGAACTCGGATTTTGTAGAAATTATTACTAAAATCGAGGAAAAGCTGCAAGACCTTATATATAGTAAGCATGAAATTTGGTTTGCTAATACAGATTTAGAGATGGAGGATATTCAAAACAGTTTTGTCTCACCGGTGAAAGTATATAAAGGGAAAAATTATTTGATGCGGGTGAATTTGAATTCATTAAGGAGTAATATAGATAATGCTATTCCTATATTCAATGAAAAAGAAATGGAAAAAAGTTTAGAAGATATAACACAGGAAAGTGATATTATTAGTATATTAGAAATATTAGGAATAAAATTTAGCCAAAGATACTTTCAAATAGAAATAAATGTTAAACAAATAATGATAATGGAGAATGCTCCAATATTTAACAATTGTTTAATTAAGAAAGATAATGAAAAACTGTTTGAAGTAAAGGATGCAGATGCACAAG
>Ga0160422_10003056_pt1 | contig 10363 bp, 12 predicted proteins | sample Fk160mmetaG_FD_108192 | JGI IMG/M metagenome (GOLD analysis project Ga0160422, IMG submission 108192) | Marine microbial communities from the Central Pacific Ocean - Fk160115 60m metaG | ecosystem: Environmental > Aquatic > Marine > Oceanic > Photic zone | place: The Central Pacific Ocean... | reverse complement strand
GTTATCTGGTTTCTCAAGGAACACAATAAATGGTAGTAAATATTTTTTTGTAATACTATCTCTATTAGGAGCAACATCATTATCATTTTTTGTATATTTATACAATTACGATCAATCAGCTGCTTATTTTTTAATTTCAAGTCGTTTTTGGGAAATTGCTGCAGGATGCTTACTTTTCTTAGGATTTAAAAATAGTAATAGATTAAAAAAATTAATTACTAAGTTACCATCTCTATTAATATTTTCTCTCATGTCAATATTAATGATTCTTCCAAATATATCCTCGCCAATACCAAATATAACGATGGTATTTCTAACAGTAATTCTCTTAATTAGCCTAAACAAAAATGGAGTTTTATACAAGTTACTTACACTTAAATGGGTAATCTTTATTGGAATAATTTCATATCCTTTATATTTATGGCACTGGGGTATTTTAAGTTTATCCAAATGGACAGTTGGTATTTCAAATCAAACATTAATACCAATATTTACTCTTATTTTGATTATTAGCTTTTTATCTTATCGTTTTGTTGAACTACCTTTAAGGTCTATATCAATTAAGAGAAATTTAACAATCACCTTAGGCATAGGATTAATTTTTTTCTCAGCCATAATTAGTTTTATTCTTGGAAGACCTTATTTAGGCAAGTTATTTCTAGGAAAAAATGAACCAGATATTAATAACCCAGAAAGTAGCTTAAATTGTTCTTCTCATTTAAAAACTCTCAGAGATTTAATTATCGTAGGTGATAGTCATGCTTTAAAACTATATGGTGTAATGAAAGAATGTTTACCAGAAAATCAATTAAAATTAGCTTCAATTTATAGGACAGCATTTCCAAGAGTTAATTACTCTAACCCATACCTCATAAATAAAATAAAAAATAATGAGAATAATTATTTGTTGAAAGAAAAATTTATGAAGGAATTTAATTCCTCAGAATTTAATAACAACAAAAAAAATATAATTATTGCAAATAGAAATCCAATTTATTTTTACCCATCAAGTTCAAGTGATAATCTTTTATTAAAGAGTACATTTTGGAATGATAATTACACAGAAGTAATTAATAAAGAACAAGTTATCTCTTCTTGGATTTCAAAACTTCGCGAATTCGCCATTAAAAACTCAAAAGATAATATTTATATTTTGCTACCTCCTCCTGAGGTTAACACTAAAAATAATCCTCTAAGCATTTGCAAAAAAGAATGGTTTAGAAAAAATATTCCTAGTTTTTGCTTCAAAGGAATTTCAATGCAAGAGTCACAAATAGTAAGAAAAGATTTTCTTTTAGCTTTAAAAAAAGAGGTTAAAGAAATACCTAATCTTGAAATTTTTGATACATTTGAAAGCTTCTGTAATAAAAAACTTTCGACATGTAAAGTACAAACTTCAGGAAAACTTCTTTATATAGATAGCAATCACTTATCTGAAGAGGGTTATAGATTAATATTAGGAAAACTTTTTAGAAAACTCAAGTAAAGGATCAGAATAAAATTTAATATAATTAAATTTATTGGAATAAATTAAGAAATTATTTTTATATTTAGAATTAATTGTTTCAATTTATATAAACTAAAAATAGTGGATATTAAATTTTTAAAATAATTTTGCTGAAGACTTTTCAATTATTTTTTACAAATTAATTTATTAGATTTAATTGTACTTAATGATAGTATGATTAAATTATACTTTCTTTTGCATAAATGAAATTAAGAAATTTAGAAAGAGTAATTGATAAATATAAAGTATTAGAAATAATTACATTGATTATGATTTCTTGGTCAATTTATCAATTAATGCTTAATGGAAATACTCTATATGGAGACGCTGAGATTCACTTAATTTATGCTAAGAACTTTATAAACGGACATTTCCTTGAATTTAATCCTGGCTACAAAACTGGAGGAGAATCTTCTTTCCTATATTTTCTAATAGTTTCTCTGATTTACAAATTATTTGGTTTCTACTCATACTATGGAATGAAATTAATTTCAGTTCTTTCTTTTTTATGGATTTTATACAAAATATACGATATCAATCCAAGCAAATCAATCTCAATTAAATTAATTGGTACGACATTATTATCAGTAGTTGGTCTTATGAGTAGACAAGCAATGCTTGGGATGGAAAATATATTTTTTGCTGCAATTTTGATAAATTTTTTATCAAATGAAATTAAATCAGATATGAAATTAAATAATAAAGGAGTTATATTAAAGTCTTCTTTACTTTTTTTATTAAGGCCCGAGGGACTTGTTTATCCTTTATTTTTATCTATAAAATCATTTTTTCATAAAAACAAAAGCCTTTTTCTAAATTCATTAGTTTCTTTTATAGTTTGTGGATTTTTATATTTTATTCTCTCCTTAATTAGTGGAGGAGATTATCATAATGCAGGTTCTATAAGAAGATATATATCAACACTTCCACTTTACTCAATAAACAACATTAATTTAAATTTTCTTGGATATAACTTAACTTTTACTATGAAAATTTTTCGCAATTTGCTTTACACCTATCCAATAATATTTGGCTTATTAATTTTTAGAAAAAACTTAAAAAGAGTTGATGTTATAATCTCTATTGTTTTTATAGCATTTCCTTTATTTTTGCACTTTTTTGGATTCCTTCCAACAGTCCATTTTTCAAGATATTTTACATACGAATATTGTTTGATTTTTCTTTTATTTGCTGCCAGAATTTTACCAAATTTTTCAAAGGTTTTCATTGCCTTTTTAGGACTTTTGTACTTGGTGGCATCAATGTATGCAGGAATAGTACATAATCATAAATTCGCCATTTGCTCAAATACAGAATGCAAAGATAAAAATATATTATGGGAAAATATTAAGGCTACATCACCAGAAAATGTCAAGAAATATTCAGATGAGGTTTTCAAAAAATTGGCCAAAAGTGAAAATGATATAGTTGATATAGGAACCATAGAAGTACAAATTCGAAATAGGTTAGATGATAGATTTCGAGTCTGGTCCCTAGATGGAATTGTTGACAGAGATTTAGCTAAATTCAAAAGTAAAGATTATATAGACCATTTTAAATACATCGACCATAGAAAAATTGACTACCTAGCTGATTTACCAAACCTAAATAGATCTAATTCATATCCTTCATTAAACGATTTTGCAAAAGACTTAAATAAATCATCTCCAGCTTATTGCACAAACCCTGCGAATATTAATAAAGTAAAAGGAGATGAGTGCATTTTAAAAACCGAAGAGAGATTAAAATCTAAGTGCATAGCTAACAAAACAATTATTAGAACAAATTTTAAAAGTTGGTATTTAAATCTAGGAGGTTGGAATGGAGGATGGTTATGGAAGGTAGATAATTGTAAATAGTTTAATTGAAATATGATTTTTATTAGATTAAATTCAAAGTAGTTTTTTTAATATTATTTTACAAGTCTTAAGCTTAAAAATTTTTTTTAATTAAAAGAATAAAAACAAATATATATTTTTGATTTATAAAATACTAATTCTTCAATCAATTTATTAAATATAAATAATTTTTTAAAACTTTCTATATTTAAAATTTCATTATATAATTTTATTAAAATAATCATTTAATTCGATAAAAATCAATCATTTTATTAAAGCCTGCAGAATAAATCAATGGAGCAAAAATATAATTGTATTTTTAGCACCTTTTTTTGCTTTTTCTTTTGAACCAGAAATATTAATTGCTTCATTAAAAGCATTCTTATCTTTTTGCTTAATTTCTTCTTCTATATATCTAATTAATGATTGTGTAGATAAAAATAAGGATAAAAAACACCCTACAAAAAAATACAGAGTTATTGCATCTGGATTAATATCCAGATCCACTGCTTTAATTTTATCAATAATACTCTTGGCTACGAGTTTTCTTATTTCACTTTCTCTTAATAGTTTTGTTATTTATCTTTTGGTTATTTATTTTTTAATCCAGATAATGTATTGCTTTTATTTGAAAAATATTCCTTTAATTGAATTCTTCTGTGTAGCAAGTGGTTTTATTATTAGATCAATTGCAGGGGGGGCAGCTTCTGAGACTTTTATATCTTTTTGGTTTTTATTATCTGTAGGAATGCTCTCTTTGTTTATAGCATTAGAAAAAAGGAAAGCCGAAATAATTACAATAAAAAATAGTAAATTAATAACTAGAAAAGTACTAGATAGCTATTCACTACCTCTAATAAATAAATTTGAATCTGTTTTATCTTCCTGTACTATTATGACTTATTCATTGTGGTGCTTTGGGCCTCAAGTAGGCGGAGCAACTTCTCCCTTAATGATAATAACGATTCCTTTCGTTATTTTAGGGATATTTAGATATCAGATGTTAAGCGAAGAAAGTCAAGATATAATCGGGAATCAATTAAGAGTAAATATTTTAGAGACTCCAGAAAAAGTATTACTGACGGATAAGCCTATTCAAATAATTGTTTCTTGTTGGATATTGATAACTATTTATATAGGATTTTTATATTGAGTAAATTTATTAAAAAAAAAGTTTATAGATCATTTAGATATTTAATATTTATATTTCCTATTACTCTATATATTTATTTATTTTTATCTGATTTTGGGCAGCTAGGCAATTTATTATTTTTAACAAAAAATTTATTCCCAGAAATTTTAATTGGCTTATTATTAATATCTTTTAGTTATATCTTACGTTACTACAGATGGAGATTAATTATTAATAGTTTTGGCTTTTACCCCTTAGCGAATACCGAATATAAATTGTGGTTAGCATCTTATTCTTTTACTGCAACTCCAGGAAAAATAGGCGAATTGATTAGAGGTTTTTTCTTAAAGAAAATTTTTAATATTCCGCTAAAATATTCTTTTTTTTAAATTTTATTTGAACGGATTTTTGATTTTATTTCAGTTATATTTTTTTTATTATGCTTTTTAATTATCAATAGCAAAAATTTAATTTTACCTTTAAAAGAACTTTATATTATATTTATTATTTTCTTTATAATTTTTAATTTTCTGATTATATTTAAATTAGCAAATTTTAGAAAAATAATAAAATCATTTTTTGATATAAAAATTAATTTTTCAGGAAATGTTTTTAAATTTGGAGACTTTATCAAATTAAATAATTTTAAAAATTTATTACGCATAAATTTCTTAATAAAAATTACTTTTTTATCGATATTCTCTTGGTTTTTGGAAGGAATTGCTTTCTTATTACTTCTAATAAAATCAAATTTTGATATTTCACCTTTATTAGCAACTGTTACACATACTTCAGCGGGTTTAGTTGGAGCATTAACAATGTTACCTAGTGGTTTAGGATTAACTGAAGCATTTACTGTTTTTATATTAAAATCCCAAACAATTCCAATTGAATATGGAATTCCAATAACATCAATAATCAGATTAATGACACTTTGGTATATTAGTTTATTGGGGATTATATCTTTATTTATTATTAGAAAAAAAGTTTTTGAGAATGACTAAAGAAAACTTTAATCAACACAGAATTTTTAAAAGTGTATTTATTCTTGGCGGTAATAGTGAAATAGCTCAAGAAATTTGTATCGAATTAACGAAAAAAGGAACAAAAAAATTCCATTTAATTTTAAGAACAGCTAAAAAAATTGAATCTTTCATAAAAGAAATGAATTTTAAATATGGGGTAAAAATAACAATAGAAGAATATGATTTGCTTAAAGGTGATTTAAAGGTAAAACCATCTATAGATTTTTTTGATCTATACATTATTGCCTCTGGTTACTTAGGAGATTCAAAGATAGCAAATAATGATTTAAATGAAGCTTTAGATATAGCAAGAGTTAATTACTATTCCCTAATACCATGGATTAGCAAAATAACATCTGAAAGTAGGATCTCAAAACATGGAGCATTATGGGTTTTAAGCTCAGTTGCAGGCGATATAGGTAGACCATCTAATTATCACTATGGAGCAGCTAAAGCTGCTTTAACCATTTTCTGCGAAGGAATATTACTTAGATGTCAAAATAAACCATTTAAAGTAAGAATTATTAAAGCCGGTTTAATTAATACAGCTATGTCAAGAGGTAAATCTCCTAAGTTTATGTATGCCAAAAAAAATAATCTCGCAAAAAGTTTAATTAAAAATGCAACAAAGGAAGGGATAGAATATTGGCCATGGTGGTGGAGAGTTATAATCAATTTTGTTTCAATTTTACCGAGATTTATATTGTCAAAATTATGAATAGGATTACAGATTTTGAGAGTTTAATTAAAGAAGAAAGAATTTCAGGATGGGGCAGAAAGAATTTTGTTAATTCAAAATTAATAAATTTCAGAAGTACAGATGAAATTCAAACTTTTTTAAATCAATCACAAGATTTAAAATGCATTCCTCGTGGATTAGGAAGATCATATGGAGACGCTGCACAAATAAATGAGGAATTTGTATTTAATTTAAATTTTTGTAATGGAATTTCTGTCTCTGGAGATAAAGTAACTGTAGGTGCAGGGGTTTCCATTAATCAATTATTAGAAGCAATAGTTCCTCTCGGTTTTTTCTTACCTGTCTCACCTGGCTCCTCAAAAGTAACTATAGGGGGAGCTATCGCCGCAGATGTTCATGGCAAAAATCATCATAAAGATGGAAGTCTTGGGAATCACATAACAAGAATTTTAATAGTAACTGGAGATGGAAAAATAAAAGAGTTAAAGCCAACAAAAGGTAAAGATAACAAAATTGATGACCAATTTTGGGCAACTGTTGGAGGAATGGGTTTAACAGGAATAATCCTAGAAGCAACAATATCACTTATAAAAATCGAAACTGCCTTTATGAAAGTAGATACCTTTATATGTAATGACTTAAATTCTTTAATGGATTTAATGAGTTCTAAAGATAAAGAGTATTCATATAGCGTTGCTTGGATTGATAGTCTGCATAGAAAATCTAGAGGAGTTTTAACATGCGGTGAACATGCAAAAATAAAGAACTTAAAAAATATTGAAAAAGATTTTCTTTTTTATGACCCTAAAAACATAGGCGGTGCAGCAAAATTAATTCCTAATGGAATTTTAAATAAATTAACAGTTAAAGCTTTTAATGAAATATGGTTTAGAAAATCATCCACATTGAATAGAAATATTCAAACAATCTCAGAATTCTTTCATCCATTAGATGGTGTAAGCAATTGGAATAGAATTTATGGTAGAGAAGGCTTCTATCAATATCAGTTTGTAGTTCCTTATGATAATACAAATTTCGTTTTCAAGGTCTTGGATACTTTAAAAAAATTTTCAGCTTATTCTTTCCTAACTGTCCTCAAGAGATTTGGGAATAAGAATGATGCCTTCTTATCTTTTCCGAAACCTGGCTGGACTTTAGCGCTTGACTTACCAGGCTCAAATCAAGATTTATTAAAAGTATTACAAGAATTGGATAATGAACTGGCCAATATAGGAGGTAGGATTTACTTAGCAAAAGATACAAGACAAACTCCCGAGATTTTTAAGAAGACGTATTCTTCATATCCGAAATGGAAAAAAGTTAAAAATGATATGGATCCTGAAAATATATTTCAATCAGATTTGTCGAGAAGATTAGAAATATAAATTTTGTTAGCAAGATATTTTGCAATCATTTTAAAATTTTTAATTTTTCTTAAGGTCAATCTCAGCAAAAGATGTTGAGGGCTGGGATAATATGTCTCATACAAGAATTCTTTATGAGTATGAACTTAAATGGTCAATAAGACTCACATTACAAGAGTTGTCAAGTTTGAACACTATTGGAGATTTATTAGATGTATTACAAACAAAAATAAATAAAAAAAGCTAATAAAGATAAATCTAATAATAAAATTTAATCTCAGAAATTATTTTTTATTTAAGTAATCTAAGATAGAGGTGCAAACCTGATCGTTGCCAATAGCTGTATGATGCATATTCCATAATTCATTTTTACCAAAACCAGATTTTTTTCCATGTAAATATTCATAAGTATCTACAAAATCTATATTATTTTTTTTTAAGTTCATTAACAAGTGATTTCCTTTCATATTCCATTTTTTTTGTTATCTGATTTTGGTATTGAATTACCCATATAAATGGAACTCTAAAAGATTTTGTTTTTTGTACAACCCAAGGGCGGATCTCTTCTACAGAGGCAGCTTCTGGATGATCTTGGCTATATTTATTAGATACTATTTGTCTATGAATAGGTTGATATTTACTTATTAAATCTGACATCGCGAGAATATAATTTATTATTTTGGGTTTTTCATCTGAATATTTTGATCCAGCTTTATTGGGATTTGGTGGATCAGAAAATGTTAAACCTTTTGAAGTTTTTATTATTGATACTGCAGGATAACCACCAGTAAAAGATCTCTTATCGCTTTCAAATCCAGCTCCAATAAGGGTAGATAATATAATAAATTTAGGTTTAAATTCATTTGATAAATATTCAGCTCTTAAGTAAGAAAGACCTGGGCCGTAATTAAATACTGCGGCATTAATAAAATTATATTTACTTTGCTTTCTATTTAAACATGATTGCCATGTTTGATTATTTTTTACCTGAGCCCCAAAAGCAGAACTTTCACCAACTACTAAAACATCAATAGGATTACTATTTTTTTCGTCTTACCTTATCCCATTCTTAATTGTTTTTAGATTTATATTTTTCCATCCATAGCTATTAATAGTCAAATCTAAATTTTCTTTAGAGGTATAACCAAGTTTTTCATGCTTAGAGCCCAAACCTAGAGTAGCGCCCTCTTTTATTCTTAAAACATCAACTAAATAATCACATGATTAATTTTTGTAACAGTATTATAAAAATCTTCTTACCTTAAAAGAGATCTCAATAGAGAAAAAAACTGCAAAAATTAGTAATAATTTAGGGAATATTGATGAATGTATTTCTTTGAGAACCTTAAACATTTTTCACTAAATCTTATTTTATTTATTATTATTCGCTAACTTTAAATAACTCAACTTTTTCTTTATTCTAATTCTCAACACATCTTAATTTGTGATACATATAAATTATAGAATTATTTTATGGATGGTTGGATAAAAATTAACATGTAGGAAATATGGAATCAATTACTAAACCATCAATATCATGCAAAACATCAATCAAAATAACTATCTTATAGACATGTTTTTATTATTCTTACTAATTTTCTTAAATTAATAACTAACTGAGAGAAAATAATACATTTATTAAGCCAATTCAACTGAAAAATGTTTTAGAAGTAGCAATTTAAATTATTTAGCATGTTATTTTACCCTAGATTCGAAAGTTATCCTCTTATTTCTAGATAACATTATTTAAAGGTGAAAAATAAAAATCAAAGATGTTATGGATAATTAACAAAATAATTGAAAAATTTCTAGTTAATAAGTCTTTTGGATAATTATATTTGGAATTTTTTGCCCATAAGTTGAAAACAAAATTGGAGCTGCGGTGATTGGTCCACCTGGAGATAAAATTATATTTCCTGATTTAAACTTTTTCTTTACGACATCCACAAGATTCGTTGTTGATACCCCCTTTACCATTACTTTGATATTTGTTTTTTCATATTGATGGTTTAAACCTGAATTTTTTTCAGGCACTAATCTATAAATAGTTATTGGTGAGTTAGTTTTAAGTATTATATTCTGAGTTTCATGCCTATTTATTTGTATAAGAAACAATCCATCGAGCCTATCATCTCCAATAGTGTCTACATAAGATCTATCAAGATAAAGAAGCACCCCACTTTTATATTTTGAATATGTTAATTGTGCCTCTTTATATGAAGGTATAGACTTAATTCTTCTGTAATATGGAGAATTTTCTTCATAAACTTTCTTTAATAAAGGTAATGGAGGCAATCTTTGCCTGTACCAAAAAGCTCCCATTATCATCCCTAGAAAAAGTATGAGAATCTTATAGAAATGTGATCTTTTAAAATTAATTTTTTTATTTTTATGATTAATCAAATTACCATAAGTAGCTTTAAAAATCAATTTATAATTTCTTATAAATTTGGCTAAATTAGTTTTTTATTTTGCCTTTCAATTTTTTTTAAATAATATATTCAATATTTTTTAATTAAAATTTTAAGCTAATTTTATTAGACCGAAAAAAAACTAAGAATTATTTTTCAAAAAAAATTTTGAGGCAAAAATCAAATGATGTGTGATACATAACAATGTAGCCTTTTTTAGGTATAAATAATAAATTGGGTTAATATAAAAATTTTTTTAAGAAATTCAAATACTCTCAGATTGTCACGATTATAAAAGCCTATTATTTTGCTTAGGATATTGATATTAGGAACAATAAATTTTTGAAAATTTATTTATTCAGAGTTCACTAATTTTTTGCCAAATT
>Ga0160422_10003055_pt1 | contig 10364 bp, 10 predicted proteins | sample Fk160mmetaG_FD_108192 | JGI IMG/M metagenome (GOLD analysis project Ga0160422, IMG submission 108192) | Marine microbial communities from the Central Pacific Ocean - Fk160115 60m metaG | ecosystem: Environmental > Aquatic > Marine > Oceanic > Photic zone | place: The Central Pacific Ocean... | reverse complement strand
TGGAATGTTAAAAAATAGAAATACTTATGAAATAATGACACCAGAAAGTGTTGGAGTAAAAAAAACTTCATTAGTAATGGGGAAACATTCAGGCCGTCACGCTTTTAGAGATAAGTTATCAGATATGGGTTATGTGAATGTTACAGATGACATTATCAACACAGCTTTTGGTAAATTTAAAATTTTAGCTGATAAGAAAAAACATATATATGATGAGGATATAGCGGCACTTGTAGACGATAGTTTAGTTACTGAAGACAATGTGATTAAATTAAAATCTTTAAAAGTTTACGCAGGGACAGGTGAACCACAGAAAGCTGAGATGACCTTAGAAGTTTTTGGAGAGATAAAAACCGCATCGGAAACAGGAGATGGTCCAGTGGATGCAATTTTTAAATGTATAAAAAAACTATACCCGCATGATGTAAAACTTTTATTATATAATGTGCATGCAGTGACAGAAGGTACGGACGCACAGGCGACAGTCAGTGTCAGAATTGAGGAAAAAGGAAAAACAACAGTAGGCCAAGCAGCTGATACAGATACATTAGTTGCGTCTGCTAATGCTTATTTAAATGCGTTAAATAAATTAATTATTAAAAGAAAAAAAACAGCGCCAGATGATGAAAATCTAAGCGTTCAAATTTAGAAAGGAAAATATGTTTAAAGGTTTAACAGGATTAACGTCTCTTTGGTCACAGGACATGGCTATTGATCTAGGTACAGCTAACACATTGGTTGTATTAAAAGATCAAGGCGTCGTTCTAAATGAGCCATCAGTTGTAGCTGTAATAGAAGATGCTGGAAAAAAATCAGTTCTTGCAGTTGGTGATGAAGCTAAAACAATGCTAGGCAGAACTCCTGGAAATATATCAGCTATTAGACCGCTAAAGGACGGCGTTATTGCAGATTTTGTGGTAACAGAGGAAATGATCAAGCACTTCATTAAAAAAGTACACAAAAAAAATGCATTTGCAAATCCTAGAATATTGATTTGTGTGCCTACCGGTTCAACACCAGTTGAGAGAAAAGCTATTCAAGACTCAGCTTTAGCTGCTGGCGCGAGGAAAGTTCAATTAATAGAAGAGCCCATAGCAGCTGCAATTGGAGCTGGATTACCAATATCAGAGGCTACTGGTTCAATGGTAGTGGACATCGGCGGCGGGACTACTGAGATTGCGGTTATGTCATTAGGTGGTGTGGTTTATTCAAAATCTCTAAGAGTGGCTGGAGATGCATTGGACCAGTCAATAATTGCTTACATGAGAAAAAAAATGAATTTAATGATCGGAGACTCAACAGCGGAAAAAATTAAAAAGGAGATAGGTACAGCAATACCTTCTACAAACAATACATTTTTAATGAAAGGTAGAGATATTAGATCTGGAACACCAAAAGAAATTGAACTTACAGAAAAAGACGCTTGTGAAGCTCTTATGCCAATATTGAACCAAATTCTTGGAGGAATTAAAGAAGCTTTAGAAAACACTCCTCCCGAACTGTCTGCGGACTTAATAGACATGGGTTTAGTTTTGACTGGGGGTGGAGCTTTGCTGAAAAATATTGACAAATTGATTTCTCAAGATACTGGTTTACCTGTAACAATAGCTGATGATCCTTTGTCGTGTGTGGCTGTTGGAACTGGAAGAGCCTTAGAAAATGAAGAATTATTTTCTACAATGTTATCTGAGTATTAAATTTTAATGTATAAATGTCAGTTAGTAGAGATGATTTTAGTATAGCTTTTCGTTCTGCTCTTCTTCAAAGAGGAGGAGCTCAAACATTTTCGGTACTTTCTTTAATATTTTTAGCTTTAATTATTTTTTTTCTTGATATTTATGGTGCTAAATTTACAAAGCCAATAAGAGGTTTTATTAACGATGTCGTATATCGTGTCACTTTTTTAGTTTCAACACCTACAAGATTTTTTCCTCAAGTTAGCCAAGATCTTACAAATTATTTCAATGTTATAGAGGAAAATGAAAGATTAAAAGTAGAATTAGAAAAGTATAAGTCTCTTGAACTTAATGTTGAATTTTTAAAAGACGAAAATAAAAATTTACAAAAAATTTTGGAAACTGAATATTTTAATCAAAACTTAAGTAATATTATACTCGCAAAAGTTCTAGTGGATAAAAATAGTCCATTTTTAAAATCAGTAATTATTAATAAAGGCACAAGAGTAGGAGTCCTCAAAGGAATGCCAGTCACTAAAGATAATTATCTAGTTGGACGAATTGTAGAAACTAATTACTTATCATCAAGAGTATTACTTCTAAATGATCTAAATAGTAGAATTCCTGTAACACTAGATCAAGGAGCTCAAGCGATTTTATCTGGAAGTGGATCAAGCGAACCAATTTTAGAATATTTACCTGAAGACTATGAAGTTAGAGAAGCAATAAACGTTTTTGCATCTGGAAAAGATGGAATATTTGCTCCCGGAACTCCAATAGGCAAAACAAATGAAGATGGGGAGGTAGAATTATTCGTAGATCCAAACCAACTTTCATTTGTAACAGTAAACTTAAATATTCAATCTAAGGGAAATTTATAATGGCAAAAAGATCTTTTATAAATAGAATTTGTAATTCTGGTCCATTAATTCTTTTATATTATCTCTGTATAAGTGAAGTGGATACTAATCTTGAGAAAGTTTTTGAAATTTTTACTCTTAATTTTCAAATTATCTTAATTTATTTTTGGGTTTTAAAAAAACCTGAGATAATGGCTAATGGACATATTTTTTTAGCAGGACTTATTAATGACGTTGTTATGGGATTTCCTTTAGGCATAAGTTCACTTTCATACCTAATAATTATTTTCGTAGGAACTTATGTGAGAAATAAAAGTGTTAATACGACTATAGCATCAGATTGGTTTACATTTTTTATGGCGATGATTTTTTCAAGCTTGCTGTTTTTCTCTCTATTGAATAACTTTTCAGATCTGTCCTTTTCACTCTCGAAAATAGGATATAACTTGTTTTTTACTTTATTCATGTTCCCAGTATTTTGGATATTATTTAATTTATACCAAATTTCATTTATAGGTAGTAAAGATGCTTAGTCCAAGTTCAGGTAATACAGTAATAAAGTCTAAATTGATTAATCGAAGAATGTTTTTAATAACTGCTGCTAAGGCCGTAGTAATGTTCGGTATCATTGGTCGTTTAGTATCACTTCAAATAAATGAAAGATCTAAATATAAAACTCTTTCAGATAAAAATAGGTTTAGAGAATGGAAATTGGCTCCCGAAAGAGGAGTAATAAGGGATTTTTTTGATAAAGAAATTGCATCGAATGAACAAGTCTATCAGGTTCACCTTATTCCAGAAAATTCAAAAGATATAGAAAAACTTTTTGTTAGATTAAAAACAATATTAAACATTACAGATAAAAAATTATTTTACCTGAAAAAAATAATCATAAAACAAAAACCTTGGGAACCTATAATAATTTCTGATAATTTAACCTGGTCAGAATTTTCTAGATTGAATTTGTTTTTACATGAACTAGAGGGAGTGAAGCCAGTTGTATCAGTTGCCCGGATGTATCCTGATAACTCGTCTGCACATATCTTAGGCTATGTATCTCAAGTAAGTGCTAAAGATCTTAAAAATAAAAAATATTTAAAAGATTTACATGTTCCAGGGATGAGTATTGGCAAAACAGGCCTAGAAAGAAAGTTAGATGAAAAGATAATAGGAAAAATAGGTTTCCAAAGATATGAAGTTAATGCATATGGCAAAAGAGTTAAACAGATCCAAATTAATGAGGGTCAATCTGGAAAAAGTTTCAAAACAACTTTAGATTTTGAAATTCAAAAATATTCCAGTCAACTTTTAAAAGATAAAGCAGCCGCTGTTTGCGTTATGGATATTTTTAATGGAGACATTGTATCTCTAGTCTCATCCCCTACTTTTGAACCTAATCAATTTGTTCATGGTTTAGATAAAAAATATTGGAATGATCTGATTAAGAATGAAATGAGACCACTAACAAACAAAGCAATATCTGGACTATATCCGCCTGGATCCACTATTAAGACTTTAGTAGCTTTAAGCGCATTAGAGAATGGAATTATCAGACCTTTAGATACTTTTAAGTGTAGCGGAAAAATTGAGCTCTATGGAGAAAAATTTCATTGTTGGGAAAAAGATGGACATGGAATTGTTAATCTTAGGAAAGCGATAAAAAGATCTTGCGATGTATACTTTTATGAGGTGGCAAGGAAATTGGGGGTTGACCGACTTTCAGAAACAGCTAAGAAATTTGGTTTAGGTAAAAAAGTTTTATCTGGCTTTATTGAAGAAAGGTCCGGAGTAGTACCTAATACTAAGTGGAAGAAAAAATTTATTGGACAAAATTGGTATTTAGGTGAGACACTTCATTCTGGTATTGGACAAGGATATTTTCAGAGTACACCTTTACAATTATGCCTTATGACTGCTCAAATAGCTAATGGGGGTTTTAAGATAGAGCCAAAAGTAATATATGATGAAAAAAGAAATAATCTTAAAGATTATATTCAGTTTAAAAATGAAAATCCAAATAATCCACTCCCACCAGATCTTTTGGTATCAAATTTTGAGTTAGAACCATTATTCAAGAATCAAGAACATATCAATTTAATTAAAGATGCTATGTACTCGTCTTCCAATGAACCTGGAGGCACATCTTATAGACATAGATTAGAGAATAAAAAATTTACTTTTGCTGGAAAGACGGGATCATCCCAAATAAAGAAATTTACTGAAGCACAACGTGAAGCAGAAGTTAAACAAGAGAGTTTACCTTATAAAGATAGAGATCATGCATTATTTGTTGCTTTTGCACCATATAAAGATCCTAAATATGCAATAAGTGTTTTAGTAGAGCACGGAGGGTCAGGAGGTAAAACAGCTGCTCCTATAGCAAAAAAAATAATAAAAAAAGTTCTTGAAAGGCACGAACTAAGGCAAAGAGTAAATAATTTATTAGGAGAGGATGTATAATGTTCCGCGTAAGATCAATTCAATCGTCATTAAGTTTTAAAGATAAATTTCTATCTATTGATTACGTTTTGGTTTTTTCAATCTTTTTACTCGGTTTGATTAGCATATTAGCGATGTATTCTACTGACGGCGGTGAATTTAAATATCACACCAAAAGTCATATTCTTCGTTTTTTCGTTTTTTTCTTTATGTTTTTAATTTTATCATTTGTTCAAATAAGATTTTGGCATAGCCAAAGTTATTTAATTTATATTTTATTTTTTATATTACTTTTAGGAGTAAAATATTTTGGACTAACATCTTCAGGATCAAAAAGATGGTTAGATCTTTATTTAATGAATTTACAACCCTCAGAATTAATGAAAATTGGTTTAATTTTATTTTTAGCAAAATATTATCATCGAATTTCTATTGAAAACATAAATCAAATAAGGTTTTTATTTTTACCTGTTGTTGTTTTGATTGCACCCCTAATTTTAGTTGCAACACAGCCAGATCTGGGTACAGCATTATTAATTGCTGCGGGTGGTTTGACCGTAGCTTGGCTGGCAGGTGTTAGAGTAAAATTTTTTGCATTAACAGGAATAGCTTTTATAGCATTGCTTCCCATTGCAATTTCATTTTTGAAACCTTATCAAAAATCTAGAATATTAACTTTTTTAAACCCTGAAAGAGACCCGCTAGGAGCAGGATACCAGATAATCCAATCAAAAATCGCAATAGGGTCAGGCGGACTATTTGGAAAAGGCTTTTTAAAAGGCTCACAAAGCTATTTAGATTACTTACCAGAGAAACATACAGACTTTATATTCACATTGTTTTCAGAAGAATTTGGTTTTTTTGGATCGTTATTTATTTTGTTATTATATGCCTTAATAGTTTGGAGAATAGTTAAAATTGGCAATGTAACTAGAAGCAATTTTGGAAAACTGTATTGTTATAGTTTTGCTACTGCATTTTTTGTTTATGTAGTAGTTAATATGATGATGGTTTTAGGATTGCTGCCTATTGTTGGCTCCCCTTTACCAATCATGTCATATGGAGGCTCCTCCATGATGGCAATTATGCTTGGTTTAGGGATAGCTATGTCCTGCAAGGTGTACAAAGATACACCAGTGAACTAGAAAATTAAAAACCTATTATGGTCAAATTTAATTTTATTATATACTTGTATAATAAGTAAATAGATGGTTAATTTATGAATAATAATATGTTTGGTGATAAAAAGAAAAAGTTAACAGACTCAGAAAGATCTTTAATTAGTGAAACTGTTAGTATTGAGGGGACTATAAATAGTTCAGGAGCTATTGACGTTGCTGGTTTAGTCAAAGGTCCAGTTTTTTCAAAAGAAATCATCATCAGAGAAACAGGTTCAATTACCGGCACAATCGAAGGAGATCATATTGAAGTTCACGGTCATTTGGATGGAAAAGTTTCAGGACAAAATATAGTGATCGGTGCAACAGGTACAGTAAAAGGAGATATAGAATTTGGTAACAATTTAAAAACAGAAAATGGTGCTGATATAGATGGTTACATCAAAAAAACAAATAAATCTAAATCTACGCTAACCGGCGATTTCTTGTTCAAGAAAAAAGATAAAAAAGAATCCTCAGAGTCTTCAGAGTCAGAAGACAGGCCTGAAGTTGTTAATAAAGAAGCTTTAGCCTAATCTATCGCATTATAATTTTTTAAAAGATTGATATAATTTTCCTGTGGAAAATTACAAATGTAAATCAGTTGGGATAATTGGATCTGGCATTCAAGGAGTTTGTACAGGTCTTCAGCTCATTAAAAAAGGGATACCAGTAACTATATTTGATCGTAACGATCCATTATCAGATCAGTTTAGACCAGCCTCGTATGGAAATGCTGGACATTTTTCACCTTACGCCGTTTTAAAATTTAATAGACCAGATATAGTAAAAGACGTACCAAAAATGCTTTTTAGTTCTTATGGACCATTAGCATTAAAATGGAATTACATTTTCAAACTTTTTCCTTGGATAATACGCTATATAAAAAATTGTAATAAAACTTCAATGTTACACACAGCAAAATACATGCATCAAATTTCGCGCTCTGCTGACGAGACTTACGAAGAGATATTTACAGAGATCGATACTACAAATTTAGTAGATAGAAAAGGGATTATTTATGTTTGGTCAAATAAGAATTTAAAAAGTAGAAATCTTGAAATAAAGGTTAGAAATGATTTAGGAATTAAACAAAAAATTTTAACGCAAAAAGAAGTTTTAGCGCTAGAGCCAAATTTAAATCCAATTTTTGATGCTGGGATATTATATGAAAACAGTATGTTCGCTAGAGACCCTCATGCCATTTTAAAAAGAATATTCACACTATTTTTATCTAAAGGGGGAAAATTTATACAAGAAAATATACAAAGCTTAAAACAAGTAGAAAATGATAAGACAGTACTTAATTCAGAAAATGCAGAATATAGTTTTGAAAAAATTGTTGTTGCAGCTGGAGCATATTCGAAAAAATTGACCGACCAATTAGGTGAAAACATACCTTTAGATACAGAAAGAGGTTACCATGTTCATTTTAAAGAAATGAGTAATTTGCTTAATAGACCGGTCATTTGCTTGGATAGAGGTTTTAGTCTGTCACCAATGAATCAAGGCTTGAGAGCAGTCGGAACAGTAGAATTTGGCGGATTACAAAACCCTCCGTCAAAAGAAAGAATTAAATATATTATTAAATGTGCAAGAGAATTTTTACCTCAACTGAGCACTCATTATGACGAATGGATGGGATTTAGACCAACGTTACCTGATTTTTTACCAGTTATTGGTCCTTCTTTTAATAATAAAAATATTATTTATGCTTTTGGACACGATCATTTAGGATGGACTTTAGGGGCTGTAACAGGCAAAATTGTCTCTGGAATAATAGCGGAGGAAAAAACAAACTTAGATCTGTCGCCTTACAGCTCTAAAAGATTTAATTAGGAATTTTTTGTCAAAAAATTATTTAGCTTATACTTTTCTTACATTTGCTGCTTTATTCTGGTCAGGAAATTTTATTATAGGAAAATTTGCAACTCTGTTTGAGGTTCCACCACTTTCTTTAAATTTTTTAAGATGGATAGTGGTATGGTTCATATTAATACCTTTTACTATTAGAGAAATTATAGCAAATAAAAACTATATTAAAAAAAATTTTTTTGTAATTGGTTTGATGGGAATATTATCAATTAGCACCTTTAACTCAGTTGTTTATTTTGCTTTAAACTTTACTCAGGTTATAAATGCAGTTTTAATGTTAGCTGCAATTCCACCAATGATAATAATTTTTTCATCAATTATGAAAATTGAAAAAACAAATATATTTCAAATATCTGGACTATTCTTTTCAATAATCGGAGTGGTTACAATTATTTCTAATGCAGATATTCAAAAAATAATTTCTTTGAGTTTTAATAAGGGTGATTTATGGATGATAGTTTGTGTTTTGAGTTGGTCACTATATTCAACTTTACTGAAAAAAAATAAATTTAAGCTATCTCAATTTTCTTTAATTCAAATAATGGTTTCTGTTGGATTAATTTTTTTAGTCCCACAATTTCTATATGAACAATCAATTGGATTAGATATAAAAATTAATAAAGCTTTTATCTTTATTTTATTATACGTAGTAATTTTTCCTGCAATAGCAGCATATTATTGTTGGCAGAAAGCTATAGAACTCATAGGACCTAACAGATCTTCCATGTTCATACAGCTAATGCCACTTTTTAGTGCATTAATGGCAATAATAATCTTTGAAGAAAAATTTCAATTGTTCCATTTTATTGGCGCAACTTTTATAATTTCTGGTATTTATTTATCAAATAGGAAAACTCAATGATTAAAGTTGCAGTGCTAGATGATTATCAAAGTGTGTTTGAAGAAATTATTGATACCGAAAAACTTAAGAGTAAATATAACTTTAAAATTTTTAATGATGCTTTCAAAGATGAAAATGAAGCTATAGTAGCATTGAGGGAATTTGAGGCATTGTTCATAATGAGAGAAAGAACTCCAATAACGAAAACCTTATTAGAAAATTTACCAAACCTAAAGTATATTATGACTTCGGGAATGCGTAATAATTCTATCAATCTAGAGTTTACAAAAAAAAAGGGAATTTTAGTGTGTGGAACTGAAATTAATTCAAACCCTGCTGCTGAGATTACTTGGACTTTGATCTTAGGTCTTTTAAAAAACGTTAAACAAGAAATTGATAACATGTTTCAGGGATATTGGCAGACTACAATTGGCTCAGAATTAAAAGGTAAAATGTTAGGAATATTAGGATTGGGAAAAATTGGAACTCAAGTTGCAAAGATAGGAAAAGCTTTTGGAATGGAAGTTTGTGCTTGGAGTGAAAATTTAAATTTATCTCATGCAAATGAACTTGGAGTATTGCCTATGAGCAAAGAAGATTTACTTAAGAACTCAGATATAATTTCTATTCATTTGGTTCTAGGTGAAAGATACAAAAACTTAATTACAAAAAAAGAGTTAGAAATGATGAAAAAAACAAGTTATCTAATCAATACTTCGAGAGGACCTATTATAAATGAAAACGATTTAGTTGTAGCTTTAAAAGACGATAAAATAGCTGGAGCTGGTTTAGATGTTTATGATAAGGAGCCTCTTCCGCAAGATCATAAACTGAGATTTCTTCCGAATGCTTTTTTATTGCCTCATATTGGATATGTAACAGCAGAAAATTACTCAAAATTTTATTTGCAAATGATTGAAAATCTTGAAAGTTGTTTAAAAAATCAACCTTTAAGATTAATCACATAGATACTCTCTTCCATTGCAGGTTGTATTATATATAAACTCAATATGAGTGATTCGTTTGTTTTATAACAAACAAATCTCTGCTTAAAATAAGGGAAATATAAAAAGGGAGTATGAAAAAAATTTTAGGCTTTTTGCTTGGACTCACTTTATTAACTGGTTGTGCTGAGTCTTTAGCTCTATTAGGACCTACCTCTACCGCGGTAACCGGTGGAAACATTGCCCAGTCAGCTCTTTCTTCAGCAGTAAATTATGGCGTAAAAAAACAAACTGGAAAAAGCCCAATGGAACATGCAATGACATATGCGGAGGAAATGAATCCGCAGAAAAAGAAAGAGCCCTGCTTATCATTTGCTGAAAAAACTAATTCAGAAATTTGCGCTATTGTGCAAAAACAATTGAAAATAACTAAATCTAAGATATTAAAGAAATCAAAGGAAAGTTCTATAAAAGATCTTACCTCATCTCTTCAGCCTAACATAAATAAAAAATCTAAAATTAAGTATTTAGATTAATTTACTTTAAAACAAATCAGCATTTTAAATTTAAGA
>Ga0160422_10003054_pt1 | contig 10364 bp, 8 predicted proteins | sample Fk160mmetaG_FD_108192 | JGI IMG/M metagenome (GOLD analysis project Ga0160422, IMG submission 108192) | Marine microbial communities from the Central Pacific Ocean - Fk160115 60m metaG | ecosystem: Environmental > Aquatic > Marine > Oceanic > Photic zone | place: The Central Pacific Ocean... | reverse complement strand
GTTCAGGTTCAGGTTCAGGTTCAGGTTCAGGTTCGGGTTCATTATATGTTTGTAATTTAAACAATTCTATCTTCTCAAAAGCAGAATACTGAATATTCCATTTTAATATAGCAGAACAATAGTTTAGATTTTTTTCTAGTAAATCAGATGTATTTAAATAAGCATTTACAGATAATCTTGGCATATTATTATGTTCAACTATAACATAAATACTATTAAATACTTGTGAAACATTCGGATTATTATATTGATTAATTAAATAACCTAAAGGTAAATATTCATTTTGATCGATTTCACCATTTTCCCGTAGTTCCCGTTCAGCTTTTTTATATAATAATGGATGAATATACATATTTACAGGTCTGTATTGAATATAATCTGAATATATGCTTACTGCTCCTCCACCATAATATCTAGAATTATTATAAAGATTTACTCCTATCTTATGTTGATCAGCTTTTACAATATATGAATTTAAAATATACTCCTCATCACCATTATTATTATATTCATTACTAACTGTTGTATAATATTTTTCTAATTCAGTATCTATATCAATATTAATTAGACCTCTCGCATGAGGAGAAATATCATGATTAGATCCTGGCCTACGAACATTATTTCTCCAATTTAAATAATCACCATTAGTCCAAAACATAGGATCTTGTAATGATTTTTTCTCACCGAATTCAGCTTTAAATTCAACATTATTATCTTTATAGGTTAATTCAATATCAATAAATGCTGGATCAAAAAATTTACGTTGACGTTCTGTATTTCTGATAGCATCTGTCCCATCACTTGATGAGAATGCTTTTATAGGTAAAACTAAAATGTTGGCACTATTATCATCACTAACAGCATCTAAAAATGTTTGTCCTGGTAATTTTAAAACTAATTCTGAATTATTTATACATATACCAAAACAATTATTAACAGAAGCATCAAAAGAAACATCACTATATCCACGGTTATCAGGATTAGAATATGTTTTATATAATTTTAAAGAATCTAAAATTTCTCCGTCACTAGGACTATCAACATAGGTTGGACATATAGCAATCAAATAATTTACATCACTTATATCCGTAAAATTATTATCCCATCCATCATCATATTCATAACTATATATTTTAGAATTAATCTTTCTTCCATCTTCTCGGGCTGCCATAACTTGTGATATTCTTGTACTATTCTGAAAAGTATTAAAATTAGTTGATATATTACTTGTATTTAACGGATATCCGTAATATGAATTAACATATTTAATTAATCTTTTTCTAGGCGCAAAGCTATGATCAGTAAAATTAATTGCAAGATCACCACCAAAATCATCTTGTAAATAATTATATGGTCCTAACCTTATTTTTACTTTAAAACCAAATGCTTCCGCATTTGGAGTAGGTGCATTACCAAAAAGATAAGAATTAAATATTTCTAAATCTCTGATAACATCACGAGGGTGTTCTATCTCCGTAGAACCTTCATTTAATTCTACAAATAATGGATTGTTACTATTACGTATTATTGGTAAATTTGGAACACCATTAGAAAAATCATCATCATTTATAGATGAATTTAAATCTTTTATATTAGTTTTTTGTGCTTGAAGAATATAATTACTATCATGTCTAGTTATTTCTCTTAAATTATTAATAGCAAAATTACGCTGTGCTGTGACGAGCTCGAACGGCGAAATGAATGGAGTTAATACTCCATTATTAGTTAAAAATGTTATAATGTATTCATACCTTTGACCATCACTAGTTGTATTTTTTCCTTTAATATCAATTATACTATTAAAAAAAACGATCTCTTCAGGTTCAGGTTCAGGTTCAGGTTCAGGTTCAGGTTCTTCAGGTTCAGGCTCAGGCTCAGGTTCAGGTTCAGGCTCAGGCTCAGGCTCAGGTTCAGGTTCAGGTTCAGGTTGAGCAAAATTCCATGATATTGCTGCTTGTTTATTATAATTATTGTATCCATCATGAAATCTAGCACCTAATATGGTAAATGTTGATGTTCCTGATTCAGTAGAAGATGTTTTACTAGTATATGTAGATCCTACATTAAAATAACCATCAATAACATTGGATTTATATTCAGAAAAGCTGTCAATAGGTTTATGAAGTCTAACAAAAATGCGCTGATAATTCCATATAATATCACTACTTTTACTTTTATCTATGAATTTAATAGTATTGTGTGAATAATCAAATGGTAGATGTAATAGAAAATAATCATTAGCATTTGTAAGAAGACAATCATTGCTATTATCTATGGTAACTAATTGTAAATTATAATTAGGACTATCATAAAAATAAAAATTATCAAAAATATTATCAAAACCATCCAATATAGTCATACTACAATCAGAAAATGGTGTTTTAATTTTATATGAATTTCCTAGATATAGATTATTATATGAATTATGATTATCAGAAACATCAATACTCGCAGATGAAGGTACACCTGGCATATCAATAAAATTTGAAATAGATATATCAATAATATCAGAATTGGAAATTACAAAAGATATATCACTATAATTATTATAATTATCAGAAATATTAGGATTGTCTGAACTTACATCAATTAAAAATCTTTGAATATTAGATCTAGAAGCATCATATATAAAGAAATTTTTATCAATTAACTCTACATTACTATCAACATGTTTATTAATATCATCATAACTTAGATCATAATAAAAATCTAATGAAGTTAATTTTGTATCTAAAATAGTCAAATTAGATGAGGGTCTAATAAAACCAGATGGATCAGCATTAAATGTAGAACTAGATGATGATAAATATATATTAATATCTACATCACCATTTACAGTATTAATATCATCAATAATATTATAAATATTATTATAATAATAACCATTAAGTAAATTATATGAAGCACTTAATGAAATATCTATATAATTTAATGAATATTGAAAATAAACTTCTAATGCTTTTGTTTCACCTTCTCTAGGAAGAAGATCATTACTATATTCTTTTAGAGAAGCATCTGAAATATACATTTTATATCTACCTTCATTTTCTAATCTAACACGAATATCTTTAATTAACTTATTGCCACTAGTCGAGCCTGTACTGTCTTGATACAAAGCATTTTTAAATCTATCAGGATCTACATGGCTATAATCAATAAATAAATTAGAATCAATTGGTTCAAAAATAATATTATCATTTAAATTAGAAGCATTTGTCCCTAGTAATTCAGAACTAATAGATACCGGAAATAGAATGTTTATACTAAATGAACTATCAGTTGTAACGTTATTAATAATAGGATCAGATAATCTAGTATTATTATTGTTACTATATACTAAAATATCTTCTATAATTATAACTTCTTCAGGTTCAGGTTCAGGTTCGGGTTCAGGTTCGGGTTCAGGTTCAGGTTCAGGTTCAGGTTCTTCAGGTTCAGGTTCAGGTTCAGGTTCAGGTTCCGGTTGATTAACTGGAGTATTAGTACCTCCTCCAATAACTATATTACCTCCTACATTTGAACCATTTATAATAATGATTCTACGTGGCTCAGGTTCAGGTTCTGGTTCTGGAAATTCTAAAACTCCATCAATACTATTAAGTAGATATTCATTAAGTATTTCTTCATCAGTTAATGCTCTGTGCCAAAATTTAATTTCATAACCATATACCATGATGTATATAATATTATAATTTATAATATTATTTTATTATAAATTATAAACTGAATTACAGCTTGTTTTTAACTCTAATAACTAGTATTAAATTATGTTTGTGATTGAGAGGCTGGTTGAGAAATATCAATAATTATATTATCTCCTAAATCTGAACTATTTAAAAAAATTATACCTTCTGTGTCATGTTCAGGTTCAGGCTCGGGTTCTATAAATTGTAAAGGGCCATCTATATTACTAATAAGATATTCATTAAATATTTCTTCAGCAGTTAAAGCTCTGTTCCAAAATTTAATTTCATAACCATATTCCATTTTCTATAATATTATAAATTATAATATTATAATTTATTAGTTATAATATTCTTAATTTTTAAAAAATTAAAAATCAAGATAAATATGAATATAAACTTATTCTTTTGCGTAAAAAACTAAAGGGCCTTTTGTTTTACGTATATATTTAACACCATTATATTCAAATGATGTTTTTTTTTCTTTTTTTGCTTTCATAGTTTTTTTAAAAAAAGAATTTATTCTCTTACCTTTTCCAGCCTTTTTTTTACTACGCTTAATTGTAGATTTTCTATATTTATATCCTCCTTTAGCCATTATAATATAATAAAATATATTATTTGCTAAATAATTAAAAAGTAATATTTTAAAATTGATATAATAAATATAAAATATGTGTGAAATGCATAATAATATTAATTATAGACAAATGATGGATTATATGGGAGAATTTCCTCCACCAGAAAAAAGACATGCGATCAGGGAAATAGTAAATATTATTAGTAATAAATATAATTCTAATAATAAAGACAATATAAAAATATCAGAACAATTTATTAATAATATAGTAGGAAAAGTATATGATGAGTATCATGTTAATATAACTCGTTATTCTTATGCTGGGTGGTCAGTTTTTGTAAAAAATGAAATAATTAGTAAAACATCAAACGAACTAAATTTATTTTTAAATAAGAGATATAAAATTAAATGTGGTTTTCGTGCTGGAGTTAAACTAATTAGTATTTATAAAGATTATTTAGAAAGATCGTTAGCGCCAGGAGGAGGTGGATATTTAAAAGCAAAAAAAGAATTTATGTTTTATATTTAAAAGATAAACAAGAAATCAGTAATGGATGATAATATAATAGATATAATTATGATATTTTCAAATATAAAGTGTCATAGTTGTTATAATGAAATTAACAGTATAATAAAATTAAAGAAAGCAATAAAAATAAATAAATTTTATTATTGTGATGAAAAATGTTTTAAATTTTATTAAAATCCTGGTTTATCTGTAAATACTTCAGGGGGTTTTAAACTATTGTTAGTAGTATTATGTTTAATATTATTATAAATATTACTTAAGTAATCATTATATAAAAACTCTGTTATGAGATAATTAGATCCAGCTGATATTAAAAATAATATAAATCCTTCCTTAAATAGTTGTTTATTATTATGTTTTTTTTCTGATTCACTTAATTCAGATGTATAATTTATAATAAACTTATATGAAATATAAAGCAAAGAAATTACTAAGCCTGTAACAATATATAAAATATTCATTATTTTTATATATTGTTATAGAGTAAAATATATATTTTTACGCAATTAACTTAATACTTCAACGCCTAGTAATTTTGATGCGTCATCATCATCATCAATAAGAGTAGAAGCAGTTAAATCTTCAATATTCATATTAATATTGGGATTATCATCGATAATTTGAATAGTATCACTATTTATATTATCATCGCCATTAATATTATCTAATTCAGAAAATCTTACATTATATTTTGTATCTTCTAAATCAGTAATATTTTTATTTAAATCGGAATTAAATTCAGAATTTAAATCAGAATTTAAATCAGAATTTAAATCAGAATTTAATTCAGTATTATTAATATTTTCTCCAGAATTTAAATCATTATTTAAAGTAGTATTTGGTTTATCTAAAGTAGATGATACATTAAATAAGTCTGTAGTAGGTTCTATTATTATATTATTTTTGTCATTAATATTTAATTCCTCATTATCAATAGTATTTTTTTCTAATTCATTATTAGAAGTATTTAATTGTGTTTTATTTACATTTTCTATAATAGAATCTTCTAAATATGATCTTAAAATTTCATCAATAGGCATAGATTGTCTAATTGATTCAATAATAGACTCCTTAATAATTTTATCAACTTTATTATAATTTTGTTGTATTTGTAATGGTAAAATATTTTGTTCAAATAAATAAATATTAGAATAAACTGTTCTTGCTGTATTAATATATACACGATGTATAAAATCAGATAATTTTGGAATATTTATATCAACATTTTTTTCAGTTTGGCCTACTCTAACACATGTTAATGCTTTTAATTGAATAATATGTACACATGTAATAAGATCTTCTATATAATTACATTGTGACTGATTAATGATTCTTTCAACTTCATCATTTATTATTTGATTATTCCATTTTGGAATTTGTATTAATAAATTTTGAAATGTCATTAAATATTTTTCTGGTTGTTTTTCATTGGTTGTTACATTAATAGCTTCATCAAATATACTTTTTAAACCATAAAATATACAAGGAACTAATATTGTTACTAAACGTGATGTCCATTCATTTCTAGATTCTTGAAGACTATTTATATTAAAGTCATCCATTTAGTTTGTTAAAATATTATTAATATGTGAATCAGAACGAAAATAAATAGAATTAATGATACTTAATATTAATAATTTTTCATTTTTAATGCTACATTTTAATTTATTTGCTAATAAAATTAAGTCTTCTAAATATGATTCTTTAATTAAATAATCTATTAAATTTAAACCACTTATACCTTTATTATATAGTTCTTCCGTAATTGTAAAGCATTCAACAAATGATATGTTAGTATCATATTTAGAAATGATTTTTTTTATAATAGGTAATGATTTACTTTGTATATTATCAAAATCATTAGTTTTATTGCTTTCATTATAAATATGTAGATTAATAGATTTATTATTAATTATAGGATGAGGAATATATAATTCACAAAAACGCGATATTAAAGGATTTAATAATTTATTTTTATCATGTAAAATAATAAAATATCTAGTAGTTTTACAAAATAATTCTATACTTCTTCTTAATGCTGATTGAGCATCAATAGTTAATTTATCAGCATTTAGTAAAACAATTGTTTTAAAAAGAGAACCAGAACAATTTGTTTTAGCAAAATAATTAACTTCTTCTCTTATAAATTTTATACCTTTACCATAACCACATTCAACATATAATACTAAACCATCATTTTTTCCTTTATATAACTTATCAACAAAATCAAATATTATTGTTCTTTTACCACTTCCAACTGGTCCATGTAATAATATATTTGGAACTTGATTTATGTTAATAAAATTATCTAATCTATCATAAATATTTTTATGAATATTTAATTTATTATTTAACATAAATTAAATAATAAATATTATTTAAATAAATATTATTTATTATTGTTAAAAAATGAATATTCAAAAACACAATGATTGTATAAACGCTGAAGAATTTGATTTTGTTGTTACTAAACTAAGAGCTTTTTTTAAACAACGTGGATTTGTTGAAGTTAATACTCAACATAGATTAAGTATTCTTGCTGCTTGTGAAGATCCTGCTACAATTTCTTTATACAATTATGGTGGTACAGTTTGGCCTCTTCCTCAAACTGGACAAATGTGGTTAGAACATGAAATGTTAAAAAATCCTAAAAATCCTGGATATTTTTGCGTATCAACAAGTTACAGAAATGAACCAAATCCAATTGAAGGAAGACATAATTTAATTTTTCCAATGTTTGAATTTGAAATGAAAGGTGGATATGAGGATTTAATTAAAATGGAACAAGACTTATTAACATATTTAGGTTATACAAACTTTAAAGAAGGAGAATATATGGATGTAGTAGAAAATTATAAATCTTTTGATCTGTCACATGAACATGAACAAAGGTTATATAATGAACATGGTCCAGTATATTTCTTAAAGAAATTCCCAACATTTACAAGTCCTTTTTGGAATATGCAAAAGTTTGATGATAAACGCTATGCTAAAAAAATAGATGTTATATTAAGTGGTATGGAAACAATTGGTTCAGCAGAGAGAAGTTGTGATAAGGATGAAATGAGAGAAACATTTAGAACAATTAGTGGTGGTGATTATGCTAAATTATTATATGCTCATTTTGGTAAAGAACGAGTAGATGCTGAATTAGAAGAATTTCTAAAATATGATTTTATTCCTCGTAGTGGAGGTGGTATTGGAATTACTAGATTAATTTCTAGTTTAAAGAAAGAAAATCTATTAACACTTAATTAATAAAAAAGTAATAATAATATAAATTTTAATATTAATTATTTATAATAAAAATAATTAATATGAATATAGTTTATTTAAAAAATAAAACATCAAGTATTCTAAAACTTAAATACGATATATATAGCGATGATACTATAGAAACTATTAAAAAAAAAATTGCTATATCTTTATATGATGATAAAAAAATAAATATAGAAGAAATTTATTTATTTACAACTACTAAAGTAACATTATCTACAATAGCAATTTATAAATTACTTTCTAAGAATTATACCACAAATATAACTTATGATATGATTTCCCAATTATGTAAAAATTATCCAGATATACCTTTAGATATATTATCAAAAAAAAAACATTATACATATTTTGATTTACTACAACTAAATTTTGATTTAGAACAACTTCAAATACAACCGTTAAGTATTTATACAAATAATTATTTATTTGTCACTAATCCATTTGATTGTAATAATTTTAATAATAATATATTAATTAATACACAAAATTCAAAATTATTATTAGATGTTAATAATATTGTAAATAATGAAATATATTTCATATTAGCAGAAGATGTTTATAATAATATGAAAAATTCTAATCAAATAGAATATATTACTAAAATATATTTTCCATTTTTATATGAAAAAAAGATTACTACACGCGATTTATTAATAAATCAAAAAAAAAATAATTATTTAAATGATTCTTTTAATTCTAATGAAGAAATTAATTTATTCATTAAAAGTTCTAAAGTGATTAATGAATTAAAAAAAAGTATAGCATCAATAACATTTAATATTTATCCAAAATATACAATAAATTTTCCTCTTGAAAATTTATTTAATTATTTTCATACGTCAGAATTATATCCTATGATTAAATATAATCCTGGTAATAAAATTGAAAATTTAATTAAACTATATAGTGACAAAATTTCAATAAATAATGAAAAAATTCCATTTTTATCTAAAAAAATAATATTTGATATCAAAAATAATTATGGATTAAATTCTAATAAATTAGTTATTTATATAAATTTTAATAGTTCAGATACATTACTTTGTGAAATAGATCAAAAAGGTATATTTACAATTACATTAATTTCTAATAGTAACATAGAACTTAAAGAAATTAATATTTTACTAAGTAAATATATAAATGATTTATTAACAATTATAAATAACTATTTAGAACAATTTGGTTATTTAATAAATTTTTTTGAAGGGTTTTCTTCTAGTAATATAAATATTGTATCTATTAATTATAAATATGAATATACTATAAATTCAAAATATAAAAATTTAATAAACTCTAAAAATACATGTTTATCTAGAATATTTAATATATTAGATATTGATAATGATGATAACTATTTCTTTAATCTTACTTATAAGAAAATTTCAAATTTTTCAAATATGAATGCCGATGAATTACTTATTCAAGATTTTTTAAATAAAACTTTAAATATTGATGAAATATCTGAAAAATTAAAAGATACGTTTCCTGAAAAATATAATAATATAGAAGAAGCACAAACAAAAGTAACACAAGTTTTAAATGATCTAAAAATTCAAGCAGATCGATTTGATAATATGAAAATAAGGACAATAAAACATCCTGGATTTAATGTTATAGGAATTTATGATAAACTTACAAAAATATTAACTACTGAAATTACTAATATAAATAATATTAATTATTTACATGTCCTAGATGATTATTTTAATTTTATCTATAATTTATTGAATAATTCTATTGATGAATCTGAATTTAAAAAGCTATGTAATAAAAAAGATATAAAAGATGATAAAATTAATGATCTTACACAAATTGAAGAACAACAAACAACATATACATTTTTACCTTCTACAAGAATAGAAGGAGAAACATTTAGTGATATTGTTATAGAAGATGATGATGAAGATGATGATGATGAAGATGATGATTTTGATTTTGATATGGATGGTGGAAATGGCGATGATCTAGAAGGAATTAAATTAAAAAATCCAAATTATTTTGAGGCAAAAATGAAAAAATTAGATCCTGAATTATTTCCTGTAGAAAAAACGCCTGGTTATAATTCTTATTCAGTTAGTTGTCCATCAAATTTAAAAAGACAACCAGTAATATTAACAGAAGATGAAATGAAATATATTGAAGAAAATCATAGAGATTCTTATCATAGCTCTATAAAATATGGTACAGGAAAAAATAAATATTATTATATCTGTCCTAGATATTGGTCATTTAAATATAATACAAGTATAAGTAGAAAAGATTTAGAAGATGGAAAATATGGAGGATTGGAATC
>Ga0160422_10003053_pt1 | contig 10366 bp, 5 predicted proteins | sample Fk160mmetaG_FD_108192 | JGI IMG/M metagenome (GOLD analysis project Ga0160422, IMG submission 108192) | Marine microbial communities from the Central Pacific Ocean - Fk160115 60m metaG | ecosystem: Environmental > Aquatic > Marine > Oceanic > Photic zone | place: The Central Pacific Ocean... | reverse complement strand
AGGCCAAGCGAATCCGGATCGAGGGTGAGGCTACCGGGGTTCATGCGGAAGGCTACCCGGCTTCGACTCGGGTGCATTTCCACATTCCCGCCCGTGGTGACCTTCCGGCGGTGAAGTTAACCGTTTCCAGCGGCGAGAAGATGCGCCCTTCCGCGGACTTGCTTCACGGAAAGCAGCCGGGATCCTTTGGATCCTTGCTCATCGGGACCAAGGGAAGCATTTACTCGTCAAACCCATGGAATACGAGTTCGGAGATCTTGTCTAAAGATAAGGGTTCGATTAAGGAGCCACCGAAAACCTTGCCGCGAGGTGTTGGTCACCACCGGGAATGGATTGAGGCCTGCAAGGGTAAGGGGGAGACCTTTTCCAGTTTTGCGATTGGGGGCCCGCTCACCGAGTTGATCCAGTTGACCAATATCGCTGGGATCGTGGGTGAACCCTTCCACTATGACACCCTGACCGGGGAGATCCCTGATCACGCCGGGGCCAGCGCCCTCCTTCATCGTTCCTACCGGAAGGGTTGGACGCTCTGATTATTCAGGCCGGGTGAGGTCCCGGCTGCAGGGCAGCAGATCGCGGGAATAAACGGGAAATTGGGATAGCGTGTGAAACGAATCCCTCTTTTCATACCAGTTCCTGCGCTTGGCCGGCCCTTCGGTTTCACTAATGAAGCTCTTGGAGAGGCGGATTATCTCTATGCCCGCTATCCGGAGATCGTGCAACGCTTGAAGAAGGCGCCCGAGGAAATCATGGCAGCCGATCACTGAATCATGAGAGCAGGAATGCAACACCCAAGGCTGGGGCGGATCGCGATCCTGTTTGCAGCCGTGTTCCCGCATGGAGTAGTGATTGCCGACGAGGAAAGGGAGGAACACGCGATCAAGATCTTGGAGTACTACTGCTTCGACTGCCACGACTCTGCGACGAAGAAGGGGGAACTCAGTCTCGAGGATGCTCTCGCGAAGGAGCATTTCGACGGCACGCTCGTCTTCGAGAACCTCCTTGCCGGCAAGATGCCTCCGGCCGATAAGGAGCAGCCGACTGCGGAAGAGAAGCAGGCCGTTCTGAACTGGCTGGGGAAAAGACGGGAGGAAGCCTCGCCAAAATCGTTTCGCCGCATCAGCCGACATGAGTTTGTGCATTCCTTGAACGACCTCTTAGGTACGAGCGTGGATCTTGCGAGTGAGATTCCGGAAGACCGCGGCACGAATGACTTCGACTCGAACCGGAAGATCAAGTTAAGCCGTGAAATGCTGAACTCCTACTTTTCAGTCGCGGATAAAATGCTCGATGCCGCCTTTCCGGAGGACGGTTTTCCGGCAGAGCAGCAATGGGTGACGAGTAAGATCCGGGACAGTCACGAGAGTTACCGGATTTATCACAGGCCGTATAAAGAGGGGACGCTATTCTCGTGGACGCGGGCAAACAACGGAAATAGCTACTCGTTTTTCATCGACAACTTTGATCCGCCGGTGGCGGGCTGGTATGAATTGACCTTTGATGCCGCCAAGGTGGGGAAGATTGCCAACGAACTCAGCCTGCAGGTGCATGCCGGGAAATACTACTACGCTGATGACCGGCCGCAGCCACAGCGGTTGGTTGGGGTGATCTCGGTGGGTGACCGTGAGGTGAGATCACAGACTATAAGGGCGTTCCTTAGACCGGGGGAAAACGTTTCCGTGCATTGCTATTCACAGCATAACTTTCGCAACAGAAATCCGCAGGAAGGAATCTACATCAAGCAGATGAAGGCGCGTGGTCCGTTGTTGGATTCCTGGCCGCCGACCTCCTACAAAATGGTGTTTGATGGAATGCCGCTGCGGGCAGGGTCAAGGGAGACTCTTGAGGATGCAGGGTTTCAAACGAATTTGCAGCGGATTGGGGGCAAGGTCATGGTGAGCAGTTTTCAGGAGGGAATGGAGAAGGAGAAGATGCAGGACGAGTCGAATCTGACCTTCTGGCACACGCGCTTCTCGCCGAAGGTGGCGAAACCGCCCCACTTTGTGGTTTTTGAGAACCCGAGCGGCGCAGAGATCGAGGGGCTGTCCTTTGCAATTTGGACGGGAGGCAATGGTAACGGTCTCGTGAAGTCCTACGAGATCTACTTCTCGGCTGACGGAAAGTCATGGGGAGAGAAGGTTATGAGCGGGGGGCTCGATGTGCGCCTCGCGAACGAACAGCCGATCATCTTTCCATCTGAGACGACGAGCCGCTTCATTAAGTTCCTCGTGACTGACTCGGTGCAGTTGGACAACAAATCGATCGCCTCGGTGGGGAAGTTGGATGTGATCACAGAAATCGCGGAGCCGGTTGCGATCTCTCGTGTCGCCGTTGTCTCCCGGTCGGAGGAAGACTTGAAGCGGGTGATCCGCCGGTTCGCGGAGCGGGCTTTTTCCTCGGTGCTCAGTGATGAGGACCTCGCGCCCTACTTCGATGTGGCGTTGACTGGGCTCAAGGAAGGCGATTTTGTGCAAGCTGCGAAGCTCGGGATGAAGGCGGTGCTCTGCTCGCCGCGATTCCTGCTGATACCGGGGGAGTATTCCAATTCTTCATATGCGATAGCGGCGGAGCTCGCGCGGAGTTTGTGGCTCTCGGTTCCGGATGAAGAGCTTCTTACGCTCGCGGCATCCAACGGGCTCAGTGGTGAAGTCGTGCGGGGAGAGATTGCCCGAATGCTGGCAGAGGAACGCAGTGAGCGAATGATTCGTTCCTTCAGCGACCAGTGGTTGAACCTGCGCGGCTTGAACAAGGTCACGCCCTCGCTGAAACTCTATCCTCTCTTCGATGATCTCATGAATCATTACCTGCCGATCGAGACGCGGAGATATCTTCAGCACCTCATTCAGGAGAACATGTCCGCGGGGCATCTGATTGATTCGGATTTCACTTTCCTCAACCAGCGCTTGGCACGGCACTATGGAATTCCGGGTGTGGTCGGGCAGGAGATGCGCAAGGTGAGCTTGCCAGCGGAAAGTCCTCGTGGCGGACTCATGACGATGGCAAGCGTGCTGCAGGTAACTACCGACGGTTTTGATACTTCGCCGATTTTACGAGGAGCGTGGATCTCCAAGAACATTGTGGGGACGCCGTTGTCACCGCCACCCGAAAGTGTCCCAGCCCTCGAGCCGCAGCACGATCACGCCGAAACGCTCAAGGAGCAGATCGAGCAACATAAGAATAGCAAGGCGTGCTACGCGTGTCACAAGAGCATCGATCCGTATGGATTTGCCTTGGAAAATTTCGATGCGGTGGGGGAGTGGCGCGAGACCTACAAGATCAAACAAGCTCACCGTGGGACGTTTCAGTACCGCCCCGAGGGCTATTTCAAAATGGGAGGCTCCGTGGACGCCTCGGGCGAGATCAATGGCGACGAGTTCCGCAACATCTTTGGATTGAAGAAGGTCCTTCTCGCGGATGAGCGCAAGATCGCCTATAATTTTGCCAAGAAGTTTTTTGAGTATGCCAACGGCCATGAACCGGGCCTCGTTCAGCGTCTTTACTTTTGGGAGTTTGTCGGGCGGAAGCCGGAGAACATCCGATTGAAGACCCTGGTAACTGAAGTGCTGGAGTACTCCCTGAGCGAATCGAAGTAATGAGCCCCTACGATCGGAGAACCTTCCTGAAGTTTGGAGCGGCGCTGCCATTGGCGCTGCAGTCTCTGAACGCGCGGCCTGCCACTTCCTCTGAGGTGACGGCTCCTCCCCGGCGGATTATTTTCATCTGCAACTCGCTCGGGTTCTACAAACCGAACTTCTTCCCGGTCAAACGGGGTGATCTGGCGAGCTCGCGGTATCTCAAGGAGTTGGCCGTGAAGGAAAAGATGACGGTCTTTCAGAATCTTTTCCACCCGGGGATGGACACGAGCAATCACGACTCGGAGAAGTCGTTTCTTACCGGGATGCCGAGCCCCGAGGCGACAAACTTTGTGAACAGTATTTCACTCGACCAGGTATTGGCGCGAGAGATGGGAGGAGACACGCGTTTTCCATTTCTCTCGTTCAGTATTTACGATCGCGGCTGGGGGTGTTCCTGGAACGATCGTGGGGTGGCGATTCCGCCGATGCACGATGAGCGGGCGATCTTCGACAAGCTCTTCGGCGAGGAGGATCTCTCGGCGAAGCGGCGGCAGATCGGGAATGATCAACAGATCGTCAAGAGTCTGTATCGCGATATGGCGCAGCTCAAGAGGCGCGGGGGGGACCAGGAGAAAATCGATTCCTATCGCACGGTGATAGCAGAACTTGAGGCGCAGCTGGCGCACGAGGAATTCTGGCTCAAGGCTCAGAAGCCCAAGGTGCCGGACAGCCTGAGCGACGACCACGAGTTCGTGTTCTCGACCAAGGTAAGCAATCTCTTTGAGCTGGCGAAGCTCGCTTTTCAGACGGATTCAACGCGGGTGATCACTGTTTCACTCGATTGGATTTATGGCTCGATCAGTGTGCCTGGAGCAACCGGGGGCTGGCACACCTTGTCTCACCACGGGGGTCAAGCCGGCGTCATTGCTAAATTGAGCAGGATCGAGATCGACATCGTAAAGCATCTCAACAAATTTCTCTCGGAACTCGACGGGATCCAGGAAAATGGGGGAACGTTGCTCGATCACACCACCGTAGTCATTGGAAGTAACTTTGGTGACGCCTCCAATCATACCTGCGATAACCTTCCCACTATTGTAGCAGGAGGCGGATATCGACACCAAGGGCACACAGTTCTCAAGGGAGCCACTCCGCTCTGCAACCTCTACCTTGAGCTGCTTCACCACCATGGTGTGGATGTGGCAGGCTTTGGCAGCAGCGAGGGAAACATGGAGCTGCTGACGGGGTAAACTCTGTGGGGATACGATAGGTTACCAACTGACTTTCGCACCGACAATAGCATTGAATCCGGGCTGGTTTACCCCGGACCCGTGAATCCGGTAATCCTCGTCCGTGATGTTTTCAAGAGCGGCGGTTAGCTCAAGATTATCTGAGACCTGCAGCCCAGTCCGGATTGATGTCACGAGGTATCCCGGGGTGCCTCCGGGAGGAATCCGCTGGGTGTCCCTCTGATCGCGGGCACTGAGCTGGTCCTGCTTTCCGGCGGCTGTGACTCTTCCCTCGACCCACCAGCGCTGGTTTGGGGAATCATAGCGTAGAGCAAGGCTCGCCACCAGAGGCGACAGCCGGCTGACTGGAGCCTCCTCGCTTGGGCCTCCGAGGAAGGAGGGGCTGGTGGTGTCTCCTTCCTGCCAGGTAAGGTGACCTGAAAGGGTCAGGTTATCGAGGAAACGCACAGCGCCCTCAAGTTCGATTCCAACGATTTCCGCTTCCTGAGCATTGGTTGCTTCGACGGTATCTCCGCCGGGGGCCGTGGGAACACTGATGATAAGGTCATCAACCAGAGTATAGAAGCCGGCAGCCCCAAAACTGATGTCACCACTGGTGAAGCGAGACCCGAGTTCGAAGGTCCAAGACTTCTCTGGCTCAAGGTCTAGGGCTCCCAGCTGTTCCTGACCACTTCGGGACGTGATGTTGCCGCTGAGGTCATGGGCATTAGGGGCCCGGAAACCCTGGCTTGCCCCGCCGTAGAGATTCCAGCTGTCGTCGAGCCGGTAGAGGGCGCGTGCATTGAAGACGACATTGCTCCAATCTGCACTCGCCGAGATATCCGTGCTGTTATCGGGGTCCCAGACCCTGCCGAGCTCTGCTTCGGCGTGGGTAATCCTTGCCCCGAGGGTAGTCTCCAGTCTTTGGTTTAGCGGTTTGCGTAACTGGGCGAAGGCACCAAGGAGGTGGTAGGTCGAGTCATCAGCGACTGGCCTTCGGCTTCTGGGGTCACGCCCAGTGCGGGTGCCGGCGGAGTCGATACTATCGCGGTAGTAGTCGATACCATAGACCAGATCCCCACCGAGGAGGTCGCTTTCGAGTTGGACATCGAGGCCGATGGTGTCGACGTCGATGACTTGAGTTCGGACATCCGTGGCGCTGCGGTCCTGGAACGCGCTGTCCTGTGAGCGCTGGAAGGAGAGAGTCGCGCTGTAATTTTGGACCGGGCTGTCGATCAGGTCACCCGCGACCTTGAGATAGGTCAGGCTGCGCTCCTGATCGTAGATGCGGGCCGCGTAGGACCCGGTGTTGGTGCCGTTCCATGGAGTGTCGTTGTAGATGGTGCTGTGCCAGCGCCAGACATCGTCTTGATTGAGGTATTGATGGGCAAAGGTAAGGCGGGTGGAAGGATTGAGGAGAGTCTCGACCTTGAGGTCGAGATTCTGCTCAGGATATCCTGTGTTTTTCATACGGCCTACCCCGCTGTCCCGGATATCCCCGAAATTCTTTCCCGTCAATCCGAGCGAAGCACCCCAGTTTTTACCATCTCCGAACCGGGTCTGAAGGCGCCCAACATGACTACGGCTGTTGGTATCGAATCGATATTGTGCACTGCCACGCTGAAACCAGCCCGCATCCGCAGCAAGATAGCCAGTGTCGGCAGTCAGGATGTTCATCGTTCCTCCGAGAGCGTCACTGCCGTATTGCACAGAACCCTGACTTCGTACGAGCTCGAGGCGATCCATGGAAAATCCGTCAACGGTGTTCCAGTATTGAACGGGGCCGCTTCGGTAGGTGCTGTTGTTGATCCGAACTCCATCGACGAGAAGGAGGTTCTGTCGCCCCGTGAAGCCCCTTATGAAGGGACTTCCATGACCATGAGTGGTTTTCTGGACCATAACGCCTGGAGTATTAGCCAGCGCTTCCGGCACTGTCCGAAACCCCTGCTCGCGAAATTGCTCTGCTGTTACGACCCCGATGGAGCTCATGGACTCGAGAGAGTCTTCGCCGATACGGCTGGCAGTGACAACGGTGTCAGGCAGAAGAAGTGTTTCGGCTGAACGGAGCGGGGGCTCAAAGAGAAAAAGGGTAACCAAGGTTAGCAGGGCGATGGGTCCAGTAGTCTTGGAGAGAGGAAGAGTAATATTCCCGGCTCGGGCGATGGAGTGAGAGTGCATGGAAGCGGGAAAGATGATTGACCGGTATGGCGGGGCAAGCGGATCCCTGCGCCATGGCCAGATTTTTGTGCCGCGGATAGTTTTTGATCAGATGCTGACCACTTAATGGACAATCAGGTGTTTTGCAGACGCCTACGAAGCGTTGTGCGGTTTGCCTGCAGGGCGGAAGCCATGCGCGCCAGTTTTCCATCATATCGTTCCAGAAGACGTCTTATGAGGGTCGCCTCCAAACTTTCAGCAAGATCCCGGTACACAGGATCTTTTCCCTCGTTTAGTCTGGTATCAATCCAATCATCGAGAGCTTGGACGAGAAGGGAAGGGGCGTGGGCGTTGATGCCGGCGATCTCTCCCTTGAGATAATCGGGGAGATCGCTTTCCTCAATAGCCCCGGCACCCGAATTGATGGTAAGAGCGAACGCGATGGAGTTTTGGAGCTCTCTCAGGTTTCCTGGCCAGTCGTGCGACATAAGTTGGGCGAGGGCGGGCTCCGTGATGGATAAATTGCGGGCAGGTAGCAGTTGACCGATGAAGTAAGAAACAAGGGCAGGTAAATCCTCCATGCGATTACACAGGGAGGGCAGGCGTACTTCGAGGACCTGAAGGCGATAGAAAAGATCACTGCGAAATGTCCCGTCCCGTGTAAGGCTCCGAAGGTCTTCTCGTGTGGTGGCGATCAGGCGAGGGAAGTCAGGAGGAGATCCTGACTCGATTTGGCGAACGAGTTCCGACTGAGCTTCTGGATTCAAGGAGGCGATCTCTTCAAGGATGAGGACTCCTCCTTGGGCTTTTTTAAGCGCGGAATTTAGGGGCGTGCTGGAGGTAGATGGACCTATGACCAGTGTTTCTGATGGTCCACCCCGCATACTGTTACCTTGAATGAGCCGTGCAGCATGAGATTTACCGGTCCCAGTGCTTCCTCGTACGAGTACGGGATCGTCAGAAGCACAACAATGTGCGATCTGCTGGAAGACAGGTCGCATGCTTGGGGCGGCTCCGACAAATGCTACAGCTTCGGGTGCTGGGTCTGGCCTGTCTTGCCGGCTAGGGGCTTGCTTTGCCGCTCGGCGGAGAACTTCCTGAAACTCGGTAAAGTCGAGTGGCTTCGGGAGGAAGTCAATAACGCCAAGTTTCCGCGCGGTAATAGTGTTTTCGATTTCGCCGTGAGCGGTGATGACAATGGTTGGGGGTCTTTGTGCCGGGGGAAGAGACTCAAGAAATGCGAGGCCATTCTGATCTGGCAGGCCGATGTCCAGAATCATTGCGTGGTAGTCCCTTTTAGATTGGAGCGCTTTCCTGGCCTGGGCTGCGGTGGGAGCGGGTTCTCCCTGAAACCCGGCCTGTTTCACGGCGGCGGCCAGAGCAAGGGAGAGGGCATGTTCGTCTTCGACGATAAGGATATGTGGTGAGTCCATGGGTGCCTTTGGTTTTAGGAAGAAAGAGGAAGAGTGATGCTTACCAGAGCACCTCCTTCGGCATGATTAGAGGCCTCAATCAATCCGTCGTGAGCCTGAATAACCTCCCGGGCGAGGGTGAGACCGATTCCCATGCCTCCTTCCCTCTCTGAGAAGAAGGGCTCTCCGAACCGAGCGAGGGCCTCTGTGGTGAATCCCGGCCCGGAATCGCGGATGGTCAGACGGGCTACGCCTGCAGTCACCACCACTTGAGCAATAATTGGGCCTCCTTCGGGCGTTGCCTGGCTGGAATTTACAATCAGGTTACGAAGCACTTGCTCGATCCGGAGTTTGTCACATTCTACGATCACCGGGCCAGGTGCATCGATCTCGAGAGGAGTGCCTGCATGGGTGAGGGCAGACTTCTGTCTACGGCCCACATCTTCCAGCATTGCGACAAGGTCATGCGGCCTGCGTTCCGGAGGATGGGCCCGGGCGACAAAGAGCCACTGATTTACGAGGTCAGTAATGCGCTCTACTTCTTCCCGGATCAGATTTACCGATTCGGAACCTTCTGTTACAATCCGGGGTTCGATGAGATCGGCATGCATGCGAATTGCTGCTGCAGGATTCCGGATTTCATGTGCGAGACTCGTTGCGATTCTGCCGAGAGTGGCAAGCCGTTCGGACTGATGCCTCAGCTTTTGTTCACGTAGAAGTGATTGATGGGTATCTTTAAGGGATCGGGCCAGCTGTCCGAGTTCATCGCTACGGGCAGTGAGGGGCGCGGGGATGGGATTCTCCGGTTCCTCATTGGTTTTCAGATTGGGAAGCCAGCCGGTTAAGAGGGTAAGTGGACGGACGATCCGGTCTGCCAGAATGAAGACGAGTCCCCCAAAAGCAGCGGTAAGAAAAAGGGTGGGTATCAGAATCCAGATGCCGATTCCGGTGAGGCCTCCCTCAGCCTCCCTGACGAGAACGAGGTGATCCTGAGAGGATACCAGTGGAGTAGTAGCAACCTCGTAGGATCCTATCCGCGTAGCGGTGGTGGTATTTCTGGAGAAATCCTTCAGTTGCTTTTCTATGCCGGAGGGCCATTGCTCCCCCGAGGAATGAACGATTCGCCCATCCTCACGGAGAAAAGCTACTCGAACTTCCAGAATGGTGGAAAGCCGGTTCGCCATTTCGATAGAGCGTGGAAGGGGCAACTGTCCCATGAAACCAGCGTTGGTGATGGCCGTTTGCTCGAAACGCCTCAGGGATTCACGTCTTTGAAGCATTGAAATCCAGATAGCGAGGCCGAGAGAGGCAAGGAGGACGAAAGCGGAAAGGGGGATGACGAGCCTTTTATAAAGGCTCCCTCGCCGGACTGGACCATAGTTAACCACTCGCCTCAATAATGAGCACCCGATGTTCATTTTCGAGCGTTAAAGTGCGGAATATACCCTTTATAGTGGGTGGGCTCGAGTCGACGCAGATTGCAATCAGGGCTTCCAGTCTTTCTCGCGCCCACGCTTCTCTACGGGTTCGCAGGGTTCACGGGGCTACAGCGGGAACACCTTTTCAATCTCGGTAGATTTTACCCCCAGAGTAAAACTACCTTGCCGCTTTTCCCTGATAGCATCGTTTCGAACGCATTCTGGAAGTCCGAGGCGTCAAACTCGTGAGTAATGACGGCAGAAGGATCAAGGCCAGCACGTACCATGGAGCTCATCTTATACCATGTCTCAAACATCTCCCGACCGTAGATACCTTTCAGGACAAGCCCCTTGAAGATGACTTTTTCAAAATCGATCTCAAGCTTGTCTGGAAAAATACCAAGGAGTGATACACGAGCTCCGTGAGAGGTATGCTCGAGAATATCGGAGAGCCCCGCAGAGTGTCCTGACATCTCAAGGGCGATATCAAATCCTTCTTTCATGCCGAGTTCACTTTTGACGTCTGTGAGAGACTCCATAGTGATATCAACGGTCCGCGTGGCCCCCAATTGTCT
>Ga0160422_10003051_pt1 | contig 10370 bp, 9 predicted proteins | sample Fk160mmetaG_FD_108192 | JGI IMG/M metagenome (GOLD analysis project Ga0160422, IMG submission 108192) | Marine microbial communities from the Central Pacific Ocean - Fk160115 60m metaG | ecosystem: Environmental > Aquatic > Marine > Oceanic > Photic zone | place: The Central Pacific Ocean... | reverse complement strand
TCCTCTTCTGAAAGCTGATCGGATATCAGAAATGGGTCAGCCCAATTAAAAAAGGATCCTTTATTTTTTTTTTCTTTTTCTTCGATTGTGTCTTTCATAGAGATTCCTTTTTGACTTTTTCGGATTTTGGTACTTTAATTATAGTATTGTGTTTGAAAAAATACAGTGTTTTGGGGGAAGTTTTTCATCGCCACCATTTTTAAACGCTAAAAACAGGATTTAAACAGATGGCTAATAATATTATTAAGAATTCATTAGAAAATCATTGGATGCCGTTTACGGATAACAGAGGTTTTAAAATAGATCCGAGACTTATCACGGAAGCCTCCGGCGTGTATATGACCAGCCATAAGAATACAAAAATTATTGATGGTTCTTCCGGCTTATTCTGTTCCCCAGCTGGACACTGTCATCCCAAGATTATTGAAGCAGTTCATAATCAGCTGAAGAAGAACACCTACACGTCGCCCTTCGGGATGGGTCATCCGGCCAGTTTCGAGTTAGCAGATAAAGTCTCAGAACTTACTCCAGAAGAAATGAACCACGTGTTTTTTGTAAATTCAGGTTCCGAAGCTATAGATACAGCTCTAAAAATAATAATGTCCTATAATTCCGCTACTGGTCAAAATCGCCATCGTTTTGTAAGTAGAGAGAGGGCCTATCATGGGGTCAATATTGGCGGAGTATCTTTATCTGGAATGGTGAATAATCGAAGAACATTTCCCGTGGTTATGCCCAACGTAGTTTTAATGCGACATACATGGACAGGTGAAGAGCTAAAAGTTAAAGGGCAACCCAAAAATGGGGTTGAGCTAGCTAATGACTTAGAAAGGTTTGCTCAAGCTTATGGGGGCAATACGATAGCTGCTTGTTTTGTTGAGCCAGTGGCAGGGTCCACAGGAACTTTAGTACCCCCAGAAGGTTACTTAGAGAGACTGAGAGAAATATGTGACGAACATGGGATCTTGCTTGTTTTTGACGAAGTAATAACTGGCTTTGGCCGAATGGGAACTCCTTTTGCTTCACAAAAATTTGATGTAATTCCAGATATCATGACAATGGCAAAAGCAATTACAAATGGTTCGATGCCGATGGGAGCCGTATGTGTTAAAGACCATATTTATGAAACTGTTACCGATAACTCTAACCCAGATACAATTGAGTTTTTTCATGGATATACTTATTCAGGTCATCCAGGTTCGTGCGCAGCTGGTTTAGCGACGCTCGAGATATATGAGGAGGAGGATTTATTTACTAGAGCGAATGAAATGTCTGACTATTTTCTTAATTCGCTATTTTCACTTTGCGATCACCCCCTAGTAAAAGATGTAAGAGGCATTGGAATGATGGGGGGAGTAGAGCTTCATGCTGACGGGCACCCTGGGAAAAGAGGAACAAAATTCCAAAAAGAGTTGTTCTGGGAAGGTCTCCATGTCAAGTTTACAGGTGACTCAGGAATTGTCGCTCCAATGTTCATCTCTGAGCATAAACATATTGATGAAATCATTGAAAAGTTTAGGAGCACCCTAAACAAGCACGGGAATTAACCGAACGAAGATATAGTCATGAATTCCATTAATTTGGAAAATACATATACATCTCTGCCTCCAGAGTTTTTCAGATATACCAAGGCAGAGACTATGCCAGATGTAAAACTGATAAAGACAAACGAACAATTGGCAGACTTGTTGGATATCGATATTAGTTTTTTAAAAAGCCAAAATGGCCTAAGATTTCTAAGTGGAAAAAATGCAGAAAATCTTCCCAAGTCAATTTCCCTGGCATATGCAGGGCATCAATTCGGTCACTTAGTACCACAATTAGGAGACGGCCGCGCTGTTCTTTTGGGGGATAAAATTTGTAAAGATGGTGTGAGACGAGATATACAATTAAAAGGGAGTGGCAAGACATACTTCTCCCGAGGAGGCGATGGAAGAGCAGGAATAGGGCCTGTAATTAGAGAGTATCTAATGTCAGAGAGTATGCATTACTTGGGAGTTCCCACAACAAGATCTTTGGCTGTTTTATTAACTGGAGAAAAAGTTGTTAGAGAAGAGGTGTCCCCAGGAGCAATGTTGGCAAGGGTTGCCACAAGTCATGTTAGAGTTGGTACATTTGAATTTTTCGCAATAAGAAATCAAAAAGACAATGTAAGAAAGTTGGCAGATTTTATGATTGAAAGAAGCCACCCAGATCTCTCCGAAAAAAAGAAAAAATATGAATTATTTTTTGAGAGGATAGTCACAGGTCAAGCTAGTTTAGTGGCGCAATGGAACTCAGTTGGTTTCATTCACGGAGTGATGAATACAGATAATACCTCCATATCTTATGAAACCATCGACTATGGACCATGTGCTTTTATGGACTCTTATGAAGCAAACAAAGTTTTTAGCTCGATAGATCAGTTTGGAAGATATGCTTTTTCTAATCAAGCACGTGTAGCTCCATGGAACCTAAGTAGGTTGGCAGAAACCATTTTATTTTTGATTTCAGAGAATACGTCAGAAGCGATAAAAATCGTTGAGGAAATTCTTTTTGATTTTGATAAACATTTTAAGAATTCTTTAGATATTTTATCCGCAAGCAAATTAGGGATAAAAAATAACTCAAAAAAAATAAGCTCACTTTATTCGGAGTTACTTAATTTAATGGAGGTTGGCAAAGCAGATTTTACTAATACTTTCAAGTCACTTAAAGCAATTTTGATCAAAGAAGACAACTCAATTTTTTTAAATAACTTTAGAGGATTAGATGAAGACAAACAAAGTGCTTTGAGTAAATGGTTAGGTAATTGGAGAAAGTTCTTGAAGGCAAACAATGAGAGTAAAACAAAAGCAATTGAATTATTAAGTTCAAGTAATCCAGAATTTATTATGAGAAACCATATTGTCGAAAAATGCATCGGGAAAGCAAAAAAGGGTGACTTTTCTGATTTTGAGATATTAAGTGATTTATTACTTAATCCTTTTGAAATGAAAGAAAACTATAAAGCGTTTTACAAGGCACCAAAAGATACTGAAGTTGTGCATCAAACGTTCTGTGGGACATAATGTTTAAAAATAAAAGTGTAGATGTTCCAACGCATTATAATAAATTTCATATTCTTATCCATTGGCTCGTAGTTGTCATCATATTAATACAAATGATCACTGGAGATAAAATCGCCTTAGAATTTTTAGCGATTCGTAATCAAGCCATTAACATTGATGGAAATACAAGCAACAGTCAGATTCATATGTTAGGTGGCTTATTTATAATTCTACTTATGGCTATAAGAGTTTTCCTACGAATAAAATTTGGGGTCCCTGCTCCTACAAAGAAAACAAATGACCCATTGAAGTTTTTATCAACTTTTGTGCATTTGGGGATTTATTTAATTCTTTTTGCTATTCCTATTACCGGTCTATTGGCCTTTTCAACAATCAATGTCAATCTAGGTATAGCTCACAAAATTTTAGTTAATATATTATACCTCTTTGTAATAATTCATCTAATTGGGGTAGCTTTTCATCAAATTTTTCTTGGAGATAATATTATGGAAAGGATAACCAGCTGGAAATAATAGCTTATCGTTTTCCTGAAACTCCTGAATCTTCGAACGTCGCCATTTCTACATGACACTTAAAAGCCGCTTTGACTATCGAAGTAGCTAAGGCAGCACCAGATCCTTCACCTAAGGCCATATCTAGGTTCAAAATAGGCTTTTTTTTCAACATCTTTAATAACAACTCATGTCCTGGTTCCTTTGAAGAGTGCCCAATTAAACAATGATCAAGAATATCCTTTCTTTCAAAAAAAATCGGTAATACTGCTGCAGTGCAAATAAAACCATCTAAAATTACTGGCACCGAATAATGCTTCGCAGCTATAACAGCTCCACAAATCGCTGCTTGTTCTCTGCCACCGAGAAATATTCCTGCGTCAAGTGGCCTTTCAATAGACTGCTTGTTTGTATTTACTGCTCTTTTAATTATTTCACCTTTATGAATTATCTGATCTCGAGTAGATCCGGTTCCAGGCCCTACCCATGAACTTACCTCATTATTAAAAAAATGATAACATAATGCTGATGCAATTGTTGTATTACCAATCCCCATTTCTCCTAGTGTTACTAGATCCATGCTTTCCGAAACCGCGCTTAATCCAATATTAAAGGATTCAACAAACTCCATCTCGTCCATAGCGGGCCCAACGGATATATCCGCCGTCGGTTTCTCCAAATTGATGGGGATAACCTCAAGATTGATTTCGTTTAACTCACATATCTTGTTGATTGCTGCTTTTCCCGATTTAAAGGTTTCTACCATTTGAAACGTAACTTCTTGGGGAAATGGGTTTACTGCTTGTCTACACACACCGTGATTACCAGCGAATACAATGGAAGATATTTTCTCCATGTCTTTCATAGTCCTTTTGCCCCATGATGACAGAAAAACTGCTAAGTCCTCGAGTTGACCTAGGGAATTGGCCGGCTTTAACAAGTTCTTTTGTCTTTCTAAAGCTTTTTCTTTTAGTTCTTTGGACCATGTTGGTGCGCCATCTAATAATTTAAATATGTCACCTAAAGAATTAACTAATGCTATCTTTTTCATAAAAATTAAATACGGATATGTTAAAACGATTGTAGTGTGGATATTAAATTTTAAAGACAAAAACAACAAATTATTACTATGTATTCAGAAATTTATTTTATGATGCCCTTAATACTTTTAATAGCCCTCACTCTAGATATTGTATTAGGGTGGCCAGAAAAAATTTATACAAATATTGGGCACCCAGTTTCTTGGATTGGTAAAGTGATATCATATTGTGAGCGCTCACTTAACAAGAAAAAATACCCGGGGGAATTACTTAAACTCTTTGGGGCTTTAACTTTTTTTCTGACTGTTATTCCAATAACGGTAGCAGCATTTTTGATGGATCAAATGCTTATAAATTTTCCTTACGGCTTTTTTATGCAAGCAATATTAATTTGGCCATTTTTAGCAACTAAATCTCTCTATACACATGTTAAAGATGTGGCTGATACGCTTAACAAAAAAGACTTAAATGCTTCTCGGGAAGCACTCTCAAAGATAGTTGGTAGAGATTTAAAAAATTCTGATGAGAATACTATATGCGGTGGCGCCATCGAAAGCTTGTCTGAGAATACCTCTGATGGAATAATAGCGCCTTTATTTTGGGCATTTTTTTTTGGACTTCCTGGAATAGTTTTTTACAAGACGATAAATACTTTGGACAGTATGATAGGGTATAGAAACGATAAGTTCTTAAACTTTGGCTGGTTTAGCGCTAAAGTGGATGACCTTGTAAATTGGGCGCCAGCAAGATTGTCTTCTATTCTTTTTTGTTTCCTCACTCTTAACCCGATTAAAACATTTTTATTTTCTTTGAAAAATGCAAAAGCTAGCACCTCACCAAATGCTGGATGGCCACAAGCTACGTTCGCGTACATTCTTGGGGTGTCTCTTCTTGGGCCTAAGCGATCAAAAGGTGTACTTATCGAACAGCCTACTATTAACATTGGGCAACCTTTACCTAACAAAGAAACCCTTTCAACAGCTCTTAAATATTACATTTGTATTATTATTGAAATATACGTAGTGCTCTTTGCTCTCAATTTTTGGTTCATGAATGAATAATAACGGTCTGAATATACAGCATGGGGGCAATATCGACCTAGCCATAAAAAAGTATGGAGGGGAAAGAGAAGATTGGATAGATCTCTCTACTGGTATAAATGGAACCTCATATCCATGGCAGGAAAGCGTTAAGGTCGAATTAAGAAATTTGCCGAGTAATAAGATTTTGATGAACTTAGAGAAAGCTGCCGCAAGAGCATATAAGATTGCAGAAAGCACCTATACTGCAGCTGCTTCAGGAGGCCAACAGATTATTAACCTCTTACCTATATGCTTAAAAAACTGTAATTCAGTGACTATACTCGGACCAACATATAATGAGTATGAAAAAGCTTTCAAAAGCTCTGGTATTAAAACCCAGACAGTATCTGAGGTTTCAAAACTATCTTCTAGCGATATTGCTATTATAGTTAATCCTAATAACCCGACAGGAAAAGTGATTGCTGACGAGACGCTTGAGGATTTGTCAAAAAAAGTAAGAATTTTGATCATTGATGAAAGCTTTAAAATGTTCTCTTCGAGAAAAACTCTAAATCTTAGCAATATTATACAAATTAATTCACTAGGAAAATTCTTTGGCTTAGCAGGTTTAAGACTTGGGTTTGTATCAGGCCCCTCGGATTTTATTAAAGCGGTAAGGGAAATGTTAGGGCCTTGGCCAGTATCTAGCTTAGCAGCTGAGATTGGTATAGTTGCGCTTAATGACGGAGTTTGGATATCTGAAATGGAGAAGATATTGGTCACTGAAAGTAATGCTTTGCATGAAGCTTGTAGTTCAAGAAATTGGGAATTGGTTGGAAGAACTTCTTTATTTCATACATACGCGACATCAAGTTGTCTTGAGGTCGAAAAACAATTTGCGGCCCACGGTATATGGGTTAGAACTTTTGATTATTCTGAAACCTGGGTAAGGCTCGGTATCCCCACTTCAGAGAATCAGTGGGAAAGGGTTAAACAGGCTCTCAATCAGTAATTAAATATTTCTGGCACTAGATAATATGGAGTCGACATCAAGGTTGTCCTCTAGGACATTCACGAACTCTTCTAAAATAAAATCAATTTTATCGTTGAAGGAAACATCTTCTTCTGTTTCTTTTGAACTTATTTTAGCTACAAATTTGTTTCTAAATTCGTCAGAAAAAAATAAACCATGGAGATAGGTGCCCATAACAAGCCCGTTGGACGATATTGCACCATCCTTTCTTTCACTCAAAGTGGCAAAGGGCTTATTACAGTCACTCCCGGAAGTAATACCTAAATGTATTTCATACCCAGAGATTTTTTTTCCATTAATGGTGCTTATAAATTCTTTTTTTCCGAGATTTTTTTCTTTCCCCATTGTAGTTTGAACATCTAAAAGACCAAGTCCCTTTGCATTCGATGGTATACCATCATACCCTTGACCATCTGTGATTTCGTTACCTAAAATTTGATAGCCTCCACAAATTCCTAAAATAAACCCTCCTCTTCTAAGATGTGCCCTTATATCAATATCCCAGCCTTGGGATTTAAGAAAGTTTAGGTCCGCTATTGTTGACTTCGTTCCTGGTATTATAATCAATTTCGTATCAGCTGGTATGGGGTTCCCAGGTTCGACAAACCGCAATTTTAATCTCTTGTCGATTTTGAGAGGATCAAAATCATCAAAGTTTGCAATACGAGATAGCTTTAGGACTGAAATTACACACTTTCCTGTGCCGAAGCTGTTCTTGAGATCTTGACTATCCTCTGCCGGGAACAATTTTGCCTTATCAAAAAAGGGCATAACGCCAAAACTCTTCCAATCTGTTTTATTATTAATGAAAGTAACCCCGTCATCGAACAGGCTTTGATCTCCACGAAACTTATTTATTATAAATCCTTCAATTAAATTAATGTCCTTTTTGTCAAGGACTGCTTTCGTACCTATTAATTGGGCAATAACCCCTCCCCTTTCAATATCCGCAACTACTATAACGGGGACACTCAACGCTGTGGCAAAGCCCATATTTGCAATATCGCTTTTTCTTAGATTAACTTCTGCTAAACTTCCCGCACCCTCTGCAATAACGATATCAAACTTATTAAGCAAATTCCTAAAACTCTTTATTGCAACAGCCAAAAATTCATCTTTATGGGAGTAATACTCTCGTGCCTTTAATGATTTATACTTTTTCCCATTCAAAATAACTTGAGACCCGATAGTGTTCTCTGGTTTCAATAAGACTGGATTCATATCTGAGTGAAAATCAATACCAGCTGCATAAGCTTGAAATGATTGAGCTCTTCCTGCTTCCCCTCCATCAACCGTTATAGCAGCATTATTTGACATATTCTGAGGTTTAAATGGAGCAACACTCATACCTCGTTTCTTGGCGGCTCTAACCAGACCAGCAACTAAAAGTGATTTACCAACATTGGAACCACATCCCTGAATCATTAAAGCTCTTCCCATAATTAAAATTCTATACCTGCTTGACTCATTACGCCATTTCGAAAGTGGTGCTTAACCAGGGTCATATCTGTTACTAAGTCAGCAATACCGATTAATTTTTCATTCGCATTTCTGCCCGTAAGAATTACATGTGACATCTTAGGTTTTTTTTCGAGTAAAAAAGTAACCACGTCATCAATCTCAACGTAACCATATCTAAGCGCTATGTTAATTTCATCAAGTAGAATTATCTTTTTTTTCTCATTCGAAATAAGTTCCTTAGCTTTACTCCAAGCCTTCTTTGCAGAAGCAATGTCTTTTTCTTTATCTTGAGTATCCCAAGTGAATCCATCTCCTAGAGTGTGGAATTCACAAAGTTCGTGAAAGTGCTGTTGAATTAAGTCACGCTCACCAGTTGCCATAGCTCCTTTGATGAATTGAACAACTGCACATGGCATACCGTGTGCTATCCCTCTAAAAACCATACCAAAGGCAGCTGTACTCTTTCCCTTGCCTGTTCCAGTGTTCACGATTATGAGACCTTTTTTCTCAGTTTTCTCTGCGAAAATTTTTTGTTTGGACGTCTTTAGCCTTTTCATTTTTTCATTATGTTTTTCGTTTTCAGACATTTATTTTATCCTCTTGACAAGTGCATATTTTTACTGCTCAACTAGTATTTAACTGGTCCTTTTTTTTGGTTAAATGGGAATACGAAAAAGACTAAAAAACAAATCGTAGCCGTACCCGCGACCGTAAATAAAAGAGAATATTAACACTGGGAAATACTCTTGGGAAGTTGGTATTCACAAAGCTGTGCTTTACTTTTAATAGCCGGGAGACCTGCCAGTAGAAAAAAGAAGAACGAACGGGATATTCGTGTCTGAAAACAGTCTATTTTGGTTTTCATTTTTCCCGTTTTTATATTAGGAAAGAAAATTGGGATCTGAAGACATTTTATATATCTGTATTACGTGTCGAAAAGATGGAGAGACGTTGGACCCACGTCCCGGCAAAATTCTATACGAAAATCTAAAAAGAACGACTGCGAGTAAAAACATTAAACCCGTGAGATGCTTAGCAGGATGCTCACAGGGTTGCGTCCTATCTCTGGATAATAAACACAAGTGGTCTTACGTGATAGGCAACCTGACCCCCAATAAGGACGAAGAGCAAATTATAGAGGGCTTTATTGAATACCAAAAAACTTCAGATGGAAAAATTCCTTTTTCTAGTAGGCCTGAGGCTTTTAAAAAACGCTCGCTAGCGAGAGTACCACCAGCAAATTATGAGGTAGTTGAAGATGAGTAATCTAGAAAAGATACCGGTGACAATATTAACCGGATTTTTGGGAGCAGGTAAAACCACATTGATCCGTAACTTAATTATTAAAAATAAGTCAAAAAGATTGGCGGTTATTATAAATGAGTTTGGCGACCTGGGTGTTGATGGCGAAATAGTAAAACAGTGTTCAGACGCAACTTGTCCAGAAGAAAATATTCTTGAATTAGCAAACGGTTGTATTTGTTGCACCGTTGCAGACGATTTTGTGCCCACTATGCAGACCCTACTAGATGGCAAATACCTTCCGGAGCATATACTTATTGAAACATCTGGGCTTGCTCTTCCAAAACCTCTCCTAAAAGCGTTCGAATGGCCAGAAATACGAAGTAAATTAACCGTTGATAGTGTTTTGGCTGTTGTGGACGCTGAAGCAGTAGTAAACGGTATATTTGCTCCGCAAATGTCTATTGAAATTGAAAATCGACAAAAAGAAACGTACGTAGAGCACGAAACACCTCTTTCTGAGGTTTTTGAGGATCAAATAAACTGCTCAGATATAGTGTTGTTAACCAAACCAGATCTTGTTGAGAACACATCTGTTGCAAGAGACATCATTATGAAAGAAATGGAGAGAAGTGTTCCCATTTTAGAAGTGCAAAGTGGCGATATTGAAGCGGATTTAATATTAGGAATAAGTGCTGCTGCTGAAACGGATTTAGAAAATAGAAAATCACATCATGACGGTTTTGATGACCATGAACATGATGATTTTGAAACTTTCAGTGTAAGCATTCCGACTATCGTCGACTTAGAAAGCTTTAAGATGAAAATGAAAAAGCTCATTAATGAAAATGAGGTACTGAGAGTAAAAGGGTTTTTAAGGGTTGAAAACAAGCCATTGAAATTAATTGTCCAGGCAGTCGGGAAAAGATTATCGGTAAATTTCACTGATACTAAGACGACCAATGAAAGTATAGGAAACCTTGTCTTTATTGGTGAAAAAGAAAAAATTAATCAAAAAATAATAGAGGCTC
>Ga0160422_10003050_pt1 | contig 10371 bp, 7 predicted proteins | sample Fk160mmetaG_FD_108192 | JGI IMG/M metagenome (GOLD analysis project Ga0160422, IMG submission 108192) | Marine microbial communities from the Central Pacific Ocean - Fk160115 60m metaG | ecosystem: Environmental > Aquatic > Marine > Oceanic > Photic zone | place: The Central Pacific Ocean... | reverse complement strand
GTGAAATCCATAATTTGTATGAGGCCCACCATGTATTTCAAGAATTAAAGGGTATTTTTTTGAGTTATCAAAATTAGGTGGTTTAACAATCCAGCCTTGAATCATTCTTCCATCATAAGATGATTGGTACCATATCTCCTCCACTTTACCTAATTTTTTATAATCAAATAGATCCTTATTTAAATCTGTTATTATTTTTTTTGATCCTCTAAATCCAGTGGCCAAATCAGCAGGATTATATGCAGTCCCATAAGTAAATGAATATCTATTATTTTTTGATAAGGTAAAAAACCCTCCACTGTAGGGTCTTGAAAAAGATAATCCCCCAACTTCATCAACAATAGTCTCATGAATACCATCTAAGGTTGTTGACCCAATCTTAGTTATTCCTTTATCATCATATTGAAAATATATTTTTTTATCATTCCCAGACCAGTGGATATTATAGATATCTCTATCGAGATCCAATTTAATTTTATACTTGTCAGAACCATCAGAGTTCATAACATATATGGAATTCTGCTGATAGCTGAGATACTCATCATCATAACCTAAATATGCAATTAAGGACCTATCATTCGATACTTTTGGGCCAAAATCAGGACCATCTCTATCTGTAATTGGGATATGCTTTCCAGAGTCTATGTATAATATGTATAATTCTGTATTATTTGGATTATAGTCGGAGTCTTCATTTAAATTAGCTGAAAAAACAATTTTATTACTATCAATCCATTCTCCCTGACCAGCTCTTTTTTCCGATGGAATATTACTTATTTGTCTTGGGGTTCCTCCACTAACTGGAAGTGTAAAAAATTGAGTTTCACCTGGTTTTCTAAATCCTGAACTATCATATTTATAATTTAAATCTGATATTTCAATTGGAGGATCATTCCATTTTGCCCCTTTAGGTTTCTCTGGCATCTTAATTAGCTTTTTTCTCTTATCATCAACGAATGAGGAAAATAAAATATAGTTATCATCAGGTGACCATCTTAATGATCCAATTGAATATTGAAAATTTGTAAGTTTTTGAATAGAGTTATTACTCAGATCAAATAAGAAAATTTGTTGCTTACCATTTCGGTTTGACTTAAAAATAAATTTATCCCCTTTGTTAGACCATTTAGGAGAGTTGTCTTTAAAATTTCCTGTAGTAATAGGCTGATTTCCAGAACCATCAAAATTAATAAGCCATATATTTGAAAAACTTTGATCAGTCATAATATCATTAAAATTCCTTTGATATAAAACTTTATCTCCATTAGGAGATATCTCAGTATTTGAGACATACTCAAGATCAAAGACATCTAAAGGTTGAAAAACTTTAGAATATTGAGAGTTTACGTTTATTACAACAAAAAATAGTAATAGAATTTTTTTCATATAGTATTAAATTAAGAAATAATTATGTAATAGAATTCACTAATTCAGAATATGAGCTGTAAAAAAAATTAAGAGTAAGGATGTGGGCGCTGAGGGATTCGAACCCCCGACCCCTTGGGTGTAAACCAAGTGCTCTAAACCAACTGAGCTAAGCGCCCGGGTGGGCAAATATAAGATTTTTTTTACTTTAGATATATGAAAAATATTTTTATAAACTACCTAATTTCATTTTTAACTTTCGGACTCTGTATAATTCTAGCAAATTTAACAGGTATTCAAAATATAACTTTTGCAGTGTTATTTATATTTTTAATTCACTTATTAGTTTTTATTCCTTCATATTATTATCAAACAGAGAAATTTTTTGATTTGACTGGGACAATATCATATGTGTCGTCTGTTCTTTTTATATTTTTTAAATCAAATACATTAGAGTCAATTAATTTAGGAAGTCTAGCATTATCAACTTTCATAATTATTTGGTCATTAAGACTAGGAACATTTTTATTTCTAAGGATTAAAAAGGCAGGAAAAGACAGAAGATTTAATCAGATAAAGAAATCTTTTTCATGGTTTTTTATGACATTTAGTGTATCAGGAATGTGGGTTACAATATGTTCAATTTGTGCATTGACAGGTGTGGCTAATGGAATAATTTTTTCTTGTATAACAACTATTGGAATAGTTATTTTTTTGATAGGATTTACTATAGAAATAATTGCTGATTCTCAAAAAACAAAGTTTAGAGCAAAAGACGGTAATAAGGATAAGTTTATTTCAAGTGGTCTCTGGAAGTACTCAAGACATCCTAACTACTTAGGTGAAATAATACTTTGGCTAGGGATCTCATTAATTAGTTTCTCATCACTTGAAGGGTATCAATATGTTACATTAATATCTCCAATATTCACATATCTGCTTTTGGTAAATGTCAGTGGGATAAATCTTTTAGAGAAAAGTGGAGACAAAAAATGGGGAAATTTAGAATCTTATAAAAAGTATAAGGAAAAAACACCAAGACTAATTTGGTTTTTATAACACTATATTTTTATAAATAAAATTAAATAAGTATAGTGCTAATTAAAGTTAACCGAAAACCCGAAAGAAACAAAAAATAAGTTATTATTTAAACCTTTACCAATAGATAAATCAAGTTGCTGTGTTTTGTTTAATAGATAAGTAATTCCTGAATCAAAATTTAGATTAGAGTCAACAGAGGATTTATCACCGAAAATTTCAAAAAATACACCAAAAGAATTTAATGATCTACTGTAGACAATTGTATAAAGTATTTGACCATTTTGATCTTCAAACTTGTTATAGCCTATATTATACCCCAATTGATTTTCACCACTTAATTCATGAGAGATGTTAACTCTAGTAAGAAAGCCATAAGCGTTATTGGAAAATGATTCACGAGCGGTTGGAATAGAGATGTTAGATAAAAGAGCTAATTCGGTTTTATCAAACATTTTATCAAAAATCTTAAACTTAGCCCCTATTTCAAAATCACTAAAGGATGACTTTTTCATAAATGATAATTGATCATTTATTAGATAGTTACTATTTAACCGAATCTCAACTCCTTTAACTAAACCAAATCTAAAGAGAGCGTTAATATTTGATTGAGAGTTTTCGAATGAAATACCTGACTCTACTTGAATTTCTCCTTTCGGTAGAACAGATGCAGATTCTGTTTGGTCTGGTCTGTCTGTTGAAATCTGAGAAAAAATATTATGGCTATTAAAAGCTATAATCAAAAAAAATATTAATCTTTTATTCATGAAAAATTTCTTTTGCTATATAATTACTTCCAGTAACAACAACTAAGTCCATTGGAGAGGCTTGACTTAATACCTCTTGATAAACTTTATTAGCATTTTTATCAAAATTAATATTTTCTTTTACACTTTGCATGATTTCCTTATAATCCATTGACCTTTCTGTGTTGGATGAAGTATAATAAATTAAAGACTTTTTTGGGAAGTGAGAGATTAATCTTTTGACATCCTTTCCTTTAACAAAACTTAAAATTACAAACAGTTTATTAAAATTTAATTTGTTTAATTGTTGACATAAATGGATAAAACCTGACTCGTTATGAGCACAGTCAAAGATTATTTTAGGACTATCTTTTATAATTGTCCATCTACCATAAAAATTTGTATTTGAATTAATATTCATGATGCCCCTCTCTATACTTGAATCATTTATTTTTTTATCATTAAGATTTTTAGAAATTTGAACAGCTGTTCTAATGTTTTTATTTAAATATTTTATTTCAGAATTTTCAAATTTTGTTTTAATGTCCGAAGCAAAAATTATTTCTGAAAAGCTTTCATCTGCTTTTTGCATGAATATACTTTCAGTTTTTTTATCTCTTTCTCCAATTATTACTTTCGTATTCTTTTTTATTATTCCAGCCTTTTCATATGCAATTTTTTCTAAACTATCTCCAAGTATTTCAGTATGATCAAATGAAATATTTGTTATTGCTGATAAATAAGGATTAATAATATTTGTCGCGTCAAGTCTTCCCCCTAGCCCTACTTCAATTATAGCGTAGTCCACATTTTTTTCATTATAATAACTTAAAGACATTCCAAATGAGAGCTCAAAAAATGAAAGATTTAGTTTATTAATTAATTCTCTATTATTAAAGATAAATTTTGAAATAAAATTCTTTTCAATTTTTTTATTATTTACCGTAATTCTTTCTCTAAAATCAAAAAAATGAGGTGATGTAAAAAGACCCACTTTATAACCTGACTCTTGAATAATTGAAGACAAGTATTTGCAGGTACTTCCTTTACCATTTGTTCCACCGACATGGATAAACTTAATATCTTGAATACTAATATTGAGTTGGTCTACAAAAGATCTTATTTTATCTAGACCAGGTTTATATGCCTTTGAGCCTTGAGATTGATAGAAGGGTAACCGGTTTAAAATCCAATTCTCAGTTTCTCTATAATTCAATATCAGAAGTTAAAGAATATATGCCTCAAATAGGACAAAAGTTATAAATCCAGCAAGGAATCCAATAAATGCTAGCCATCCTATATTCTTAAGATACCAGAAAAACTCAATTTTCTCCATACCCATAGCTACAACTCCTGCTGCAGATCCAATTACAAGTACACTTCCACCTGTTCCAGCTGCATATGCAATTAAATGCCACAGAGAGTCATCTACTGGTTGTGAAAACATACCAATTGAAGCAGCAACTAACGGAACATTATCAATTACAGCTGATCCTAATCCAAGGAAACCTGCTACTATCCTAATATCTGGAATAACAGTTTCCAGGTATTGAGCAAATTCAAAAAGATAACCAATAGACTCTAGTGCTGCTACAGCCATAAGGATCCCTAGAAAAAATAAAATACTTGGAAGTTCAATCTTTGTTAATGCTGAATGAACTGGACTTTTACTATGCATTATACTATCCTCATTTGGAGTACTGATATTAAATTTAGTACCACTATATATCTCTGCAAATGTAGCTACTATAGCAAGCGAAAGCATCATACCAACATATGGTTGAAGGCCAGTAAAAACTTTAAAAAATGGCACAAAAAGAATCGCAGATAATCCTAACCAAAGCATTGTAGTTCCTGTTTTAGTTATACTACTTTCATCGTTATCTATTTTATCTAGATCACCTCTGAATGGTTTTAAAAATGATGCAATATAAACTGGTACTACCATACATACTATAGAAGGAATAAACACATAATACAAAAGCATAGGTACAGTTACTTTATCAGCTATCCATAGCATTGTAGTAGTTACATCTCCAATTGGAGACCAAGCACCTCCTGCATTTGCTGCAATAACAATTAGCCCAGCAAACCATAGTCTTAAATTTTTATCACTGATAATTTTCTGAAGAATTGTAATTAGGACAATAGTAGCTGTTAAGTTATCAATAATAGCGGATAAAATAAATGCTAATATTGAGAAAATCCAGAGTAACTTTTTCTTGGATTTAGTTCTAATAAATGATTTGATTTTCTCAAAACCATTGTAAAAGTCAATTATTTCAACAATAGTCATTGCTCCTAAAAGAAATATTAAAATTTCTGAGGTATGAGATAAATGATAAGCCATTATCTTCTTTACTTTTGTGGGTATAAGTTCACGAATCTCAGTATCAACCTCAAATACTGGTATGTTGAATATTGCAATTAGAGCCCACAATAAAGCCATCATTCCTAAAGCAGGAATAAGCTTATCAATTTTTAAACTGTGTTCTAAAGTTATTGCTAAGTAACCTAAAATGAATATTCCTAATAAAATTGTTTCCATTTAATTTTTTTTTCTGTGATAATTTTACAGATTTAATATTTCAATATGATAAAAGATTGAAATTTATATAAAACTATAAATTTCAAATGAAAACTAAATTATTAAATAAATTAATTATTAGTTAAAAAAATTTTTCCAGAAGAGTGATCTTTAGATGCACCAGTTACTGAAGAGTAACAATTATTGATGTTTAAGTACCTCAAAACTCCTAGAAATGCGAAAATTAAAGCTTCTTTAAATTCGATTATTTTAGAATTTGGAAAAACTATTTCAGAATTAGAATTTAATTTAATTGTATTAATGAGATATTCATTATATGCTCCCCCACCAGTAAATAAAACTTTATCATTATCAGATATTTCGTTGACAATTCGAGTTGCAATATGGTGGGAGAATGTATTTAAGAGATCTTTAATTGGATAGTGAGAGTATTTTTCAATTAGTGGATTAATATTTTCATTTACCCATTCAATACCAAGAGATTTTGGTGGTTTTTCATAATAAAAGGCAAGTCTATCTAAATCGCTTAAAAGGTTTTTTATTTTTTTTCCACTAAGAGCTAAAGAACCCTTATCATCAAATTCATGTCCAACTTTTTTTGAGAGTCTATTAAGAATAATATTAACTGGACATATGTCATAAGCAATTAGTTTATAATCTTGATATTTGGAGATATTAGCAAAACCGCCTAAGTTAATAAATGCATTATATTCTTTAAATAGATACTTTTCACCGACTGGAACTAAAGGAGCACCTTGGCCACCAAGTTCTACATCTTGAATTCTGAAATCACAAATTACATCTTGATTTATTTTCTTTGATAAAAGTGGCAAATTACCAATTTGATATGTTATTGAATTAGTAGGATTATGAATTGCAGTATGTCCATGAGAACTTATAAAATGAATATTTTTTATCGAAAATTCATTTATGAATTGATCAATAATTTCCGCTAACTTTTTTGAATATTCTTTATCTATTTTTTTTATACTCAATATATCTTTTGAAGAAATGTCTCTTAATATTTCTATCCATTTGTCTTCGTATTTATAGGTCTTGGCATTAATTATATTAAAGTTCCATTTTGTATCATAATTAAAATTTACATAAACTAAGTCAACACCATCTAATGATGTACCCGACATAACTCCGATAACATTAAAATTTCTCTTTAACATTATTGAAAAAAGTTCCAGACAAGTCCAAATCTAACAGAAAGATCTCTATAAGGTGTAAATGGATCAAAGTAGTAATCATAACCTGTCATAGAGCTATTTAAATGTTCAACTTTAATAAACACTCTGGTTTGTTGGATTTTTGCATTTAAAAAAAAGTCAATTCTTGGGAAATCACCAATTTCCTTAAAATTTTGGCTTACAAACTCTGAGACAACTGGATTATAATAATCAGCATAAAACTTAGTGAAGTAGTTGAAGGTAAATCCAGTTTGGAAAAATAAAGAATTATTAAATACAGATGAAGAGAACATCAATGTGTTTCGTGTAATCCACTCAGGAACATTTAAGGTAGACAATTCGCCAAATTCAAAGGTTTGATCTTTTTCTTGATACTGTCCAGTATTTATAAAGCTAAACTTTCCAAAGTCAATCTTACTAAATAACTTAATCTTAAAATAATTTATTTCAGTATTTATTTGTTTTGGTGTAATTCTTCTAGTATTAAAAATTTCATCAGTTAATCCACTACTAAGTTCTTGAAAGAATGTATAATTGTCGATTATATTATACTCTCCTGAAATTTTAATTAACTCTTTATATCCAATTTCAGAGTATAATGTTGAACTTTTTTGATTCTCAAGTTCTGGATTGTGCCAATTATAGTCTTCATAAATGCTTCTGAATAATACAAAATTTAAGTTTGGCGATTTATTTGAATTTATCGCTCCAAGATTAAATATTACATTTTTCAATGGCTTTGATATTAATGATATAGATTGATAATCTGATATATAATCTTCATTAAGTGATTTATTCAAATTAAGATTTAATTTAAATAACTTGAAGTCTTTTTGCCAGTTAAAATTTAAATTGGACTGACTGTCTTCAAGTCCTAATATTAATTCATTATTAAGCTCATAATCTTTAAAATTATTTTCAAAATTAATTAATCTGTATGAGAGTTTAAATCTTCCAAGCTTATTTAAATTTGATTTTAAATAAATAAAATTATCATTTCTTATGTAACGAGATTGATCAGAGACTGGCTTTTCATCTGTAGTTGACCCAAATAGAGGAGCTCTTAAAGGATCATTGTATTCAATTTTTTTATATTCATGAGTAAACTGATATCCAATTGACAAGTTTGAAGTTTCCTTTTTTGAATCATATAATAATGATTTTTCAAAATCAATAAAAAATCTTTTTGAATATAATGAGCCCTCAGCCCTTATCTGACTTCCTAATCTAGATCTATCTAGGTAACCATCATATTCTATAGTCTCTAATGAACCATCTTCATTTTCTATTGGATTTCCAGACTTATCAAGAACTAAATATTCAGTTGCTTCTTCAAAGAAATAGATATTGTCTTCATCTAATCCAGCATTCTCTTGATTAAATATATTCTGTGATGTGAAGTGAGACTTTACATTTAATTTTTTATTCTTCGAATTAAAATTTGAAGATAGCCTAAATTGATTACCTCTTGAACGGCTACTTATATATTTTCCAAGTGATTTATATCCTTTATGTGCGATTGTAAAATTATATTGTGGACTTAGGTTAATTGAAACAAGTGCATCTAGTATCTGCCCCTGCTCAAATGTAGATTTAGCAAAAATTTCAGTGAAAGGAGTAGCGACATTATAGTAACCTATATCATCTTTTTCAAAGTAGTGAAAATGCTTACCTCTAGCTCCTAATTTTGGAAAAATACTTTTAGATTTAAAATTATAGCTAAGTTTATTATAAGTATGCGCGACATTTGGTGAACTTAACAACTCAAAATTATCTTTTCTAAGAAAATTAAATTTATAATCTTTGAAGATTGTTAAACTAGTGTCAGCTATCTCAAATCTTCCATCCAAATAAAATATTTTGTATTTGTTAAGGTTTAATGAATCATTAACTCCTTTTTGATTTGTTTTAGTCTCATCATCAATTATTTTACTTTCTAAGTTATCAGATTGAGCAATTAATGTTATATGGAGTAAAAAAAAAGGTATTACCAGAAAAAATTTCTGCATCTATTTTGTATTTTCATACTAAGGTAAGATTTCTTTTAAAAATTAGTTTTATCATCATGTTAATGAATAATTTCTCAGAGTTTAAGTATGAAGCTGGAATTGATGAAGCAGGAAGAGGCTGTCTTGCTGGTCCTGTGACAGCTGCTGCAGTTATTTTTGATAAAAATTTTAGTAATTATGAATTAAATGATTCAAAAAAAATTTCTTTAAAAAAAAGAATAGAATTAAAAAAAATAATCGAGGAAAATTGTTTAGCCTATTCTGTAGCTTTTGTTAGTCCAAAAGAAATTGATAAAAAAAATATTTTAAACTCAACATATATGGCCATGCATAAGGCTATTGATAATTTATGTATAAAGCCTAATTTTATTTCAGTAGATGGCAATAAATTTCAGCCCTATAATGACATTCCTTATGTGTGTATTATAAAGGGAGACCAAAAATACCAGAATATTGCTGCTGCATCTATCTTAGCAAAAACATATAGAGATGAATACATGAAAAAAATTGATGTTGATTTTCCAAATTATAGTTGGTGTAAGAATAAAGGGTATGGGACTAAACATCATATTGATATGATATTGAAATATGGAAAAACTATTCATCATAGGTTATCATTTAAGATTAAACCTAAACAACTAAATCTTCAATTTAATCAATGAAAACTTTCTTAAAATTATTCTTTACAACTGTATTATTTTTTTTATCGTGCAATAATATTGATCAAGAAAATATCTCAGGTATTAATTTTATTCCTATTGATTCACATACTATTTTAAATATCAATGATTTAGAAGCAACAAAAAATATATTTCAGCTCAATCCGCTTATGTCAAGTATCTACTCTAATACAGATATTATTTCTTCTAAACTTAACGATTTAACTTCTAAAGAATCTAATAATGGAATTTTGAGTTTATCACCATATGGTAAAGATCAATTAGCTTATACATTCATCAGCAAAATAGAGATAAACGATTCAATTTTTTATAATGATGTATTTGACCATACTTATCAAAAATTTGATATCTATAAAAGGGAAATTAATAATGAAACTAATTATATGACTTTAATTGATAATTTTTTCGTTAGCACAAACAAAGATTTAATAATTGAGAATATAATAAGAGAGTTAAAATCAAACAAAGAATTAGACCCAGAACTCATTAAAGTTTCCAAGACATTAGATACTAACGAGCCATTTAATTTATTGGTAAAGTCAAAAGATTTCTCAAATAACGACTTTAAGCTAAATGATATATCTTTTTTTCCACAAGTAAAAACTTCTTGGATTGGTTATGATTTTCAAAACTCATTAAATGAATTCAAGCTTAATGGGGTAACAAGAATTAATGATTCAATTAACTCAAAACTCTCTATTTTAAATAATATTTCTCCGAGCAAGGTTAATTCATTTAAAATTATTCCAGATACATTTAGATCATCTTTAACAATAACTATCAGTGACT
>Ga0160422_10003049_pt1 | contig 10374 bp, 8 predicted proteins | sample Fk160mmetaG_FD_108192 | JGI IMG/M metagenome (GOLD analysis project Ga0160422, IMG submission 108192) | Marine microbial communities from the Central Pacific Ocean - Fk160115 60m metaG | ecosystem: Environmental > Aquatic > Marine > Oceanic > Photic zone | place: The Central Pacific Ocean... | reverse complement strand
TTGTAAATAATATCAAGGCAGCTAAAAAATTAATACAAAAAGCTGATGATGAAGTAATGCAAGTTCTACAAGAAGTTATTGAGGGGCATCCTATATTACTTAATAGAGCCCCAACACTTCATAGATTAGGTATTCAAGCCTTTGAACCTAAACTTGTTGGAGGAAGAGCGATTCAGCTTCATCCTCTTGTTTGTCCTGCATTTAATGCTGATTTTGATGGAGATCAAATGGCCGTTCATGTGCCGTTAGCCTTAGAAGCACAAACAGAAGCAAGAATGTTGATGCTTGCAAGTAACAATATATTGTCACCAGCTACTGGTGAACCAATTGTCACACCTTCACAAGATATGGTCTTGGGTTCTTATTATTTAACTGCATTACAACCAGATTATAAAAAACCAAAATTTGAAGATAATTCCTCAACTTATGCATCCTTAGAAGATGTCATTTTTGCGTTTGAGGACAAAAGAATAGGATTACATAATTGGGTGTGGGTTAGATTTAATGGAGAAGTAGAAGATGAGGATGAATCTAAAAAACCATATGAATCCAAAGAATTTGATGATGGTTCTAAGTTAGAAATCTGGACTTACAGACGCGATAAGTTCGATTCTGATCATAACCTTATATCTAGATATATTCTTACTACTGTGGGTAGAGTCGTTATGAATCATACAATAATTGATTCGGTCTCTCAAACTTAATCAAGACAATACATCTAACACTTATAAATTTAAATTATGACTTCCTCTAAACCAAAAAAAAGTTCAAAGACTCGCAAAAATTCAAAAAATGCGAAAAAAACATCCCAAATAACAATGCCTCCTTTGGCCAAAACTCCTCCCTCTTTTAAAAATAAAGTTATCGATAAAAAAGGCTTAAAAAATCTTGTAGCTTGGTCATATAAAACTCATGGGACAGCTATCACTGCTGCTATGGCTGATAACCTCAAAGATCTTGGATTTAAATATGCAACCCAAGCAGCTGTATCTATTTCAGTAGAAGATTTAAAAGTCCCAGAAGCTAAGCAAGATTTAATTGGTCAGGCAGAAGCTCAAATTAGTGCTACTGAGGAATGTTATAGGCTAGGAGAAATCACTGAAGTCGAGAGACATACAAAAGTAATTGATACTTGGACTGAAACTAATGAGAGATTAGTAGATGCAGTTAAGAATAATTTCAATGAAAATGACCCTCTGAATTCTGTTTGGATGATGGCTAATTCAGGCGCTAGAGGTAATATGTCTCAAGTTAGACAGCTTGTTGGCATGAGAGGTTTGATGGCAAATCCACAAGGTGAGATTATTGATTTACCAATAAGAACAAATTTTAGAGAAGGTCTGACAGTCACTGAATATGTAATTTCCTCTTATGGAGCCAGAAAAGGTTTAGTTGATACTGCTTTAAGGACCGCTGATTCAGGATACTTAACGAGAAGATTAGTTGATGTTGCTCAGGATGTAATCGTTAGAGAAGAGGATTGTGGAACTGAGAGATCCATTGTAATTGAATCTGAAGATGGAAAGTTTGGAAATAGACTGCTAGGTAGACTTACTGCTAAAGATATTTTTAATTCTGAAGAAGAATTAATAATATCTAAAGATACCGCAATTGATCCCTCTATCAGTAATATTATTGAACAATCAGCTATTCAGAAAGTCAATATTAGATCGCCTTTAACATGTGAAGCTAATAGATCAGTTTGTAGGAAATGCTATGGCTGGGCATTAGCTTATAATCACCTTGTTGATCTTGGCGAAGCAGTTGGTATTATTGCGGCTCAATCTATAGGAGAACCTGGAACTCAACTAACGATGAGAACTTTCCATACGGGTGGAGTATCAACTGCAGAGAGTGGTGTGGTGAGATCAAAGATTGCTGGAAAAGTTGAATTTGGTTCAAAAGCCAAAATAAGAGGATATAGAACACCGCATGGTGTTGAGGCAAAACAGGCGGAAGTTGATTTTGTATTAAAAATAATTCCTAAGCAAGGAAGTTCTGCAAAAAATCAAAGAATTGAAGTTACAAGTGGCTCTTTGCTATTTGTTGAAAATGGACAAGAAGTAAAGTCTGATATTACTATTGCTCAAATCACCGCGGGATCGGTGAAAAAAAGTGTTGAGAAAGCTACAAAAGATGTCATTTGTGATTTAGCTGGCCAAGTTAAGTATGATAAGGTCATTCAACCTAAAGAAGTTACTGATAGGCAAGGAAATATTACTCTTAAAGCACAACGCTTGGGCAGATTGTGGGTACTAGCAGGAGATGTTTATAATTTACCTCCAAATGCAACTCCTGTAGTTAATTCTAATAAAAAGGTAAAAGAAGGCCAAGTCTTAGCAGAGGCAAGCCAATTTAGTGAATATGGTGGCGAGGTCCGTTTGAGAGACTCTATAGGTGACTCAAGAGAAGTACAGATAGTCACAACTTCAATGGCACTCAAAGATTGTAAATTAATAGAAGAAGCTACCCATTCGGGAGAAATTTGGCATCTAGAATCAGATGATGGAATTTCTTACCGTTTGAATACTATCCCAGGAAGTAAAATTAGTAGTGGCGAAATAATAGCAGATTTAGCTGATGATAAATTTAGAACAAAAACAGGTGGTTTAGTAAAGTATGCTCCAGGCTTAAGTGTTAAAAAAGCTAGATCAGCTAAAAATGGTTTTGAAGTTAGCCAAGGGGGTACATTACTCTGGATTCCTCAAGAAACTCATGAAATCAATAAGGATATATCTTTATTAATGATTCAAGATATGCAATGGATAGAGGCTGGAACAGAAGTAGTTAAAGATATATTTTGTCAAACTTCTGGTATCGTTACAGTTACTCAGAAAAATGATATTTTACGAGAGATTACTGTAAGAAATGGTACTTTTCACGAATGTGATAATGAAGAAGTTTTAAGTCGTTTTGATGATGAAGGGATTTTAGTAAATCCAGGTGAAACAATTATGGATGGTATAAAAAATGATGAGATACTTTTTGTTCAGAGATTAGAAACTCCAAAATGTAAAGGTTTACTTTTGAGAACTGTTGAAGAATTTACTATTCCAAATGAAGCACAATTACCTGATCTTCAACATGTTAAACAAGAGAAAGGCCCTTATCTTGGATTAAAGGCTATTCAAAGACTTTCTTATAAAGATGGGGAATTAATTAAATCTGTAGAAGGTGTTGAGTTATTAAGAACTCAATTAAGTTTAGAAACTTTTGATGCTACTCCTCAAATGACTGTAGATGTTGAGATTATTCCTGACAAGAAGGATAAAAATATTAAGAGACTAAATTTAGTAATTCTTGAATCAATTTTAGTTAGGAGAGATACTATTTCTGATTCAAGTCATGGTTCTACTCATACTGAATTACAAGTCAAAAATAATGCTTCAGTAAAAGCTGGAGATGTTATTGCAACTACTCAAATATTATGCAAAGAAGATGGGATAGTACAATTGCCAATACCTGAAGATGAGGAACCAATAAGAAGACTAATAGTTGAAAGAGAAGAAGATAAAATGATTATTAAAACAAAAGGAAAACCAACTGTAAAAATTGGAGATAGGGTAGTTGATGGAGATTTTGTGGGTAATAAGGAAAAGTCAACTTCTTGTGGAGAGATAGAGGAAATAAGTCAAGATACCGTTACTTTAAGACTTGGTAGGCCCTACATGGTTTCTCCAGATTCAGTATTACATGTGAGAGACGGAGATTTAGTGCAAAGAGGAGATGGATTAGCTTTATTAGTTTTTGAAAGACAAAAAACGGGAGATATTGTTCAAGGTTTACCTCGAATTGAAGAATTATTAGAGGCTAGGAGACCTAGAGACTCTGCTGTTTTATGTAGAAAATCTGGGGTAGTGCAAATCAAAAAAGGTACGGACGATGAATCAGTATCTCTATCTGTGATCGAGAGAGATGATGTGATTAACGAATATCAGATACTCTTAGGAAAAAATATTATGGTTAGTGATGGTCAACAAGTTAGTGCTGGAGAATCGCTGACAGATGGTCCTATAAACCCACATGAATTATTGGAGTGTTTCTTTGTAGACTTACAAGATCAAAAACCCTTGATGGAGGCAGCTCAAGAATCAATATCTAAGCTTCAACGAAGAATGGTAAGTGAGGTGCAAAATGTCTATAAATCACAAGGAGTGGCAATAGATGATAAGCATATCGAGGTTATAGTCAGACAAATGACTAGTAAAGTGAGAGTTGAAGATGCAGGGGATACTACTCTTCTGCCTGGTGAGTTAATAGAATTAAGACAAGTTGAAGATACTAATCAAGCCATGTCAATTACTGGAGGTGCTCCTGCTGAATTTACTCCTGTGTTATTAGGAATCACAAAAGCTTCACTAAATACTGATAGCTTTATTTCTGCAGCATCCTTCCAAGAGACTACAAGAGTATTAACTGAGGCTGCTATTGAAGGTAAGTCCGATTGGCTGAGAGGATTAAAGGAGAATGTAATTATAGGTAGGCTCATACCTGCAGGAACTGGATTTAGTGGATTTGTGGAAGAATTAGCTTCCGAGGCTGGACCTCATCCTGATATTCTTGCAGAAGAGTCCGGGGGGTATAGAAGGGCTCAAAATCTTAGACCTGACTATACAGTAGATATGCCAACAAGTGGTGCAGTTAGTTCATCTGCCATTTTGGATGATCCAAGTGATGAAGATTTAGAGACTACAAGATCAAGACATGGTATTGATCCCACCTCAAGTAATTTCGCTGCTTTTGCGAGACCTAATGCTGAGAATCAGTTCTCTGAGGATCAATTGCCTGATCCCGCGGCATTAGAAGGTTTACAAGAGGAGGGATTATTAACCGATGAATAAGCTATTATTATTTTTTAACATTAGAATAAACTTTTGAATACTGATGATTAAACCGGAATTTATTCCCAAAAGAAAATTACCTCGTTATGGGTTTCATTCTTATAATGAAAAACTAAATGGTAGGTTAGCTATGATTGGTTTCATAGCAATCATATTGACCGAGTTTCTCTTAAAACACGGTTTGTTTTCATCTTACTAATTGATTCCTTTGAAAAATCTTTTAGGATGTGATATCGAAGATCTTAAAAAGATAGCTTTAAGTTATGGAGAATTATCTTTCCGTGGTAGGCAGATTTATGATTATATTTATAATCCAAAAATAAGAATAAACAATATTGATGATTTGAAGACTTTGCCTTCTAACTTTAGAAATAAATTAAAAAGTGATGGTTTTATAATAGGAGGTTTAAAATTAGAAAAGAAATCTTTATCTAATGATGGTACTTTAAAATTACTTTTAAGAACAATAGACGGAGAATTCATTGAATCAGTAGGCATACCTACTAATAAAAGATTAACTGTTTGTGTCTCTAGCCAAGTTGGTTGCCCAATGGATTGTAAGTTTTGCGCTACAGGTAAGGAGGGTTTAAAAAGATCATTAACTGCAGGGGAAATAATTGAACAAATATTTATGATTCAAAGAGAGATGAGGGTGAAAGTAACTAATATTGTTTTCATGGGAATGGGCGAACCATTATTGAATATAAATGAAGTATTAGTTGCTATTAAATCTATTAATGAAGATTTTAATATTAGCCAAAGAAAAATTACGGTAAGTACAGTAGCTATCCCAAATAAAATTAATCAATTATGTAAATTATCTTTTGAAAGATTAGGTAAATGTCAATTTACTCTTGCTATTAGTCTACATGCTCCAAATCAGGAAATTAGAGAAAGTATCATACCGAGTGCAAAAAACTATAATATCAAAAATATAATTAGGGATTGTAGAAATTTTGTACTTCAAACAGGCAGAAGAATAAGTTTTGAATACATTCTATTGGATGGAATTAATGATCAGGAGGAACATGCTGAACAATTAAGTAGTTTAATAAGAGGATTTCAATCACATGTAAATTTGATTAATTATAATAATATAAATGAGATGTTATTTAAAAAATCTACATCTTCATGTGCTAATAAATTTAAAAATAGACTGATAAAAAATGGAATTAATGTAAGTTTTAGGAAAAGTCGAGGATTGGAAAAAAATGCTGCTTGTGGTCAATTAAGACGAAGTTAAATATGAAATCAACTATTTTTTGAAATTATTTTTAATTCTTCAATAAAAAAGCTAAAATTAATTAAGTTAAAAAATTTAGTGAGCTTTCTTAGAACCAAATTGCTTCCTATAATGATTGTACTTCTTTTTGGAGTTGCTTTTTTTGCTGTTAGTGCAAGAATTTGGTTACCTGGTGATATGATGTCCCCTGCTCCTATTAATTAATACTTACTGTGTTCTATGATTAGTGACAAAAAAGAATTAAATGATGATAGTTTGGCAGATATTGCTATTGATCCAGATATTTTAGCTAAAGAGTTGGCCGTTGATTTTGAAGTTGATCCTTTAGAGGAAATTGATAAAGATGGTTTCTCAAAAGATAAATTAGATATTTCTTCTGCATGTGATCAGGCTTTAGAATATTTGAAAGGTGATAAGGAACATCGAATTCAAGGTTTAAAAATTTTTTGTGAATATCGTGATAAAAGGTCTTTCCCTCTATTGTTACCATTACTAGATCAGTCTTGCCCTGTCGAAAGAATGAGTGCTGTCTATGCTTTAGGTCGTAATCCTTGTCCTGATGCAGTAAGCAAATTAGTTAGTTTGTTAGAGTCTGATGATAATGCTTATGTTAGAAGAGCTACAGCATGGAGTTTAGCAAATTATGATAATCAAATTGTATTATTTCCTTTAATAAAAGCCTTACAGAAGGATGTCTCATCAGTAAGACTATGGGCCTCAAGCTCTCTCGCCGAGATTGGCAGCATTTCAAATGAAAATGCACAATTAGCTGCCGACCAATTAATAATAAGTCTTAAAATTGATAACGAACCCGTTGTTAGAAGTAATTGTATTTGGTCTTTATGCAGGCTATATCAAAATTTAAGTAATAAACTGCAAGAATTATTTATAGACGAATGTACAAAAATTGCATTATTTGATTCTGAACCTTCTGTTATGGAAGAAGCTAAAACTGCACTTGATTCAATGGGGATGAAAGGATTTTATAAATAATTTATTTGGATATTGAAATATTTTATATCCAATAATGAAAACAAAGTTACGTTATCAACTGAAACCAAAAATATTGGTTATTTTATATAAAGTATAAGTACTTAGTGTGTTATTCTAATGCCTCAAAGAACATTAAGATTCAAAATTTATCAAGATGGTCGTGTCCTAGAAACAGCAGAAGGTTTTGAAGGTAATACCTGCCATGATGCAACTAAGAATTTAGAAAATGCTCTTGGAGAAGTTAAAACTAAGAGACTAACAACAGACTCATTTGTTATTAATCAAGCAAAAAGTTCCAATCAATTAAAAAACGAATCTAATGTCACATTTTAGTACTATTAAAACTAAGCTTAAAGAGACAGAGCCATTAATAAAGGCTTTAGATCTATTAGGTTATAATCCAAATCAAGATGAAAAATTTGTAAAAGGTTATCAAGGTAAATTTACAGCAGTTGATATTAGTCTAGACTTACCTGAAAATACTAAGGTTGGTTTTAAGTGGGATACCAAAACTAATTCCTATGAGTTGGTTACTGACTTGGATTTATGGAAATATAATCTTCCAGTTGAAAGATTTATTTCTAAAGTGACCCAAATGTATGCATATCAAACAATAATTACTCAAACTCAAAAAGATGGGTATCAAATAGTTGAACAAAAGAATGAAAATGATGGTTCCATAGAACTAGTCTTAACAAAATGGGAATCATAAAACTTGGATATTGATCCTTCTACTGCTTTCGATTTTTTCGAAGAAACCATAGATACATCTTCGTTTAAATCTTTAACGAAATCTGATTTCAATTCAGATTCTTATAATGTAATTAATAATAATTCAGCTGCATTTTATGAATATATTGAGTCTAATGATATTTCTGGATTTGAACCTGTTCTAGGAGGAGAATTGCGTGAAAAAGCGATTTGGGTTGATGAAGCTGCTTGTATAGGCTGTCAGTATTGTGTTCATGTTGCCACTAATACATTTATTGTTGATGAGGATCTCGGAAGAGCAAGAGTAATTCGTCAAAATGGAGATGCTCTTGAAGTAGTGAAAGAAGCAATGGATACCTGTCCAGTTGACTGTATGCATTGGGTTGAATTTGAAGATCTTGATAAATTAGAAGCTAGTTTAAATAGGGATATGTTTCAATCTTTAGGTAAATTGCCAAGGATAAATAAACACTAAATAAATTTAATGGTATTACCATATCGTCGCTTTGGTAGGACAAACATAGATATGCCTGTTTTATCTTTAGGTGGAATGAGATTTCAGAAAAGTTGGAAACAATTGGAATTTAAAGACATATCGGAAGAAGAACAAAATAAACTAATTAAGATTTTAGAATTAGCAGATTTATATGGTTTAAATCATATCGAAACAGCACGACACTATGGAACTTCTGAATTGCAATTAGGTTCTGCATTGAGAAATATGGATATAAATTCAAAAATTATTCAAACCAAAATTCCTCCAAACGAAGATATTAATAAATTTCAAGATGAACTAAAAATGAGTTTTCAAAAACTAGGGATTCAAAAAATTGATCTTCTGGCTATTCACGGCATCAATACTTTTGAACATCTTCAGCAAGCCATAAGAGAAGGAGGATGTGTTGATGCTCTTAGAAAGTGGCAAAAAGATAATTTAATTGGCCATATTGGATTCTCTACTCATGGTTCATTAAGCCTTATTCAAAAAGCAATATCCTCTAATAAATTTGATTTTGTTAATTTACATTGGTATTTTATAAATCAGAAAAATATCAAAGCAATAAAATTAGCTGAAAAATTTGATTTAGGGGTTTTCATAATAAGCCCTACGGATAAAGGAGGACACTTGCATAGTCCATCTGAGAAGCTTATTAAGCTTTGTAAACCTATCCATCCAATAGTTTTTAATGATTTATTTTGCTTGAGTAATAATTCTGTTCATACACTAAGTGTTGGTGCTGCAAAAGAATCAGATTTTGATTATCACTTAGAAGCGATGTCCTTACTTCCTAAATCAAATAATTTAGTTTCTTCTATAAAGACTAAATTGACTCAAGAATTTATTAAAGTTTTGGGTGTTGATTGGTATCAAAATTGGGAGAAGAATTTACCAACATGGAAAAATACTCCAGGAGAAATTAATATTCCTGTTCTAATTTGGTTATCAAATTTGCTCGAAGCATGGGATTTAGAGAGTTTTACCAGAGCAAGATATCAATTGCTTGGAAATGGCGGACATTGGTTCCCTGGTAATAATGCAAATTTATTAGATGTAACTGTAACTGAAAACGATTTATATAAATCATTGATTAATCATCCTAATCCAAAAAAAGTAATTAAAAAACTCAGGCACTTAAAAACCAAATTTGGTTCAGGAGAAGAATCTAGATTATCAGAAACATAAATTTATAAAGGATATTTTGCAGGTTTACCTATCGCTCTTGGATAAGAATCAGGACAATTTTGATCTGGTTTTATAAAAACAATATTTCTTTCTCCTTTGCCTTTAGGAAGTTGTTTCTTCTTAATTTTTGCAATAGAACCTTTTAATATTTTCAAAGAATTCTTTATTTTAACAGTATCTTTTTTGTTCCACTTACCACAATAAAGCAATCCACTCCCACTCCTACTTAGCATTGGCAATATATATTCTGCGACTGTGGAAGGTGAGGCAACTGCTCTAGTTGTTCCAATATCAAAGTTATTCCTATATGTAGTATTGTGTGCAATGTTTTCGATCCTGTCGTTAATAACAAATATATTATTACTAAAATTTAATTCCTCAATAATTTTTTTTAATGCATCTGTTTTTTTTCTAGAAGAATCAACTAAATAAATTTTTGAATTTGGATGAGTTATTGCGTAAGCCAATCCGGGGAAACCACATCCTGATCCAATATCAATCAATTTTTTACCGTCAAATATTTTATTTGAATGTAAATAAAAGGGCCAAATACTATCATAAACCTGCGATATCCAATAATCATCACCTTCAACTAGTCGGGTTAAATTTGTATCTTTATTAATTTCACTAATAATTTTCTTTAATTTTTTAAATAATTGAATCTCATCGCTACTAAGAATTTCATTAAGATCTTCAGAGTGTATTATTTGCATCATATTTTTCAATTAAATTTTTAATTTAATGTTTTTATATAGCATTAACTTTAAATCAAATACATTAAAATGTAAGTGATATCGAATAATTTTGAAAGGAGAAAAGGATTACTATAAAATTCTTGGTGTTCATGAGAAAGCTTCAACTCATGAATTAAGAAAAGCTTTTTGTAAATTGACTAAGGAATT
>Ga0160422_10003046_pt1 | contig 10384 bp, 12 predicted proteins | sample Fk160mmetaG_FD_108192 | JGI IMG/M metagenome (GOLD analysis project Ga0160422, IMG submission 108192) | Marine microbial communities from the Central Pacific Ocean - Fk160115 60m metaG | ecosystem: Environmental > Aquatic > Marine > Oceanic > Photic zone | place: The Central Pacific Ocean... | reverse complement strand
TGCGCAGGCCAACGGGTTGCCCCCAAAAGTAGAACCATGATTGCCCGGCACAAACAGCTCGGCCGCTTCGCCGCGCGCGAGGCAGACGCCAATGGGAACACCATTGCCCAAGCCTTTCGCTGTCGTCACCACGTCAGGTAGGCAGTCGCTGTGTTGATACGCGAAGTATCTGCCGGTTCTAGCGTTGCCGGTTTGGACTTCGTCCAACATCAGCAGCCACTGATGCCGATCGCAAATTTCGCGTAGAGCGGTCAGATAGGAACTGTCGGGAATGTGTATGCCGCCCTCGCCTAAAATGGGCTCCACCAGCATCGCAACCACCCCCGGATTATTGTCAGCGATGGCTTGGATCGCATCGATGTCGTTAAACGGCGCGCGAACGAAGCCCCCGAGTAATGGTTCGAAGCCGGCCTGCACTTTACGACTACCGGATGCCGTTAGTGTAGCCATAGTGCGCCCGTGAAAGCTGCCATCTACCACGACCACAGAGGGGGTATGGTTGCCAGCACGATTTCCCTTCAATCGCGCCAATTTAATGGCCGCTTCATTGGCCTCGGCGCCCGAGTTGCAGAAGAACGCGTTGTCCATGCCCGACAAGGTGCAGAGTCGTTCGGCCAATCGGGTTTGGTGCGGAATGTCGTAGAGATTGGAGGTGTGCAGTAAGGTCTGGCCTTGGTCGCTGAGCGCGCGCGCGACTTTGGGGTGTGCATGGCCAAGGCCGCACACAGCTATGCCGGTCAATGCGTCTAAGTATTGATTGCCTTCATCATCTTGCAGATAAGCGCCGCTGCCTTTTACGAAGGAAACAGGAAGACGCCCATAGGTGTTCATTACGTTACTCATGGCCATATACAAGAAGTGCGATTTACGCGGGTATTAAAACGACAACAGGCCGCTTACGCCGCCTGTCCAGAGTCAGAACACTACTAAAGCAATTGTTAATCTTCAAGTCAGGTTAAGCGGCGCCTAACCCTGTAAGGCATGACCTAAACGCTCGAGACCTTGACCGAGCATCACTTCAGGGCAAGCGAAATTAAAACGTATGTAGTCCGGGTGACCGAACTGCGCTCCGTCGGAAATGCCCAAACCGTGGGATTCGAAATGTGCTTGGACGTCGTTTAAACCTAGATCAGCAATATTTATCCAGGCGAGATATGTGGCCTCGACCGTTGTCATGCGTGAGCCTACCAGTGCTTCTAATTTCGCGGCGTTAGACCGTAGCTGTCGCAATAAGCCTTGGAGCCAGTTGCTTTTGTCGTTAAACGCGGCCTCGGAGGCGACGAAATTTAGCGGACCGATACCTGACACTAAGCCCGCTTCTTGAGCCTGAAACTGCTCGCGTAGGTTGGCGTCTGGTATCACAGCCGCTGCGCAGCCCAGACCCGGGATGTTGTAGGTTTTGGTGGCAGCGAACAGACTTATTGTGCGGTTGGCAATGTCGGGCTGCCATTGAGCAATGGGCAGATGTTCGGACTCCTTGGCTAAAATGATGTTGCAGTGGATCTCATCGCTGACCAAGATGAGGTCGTTGCGATCTATAAAGTCGGCGAGTGCTGCGAGTTCAGTATGAGTATAAGCCCGTCCGGTGGGGTTCTGCGGGTTGGCGATCATGACCATCTTGACCCCGCCAATCTGGCTTTGCATTCGCTCAAGATCCATTCGCCAAACACCCCCGTCAAGAATCAATGGCACCCGCACATCTCGACGTTGCGCGTTGTCGGCTATTTCTAGAAAGGGGTAATAAACGGGGGTTGGAACCAGGAGCCGCTGCTCGGCGGTCAGGCAACGTGCCGCCATATTCATACCAGGCACCACCCCAGGCAGCCAAACTATCCATTCTGCCGGGATGCTCCAACCGTAGTGATGGCGCAGCCAATCCTGAAATGCCTCGGTGATCGTAGCGGGCGGGCGGGTGTAGCCGATGATCGGATGCTCGAGCCGTTCGCGTAACGCATTGCGGATAAAATCCGGAGCTGCAAAGTCCATGTCAGCAATCCAGAAGGGCAAAATATCTCTCCCGGCGTACTTTTCCCACTTGGTGCTGTGGCTGTTTCGACGATCGATCAGTTGGTCAAAGTCACTCATGGTCCAATAGCGTCAAGGTAGGGGAAGCACTGGATATTATCATAGCGATCGCTATGACTATGCCCGTTGGCAGCGACAGGGTAGACTTTTAGGGTGTACAGTGAAGGATTGTGCCTTAACAGCATAGGAACGACTCATGTCTGAAGAAGTCATTGACACCATCAAGCAACAGATTTCGGAGAATCCGATCATTCTGTATATGAAGGGTTCACCCCAAGCGCCTCAATGCGGATTTTCTGCGCAGACGGTGCAGTGTATGGTCGCGTGCGGGCAACGTTTTGCCTACGTCGATATCCTCAGTAACCCGGAAATACGCGCCACGATGCCCAGCTTTGCAGAATGGCCAACGTTTCCGCAGCTCTGGGTAGAGGGCGAACTCGTGGGCGGCTGCGACATCATTACAGAGATGTTTGAATCCGGAGAGCTCGAAACGTTGCTGACGGACACCGCGGCAAAGCACGAAGCGCCAGAGTAGGCGCTGTCGTCCGAGTCTCAATAGCGGTAAAAAGCTGGCGCTTTGCTGCTTTCATTCCAGCAGGTGACACCGGACGCGGCCTGACCAACTCGATGCTTGTGGGGCAGGCTAGTACGTGGAGCGCTGACTTTTCGCGGATGCAGTCCCCCGCCGCGGTATCAGTAATCCACCGAGCTTGCTGAATCCAGCCAAGCGGTCTGAAAATCCCAAGTATTAACAATGTGGCAGAACAGCTCTGCAGTTCTGTCTGCGTCATAGGCAGCGCCGTGGGCCCGCGCCTCGCTGAACTCGATATCGGCGCGCCGACAGGCCTCCCGCAGTACTGTGTGGCCATAGGCCAGGGCGCCGAGGGTCGCGGTGTCCAACGCAGTAAACGGATGAAACGGATTGCGCTTGATCGAGCAGCGCGCGCACGCAGTATTAAGAAATCCCTGATCAAACGACGCATTGTGTGCAACGATAACGGCCCGATGACACCCTTGATGCTTCATTTCCGCGCGCACGAACGAGAAAAATTCCTTCAACACGGCTGCTTCATCTAAAGCGTTGCGATCGGGGTCGTCTAATTCGATGCCCGTGACTTTCAGGCTGGCCGGTTCGATCACTAAGCCAGCGGCAGGTTCAACGTTCCAACTCTCCTGGCTCTTGATGAGCAATTGATCATCCTGCATGTGCAAAAAGCTGCATGCCAGTTCGAGAATTGGGTTGGTGAGATGATCGAAGCCGCCGGTCTCTAGATCTAGGACCACAGGGAGGTAGCCGCGAAAACGTTCAGAAAGTTCCATATCGGAATCCTAACAGGATCGCAGCGCCGAGGGGTGCCCGATACACTTAGGTCATGAGTTTGCCGTGCCAGTTTGCATAACCCTAGCCATCGCATAAGATGGCGGCCGAATTTCGAGGACGTACGTGTGGCAGAAAAAAACAAAATCGTCTTGGCTTATTCCGGTGGTTTAGACACTTCGGTGATTTGTCGTTGGTTACAGGAAACCTATGCTGCTGAAGTGATCACCTTCACCGCAGATATCGGGCAGGGGGAGGAAGTGGAACCAGCTCGCGAGAAAGCTCAAGCCATGGGGGTCGAGAAGATATACATCGAGGACCTGACCGAGGACTTTGTTGCTAATTATGTCTTTCCCATGTTTCGCGCTAACACGGTTTACGAGGGGGAATATCTGCTCGGTACGAGTATTGCGCGGCCGTTAATCACTCGTCGTCTGGTCGAGATAGCCCGTGAAAATGGCGCTTACGCGGTGTCCCATGGGTCCACTGGTAAAGGTAATGACCAAGTGCGCTATGAGCTTGGCGCCTATGCTCTGGATCCAGACATAAAAGTCATTGCGCCCTGGCGCGAATGGGATCTGAATTCACGCGAGGCCTTAATGGATTTTTGCGAAAAACACCAGATTCCGGTTGACTACAAGCGAGGTGACAAATCGCCTTACTCGATGGACGCTAATTTATTGCACATCTCATATGAGGGCGGCGGTCTCGAAGATCCGGCCAAAGAAGCGGATGCCGGCATGTGGCGTTGGACGGTCGGCGCGGAAGACGCGCCCGATGAGGCCGGCGTTATTGAACTGTCCTACAAGAATGGTGACCCCTTTGCGTTAAATGGCACCGTGCTGAGTCCGGCAGAATTGCTACGTGAGTTGAATCGATTGGGCGGCATTCACGGCATAGGTCGGTCGGATATAGTTGAAAACCGCTTTGTGGGTATGAAGTCTCGTGGTTGCTACGAAACACCAGGCGGTACAATTTTGCTGCGCGGCCACCGTGCAATGGAATCCATCACTCTGGATCGCGAAGTCGGTCATCTTAAAGACGAACTAATGCCGCGTTACGCGAAACTGATATACAACGGGTATTGGTGGGCGCCAGAGCGCAAAGTATTGCAAGCCCTGATTGATGAGTCGCAGACCGTAGTTAATGGCCACGTTACCTTGAAGTTGTATAAGGGTTCGGTCAGCGTGTTGGCAAGAAGCTCCGATGACAGTTTGTACGATGCGGATGTGGTGACCTTTGAAGACGACCAAGGCGCCTATGATCAGCGGGATGCCAGCGGTTTCATTAAATTGAATGCGCTGCGGCTGCGCCTCGGCGCCAAGCGCGGACGTGATTACTCTTAACCCTCGAAAAGCAGCCCCATTTGTTGCAAAGAACCGCGCCTGATGGGTAGGCGTAGCAAGAGTATTCTTCATGATTGACGCAGAATTGCCGATCGGTGTGTTCGATTCCGGTATGGGTGGGCTTACGGTACTGAGCGCGTTGCAGACGGCATTGCCGACCGAATCGTTCATTTATCTTGGCGACAGTGCGCGCCTGCCCTATGGCAATAAAAGTGCTGTCACGGTGCAACAGTACGCGCTACAAGCGTCTTCAGCTTTGGTTGATCGCGGGATTAAGGCGCTGGTTGTCGCCTGTAACACGGCCTCAGCGGCCGCGCTGCCGCTGTTGGCCCAGAGATACGCTCCTCTGCCTGTGTTCGGGGTGATAGAGCCCGGTGCGCACGCCGCGGCAACCGCGGCGGGCGGCAGATCAGTGTTGGTGTTGGCGACGGAAGGTACGGTAATGGACGGTACCTATCAGCGAGCGTTGCTGGCGGTAAGCCCTCATCTAACCGTGCACGCTCGGGCATGTCCGCTTTGGGTTACGCTGGCGGAGCAAGGTTATACGCAGGATTCCCAGGAGGCTGAAACTGTAGCCGACGCGGTGCTGGCCCATGGGTTGCGCGGATTTCAAGATCGACCTCTGGTGCTGCTATTAGGCTGCACCCACTTCCCGATATTTCGCGATCAGCTCGCTGCCCTGCTCGGCGACGCGGTCACCATCGTAGACTCGGCGCAAACCACGGCGCAGCAGGTTGCAGAGGCGATCCCACCTAGGCGCCCGGTTAATTCTGACCTAGCACCGAGCGTGCTGTTTTTGGCCACCGATGGTGTCGAACGATTCCGCCGTGTCGGTACTTATTTTTTGGGCGAACCGATCGATGCTGTAGAACTCGTGGCGTTGTAACACATCGCCTGAAACTTTAGCGTCTGATTCGCACAACCTTTATATTAGCCGGCCGCCATGTGCGCCGATTAAGAGTTCGCATATGACGTGCACGTTGTCAGACCGCGCATGGTACGGAGCCGACTCAGCAGGTTATGGTTTTGCTATCTTTGCAGTGCATTTAAGACTCAACACGGCGACGAGTTTAGAAGCCTGATCCAGGCTGTCGCAAAAACGCCTCCTCTTGTTCTGAGGATGGCCTTTGTAGAATTTTGTTGCGGTGCGGAAAGCGGCCAAACTGATTTATTACATCAAAGTGGCGTTGCGCTGATTGCAGGTTGCCTGTCTCTGGGATTCGCGCAAACAATTCAACACTGGTGCGTTGATGTGCCGCGGATTCGCTGTGCATAAACGGCATATATAAAAAAGCCCGCTTAACAGGCACTAACTGGTCGTCTAGGCCCAACGCGATAGCTTCCGTGGCGAGCTGAACTGCAACGGTGTCCGAAGCAAAAGCTCGCGGGTCGCCTCGGAATAAGTTGCGCGAAAACTGATCCAGCACAATAACTTCGGCAAGGCGTCCTTCAATGCTGCGTCGCCAAAGGGGTAGGCCGGCGCTGGTCGCCGTGGTATGTAACGCGCCGAAACGCCGGCGTATTTCCGCATCGAAGACTAAGTTTTTGCGCCACCACTGGGCCGGTTCGATTTCTTCAAACCAGAATGTCAAAACCTCATGCGCGTGTTTCATTGTTACGATCAGCCGCCTCGCTAGCGAGTTGGTTTGGATCCTCGGTAGCTCTGGGCTTGCGGCGGGCTAATCCTTGCGCTACCGCGAAAAGTAGGCCGGCCAGCAGGAAGGCGCCCGGAGGGAAAAGCGCCAACGGCAGCGTCGCTGAGTTGGTTAGCTCTATCGTCCAACTGCTAGCGGCGTCGCCAAATAACAAATCCATTTCGCGCAGCAGTGTGCCATAGCCTAAGATTTCGCGTACTCCGCCCAAGGTCAGTAAGGCAATGGCGAAGCCCAGCGCTGTACCCAATGCGTCGAGTATCGCGGCGCCTATAGGCTGACGGCTGGCAAAGGATTCGGCGCGCCCGAGGATCATGCAGTTGGTAACAATAATTTGCACGAATAAGGCGATGCGCAGATACAACGCAAAAGCGAAAGCTTCCAGAATCATTACGGTGATCGTGGTGAATGTGGCGATGATCAGTACAAAGCAAGGCAGTCTGGCGACATCGGGGATGCGATGACGCAACAGCGATATGGTTAGATTAGAACCTAGCAGTACAAAGCCGCTGGCAATCGCCAGTCCGAGCGCGTTCACCACGCTGTTGCTCACCGCCAGTAACGGGCAGAGCCCCAATAATTGCGCCCAAGCGGGATTATTTTCTAAAACGCCGCGCTTAAAGGTGCTCATTCGATAGCCCCAGTCGTGGTCAACGATTCCTTGCCACTACAAAATGTAGCTCGAGTCTCACTGTCGAGCCGTTGGGCGACTGTCGCAGCAGCACGTTGCAGCGCGTTGAAGGTCACGGTGGCACCGCTCAGCGCGTCGGCCGCCTGCCACTGCGCGACGGTCGCGCCATCTCTGTCGGGTAAGTAGTTATCGCGTTCGTGATCGATAAAGTCGCCGATGCCCGGGGTCTCGAGATGCTTCAGCACGCGCAGCTTGATGCGGCCGGGTTGGTTTGCGTCAAAGGGTTGCCAGTGCGCCAGTAGTTCGATGGGTCCCGCATAGCCGTTTTCGCTGACCCGGATAAGCCACCAGTCGGTGCATGCACTGAGGATATCGTCACGCCAGTCTGCTACGGTTTTCAGTTCAATTTGTTGCTGGGGCTGCAGCAAACTGCGCATCAAAGCGCGCGCCTGCTCTTGACGTTGGGCGGCTATGCGTGGTGCGGTGATTTCATTTATCCAGACCAGCGCAGCGCCGCAAGTCGCGGCGATCAGCACTAAACTCAAAATGCTTTGCCAACTAAGCGCGCCGCTATTCAAGGACTGCCTGCCTCGAACGTTGGTGCATTCTATTCAGCAATGGTGTGGTGCAATTGGCCAGTAAAATCGCAAAAGCGATGCCGTCAGGCAAACTTGCGCCAGTACGAATTACGAACAATATGCTGCCTATCAGACAACCAAACAATAGTTGATGCCGAGGATTTGCCGGATGGGTGACTGGATCCGTGGCGAAAAAGAACGCCGCAGCGATCGTGCCACCGGTGGTCCAATGGAACCACGGCGATCCGAGACTCTGCGAGGACCCCTGATCGTAAGTGGCGGCTGCAAGAATACCGACGGTCAACAAAACCGCGGTAGGAATACGCCAGCTGATGATGCGCCGAAACAGCAGCCACAGCCCGCCGAGAAAAAACATGCCCGCAGTGACGCTGGCCTGAAAGTGAGCGGCGGCAGCGCCGGGCATAAATTCCGCGACGGTGGTTGCGGGGCGGTAGCGAAAATCGCTGAGCAGAGTGGCGCCGCTGAGACCGTCGGTGTGTACGCTTGGATAAGTTGCCATGAGCGCGGGAAAAGACAACAAAATTACTGCATATCCGACCATGGCGGGATTAAACACGTTCTGACCCAAACCGCCGTAAGCGTGTTTTGCGAGACCGACCGCGGCTAGGGCGGCTATGGCCAACACGCCTGCCGGCAAGTCAGGTGGCAAACAGACTGCGATCAACCAAGCGGTCAACACTGTGCTGCCGTCGCCTAGATGGCGGTTAAGTTCTGCCCTCAAATTAGCCGGTCGTCGCAGCAGCACGATGGTGGCTTCGAACAGCACGCACCAGAGGCATAAGAGGATGCCATTAAGCAGGACACCAAAACCCAAGAAGTAAATTTGAGCGACCAGCCCCGGTGTCATCGCGGCTAAAACCGTATACATAATGACGGACGTGCGGCTGCGGGTTCGCTTTTTCACACCTGGCGTCCATGCTTGTTTCGAGCAGCTGCGGCGCGAGCGGGTCGAGCGTGTTGTTGAGTTTCCGCGGTGCGACCAGGCCGACTATGATGTTGTTGAGTATCTTCGGCGCGACCGGGCCGACTGCGATGCTGTTGAGTATCTTCGGCGCGACCGGGCCGAGACCGGCGTCGCTGCAGCCGTTCAGCGCGTCGTTCTTGCGCTGCTTGAGTGCGCTGTGCAGCGCGATCTTGATGTTCTGCGTAGCGCTGTTTGATGGCGAGCTTGTGATCGTTGTCTTGTTGCTGCCAGCTTTCGACCCGTTTAGCTTGGGTAAATATCTCGGTGAGATTAATTTCGCTCGGGCACACCCGATCGCAGAGGCTGCATTCCACGCACTCTTGGAGTCCCAGATCGGCTGCGGCTGACCAAGCTTGGGCGTTGGCAAGCTTAAACAGTTGGTCGGGCGCCAGATCACGTGGGCAGACGTCGACACACTGGCTGCAATTAATACAGCCGCGACTGGCAGACGCCACTTTTGCGGGTTGGGGTACCGTTGCAGCCGGAACACTGACCAGACTGATGCAATCCACTGGGCAGGCAGGAATGCAGAGTTCGCAGCCTGTGCAATCTTGCTCGACAACGGTATGCATAAAGCCGTTTGCGCCGACGATCGCATCAACCGGACAGGGTGGCAGACACAACGCGCAACCGATGCATTTTGCTTCATCGATAACAGCAAGCATTGTCTCCGGTTGCGCAACTTCAACCTTTTCGAGAGGAGCGTCTGGACCCATGAGATCGCGAAGTCGGATAACCAGCTCTGGCCCACCGGGCGGACAAAGATCAATCGCGGTACCTGCGGCCACCGCTTCTGCGTAGGGCATGCAACCCGGATGTCCGCACTGTGCGCACTGGGTCTGTGGCAGCAGTGCATCAATTTCTTTGGGCAGACTGAGCTCGTCATGGGGCAGCCGCCGGCGTAGTTGCGCAACAGCCAGAGCGAGCGCCAGCAGAGTGAGCACCAAGAGGATTGGAGTTAGTGCTATTGAATACATCACACGGTTAGGCCCTGAAAACCCATAAAGGCCAGACTCATAAGGCCCGCACTGATCAGGGCGATAGGCGTGCCTTTGAATGCATCCGGCAAATTTGATTGCTCGACTTGTTCGCGCATGGCTCCAAATAAAACCATTACTAGGGTAAAGCCGGCGGCCGCACCAATGGCGTAGAACAGAGTTTGCACCAGAGACAGGCTCTGGCCGATGGCCAGCAGGCTGACACCGAGCACGGCGCAATTACTGGTTATAAGCGGCAGATAAACGCCGAGCAGTTGCTGTAATACTGGGGACGATGCGCGCAAATACACCTGTACCAGTTGCACTAAGCCCGCGATAACGACGATGAAGAGAATAATCCGCAGATACTCAAGGCCGAGAGGCTGCAAAATCCCGTGGTACAGAATATGGGTGGTGACTGCAGCCAAGCTCAGCACGAAGGTCGTTGCAAGGCCGGTAGCAAAAGCGGTGTCGTAACTTTTTGTAATGCCCATAAAGGGGCAGAGGCCAAGAAACTGCGCGAGCACGAAGTTATTGACCAACAGGGCCGCGAGTAGAATCAGACTTAAATCTGTCATGTCGGCTATCGACCTAAGCTACTGCACAGGTTTACTTCACCACCATGCCAGGGGTTGCCCCGCTGTCCGGTGACAATAGAAAAATATCGGTCTCTCCGGGTCCAGCGGCCAATACCATGCCTTCTGATACCCCAAAGCGCATTTTGCGTGGGGCTAGATTCGCCACCACTACGGTTAAGCGGCCGACCAAGTCTGCCGGCGAATAAGCTGCTTTGATGCCGGAAAAAACCTGACGCTGGTGATCACCCACGTCTAAGACCAAAGACAACAACTTGTCGGCACCATCCACGGGTT
>Ga0160422_10003045_pt1 | contig 10385 bp, 10 predicted proteins | sample Fk160mmetaG_FD_108192 | JGI IMG/M metagenome (GOLD analysis project Ga0160422, IMG submission 108192) | Marine microbial communities from the Central Pacific Ocean - Fk160115 60m metaG | ecosystem: Environmental > Aquatic > Marine > Oceanic > Photic zone | place: The Central Pacific Ocean... | reverse complement strand
GGTCAGTTCCAGGCCTCTTCTACAAAGGCACGCGCTGACGACAGCGCGTCACACGGGAATGCCCAATTGACGCTTTCCAGTTCTACAACAAAGTCTCCGGCGTAGTGTGCGCCTTTTAAAATCGAGAATAGATCAGAGAAGGGTAGGTCGCCTTGGCCAAACGGCACGGGGCGATCGCCCTGTTGGTCGCGCAAATGCACCACGGATATCCGGTTGGCAAACGCTTCGGTAAACGCCAGCACATCTTCGCCTGCCGTCAGTAAATGGCCCGTGTTCAGCAAGATGCACGCGCGCTCGTCCAATGCGGGTAAAACCGCCTGGAAGTCTGCCAGACCCTGCAGGCGATTGCCCTGCTGATTACCCAAGTTGAGCCTGACGCCCGGCAAGCGCTCCAACAACTCGTTTGCCCCCTCAATCAGGTCTTCCTGCGCTTCGTCCGTTCGCGCGCCTCCGCTCAGATTAAACTCCGTCAGCCCCAGGGCACGCCCAAGATGAATGTCCCACTCCAACTGACGCAGATTATAGGGCAAGTTGTGCTCGTCCGAGTCGGCTTTGCGACCCGTGAGATTGCGGATGTTCAACCCAGCCAGAGAAAAGCCCGCGGCGGCAATGCGCTCACGCACCATCGGCACAGACATATTGGGATGCACCGGGCTGCTTTCCGTCGCGTCGCGAAACAGCTGGATGCGTTTGAATCCGCTATCAGCAGCCAGTTCTAGCACCTGTGGCAGCTCCAGCTCGGGACACGCTGTCGGACTAAATACCAGATCCATTACCGCAATCCCTCCCAGTCTGCCCACATATCGTCCGGCGTCTCAAAACGAATATCGTTGCTGTCCTTGCGCGAAAACCGCCCAATGAGCGCCATGCGAATATTCCGGTTGACGTTTTTACTTCCCGTGTGAACCATCTGACCGTGCCAGAAGCACACGTCTCCCGGCGCTCCTTCAAACTCAAGCGCTGAGGGCATTTCCTCGTCGCTCCATATTCGATTTGAAGATCCCCCCTGCACAGAAAGCAGCGAGTGCGTTTTAAAGTATTCGTGGGCCATCCGGTGCGTGCCGGGGAACACGGTAAAGCAGCCCCCTCGGTGTTCGATGTGTTCAACGTAGATGGTCACGTTGATCGTCATATACCCCACGGTGCCCTCTGGCACGCCGTTGGTGGGCGTGTAGTATCCGTCCAAATGGCCGTGCTTGGCCTCGGTCCACTCGTCGTCTCCAGATGGAAAAACCAGATGCGGACCCGGTCCCCCTCCGTTGAGCTGACCAACCCCCACCATCTCTTCCATCATGGAAAAAACCGGCGATTCCTGCACCGTAGCACGAATGGCAGGATGACTGCCCGGACAGGGCAAGCGCGGGCCGGCCTGCACCCACGTCTCGGGCTTGTTGCGATCCGCTTCTATGCCGTCCCACAGCGCGTCGCGCGCAGCTTGAACCTGTGCATCACTTAGCACGCCGCGCTTAATTAGATATCCGTTCTCCTTAAAGAAACTTTTGTCTTCAAGCGTCAAATGGGCCATACTCGCTACCCCCTTCTACATTGCACTACTGTGCGTATAAATTATCTCTGCTGAGGCCAAAATATAACCGGGTGAAACGCTACCGTCTAACGACGCATTTTCGGCACCCCATACTCTTTTAGCAGAGAGCCGTTACGGCTGCCAGAAACTCCATCCATCTCGCTTGTACCAGCGCCCGTTACACTCCGCACAGTCGCAGAGTGGACGCAGGGCTAGGCGCGGCTGCGGTCGCGTATTGAACGGCGCTCCATGAACCCATAAGTGCTGAAAGAAGAGGATATCACCCCGCTTGGGCAAGAGTTCGACGGGGGGCTCCAAGTCGAGCTGGCCAATGGCCCGGTTCAAATCGTACAGATACGCATAACGATTCCTGTCAGACTCGGCCAGAGCACGCACGGCGCGGTGCGAACGGGGCCATCCCACCGTGCCACCTCCCCGCGGCTCTACGTCGCTCAAATACGCTATAAAAGCAATTTCGTACGGGCCGGGAAACGTGCGGTGACGATTAACTTTGGGGATGCCGTCAATATGCGGCCCGGGCGGATGCCATGCCCGCTCCTGCAAAATTAGGTTCTGCGTTTGCGCCGCCCGCGGTGCGTGCAGATCGGTCCCATCGGACAGCATGCGGGTCATCTCTGTAAACGCGCAGCCAAAGCAGTCTAGTAGGACCTGTTCGCGCAGCGCGTAGTGTTCTACTAAACCGCGCTCTTCGTTAAACAAGTGAGGAGCCTCGATGACCTCGGCATCGCCATCCATACCCGGCAGTTCCCCCAAGAGTGCGGCGGCTGCACGGCTGGTCTCATCGTCTATAAGACCGGAGAGGAGGATAAATCCCTCCTCCTCATACTGTCGACGCAGCTCGGTGCTGAGCGCGCTAGCCGACGTCGCGTAGCGCGCGGCAAACTCGTTCACAGCATCTCTCTTTCCGGTCATAACTCCCTACAAGGCTATGGGCTAGACCGAGACGAATGTGCCTAATCTCAGACCAGTCCCTACATTTATTCCTATGCAACGCCTGCTTTTTCAGATTCATTCTACACAATACTACGCGGCAGACGCAACCTGCGGCTACGCTATGGGCATCACGACGGATAGAATGGCGAGATGAATATTTTCCACAGAGCGAGTTGGCCCGTTTGTTGGCTGCTCTTCTCCGCAATAGCCTTGGGCTGTGGCGGGGAAAAGGGCACCTCTATTGACGGGGATAGCAGCGGCTGCGAAACGCGCATTCTCACAGGCGACATAATTATACGCTCCGTTCTTGACGTTGATGCCTTAGAGCGAGCCGGCGGGTGTAGCTATGCCATTGCAGGTGACCTAGTAATAACAGAAGTACTGGTGAAAACGCTGGACGGCCTGCCCGACCTCAGTACGGTCAACGGCGACGTGCGCATTTATAACAACGAGGAATTACAGAGCTTTGATGGATTGGAAGACCTAACGACGATTGGCGGGAACGTCTACATATACGACAACGAGGAGCTCACTTCGATTGAAGGCCTCTTTATCCAAACCGTCAGCGGTAGCGTGGACATCCACCACAACGAAAAGCTACAGGACATCGGCGCTCTGTCGAAACTGGTCAGCGTTGGAGGCGATGTGCGCATTCACAACAATACGCGACTGGCTCACGTGGAAGATCTGTTTAACCTCGAGAGCGTGGGAGGGCATTTGCGAATTGAGTTTAACCCCGCCGTCGAACTCATCGAGGATCTTTCCAAGCTAGCCACAGTCGGCGGAGACTTCGTCATCGAGAGCAACTTTGCTCTGGAGATTATCGAGGACATATCGGGACTCGAGTCGGTGGGGGGCGACTTGCGGATAGGCAGCAACGCCACCCTCGATCGCATAGAGGATATGAGTCGCCTCAGCGGGGTGAACGGCCATCTAAGCATTTACAGCAACGAGCGACTCACCAGCGTAAGTGGCCTTTCCTCGCTGCAAACCGTAGGCGGCAACCTCAACGTGTACGACAATGAGAAGCTCACCAAGCTACAAGGATTAGATGCGCTGACAGAGGTGGGAAGCGATATGAACATCTACGGAAACGATCGACTTCAGAGCGTCGCTGGACTGGCCGCATTGGCGCGCGTTGGAGGCAATTTCTTTGTCGTAGACAACCCGAGCTTACCAACCGCTGAGGTCGAAGAACTCGCCGCACGCGTAGCGCAGAGCGGCGTATCCATTTTAAATAACGGGAACTAGCGGTCCTGCTCCGGCTCGACCACGTTCGACTCTATGCCGAGCAGTTCAATCTCAAAGACCAACACCGCACAGCCGGGAATATTGAACTTTTTGCCCTTTTTACCGTAGGCCAGCACCGGGGGAATCGTCAGCTTTGCCTTCCCGCCATTTTTCATCATCTGCAACCCCTCTACCCACCCTGGGATCGCTTTTTCTAAAGAGACTTTACGCGGACTGCGATAGGTAGCCGTATAGTCAAATACAGTGCTGTCGGTAAGCATGCCGGTGTAGCGCACAAAAACCTTGTCCGCAGGCCCTGGACTCGATCCCAAACCGGCCTTGAGCTCCTCAAACACCAGGCCAGACGGCGTGCGCACGGCCCCAGGCGCAGCAGCGGCCGCATCGAGGAATGCAGCATTGACCTGCTCTGCGCAGGGATCTCCACAGCCCCACAGTGCGGCTGCAAGTGGAATAAGCGTAGAGGCTAATACTGGATGCATAATCCATCTCCCAAAGTTGAGTTCCTACCGCGCCGCACCCGAAGACTCACCGCTCTCCTGCGCCATGAGGCGCAGCACCTGAACCACGGCAGCATTGTCCCAGTCGCCCATATCTTCTGCGATGGCGCGCTGTAAGATCTGCGCATGCACCGCACTCAGCGGCAGCTCAGCGCCGCAGCGTGCGGCAAGAGCCCGCATCAACTCGACGTCTTTTGCATGCTGGGCTAAACGAGCCTGCGGCGTAAACTCGCGCTCGATCATCTTCTGCCCCTTGTAATCCATCGCACGCGAATAGGCCGCCCCTGAACGCAGCACCGAGAGCAGCGCATTGGAATCAATGCCGGCTTGTTCACCCAGTACCAACCCCTCTGCAAGGACCAACCGATTGAGACCGAGGACCAAGTTGACGACGAGCTTAGCCTCAGCTCCCTTGCCGTTTGTTCCCATGTGAAAGGTCTGACGGGCGAAGGCGTTGAGCACGTCGGCGCAATCGCGCACGTCGTCCACCTCTCCGCCGGCCATTACCAAGACTTCCCCTTCGAGCACCTGCTGACTCGAGCCGAGGATTGTCGCGTCTACAAAGCGCGCACCGCGCTGCCGCAGGCGCTCTGCCAAGGCTATGGTAGACAGCGGATCCGCCGTCGTCGTATCGACCAGCAAATCTCCGCTGCGCAGCCCTTCTATCATGCCGTCAGCCCCTTCGACCACGCGTTGCACTAGGTCCGAATTGGGAAGAGATAGCACGGTCAAACGCGCATGCGACGCCACGTCTGCCGGCGAATCGGCTATCTGTGCACCCAGCCGTCGTGCGCGATCATTAGCTTCCCCCTCCACGTCAAACCCACACACGGTCCATCCTGCCCGCACAAACCGTTTGCACAGGGCCGTTCCCACCAAGCCCAATCCAATGAGTCCTAGCATACTCGCTCTCTTTCTCGTGTTATACTAAATAGCGCATCTCGACCCGGCAACGTAGCGCAACCCGAACGAACGGCATAGGTTATGGAAATGAACTTATACCGAACCCTTGTTCGACCGCTGCTCTTTTCGTGCGACGCCGAGTGGATACACAACCGGACGCTGGATGCCGGCGCTGTGCTAGGCGCAACGCACGTGGGGCGCATCCTCTTGCGCACGCTCTTTGAATACAACCACCCCAGTCTGCACTGCACGGTGGCTGGACTGCACTTTGCGAACCCTCTGGGCTTAGCGGCCGGTTTTGATAAAAACGGCCGTGCCGTTCGCGCCCTAGACGCGCTGGGTTTCGGCTCCGTTGAAGTCGGCTCCGTGTCGGCGTATCCCTCCGTTGGCAATGCCAAGCCGCGTCTCTTCCGCCTTCCAGCGGACGAGGCCATCATCGTCAATTACGGGGTTCCCAACGGAGGAGCACAGGCCGTATCGCAGCGCATGCATAAACGGAGTACAGACGGTCCATTGGGCGTTAACCTAGTCGAAACCAATACGGGACAGGAGCTAGAGGATGACGCTGTTATAGAAGAATTTGTCGAGGCTGTACGTCCCTTTTGCAGCAAGGTCGACTACGTCACGCTCAACCTAAACTGCCCCAACACGACCGGAGGGAGCAGCCCCTTCGACTCCCCGGACGTGCTGCGCACTCTCATGCTCGAGTATGGACGCATTCGAGATCTACCACCGGTCTTTCTCAAGTTCACCGCTCACGCAGACGGCCACCGCATGGAAAATACGCTCAGCGCCATAGAGGGCTGCAGCTTTGTAAGGGGATTCATCTTTAATCTGCCGCCGGGCGCGAACTACCCGCTGTGCTCGCCTACCCACGTCGTAAAACCCATGCCGGGCACGCTCTGCGGTCCTCCCACGCAAGATAGCATGAACGAAGCGCTGCGCTTCTGGTATCGCCACATAGACCGCCAGCGCCACGTCATCATAGGATCTGGGGGCGTGCGCACGGCCGACGACGCCTACGAAAAGATCCGCCTCGGCGCTTCCCTTGTGCAGATTTACACGGCGTTAATCTACCACGGACCCGGGCTAGTTCAGCAGATCAACCAAGGTCTCGTCCGTCTGCTCAAGCGCGATGGATTAGAGGCGATTGGACAAGCCGTTGGATTGGACAACGACTGTCCGTAGGCTCTATAGAAAAAAACGCCCTGTCAGCCCAAGGGCCGACAGGGCGCACCTTCCCCACCGCTGGTTTTCTACTGCTTTTTCACAAAGGTAATCCACAGCGGGCTATCGCCCACTTCGTGCTGCTCTAGCGGCTCGAGCACTCCGGTCGACGAATCGATTGCATACGACTGTAGGCCACCCGAGTCCTGGCCGACCGAGTAGAGAAACCGGCCGCTCGGATCAATGGCAAAAAAGCGCGGCGTTTTCTCTGTGGGAAAGTGACCTTGGGCCTCTAGCGTTCCGTCTTCTGAAATGGAAAAGAGCACCAGTGAATCGTGACCACGGTTCGATCCGTAGAGAAACTTACCGTCGGGCGTGATGTCGAGTTCGGCCGTGGTATTACCCTCAACGGGGCGGCCGCCGGGAAGCGTCGAAATAACTTGAAACGATTCCAACGTGCCGTTTTGCGCGTCAAAGCGATGAGCAGACACCGTGCTTCCATTTTCGTTAATCGAGTAGAGCAAATCCTTATGCGGGTGGAACGCAAAGTGACGGGGGCCCTCAGGCGTTTCCGGCTCGATCTTCGGCGGGTCATTTGGAGACAGCACCCCCGTTCGCTCTTCAAAGCGAAACTGATAAATCGCATTGGCGGGGTTGGTATGCGGCACAAAGGCAAACTTGTTGGCCCGATCCGTTTGAATGCTGTGCGCGTGGCCGTCCGTTTCAAGCGTCTGCAGCGGCTCGGACGAAAGGCTGTAGTCATCGTTGATACCGTGCACACTAACGGTTCCACTGCCGTAGTAAGAAGAGAGCAGGAAGCGACCCGTCTTGTCGACATATAAGTAGGGTGGGCCCTCTTCCTGTCCGCTGGTGGAAACCTGCGTAAGCTGACCGGATGCTGCATCAATGCGATAGCTCGCCAAATATTTGGCCGACCGCAGAGCGACAAACATATGCGACTGATCGGGACTGACCGCTACGGCACCGGGTTCGGCCGGCAGTTGAATGTCGGCCTGCGGCTGAAGACGACCGCTGCTTTCGTCCATTATGAAATGGGAGAAAAAAGCGGTCGCGGCATTTGAAATGTAAACGTGATAAGCCATACATAGCTCCTCTGGTTCGTACGTGGGATTGTCAGCCCAGTAAATATGTGCTTTTTTGCCTGAGGTCGAAAGACACATGCGCAGCGCGCAGAAGATCTCTTGCCAGGAACGTGGCACCGCCGCCGCGCAATTTTACTGTCCACGTCTGCCTAGGCCCTTAGCGAAAGTAAATCGACCATGTCCGATGATATCCGCAACCTACTCGATCGCGTCGAACGCCCCCAGTTAACCATCCGCGATATCCGCGTCACGCCAATTACCTACCAACCCGCCGACAGTTCACCCATCCACGAGTGTGGCCCCGTCATCCTAAGCAAACGCGACGAGTCGATCATAGAAATTTGGACCGAAGAGGGCCTAAAGGGCATTGGACCAGGTGCCGCAGGCGATGCACAGCACAGCTACGACCACTTGGTGGGTAAGAATCCCTATAACCTCTTGGGTACAGAAATCCTGCCCGGCATTGACGTCGCCTGCTGGGATTTGGTCGGTCGCGCCCTCGGACAGCCTGTATACCGCCTATTGGCGCTAGACATCGAGCCCGATCCAAGCGTGCACGTATACGCCAGCGGAGGCGTCATGTGGACCTATTACGATCGCGGCGACGGATCTTCGTGGGGAGCTCAAGCCCTGATAGAAGAGGCTCTGCGATACAAGGAACTCGGATTCGACACCTTCAAATGGCGACCGGGAACTGACTGGCAGGAAGCCGGCATCAACCCGCACAAACTCGGCGAAATATGCCGACAGCTGCGCGAAGCCGTCGGTCCGTCGTTCCGACTCGGCCTAGAGAAAAAGGGCTACGATTCATGGACCTTTGAAGAGTGCTTGACCATCGCACCCATTATCGACGAATTGGCATTTTACTTTTTTGAACAGCCCATGGGAGACGAAGGCCCCACCCAGTTTGCCGACTATCGAACCCTAAAGGAACGCATGCCGCGCGTTATGCTGTGGGGCGGCGAGCGCTTTCGCACGTATGAAGAGGCCGAACCCTGGATACGCGAAGGCGTTTACGACGCCGTACAGTCCGATTGCATGCACATGGGCCTAACGCAAAATTGGCGCGTAGCACAACGGGCGCGCGCATCGGGCGTCAAGATGGTGCCGCACAACTGGAGTACGAGCTTGGGCACGATGTGCAATGCGCATCTGGTGGCGGCCACCGGTGGCCATATGTGCGAGTTTTTCATGTATCCATCCGACTTTCGCTACGGCCTGTTTAAGGAACCCTACCGGCCGCATCAGTCGCGCATAACACTAGGAGACGAGCACGGGTTCGGCATGGAACTCATCGACGACTTTGCCGAAAAGTTTCCCTATATTCCCGGTCCAAACACGCTGGCCAATCCGCGCTTTCCCCATGCGTGGGCGCGCGCCCAGGAGCGCGAACAGGCCGTGTGTGCCCGCTATAGAGGCTAGTGCAAACACTAAGCGTAGCGCAGGGGACATTCACGCTCGCGCGCTATCCCGAAAACAAGCGCGACTCTCTGCGTGCGTGGGATGCAGCCGACGAGTACCTGCTGCACCATTTAAGTACGGAGGGCCTACCCGCTACAGGCTGCCGCATGCTCATTCTCAACGATGCCTGGGGAGCCCTCTCTACGGCATTAGCCAACACGGCGCCCTGGGCTCTATCCGACTCATTTCTATCGCACAAAGGCACGGAGGTCAACCTAGCGCGCAACGGCCGAGCGAGCGCGGCCGTGCGCTTGCTGAGTTCGTTGGATAGGCTAGACGACTCGATTGATCTGCTGCTGTTTAAAGTGCCCAAGAGCCTTGCTCTATTAGAAGACGAGCTGTATCGACTGCGGCCTCTCTTGCACGCGCAGACGCATATCGTGGGCGCCGGCATGGTCCGCGACGTGCACACGGCAACGCTCGATCTGTGCAAGCGCCTAATCGGCCCAACGCACACTTCGCTGGCGCAAAAGAAAGCACGCCTCATCTTTAGCACTTTGGATACAAATCTCGAGGTAGGTCCGTCGCCCTATCCCACCGCGTATGCACTCCAGGGCACTGAATTCACGCTAGAGAATGCGGCCAACGTTTTTTCACGTCAGCGTCTAGACAACGGGACTCGCCTACTCCTGCGACATATTCCCAGCCTGTCTGGCACAGTCCAGATAGCCGATTTGGGCTGCGGTAACGGCGTTATCGGCCTCGTAGCCGCCAAGCGCAGTCCACAAGCTGAACTCATTTTTGTGGATGAGTCGTTTATGGCCGTCTCCTCTGCCCGCGCCAATTTTCAGCGCGCCTTTAGAGGGCGCAACGCTTCTTTTATCGCGGGCGATGGCCTAGTAGAATGCGACCCCGAAAGCCTCGACCTAGTCCTCTGCAATCCGCCGTTTCACCGACAACAGGCCATAGATCAGACGGTACCATGGCGCATGTTCGCTCAGGCTAAACGGGCGCTCAAACCCGGTGGCCAACTGCTGGTAGTCGGCAACAGTGGAATCAGACATCACGGACGTATCAAACGGATATTCGGTCACTGTAGCACGCTAGAGCAGACGGGAAAGTTTGTCGTGCTCTCTGCCCAAAAAATCGCGGAATAGTCATTAGTACACGCGAATCACCTGACCGCGCTCGGCCTCTACGCGCGCCGCAACCGTCTGCTCTGTTTGCGGATTGTCCGGCCATTCCTGCGGCGGCACGTGCGACAGGCGCAGCAGAATCCGAGCTAGTTGACCCGCGTATTCCTTGAGTTCGCGCACGTTAATTTTATCGCGCGTATCAGCTCCCTCGTGATGGTAGTTTGAATCGGCGTGACGACCGTGAAAGCGCCAGCGCCACAGGTGGGCCGCATCGACGCCCAAGCGCAAGAAGGGATAGTGATCAGAGGTCGAGTCGAGCTGGGCCATGGCGTGACACTGGAGCCCATCGCCCAGCGCGTCTAGTTGCCTCTGCACGAGCGGCTGTAGGTGATCAAATGCCAGCACCATTCCTTTCATGTGGCCCGTAGACAGTTCGTCTAAGTTGACC
>Ga0160422_10003044_pt1 | contig 10388 bp, 4 predicted proteins | sample Fk160mmetaG_FD_108192 | JGI IMG/M metagenome (GOLD analysis project Ga0160422, IMG submission 108192) | Marine microbial communities from the Central Pacific Ocean - Fk160115 60m metaG | ecosystem: Environmental > Aquatic > Marine > Oceanic > Photic zone | place: The Central Pacific Ocean... | reverse complement strand
TTTGTGTCGCTTTGATACGGAAGTAGCGGCTTGCGGGCTGGGGTGCAGGGAGTAGCCATCGGTAGCGGACGCGCCCTCCGGGAAGATACTCCTCGAATACGGAGGCCGACGTTATGTCTGCCCATGATGCGAGGTCATCACTAAACTCGATTACAGGAATATTCAGATTTCGGACTGCGAGACTGAAGGACAGAAGTAATTCAGTTTCCCCATCCACGGTGGGATTGCAGGCAAAGAAGTCGGATAGCCGGTTTACCCTTACATCTGACGATCCTAGAACAAACTCGACCAGAGCAGGGATGCCATCCCCGTCGCGGTCATCACTTGGAGCACCCGCAAAGCTGACGAGATCATCTGTAGCGGGATTGCCATCAATACTCCTGCTGCTTCGCCAGCTCGTGTGGATGCCATGATTCGGGTTGGAAAGCGGATTGATGAGAACGAGAGAAAAGCCATCGCCATCGGTAGATTCGGGCCATGGGGGGTCATCCCCATAATTGAAATCGATCAGGATACTGCCCTCAGCATCCATCAGGGTTAGACGCTCACCGCTGTTGCTTAGAGCGCTCTCCATTTGGAATTCCCCCGCCACTGGAAGACCTGGGCCGTGGACTGCCTCGAACGCTTCCTGGTTGCGGACCACGAGAACCCTTTCGCCCGGCGCCAGCGCGGAGCCGACCGGGAAGGTGAAGTCAATTCCTGAGGTAAAACGAAGGAGCGTTAGATCGATAGCGGTATTCGCACTGGTATTTAGAAGTTCAATAAATTCGGCCTCCGGGTCTCCGGTGGGGTTATACATGATTTCCGAGAGAACGAGGTCTCCGGCTGTGGGGGGAATGCCAGTGACATAGAAAGACTCGTTGAGAGCAGACCACTCTCCGTTAGTGGAACGAATACGGGACCTGACATGGGCTGTTTCAGAGAAAGAGATCGGACGTGAGAACCGGCGCCCCGTCCCATCAATTGGATCGCTACCATCAAGGGTGTAAAAAATTGTGCCGGATTCTCCGGTATCATTCGAAATTGTCAGATAAAACCGTCCGCTCACTGGCCCTCCCGGATGACTAAATGTTGGAGGCCTGAAAAACTGCGAATCAATCCAACTCGTCCGGGCAGAAAGGTAGTTGCGCATCCCTGTCAATTCAGCTGTCCATTCCTGGGAGGTTGTTCCCTGCCGGACAGCCATCTCAGAGGTGAACTCCCGAGCTTGCTCGTTGACGAGTTGGATCAGATTCGACGTGGAGAATGGGCCTCGACGTAATTCAAACCATCGGTCGATATACTCCCGTAGGAAGTTGGGATCCTCAAAGAGGCGGGGATACCAGAGGCGGTCGTCCTGATAAAACAGATCCCCGGTAGCCTCCGTCCAGTAAGCCCCCAGATTGTAATCCCAGATAGGACCAATTCTTAGCTTACGATCACGGGAGGAGACCCAGGGGAAAAGGCTCAGGGCCATGCTGTCCCCGTGCTTTGCCAGAACGTTCAGATGAAAGTAGTCGATGAAATCCCCTGTATCGAGGTGGCGTCGATAGCCCACTTCCGGATCAAGCCACTGAGCATCGTTGTATAAAGTGTCCTCGAATTCTCTGAACCATGTCTCAATAGTCCTACGCTGAGTTGCATTGATCCGGTAGCCGTTCGGGCTCTCGAAGTTGAAAAATCCATTATATTGGCTTGGAATGTCATCGTCGTTCTCGTCGTTGAGCTGGTTAGGAGAGGTCTGCAAGATGCGATCGGGCCCAGCAGTGTGGAAAAACTGAGGGCTCGTCGCTCCGTTTTCTGCAGGAAATCCTCCGATCGGAATCGGGTCCATACGGTTGATGCTTAGAAGCCACCCCCCTGCACTTCCGTCTTCCGAGAGGGGCTCAAAGTCGATTCGATCGGCATCGCGGGTAACCTTTTCGGCGAAGGCATAGACACCGACACGGTCCTCCGGGGTAAGGTCTCCTCCATCCTCGTTAATAAAGGTATCTACCAGCCGATATCGTGTTCCGTAGCGCCCTGTAAGCCGGGAGAGCTTCCACGAAAAGGTGTTGGCGATGAGCTGGCGATCATACAGAGGGTGGGGATAATACATGACCCAGTCAGATTCTCCCGGAAGTCCGAGCGGAGTAGTGTCCTTGTCAGAATCGTACTCGTCCCAGGTTTCCACAGAGTAGGGCTTTGGATCCCATGTGGAGGAGAATGATCCGCGAACTCGTATTCCGATTCTCTCGGTAAGGTCATGAATTCCAGTGATCGATGCCGTGCCTGATTGCGGGTCTATATCGATCAGGTGGAGGCAGGCCGGTTGGCGAGGTAGCTGCTGGAGACCTGCAGAAGTCTGAGTGTCGAACGACCATCCACGGTTGGGAATTTCGCCTCCCCCGAAATTCTCGATAATCGCAATCGGGAGGGGAGAAGTATAGCTTTCGAGTCCCCCTGACAGCCGGACGTAGCTTTTCGTTTGTGGTTTCGAGACGGTTCCACCCCAGATCACGCTTGCGCGTATCGGTGTTGAAGAACTTACCTGAACGGGTCGGGTGTAGGGCGTTCCATTCTCCGCGGTGGGTATGGATCCGTCGGTCGTGTAGATTATCACACCCGGGCCCTTACTACTCATAGTCACTTCGAAAGGGTCAACAAACGTTCCTTCCCGAGGAAGCAGATCGGGTTGTGATGGCCGGACCGGTATGCAGTCGTAAGCACCGATGAGACTAACCGAGACGGTCGGACGCAGCGGGTCGTTCGTCGAGATTTCAAGGCGGGAAAGATGACACCCTTCAACTGCAGGCAATGTGATTGCAAGACTTCCGACCTGTCCCGGAGGAATTTCAAGGGAACCACTACCAATCTCGAAGGGAGGTGCGGACGAGGGGCTCTCGATAATCAGAGGTTGACTCCCGATGTTTTCAATCTCAAGGCTGCGTCCGGGTATCGGTTCTCCGGAAGCGGTATTCCCAAAGTCTACCAGTGGGCGCAGGAAAATTCTTGGGTCTGGCCCTGCGGGAGGCTCTGCAAGGAACTTGATTTCACCAAGGCCAACTCTTTCTCCACCGACTCCCCGGGACGAGTAGTGATTGTCAGTGATAGTGACTCTGACCGTATTCGCTTGGAATCTGCGTCCCAGTGGAATGGTTTCGCTGTCCTGGGCTGTCTGTTGATGAATGATCTCCTCAAGACCCGACCAGGTTGCGCCGCCATCAGATGAAAACTCGAGGGTAAAAGCGCGGGCTTCGGAGTTGTTGGGCGACGTGTAATAGAATCCCCAGACAACGAGGTGGGTGATTTGATATAGGTCGGGTAGAGTGAAGGTGAGAACAGGGTCGGGTCTGCGCCCGGCGAAATAATCACGAACTCCGCGAGGAGCGGTGGTTGCCCACGTCCGGGAAGGACTGGCTGAGTCATGTTGGACATTCCTGTATGTCTCCAGAGTGGGGTCTGCTAACAGGCCGCTATTATTGATAAGGTTGGTGGCCGGAAACAAATCTGTGGCAGAAGAATCAGAAGTGACATCCACAGGAGTAATAAGGAATTGCTCAGCCCCTTTCAGGATGCCTACCGTGATCACTATGAGCACGGAAGCCACCGCCCCGGCGAAGGTTCGATTAGCTCTTCGCCAGAATGCAGAGCTCCGACAAGTCGGGCAGGGACCGTTTCTTTCCGAGAGCCGACGAAGTAAAAACACTTATTTCTAGGAGTCTAGGCCTTGCGGGGATCCGGGCAAGGTGGAAACTTCCCTTCCCTTGTACGGTGAAGCGTGCGGCATAATGAAGAATCCTCGCGATCAAGCTCAAAAGGGTTACCCGGAACTTGTAGTCTCCTCAAACTTTGGATTCTTCTTGCGGGGGACGATGGCCGCGGTTTCGCGGCGCCACGATTTCATCAAGTGGTGAAGTTCGTCACGGATCTGTGGGTTGTCCCCAGACCTGTTTCGTTTCTCCGAGGGATCTTCCCTTAGGTTGTAGAGCTCCAGAGTGCCGTCCTCGAAATATTCAATCAATTTCCATTCGCCATGTCTGACGACTCCGCATGGAGTCGTCCGGAAGTGTTCAAAGGGCGATCCAAGATCCCTGCCGTATCCTTGAAGGTAGGCTGGGAAATGCCAGAAGAGAGAGCGATCAGGAATAGAGTTTCCCCGAAAGAGTGGGCTTAGATCGACGCCGTCCAGTCTTTCCGGGACCTCTGCTTTGCCCAGAGAGGCGAAGGTTGGTAGCAAATCGATCTGGTGGATTGGCGTTGCATGACGGGCGGAGGCTTTGATCTTACCAGGCCAGCGTATGAGGAAAGGTTCGCGGATACCACCCTCATAGAACATTCCTTTCGAGCCCCGAAGTGGCTTTGCGTTTGAGACTGCTCCATGGGGTCCATTGTCTGAAGTAAAGACCACCACAGTATTCTCAGCGATCTCAAGCTCATCCAGCAGATCCAGAATCTTGCCGACTCCCAGATCCATCGCTTCTATCATGGCGGCATACTTGGCGTTTTTGTGATGGGTGCCTGACCTCCCGGCATACCGTTCTGTCAGATCTGGACGAGCCTGAATGGGAGTGTGCACCGAGTAGAATGGAAAATAGACGAAGAAAGGATTATCTTTCTTTTGAGCGAGGGTTATCCAGCTGCAGATTTCTTGAGCGAGTCGCGCAGGAAGGTGCTCTCCCTTCGGTCCATCTTTAAGGTTTGGATTTCTGTAAGGGGAGAAGTAAGACTTCGGCGCTCCCCATCGGAGGCCTCCAAAATTGGTATCAAAACCATATGGAATTGGATCATCGGAAAGGTGCCATTTGCCGGCGACAGCCGTCTGGTAGCCCGCTTTCTTGAGAATTTGCGCCATCGTCGGCAAGGTTCTCGTTAAAACTGTTTTATTGGTAGCCGGGATAAGGCGCCGGTGAGCGGCTTTCCCGCGGTCTGAATTGCCAACCGTGAAAACTCCATGTCTCGGAGTGTAGAGGCCGGTCATGAGCGAGGCTCGGGAGGGTGCGCAATTGGCTGCAGCCGCATAGGCGTTTGTGAATGTCATGCCCTCTTTGGCAAGACGGTCGATATTGGGTGTCTGATAATAATCGGACCCTTGGCAGGAAAGATCGGTATAGCCGAGATCGTCGGCATACAGCAGAATGATATTGGGAGGGGCCTCACCTGATGAAGTATTGGTGCTAAGGATAAGTAGGGCGGGCAAAGTCAGAATCAGAAGGAATTTGGCCATAATGACAGGGTGTTCGATTAAGCAGGGAAAGAAAGAGGCGTCAGCTTAGGTAGTTATTCGACCCGGATAATGTGGGAAGCATCATAAGTGCGGCCATGCATGTCTTCAGTCTGAACCCAGAGACGATGGATTCCGCGCTCCACTTCCTTAAGCGGAAGGGATGCTTTCCACAAATGAAGCGAAGGAACAGCGCCGGGCAGAGAAGTGCCCTCCAGTTTCTCTCTTCGCCTTTCCTCCCGCTGCTTCAAGGCGAGGAAGTCCGGATCGGCTTCAACGGTCCTACTCAACGTGATCCAGCGGCCCTTTTCCCCAAGGCGCATTCGTACTTTGGAATGTCGAGATCCGTTAAAAACATTAGCGTAGACCTCAATTTGATTCTCGCTTGCGCTTACTGCTGCTGGTGCCTCGATGCGGAGCTGGTAATTGGCAGGGCGCCGGCTGGCCTTGTAGTCGACAATGGCCTGATTGCCGTCAAAAGTTATGGTTGAATATCCACGAGGGGCTCCATCCCTGCCCAGTGAGTGAGGGATGCCGAGTTCATCGGGCTCACCCCGCCACCAGCTTCCACAGACTGTGACGTTTACCACGTGGTGATGAGGTTTCTTCCCTTTCCAGCCATCTTTTTCGTCAAGATACATGTGGGCATGCCAGTGGGTATGGCCGGAGATCGACATGGTGTAGGGACGCTTTTCAATTAACCGGAACAAGCGCCTATAATCACTGTTTGGATTGAGAGGTGCTTCACGGGATTTGAGCGGGATATGCATCATCAGCATGAGCATCTGGTCTTCCGGAAAGTGGGGTAGCAGGTTCTCAAGAAAGGTAATCTGCTGACTGCCGAGTGCGCCGGTGTAGCTACCGCTTCCTCCGGATTTCTTCGACCCTCCCCACATAACGTTATCCAAAACCACAAAATTGACCGGACCCCACTGAAAGGCATGATACGGAGGTCCGTAGACACGCTCGAAGGTTTCGTCGGAGGTCTTGTCGTCTGGCGCGTCAAAATTGAGATCGTGATTTCCGATGACGTTCCACCATGGGATTCCGACAAGAGCCACGATGCTGTTGTGTGCCTCGAAAAGGGAGAGGTCATCAAAAAGTATATCTCCGAGAGTAACACCGAACTTGGCCTCAGTTCCTAGGAGTTCTGGGATGGTATCCCGGGCCATGTATTCCAGTTCTTTGAGATTACGAGACTGGGTATCTCCAAAGAAATGGGCTTTAAATTTCTCCGGTTCTGACTGGGCGATGAGCGGGAAGTCAATCGATGATGGTAAAGGACCAGTAGGATCTACCCCTCGGAACTGGGTCTTGGGTGACCCTTGGGGTTTATGAATGTAATAGAAGCGAGGAAGCTTCTGCTCGCTGACCGGAGGCATCCATCCCCGCGGCTTTATCACGAAAAATATGCAATCATTGGGGGCCGGAAGAGACCATGCTCCGCTGGCGTCGGTTGCGACCACCTCTTGTTGATTGGAAACAAGGACGTTGGGCAGTCCGGGCTCGCCAGCATCCCTCTGTCCGTTCTGGTTTCTGTCATGAAATACCACTCCACGAGCGGTGGGACTTCCGTCCGCTCCAGCACAGAGAGGAGAAACAAGCAGGATTGCTAAAAAGGGGATTGCGTGGAGGGACTTCATATCAGGACGGTGTTTTCCGTGTCAGAATTGAAACAGGTCTTTCGCAATCCCACAGGGAAAAGTTTCCTTCCCAGCTAATTATCTTTATCGTGCGGGTCTGGGTGCTTCTGGGCTGCGCTGAGGAAATTATGCTGGCGAAACAGGTGACCGGGTCCAAGCTTGCTCCTTTCTCGATCCCGGAGAGAATTGCGGTATGGAGAAGCGGCGACTAGGAGCCAGTGGAATCGTTGTAAGCGAAATCTGTTTGGGGACAATGACGTTCGGAACCCAGTCGGACAAAGATATATCCTTCCGAATTATGGATCGTTCTTTCGAGGCAGGCATTGATTTTTATGACTGCGCGGAGCTTTACCCCGTTCCCCCGTCTGCTGAGCTAGTGGGTCTCACAGAGTCATGGGTTGGCGAGTGGCTTGCGACAAAGCCGCGTGATTCCGTCATTGTAGGAACCAAGGTGGCTGGAGCGGCTCATGGATGGTTCAATCCACCGGTAAGAAACGACAAGGCAGCCCTTGATAGAAACCATATTCGGAAGGCCGTTGAGGGCAGCCTGATGCGGCTGAAGACAGATTACATCGACCTCTACCAGATCCATTGGCCCGATCACGGGATGCGTCCGGAGGACACGCTGGGCGCTCTGGACGAATTGGTGCGTGAAGGCAAGGTAAGGGTAATCGGGGTGAGTAATGAAGACAGTTACGGGATGATGAAATCCCTGTGGACGAGCGAGAAGCACGGCTTTGCCCGGTTCGACACAATTCAGAACAATTTTTCACTCAATAATCGACGATTTGAGGATGAGCTTTCAGAGGTGAGTCGGAGAGAGAAAGTGAGCCTTCTCCCTTACAGTCCGCTTGCTGGTGGTGTTCTCAGTGGAAAATACAATGGGGGACAGCGGCCCGCAGGGGCACGTTTTACTGAATATATGACATCCACCGCGCCGAGGCAGCGTGCCATGGCCGAGCGTTTTGCCAATGAACGTTGCCTCGCTTCTACAGCGCGTTTCATGGCGATCGCGGAGGAAGCAGGCCTCCATCCGGTTACGATGGCCATTGCATGGAGCAAACAGCATGATTTCGTCGCTTCCACGATCGCTGGCGCCACCAAGGAAGAGCAGCTTGATGTAATTTTTGATGCTTCTGGATTGATTCTCGAGCGAGAGATACTTGAACGCATTGATGAGGTGAGCCTCGAGATTCCCTATCCAATGGGCTGAGGGTGATTTGAGTGTAGCCGGTTTTGCTTCTTGCGCGTTTGGAAGCACCCGTCTTTGCTTAATACCTCACCGACTGATGAGCGAAGAAGCGAAACCAGTGGAGTCGTCGAAGGCCCCTCTCCTTAGTCTTGACTCTCTCGACCTCGGGCCTGCATGGGCCAGGGGAGAGACTGAGCGTAAAGGCGGCGGAGAATCCGACGGCAAACGGCGTCAGAGGAAGTCGGGAGGGCGGGGAACGGATAACAGAGGTGATGGTAGAGGGAAAGGGTCGCAGGATCGTGGCCAGAGGAGTGGTCGACGCAGTGACAGGCGGGAAGAATCAGGTCGGCGGAATGGCCGCGGAGAGGGCAGGCAGAAATTTCAACGGGACAGAAAAGGCCGCCGCGATGACAACCGGCAGAGCCCCCGTGCCCGGGAGCAGATCGAGCCTCCGGAGGGTTTCACCGCAGGAGTCATGCCTGTTGAAGAGGGGCTGGACGGGTTGGCCAAGGAAATCATGGCTGGTGGTCGAACGTATTCGGTTTTTGATCTTTCGAAGCTCGTCCTGGGTTCCCGGGAGCGCTTCAATGTAACATTTCAGAGTGGCAAGGAGAGTGGAGGGCTTATTCGGTGCAAGAAAGATGGATCACTCTGGTTAACGCGGGAAGAGGCGATCCGACATTTCTGGCAGGCAGAATGGCGAAGGGATTTCTATGAGGAGGTAGTCTCCGATGCTGAGCCTCCCAAGGGTAATTTCCAGGCTATTGGTCGGTGCGGAATCAGCGGAGAACTTCTGGGACCTCCTAACTATCACGGATACCAGACCGCGATTGTTCAGCTTCATCGCGAGCGCTTTGGCAATATGTCTCTTGATGCCTTCAGGAAAAAAATAAAAATGGAGCACGGGGAAGAGGTTGTAGCTGCGTGGATGGAAAAAATGGCGAAGAGGATCGCCTACAGACCCACCGGGGGAATTAAAGGAGATGACGAAAAACATTCTGGGGGCCGAGAGCCGGAGGAGGAGCACGTAAGCAAGAGCGAAGATCCTCGTTCCACGGAATCCACCACTTCTTTAGAAGAGGAATCGAGTTCTGACGGGTTGCCCGTTCCGTCAGAAAAGGATTTTTCGGAAAAGGCTGATACCGCTGATACCGCTGATACCGCTGATACCGCTGATACCGCTGAAAATGTGGCAGCTGAGGAAGCTGTGCCTTCGCCGGAACTACCTCCAGAGGCAAGGGTCCCTTGTCTTGAAGATCCCAGAGTGGTGGAGAGGCATTTCGTTGAGCATCACTTTGACCAAGCTTTTCAAGAAACCGGCAGGGCGTGGGTTGGTGGGAATATCAGAGGCAATTTACTGTCCCCTGGACTGTTGGCACTTCTGCGACAGACCGTGGCGGAGGAGCGTCGGTATCCTGGCAAACTAACACCTATTCTATGTCGGCAGCTTTCCGGACGTCATGTGGCGGTCTTTAAGTGGAAGCGGAAGTTGAAGGCGGGGCCTTCGAGGCCCCATTCCGTTCCGGGGGATATCGCCATTGCAGACCGCCCTCTGGCGTTGCTTAACTGGGTGAAAAAACACTCAGGTCACAAGCTGGAGCTTCTTTGGAAGGACGTCCTGCCGGAGGGAATCAATGACAGCGAGAAGGCAGAGTGGTATCACGACCTGCATTGGTTACTCAACCAAGGCTACCTCCTTCTGATGGCGGATAGCACCATTCACCTGGCCAAGAAAGAAAACAAGGGAGGAGCCGCAGGGCTCAAAAATTCTGACTCCGCAGAAAAATCAGGGAAGAGTGGTAAAAGCGAAAACCAATCATCCTCCAGCGAAACGGATGCTACTGAGTCCCTGGAAGACACTTCAAGGATCGTAATCAAGCGGTCTGGAGATCTGGCGGGGTCCCGTGAAGAGGGCGAGGGTAAGCCGGGTCGCGCACAGCAGGTGGAGGATAATGCTGATCCAGGGGATTTGCCCTCAGGCTCTGTGCCTCCGGCTGAGGCAGAGCTTCAAGCTCCGGATGAGCCAGAGTTGCCCACATGAAAGGATAGAAATTGTTCATCAGGTTCTTCCTGGCGCTTCCTGGTTGACGATAATCATGATGCTGGGACACCATTCGTGGCGAAACTGTGAGATCTCGGGCTCCACATCCTGACGGCTGGTTTGGCCGTGATAAGAGTAAACCAGTGGACCTGAACCTTGTAGAGAGCAAGCCAATCAAGCCTTGCGAGCCACGGCCGTTTCCCTTCTGGCTCTCTTCGCTTGTCGCTTCCATGGTCGTCGGCCTGGTGACGATAGGCCTGCACGGCTGGATTCTTCCTGCCATTCTGGTGGAGCCGGAATTCGATGCTCCGGTAATCGGAATCACACCCC
>Ga0160422_10003043_pt1 | contig 10390 bp, 6 predicted proteins | sample Fk160mmetaG_FD_108192 | JGI IMG/M metagenome (GOLD analysis project Ga0160422, IMG submission 108192) | Marine microbial communities from the Central Pacific Ocean - Fk160115 60m metaG | ecosystem: Environmental > Aquatic > Marine > Oceanic > Photic zone | place: The Central Pacific Ocean... | reverse complement strand
GAATTGGATGCAATCTGGAAATGGTTTGAAACGACTCAGGATGGAACCTTGAGCGATCTGGACTTTCAGCCAACCCCAAAAGTCTGGCAGATGGTATGCAGCGAGGCTGAAATTTGCTCCACTCGATGCTGCGGGGCGAGGGGCGATTGCTTTTTTCAGGAAGCAAGGAAGGAAGCTTCTGATGCTGAGGTAGTTGTGATTAATCACACTCTCTTTTTTGCGTTGCTGGATGTTGATAATCTGCTTGAGCACGATGGATACCTTTTCCCAGACGATTTTGTCGTCTTCGACGAGGCCCATACCTTAGAGGCCGTGGCGTCCAACCAGCTGGGACTGAGGCTGACTCAGGCTGGATTGCGCTTTGATCTGCAGCGATTGCATAACCCGCGGTCGAGGAAAGGGCTGCTCAGGAGTTTGGGTGCAGGCAAAGCAATGGCGGCAGTTGAGCGTGCCCTGACGGAATCTGAGGAATTTTTCGATTCGCTCGGAGAGATCAGTGAATTTGGCGATCACGGCAGGGAGTTCCGGATTCGGGAGCCTGAGGCTGTGCCAAATTCTCTCGCTGCGCCCCTACGTGAGCTTTGCGCCGATCTGGGTTCCCTTGCTGACACGATCGGTAACGAGACAACACGGGCTGAAGTTCAGGAAGGGGCTCGACGCATCCAGGATGCTCACTCCACAATAAGAATGTTTCTCGATCAGGACGATGAGGGTTGCGTCTACTGGGTGGAGGCTGGAGGCGCGGAACGGACCTCCTATGCGATGAGAGCTGCTCCGATTGATGTGGCTGAGCGCCTAGGGCCGCTCCTTTTTGCGGAGGGTAAGACCGCAATTCTAACCAGTGCCACTCTTGGCACCGGTGATCCCGGACTAAACTATTTTCGACAGCGCGTTGGGGGAGAGCAGGTTGAGGCCCTTCAGATCGGTAGCCCGTTCAACTACCGGGAGCAGATGAATATTCATGTGGTTAAGTCCATGCCGGACCCAACTTCATCAGAATATGGGGAGGATTTGGCGAAGTGGATTGAGCATTTTCTCTATCGCAGTGACGGAAGGGCGTTTGTGTTGTTTACCAGCTATCGCAGTCTTCAGCTGGTCGCCAAGGAGATCGAGGATGTTTGTCGGGAGCAGGGCTGGCAGCTTCTCATTCAGGGAAAAAAGTATCCCCGCCATCGTCTTCTTCAGGAGTTCCGGGATGACGAGCGGAGCGTGCTGCTTGGAACCGACAGCTTTTGGACAGGAGTAGACGTTCCAGGTGACGCCCTTTCCAATGTCATCGTAACTCGGCTGCCGTTTGCCGTGCCTGATCATCCGTTGACGGCCGCACGACTCGAGCGCATTGAAGAGAAGGGAGGGAACCCCTTCATGAATTACAGTGTTCCCGAAGCTGTGATTAAACTACGCCAAGGGGTCGGGCGTTTGATTCGGTCGAACCGTGACCGGGGAATGGTTGTGATTCTGGACAACCGGGTTGTAACTCGGCGATACGGCAGAACCTTCCTTGAGGCCTTGCCTGATGCTCCTATCGAGATTGTGGATCAATCTCTCAAGGACGATTGATCGGGCTGGCGCCCACAGGCTACGAGTCCCTGCCCCTCCGCTGAGCTTTGAATCAGTCCGATTCTGAGCATGAGATCGCTTCTCGCAGAAGCTTCGCGGGCCATTGCCCTTGCGCAGTGGCTTTCCCCCCGAGATACCCATAGTTTAAAACCGATCCAAGATGAGCGGCCAAAAGCCGCGAGGCCGGGGCAAGGGAGCCCATCCCCATGATGGATAGCGGCAAAGGGGCATCCTCAAGGGCTTCTGCGATCCGTTGAAAATCCTCGGGCTTCTCCAGTGCGAACGCACATTTTGCCACATCAGCGCCGGTGCCTGCCATCTCATCCACGATGTCCCGTAACCGCTCGCGGGAAGGGCACTCTGTAAAGTCGTGCCAACTGACGATCCGAACCATTCCCTTTTCCGCGGCGCTCTCCCAAATGTCTTTCAACTCATCCAAGGAGCGTAATTCCAGGTCCAGAAGCTTTCCTAGGGAAAGAAATTCTGAGAGTACTTGGGCTCGCTGACGGATCGAGAGCTGGTTCATTCCTCCCTCATCCGGGTGACGAGCCGTCAAAAGAACGGGTAAAGAAATCCTCTGTCTCCGGGCGAATTGCTGAACTTTGTCGCCATTGATGAGAGTATCAAGTCGCAGTTCGATAACATCACAGTCATTCGCTGAATACAGGCTTTCGAGAGCCTTTTCACTACCGACGGATCCAACCACAAGAGGCTGGCGGCTTTTCAGCATGCTAGAAAGGATCTCCATGAATCTGCCGATTGGTGGGACTCTTCTGATGCCAACCGCCGCTCGTTGCAAGGGTGGTTTGGGCAATCTCCGGGCATAACCATGTAAATACGTGGGTTCATGGTGATCCTTACAGAGAATTCTTCTGGTCAAAAACGTGAGGCGTTTTTAGGGTCTGCTCCGTTGATGCGCCCATCATGAATTTATCCCGATACCTCCTCCCATACGTTCGTCTTTCGCTGGCATTTCTCGCTATGGTTCTCGCCCCCGCGGTCATGTCGCAAACAGTGAAGAAAATTGAAGCGGCCGATCCCACCTTTGAGGATCTTCAATCGCCAAGTGTCGGAGGCAACACCGGTAAGAAAAGCTGGAAGCCGAAGGACTGGCTGGAAGTGGAGGTTAAAGTCAAGTTAGAGCCCGGGCGCACTGCTCCTCGCGATGGTCACGTCGACCGCCTTACTGTGCGTTGGTTCGTAGCCGTCGAGAACAAGATCGACAAGGCGGGGCAAAAGTATTTTCTGATGGAGAAAGAGGTGACTCACGTAAACGTACCTCTCGACGAGGATTTTTATCTCTCCTGTTACCTTTCCCCGGCCACGATCAAGCGCCTCACCGGAAGCGAACGCGCCGGGAAAAATTCAATCACTGCGGTGGGTGGAGAAATTACTGTTGCTGGCGCCTCGGCCCCAGCCCGATTTACTTCGCAAGGGAGCATCAGTAAACCTTGGTGGCAGTCGCCAACCATGCAGCGCACCAACAAGTATCCACTGCTCGACAAAAGTGAAACTCCCTTCAAGTTCCTATGGTGGGATCGCTATCTCGAGATCGAGTCGGAGCCGGGCTAGTGCCTCGGGCAGTTTTCCAGCGGTGAACTGCCTCCACCTCACACACTCGAAACATTACCAGCCCGATGGGCTGCTTTACTAATACCTTTCTATAAAAACATCATGGCTGAAGCAGAGAGCACAGTTGCCCTGAGCATCGGATCGCAACGGATTTCCATGGCGGTCTTTGACCCCTCAAAGTCGGGAGGGCTGATCTTAAAATCGTATGGCTCGCAGACGATCCTTGCAGACCCGTCTCAGGATCTCACCCGTCTTCCGCAAATTACTCTCGCAGTAAGAGAGTTGGCGGCCGCTCTAAAGGTTCGGGGGGAAAAAGTTCGTTACTCCATGTCCGGGCAGTCGGTTTTTACCCGGTTTATGAAGCTCCCGCCGCTGGACGAGGATAACGTCGAGGAGCTGGTCAGGTTCGAGGCCCAACAGCACGTTCCTTTTCCCATTGAGGAGGTGGTCTGGGACTGGGCCCGGGTGGAGTCATCGAGTCCTGAAAAAGAAGTCGTCCTTGTTGCAATCAAGCGGGACGCTCTGACCGAAATTAATGAGACCGTGGCTCAGGCTGGGATCAGAACCCGCGAAGTGGATGCTGCCCCGATGGCGCTCTACAATGCCTTCCGCTACAACTATCCGGATGAGACTTCTCCTGTCCTTCTGATGGATGTCGGAGCAAAAGCAACGAACCTGGTATATGTAGAGGGCACCAGGCTTTTTACTCGGAGCATTGCGGTAGGCTCGTCCTCTGTCACCACCGCGATCGCAAAGGAATATAACATCTCCTTCGCGGAGGCAGAGCACCAGAAAGTCAGTAATGGGATTGTCTCCCTGGGAAGTGGTCATACTTCCCAGCTCGATGAGGCAAGCGCCCAGCTCGCTACCGTGATCCGTAATTCGCTGAATAGGTTGCCTGCAGAGGTTGCCCGGACAAACAGTTTCTATCGTAGCCAGCAAGAGGGGAGTCTTCCGACCAAGGTGTATCTTGCGGGTGGAGGCGCGAATCTTTCCTACCTTCCCGAGTTTCTCGAAGAGAAATTGAGGATGCCAATTGAAATTTTTAATCCGCTTCAGCGAGTTTCAGTCGGGAAGTCGATTGATGTCGAAGGGCTCGGACGTGAAGCGCACATGATTGGTGAACTGGTAGGTCTGGCGCTTCGAGGGGTGGGTCAGACACCTGTTAATATTGATCTGGTTCCGGATGCAGTTGCTACAGAGAGAGCAACCGCTCAGAGGAAGCCCATCGTCATAGCTGCGGCGGTTATCGCGATGGCTGCGATGGGATTGTGGGCAGCAAATAAAGCGACTCTTGCCACTGACGCTGCCGCAAAAGAGAAGGTGATGGAACAGAAAAAGGCGGTATTGGCAGGACCGGGAGGAAAGATCGACCGGCAGGTCCAGAGACAGAATGAACTGGCAACTCTGGCTGAAGCTTACGCGGGACAGCAAACGGATCGCGTGAGATGGATAGCTGTCCTCACGGAGGTGCAGAGCTACTTCAACGATCAGGACGTCTGGATCACGGATTTTGAACCGATGGGCCTCTACAAGACCAGCGATCCCAAGTCAGGAGAGGCGCGGGTCAAGCAGGGCTTCTCCAAGGCTGCATACGGGGAGAGCTCTCTCGATAATTTGAAATCGAAGTCCTCTGGAACTGCCACCCCCTCAAGAAGAGGAAAGAAGAGAGGTCCTGCAGCTCCCGAGCCTCCGCAGGAAGCAATCAACGTCATCAGGGTCACGGGTTTCTGGAAGTCGGATGCCCAAGCAGTGGCGAAGATCGTGGACAGGATCCGGGCGAAGCAGGACGAGGACGGGTCACTGTTTTCGTTCAAGCAGAATCCGAATGATCCCAGTAGCGCTGATTTGGCCGACGGCGATATCCTGCCGGTGTTGAACAACACTATTACCGATCCGAATAAGTTAGCGGAGCAGTTCGTCATGATTCTACCGCTGAAGAATCCCATCCAAATCAATTAGGGGACGATAAAAGGAAAACCAGAACCACAAAGACTAATGGGATCTTGGATTAAAAATAACAAATTTGAAGCTTTTCTGCTTCTGCTCGTGATTGCCTGGGCTGTGGGGTCGTATCTTTACGGAGCCGACAAGGGGAAACTGTATGATGAATCAAAAGCAAACTACCAGCAGCTTAGTGGAGCGGTTAAGCGGTTACAGGCAAAGAAGCCTTACCCGACCACGGACAATGCAGCGGACTTCGAAAAACAGATCGATGACTATCAGAAAACTGTTTCCGATCTCGGAGCAAAGATGCTTTCTTACCGCCCGGATAGCCTTGAGGCGATTTCCCCACCAAAGTTCATTGAGAACCTCAATGCGCTACGCGCCGAGGTCACTAATTCTTTCGACGCTCAGGGAGTAGAGTATCCGGGTGACCAGTTCTATCTCGGTTTCAAAAACTACACTGGAGGGCTGCCCAAAGAGGGAGCGACTGCGCATTTGAACTATCAGCTTTCTGCCATGAAGGCGCTCTTTGACGTGGTGTCAGCAGCGAAGCCCAGTGCGCTTCTCAATGTCCACAGGTCTTTGTTGGCAGTCGAAAAGGACAAAGCCCCGGAGGCAGTAGCAAGGGGACGAGGAGGACGGCGGGTGACTAGGAGCACAAGCCAGAAGGAGCCTCCATTTGAGCGCCTTCCGGTTGAAATTTCCTTTGTTTCGAGCGAGCCAGTAATGCGGAAGATAATCTCTGATCTTACGAGCCACCCTGACTACTATTTCGTGGTGCGTAGTATGCGGATTCAGAATGAGAAAAGAGATCAAAGTCCGGCCAAGGATGATGTTGAATTTGATGTGCCCGAGGAGGAAGGTGGGGAAGATGATCCCTTTCCTGGCTTTGAGGATGAACTGCCAGCTGACGATGCCGGTGATCCCGCTGCGTCAGAAGACTCCGCTGTAGTGGAGGAGCCCGAGGTTCCCGCTCTGGTTGCTGGCGACAAGGGCAGCCGGGTTCTCGGGCAGATCCTGGGTGCAGAGCAGATCAACGTTCTGCTTGAAATAGATGTCCTTCTCTTCAAGGCGGCTAAAACGGATTCAGAAGAGGAAAAGAAAAATTCCTGAAACTTCGAGGCTTGGCCGAGTCCCTCTGAGAGGTTCATGGTAAAGGCCCACACGATCGATATCGAAAAACTACCAAATTGATTCAATGGCAAATCTTTCCGAAAGTTACGACAAAGTTTCGTTAGTCCTCTCCATCGTCATAGCTGCTGTGGTAATGGCTTTGATCTTGATGGCAAAGGGAAATGTAGAAGAGGACTTTGAGCCGCTTTCAAAGCCTACAGAAGCTGAGGCTCCCGAGAATCCCAAGCAGAAGTTTTATGCTGAAACCACATCAGAGATTGGCGGTCAGGTTACCCTTGGTGGGCCAGTCACCGAGAAGGGCCGGGCGATAGAGTTGACCGTCGGAACGCCTCTTTTTCTTAATCCTACAGGCGAAGAAATTGATTTGGGAGATGAGACGTATCCGATGGTTCATGACCCGATCCCGAATCAGTGGTGGTTAGATCATCGAATTGATCCGGGTTGGAGTAATTCTCCGGGCCTTGACCAGGATGGGGATGGGTTCTCCAACGGGGAGGAGTTTGCCAGTGAGACGGATCCGAATGACCCCAACAGTTTCCCGGCGCTTATTACAAAACTGCAATGTGCAGAATTGCAGAAGCGAGCATTCAGGTTGACTTACTCTTCTGACAGCACGATTGGGCAGATAAAGCCAACGGACACCTTCAAGTTCAATCATGAAGAAATCGTTGGAGGCAGGAGTGTCAGGACGGGTTCGGAGAATATTCCATTCGGGAAGGGAAACGATTCGAATCTTTTCAGCAAAGGCGGAGCGCAAATGCGCTACGAGCTCAAGAAAGTTGAGCAGCGGGAGTTTGAGAACCCAAACACCGGAATTGTCCAGAAGGCTAACTTTGCGGTAATCGAGGACGTCGCCGGGGCTAAAAAGGGGGACATCCTAGAGATTAAAAAGGGTTCCCGTAACGGGGTTATCCTGAGGGATTATACGGCGGTCCTCGCGCTCGCGGCTATCGGCCAGCAGGCTGTAACCCTCAAAGTAGAGGAGCGAAGCAGTTTTTCCCTTCCGTTGGACCCTGATGCTGCTGAAAAACCCTTCAAATTCACGGGTGTTAGCGACGCAGGGGCTGTAATTATTGAGTGGCAGGAGGATGGAGAGACCAAAACTATGGAGATTCAGCCTCTCTCGCCTGCAGAATAAGCTCTCAGAGTCAATCCTTACTTCTCACCCTTTCTGCACTATCTCAGAGAAAAAGCTTCACAAAGGAGCTCGAAACGACCACAAAACCCGCCCTATCACACCATGCAACCAGCGAAGTATTTACTCAACCGCACGGCCCGTGTCCTAACCTTGTCCCTTGGGCTTGCCACCCTTGTGCCCACTGTCGGCTTTTCTCAAAGCGACCTGGCTAAGAGGGAAATGATGCGCCGTTCCGAGAAAGTCCGTCAGGCTGAAGAACTCCTTGGATCCGGTCGCGAGGCCTACCAGAGTGGCGACTATCAGTCTGCAGTGACAAGCTATAACGAGGCTCTGGGTGTTCTGCCTGGTGGTTTTGCCACCGCAGAGCGAAGAAGAGTTTTGGAAGCACACTTAGCTGACGCTACCGTGGCGTTGTCCCAGCAATTTCGTCGGACGGGAAAGTATGCGGAGGCAAGAGAGAAACTGAATCAGGTTCTTTCGATCGATCCCAACAATCAGCGGGCACGCCAAGAAATTGAATATCTCGACGATCCAATTCGGACGAACCCTGCTCTGAATTATGACCACACCACGAATGTGGATAAGGTCAGGCGGTTCCTCTACACCGCTGAGGGCTTCAAAAATCTAGGCCTCTTCGATGACGCCATCCGGGAATACCAGAAGGCGCTGCAGGTCGACGAATACAACTCAGCTGCGCGCCGAGGCATGGAAGGGATTCATCAACTTAAATCCGATCATTACCGCACCGCCTTTGACGAGGCTCGGTCAAGGATGCTTGCAGAGGTGGATGCTGCTTGGGAAATGGCAGTGCCTCCTCCAATTGAACTCGACGGTAGTGTAGTGGGTGGTTTACGGCCCTCCCCCGTAGGTGTGAACATCGAGTTCAAGTTGAAGAACATGATCATCCCCGTTGTGGATTTCGACGACACTACGGTGGAAGAAGCGATTGATTTTCTGAGGCAGAGGGCGGCCGAGCTCGATAAGTGGGAGCTCGACCCTGTGAAAAAGGGAATCAACTTCGTTATTCGAAAGCCCCGGATCGGTGGTGGAGCACCTGATGCCGAGCTCGACGTCGAGGGAGGTCTGGGAGCCATAGATCCCGGTTCGGCGCGGGTGAAAGAGTTGAAGCTTCGGAATGTGCCGCTCTCCAGCGTGCTTCAGTATATCTGCGAGCAGGCGCGTCTGAGATTCAAAGTGGACGATTTTGCGGTCACCCTCCTTCCTATTGGATCCGCTGAGGGCGAAGATGTCCTTACCAGAAAGTGGAAGGTTCCACCTACTTTCCTCAATGACATAGGCACCGGTGGCGACGGAGACGGCGCTGCAGATGCTGATCCCTTCGCTGCGGACGATGAAGGCCTCGGTAATCGTTCGCTCGCACCGCGACGCCCATTGAAAGAAATTCTGCAAGATGCTGGAATCGAATTTCCTCCTGGTTCTTCGGCTCAATACATTCCCAGCACATCGACTCTGATCGTCAGCAACACTCCACAGAATCTGGATCTGGTGGACCAACTCGTTGAAGATATTCTCGGGGGAAGTCCAAAGATGATCCGAATCGTCACTAAGTTTGTGGAGGTGGCTCAGGAAAATTCCGATGAGCTTAGTTTTGACTGGATCGTTACTCCTTTCGGATTGGGCGGAGTAGTTTCGGAAGAGCTCTTTGCCGGTGGAGGAACTCAAGGAAACGGCCAGGTCCGCACCGGGGCGGACTTCATTAGCCCGGTAGCCTTTACCAATATCCCGGGAATTCCTGCAGCAAGTAACCAAGCCGTTCAGAACATCGTTACTGCTTCGAACAGGAGCGGTGATACCGCAGTGACCCGGAACAGCATTGATGCCGTCCTGAACAATCCGAACCGGAGTGCTCAGGTAAATCGTCCCGCGCCTGGCATACTCAGTCTTACTGGACTCTTCAATAGTGGACAGCTCCAGATGATCATGAGGGGACTCGCGCAGAAGAAGGGCACCGACATCATGACTGCGCCCAGCGTCACTGCACGCCCCGGACAAAAAGCGACTATTGAGATCATAAGAGAATTCATTTATCCCACCGAATATGAGCCACCGGAATTGCCCAACCAAGTGGGTGGTGGCTTCGGAAACCAAGGTGGTGGCGGCCTCATTGGAGGTGGTGGTGGAGCCGGTGGCTTCCCCGTTACCCCAGCGACTCCCACAGCCTTTGAAACCCGGAATACTGGTGTCACTTTGGAGATCGAGCCGAACCTTGGTCCGAACGAATACGTGATTGATCTGCGCTTTGCACCAGAGATCGTCGAATTCGAAGGTTTCATCAACTATGGTAGCCCCATCACGTCACCAGCGACTGATGCCTTTGGTAACCCTGTGACAGTGACGATCACCGAGAACCGTATCGAAATGCCGGTCTTCTCGAGTCGGCGTGTGAGCACAGGAATCACAATTTATGACGGGCATACTGTCGCGGTGGGTGGCTTGATGCGCGAGGACGTTCAGGATGTTGAAGACGGTGTTCCAATTCTTAGTGATATCCCGCTTATTGGCCGCTTGTTCAAGAGTGACGCCCAGAGCAACATCAAGAGCAACCTGATTATTTTCGTTACGGCGAACATCATCGACGCTTCTGGCAAGGATTACCGGAAGCCTAATGAAGTAGACCCTAGCGGCACTCCTGTTGACCCTGTCAGCACTGACCTCGGAGGAGGTCCTGAAGGGATCCTGCCTCCGCTCTAGGCGGTCCCTACCGACTGGTTTTATAAAGCCCGGCAGTCTGACTGTCGGGCTTTTTCTTTCTGGATTGGAGAAAGAATCAGAATCAGACGTCGATTTGTGTGTTCACTACAGAAAGAGCTGCGACATTCATTGATCCCTGAGAACAGAAATTGAGCTATGTATTCGTTCGCATTGACCGGTGGTATCGCCACGGGAAAAACCACTTTTAGCAGGTTCCTGGTGGAAAGATGCCCAAGCGCTGTGGTTTTCGATTGTGATAAGGTCGTGTCCCGCCTGCTTCACGATACGCTGATACAACAGGAGGTGATTGCGACGCTTGGAGAGACT
>Ga0160422_10003042_pt1 | contig 10391 bp, 8 predicted proteins | sample Fk160mmetaG_FD_108192 | JGI IMG/M metagenome (GOLD analysis project Ga0160422, IMG submission 108192) | Marine microbial communities from the Central Pacific Ocean - Fk160115 60m metaG | ecosystem: Environmental > Aquatic > Marine > Oceanic > Photic zone | place: The Central Pacific Ocean... | reverse complement strand
CCACTGCTCTTAATACAAATCCAGATGTAACACAAAATAAATCAACTATAGCTATGTTCTTAAGTCCAAGAGTATAGAAAATTTGAATTATTAGATAAAGAAAAATAGTTATAAAAAGAAGTCCGCTATGTGATGCAGAAAATAAAAAACTTATAGCTGCTATTATTGCCGCACAAATCAAAGCAACCTTGCGAGACAAAATACCTGCAGCTACAGGTCTATATTTTTTGGATGAATGATGTTTATCGAATTGATAATCGAAAACATCATTAATTAAATAAGTAGCACTAGAAATCAAACAAAATGAGATTAAAGCTAATATTAGGTTTTTAATTAAATAAATATCAAATATTTGGAAAGCTGCTAAGGGAGAAGCAAATACTAATAAATTTTTAGTCCACTGCCTTGGTCTGCAGGCTTTTAATATTACGATAGGAAATTTATTGACTTTCATTTATTATTTTTTAAAAACAAAATATTTACTTCCTAGGAAATTATTAAATATAGAATAAGTAATACCGAAACACCAAGCCAACCTATATTCAAAGCCACATTTTGATAATAGACTAATTATTAAAGTCATCATTAAACAACCTATTAAATAAACTGTCGCAAATTTTATTATAGTAGAACTCTTTGTAATCTCTAAACTTTTAAAAACCCATTTCTTGCCAAAAATAAATGAATTAAATATACCACTTATATAACCTATCAATGACGCCAATAATAAATTAGAAGACAACTTAAATATATATATATATATAAGGTAGTTAATCAAAGTAGATAGAAAACCTATAAAAATAAATCTTAGAAATTGTTTGCTAATTTTCATTTACGATATTATTACAGTAGAACTCCATTTAATTTTTAATTTAATTTATTTTAATTTATCAATATATTTAGAAATTTTATTTTTTAATAAATTAATCTTAAACAACTTTAAATTAAGTATAAATTAACTATATATGTATAGTCTTATTAAGACAAAATATTAAATAATTGATTTCATGAAAAGAAAAATAGCACTAATAACAGGTATTACAGGGCAAGATGGAAGTTATCTTGCAGAATTTCTTTTAAAAAAAGGATACGAAGTTCATGGCATTAAAAGAAGATCTAGTTCGTTTAATACAAAAAGAATTGATCATTTGTATGAAGATCCTCACGATTCTAAAAGAAGCCTTTATTTACACTATGGAGATTTAACAGATAGCAGTAATCTTATTAAAATAATTGGTGAAATCAAACCTCATGAAATTTATAATTTAGGCGCTCAAAGTCATGTTGCCGTAAGTTTTGAGTCTCCAGAATATACAGCTAACTGCGATGCTTTAGGTATTCTTAGAATTCTTGAAGCTGTTAGGTTATTAGATTTGATAGACCATACAAAAATCTACCAAGCCAGTACGTCTGAACTATATGGACAAGTGCAGGAAATACCTCAAAAAGAGACTACACCTTTCTACCCTAAAAGTCCTTATGGAGTAGCCAAATTATATGCATATTGGATAGTAGTGAACTATAGAGAATCCTATGGAATATTTGCTTGTAATGGAATACTTTTTAATCATGAGAGTCCCAGAAGAGGTGAGACTTTCATAACAAGAAAAATAACGATGGGTTTATCCGCTATTGATAATGGAATTGAGGATTGTATATATGTTGGAAACCTTGATGCAAAAAGAGACTGGGGCCATGCTGAAGATTATGTAGAAATCCAGTGGAAAATGCTGCAAAAAGAAACTCCTGAAGATTATGTAATTGCGACAGGAAGACAGGAAAGTGTAAGGAAATTCATAGAACTTAGTGCTATTGAACTCGGTTGGGGAGGCATAAATTGGGAAGGAGAGAAATTAGAGGAGATAGGCAGAAGAAAAGATAATAATGCAATTGTTATTAGAATTGATAAAAGATATTTTAGACCCTCTGAAGTTGACTCTTTATTGGGCGATTCAACAAAAGCAAAAAAAGACTTAGGGTGGCAACCTACGAAGAATTTAGAACAATTAATTTATGAAATGATAAAGAATGATAGAGAGATTGCCTCTAAGAGGTCTTTACTGATAAAACATGGATATAAAATAAATAAAATCAATAATGATTAAATTCTTCTAAATAGCTTAAAAAGCACAAAAAATAAAAAATTTTTCTTAAAATGACTAGTAAAAAAATCATACCTATTATTTTATGTGGAGGTACAGGTACAAGATTATGGCCTTTATCAAGAAAAAGTTTTCCTAAACAATTTTTAAATCTCGAAGACAATAACAAGCAATCTCTGCTCCAAAATACATGTGAAAGAATTTTATCTATAGAAAATCTAGATAACCCGATCTTGATTTGTAATGAAGAACATAGGTTTATAACGGCAGAACAACTTAGAAAAATTAATATCAAGCCAAAATCAATTTTATTAGAACCTTTGGGAAGAGGAACTGCTCCTGCAGTTGCTATTGCAGTACTTAAAGCTTTAGAAAAAGATAAAAACCCATTTTTATTAGTTTTATCTTCTGATCATATAATTTCAAATAAGGTAAATTTCATTAATACTCTAGAAATAGGTAAAAATTATGCTAACCAAGGCAAAATTGTAACTTTTGGAGTAAAACCAACTTATCCCGAAACTGGATATGGATATATCGAAACAGAAACCGATTTTAATAATGAATTAAAGGGCACTAGGATTAAAAGATTTGTAGAAAAGCCAAATATGAAAAATGCAATCAAGTTTTTTAACAATATAAATTTTTTATGGAATAGTGGTATTTTTTTGTTTAGAGCAAATTATTTTCTTCAAGAAATAAATAATTACGAACCTGAAATAGTAAGTCATTGTAGAAAAGCATTAGAAAATAGTAAATTAGATTTAGATTTTGAAAGAATTGATAAAGTTCACTTCTCTAAATGCAAAAATATAGCTTTCGATGTGGCAGTTATGGAAAAAACAAATTCTGGAATTGTAATGCCTCTTAATGTGGGCTGGAAAGATATTGGAAGCTGGGATCAAGTATGGGAAAACTCTAAAAAAGATATTAATGGTAATGTTTCTAATGGAAATATCTTCTTGGAAAAAAGCAAGAATTGCTTATTTAAAAGTGATGGAAGATTAATAGTTGGAGTCAATACCGACAATCTGATAGTCGTTGATACTAATGATGCATTACTAATTTTAAATAAAAATAAATCACAGGATATAAAAGATGTAATTAAAAAACTTAAGGATAAGAATATTAAAGAAATTAATGAACATTCAAAAATTTTTAGACCCTGGGGAAATTTTATAACATTAGTAGAAAATTCAAACTGGAAAGTTAAAAAGATTGTGGTCAAACCGAATGCCTCGCTCTCTTTACAATTACACAAACAAAGATCAGAGCATTGGATTGTTGTAAGTGGTGAAGCAACGATAGAAATTGATCATAAAATCTCAATATTGAAAAGTAATCAAAGTACATATATTCCAAGGAATAGTAAGCATAGACTTTCTAATAAAACAAAAGAATTTCTAACATTAATTGAAGTTCAAAGCGGTGATTATTTAGGAGAAGATGATATTATTAGATTCTTAGATAATTATGGAAGAGTGAATGATATATCTTCTTAAAGATATTTATTAACCAATCAAAAAATGACTAATTCTATCAAGCCAGAAAAAATACTAATAGCCGGAGGATCAGGCATGGTAGGAAACGCAATAAAAAATTTGTATTTTAAAAAATTGAGTACTGGAAAATATCAAAATAAAGAAATTTTATATCCAACAAGAACTCAATTAAATTTTCTTAATTATTCCGATGTAGAAAGATGGTTTGAGATAAATAAGCCCAATATAGTAATTATGGCAGCGGCTAAAGTGGGAGGGATTTATGCTAATTCAAAATATCCCGCGGATTTCATTCTCCAAAATATTAAAATGCAAACAAATTTAATAGAAATTTCTAATAAATATAATATAAAAAAATTTTTATTCTTAGGGAGTAGTTGCATTTATCCAAAATTTGCAAAACAACCGATTACCGAAAGTTCATTGCTTACAGGTCCATTAGAAAATACTAATCAGTTTTATGCAATTGCTAAGATTGCAGGAATAAAGCTTTGCCAATCCTTAATATTACAAAATGGATTTAATGCGCTCTGTTTAATGCCAACTAATTTATTTGGTCCTAGAGATAACTATAGTGAATTTAATAGCCATGTTTTACCATCATTTATCAGGAAATTTTCAACTGCAAAAAACAATAATTCTCCATTCGTTAAGTGTTGGGGTGATGGAACACCATTAAGAGAATTTCTTTATGTAGATGACTTAGCGGAAGCTTGTTTATTTGTACTAGAAAATTGGAAATTATTATCTAATCATAAAATTAAGGATTCGAATGGTGAAGAAATTTGTTGGATAAATGTGGGAAGCAACTCAGAAATATCTATAAAAAACTTAGCTTCCTTGATCGCTAATGAAATTAATTATAGGGGTGAAATCTTATGGGATGAGGATATGCCTAATGGTACACCAAGAAAAAAACTAGATACATCAATTCTAGATAATATAGGTTGGTCATCTAAAAAAAATCTCAAAGATGGAATTAAACTAACAATAAATGCATACAATAATGAAGTTAAATGTAATACAATCAGAGGTTAATTTTGAAAATAAATTTTGAAAATAAATTTTAAAAAATTTTTTAATAAACTATAAAAAACAATTATAAAAATGAACAAAAATTTAAAAAAAATAAAGATAGAAATTTTTAAAATTTTACTATTTTCTCCTTTATTTATTTATCTTGGGAAAAGAAGTTTAATTGCTTACGATGAAGGATATTATGTTCTTCAGTCTAGATGGATTTTAGAAAATGAGAATTGGATTGCACCTATGTGGTTTGACAAAATTATATTAGATAGAACAATTGGAATACAATACATCCTAGCAGTTTCACAAAAAATATTTGGTCAAAATAATTTTGGGATTTTTATGCCAATCTTATTATCTTCAATAATAATGGCTTACTTAACCTATCTAATACATAGAGCACTCTTAAAAGATAAATATGCAATAATATCTCCTTTAATTCTTAGCACTTCATTTTTATGGATTAACTATGCAAATATAGCCTCTCAGGATATTATTTTTGCGACGATAATAACATTTGGAATATATGCAAATATAAAGGCTTCAAAATCTAATAAAAAAATATTTTATTTTCTTGCAAGTGTATGGATAGGGTTAGGATTCATGATGAAAACTTATCTAACTTTTATACCTCTTATTAGCATATTACCAATATTTATAAAAAATAAACTAATCTTTAAAAAGTTATTTTGGATAGGTCTCTTTTCAGGATTTTTTCCTTTTATTTTTTGGAGCTATAGTATTTTAAATAAATATGATTTTTATACTTATAGTGGTCTTTTTAGAAAATTATTAATACTTTCTAATGAGAATAACTTTAGTAAACCTATTTATTATTATATTTGGAATTTACCCGCAAATATATTTCCATGGACATTTTTTTTATTCTTAGGTTTCTTTATATCCTATAAAGCCAAAAATAATCTTGTTCGATATTTCTTATTTATTTACCCTCTAATAACTCTATCTTTATTAAGTATTTTTTCTACAAAAACACCCTACTATCCTTTACAAATCCTATCAATTACTTCAGTGAACATATATTTGAGTATAATCTTTCTAACCAAAAACAATAACTCTTTAAATAGAATTTTAAAATTCATTAATTTTAATTTAATCCCAATCATATTAATAATCTTTTTAATATCTTTTAAATCTGAAATAGAAAATTTAAATCTTAATAATCAACAAATAATTCTTTTATATTTAGGGATTATATCTTTTTCAATATCGTGGCTTTTGACAAACATTATGAAGAATATTAATTCAAAAATTTTTCTAATTTTAGTTGGACCCTATTTATTATTTATTTCTATTTTCCAGTCAGGATTAATAACCGATAGGTCTAAAGATATGCGAATAGCTTCAGAATATCTAATTAAGGAGCAAAATCTAGATAAACAATTTATTCATACAATTAAAACAGATGTTGTTGATGACTTAAGCCACTCAAAATTGATAAAAATACTTTTAAATATGCCCAAAGTTGGAAAAGGAATTTCAAATTTAAGTGACTTAAAAACAAATCAATATGCTTGGACCACAACGTCTGAAAAAAATTTAAATAAACTTGAAAATATAAATATTATTGACGATTCAAAAATCTTTAAACCTTGGAGATTGATTTTTAAAAAATAATACTAAAATTATATTATTTTGATAAAGTACATCATTCAAAGTAGCGATTAGCATATATATTTATGTATCATGTAACAGAATTAAATGAGTTTTTGCTTTTAATAATATCAATAGCAGGTGGCCGAATAAAATCTTTATCTAAATCACACTTAATATGAAATAAAAATAAACCTCTATCAAAATTTATTACTTTCTTTAAATTTTTCTCAAAAACATCTAAGGAAGTTATTTTATCTCTAATGATATTCCAACCACAACTTTCACCAAGTAATAAGTAATTAATATGTTGCTGATAACTATTTTGTCCACCTGTACTTTTATTCATTTCGTTATCAAATAATAAATAAATTAAAAAAACCTTATCAGAATATCTTCCTGCAGTAGTCATTCCTCCTAGATGCATTACAAATTCTGCATCCCCTCCACAGATAATTACTTTTTTTCCTCCTAATGCAGCTCCTAAACCTACAGATAAAGCGCCTCCCATATTACCAGCCATATAAAAATTAGAACAATTATCCATTTTTGAATACATTTCTCTTGAAGTACTCCCAGTCGTACCGATAAATACAAAATTTTTTAATTTTGAAAACATTTTATTTAAAGATTCTAAATAAAAACTTCTTTTAGGATATTTTGATAAATTCAGAATATATTTATTTTTTAATTTACAGTCACTAAAAGTATTCTTATCCAAAAGAATAATTTGCTTCTTTTTAAATGAATCATCTATTATTTGATTCGCTTTAATAATATTTGGAACTAACTTAACTGATGTGTAACCATATGAAGAAATAAGTTTTTCTAAATTATTAGCCAAATGTTTATGTTGAATTTCACTATCACCATCTTTATAAGTTCTCCAGCTACAAATAATAGGGAAAAAAATATTATAAGGATTTGCCAAGCTTGTTAAACAGCTTCCCATATTTGTTAATCCAGATGATTGAATAATTAATAAAGGTTTTTTCCCAGACATTACTAATCCAACCGCCACCGAACAAGCTATGGCTTCACTTGCACATGGCAAATAATTTATTAACTTAGAGTTGTTTATGCAAGAATTAATTAAACCTTTAGCAAAAGAACATGGCACAACAATTAAGTGACTTATTTTTTTTTTAAAGAGTTCTTTTATAAAAAAATCTGAATCTATCATTTTGTAATTATAAAATACTTTTCAAGATCATCAATATTTTTTTTATCTATAGCATGTAAATGACAAATAATACTTTGATTTTCTACAACATTTCTAGATTTATATAAAATAACTTTTTTATTATTAATGGCTTTACAATTTGCTTTTATTAAAGTGCATAATTTAGGCTGATTATCAAATTCCCATACCAATAATTTTCCATATTTTTTAAGAAATGCATTATGAAATGATCTTATATTTTCTAATAATAAATGATGAATTTCCTTAATCCCTAGTAAACCTTCGAGGATATGATAAGGCCCAGTAACTAATTTTTCTTTATGAACATTATAGTTTAAATAATAAGGGATATTAGATAAATTATTTTGAACTATATTATTTTTTTTTGCTATAAATGCTGCACCGGTTAAACCTAATAGACCTTTACATGAGCTAAAAGCAATAAGATCTGCAATTTCATGACCATCTTCTAGACCTATTGAACCTGTGGCATCCAAAAATAAATTTGCTTTAGTTTTAAATTTTAATCTACTTAAATTTCCTAAATTAAACTTATATCCGCAACTTGTTTCCGTAAAACATGCTGCTATCCAGTCATATTTTTTATCAATTTTATCAATCTCCTTAAAATTTATTAAATCTACATTCTTATACTTAGAAATAATTTTATAAATTCTTCTACTATAAAATCCAGTATCAATTACCAAAATATCTCCACTTAGAAAATTTATTAATGAAATTTCAATTGCCAAAGTTGCAGATCCTATTAGCGAAATCACTTCGTCTTGACCAGATAAATTTTTAATCCATTCAGTAACCTCATAATATATTTTTTCATAGTCTGTATCACCCCTACCAAAAACAGGTTCTATATGTTTAATTGCTGCTGCACAAATTGAACTAGGTCCTGGGGTAAGCATTAATTTATTTCTATTCCTCTTTGAAATCAGACTCTCAAAGGCCTTTAATCTTAACAATGAACTACTTATACCAGCTGTTCTAGGAAAATTAATAACTTCAAATCTCTGACTTTTAAATAAGTTATCTGAACCATGAATTAAAATATCAATTTTATACTTTTTAAGTATTTCTTCTGTAATCAACCAATTGGTAGGGACGACTTCATCAACATATTCTATCGCGCTCAAAATTTCTACTCTTTCATCAAATTTAAGTTCAGGAGAATAGCCTTTGAATTTAAATATCTCTTTATCTGTTGTTAAACCTACTATTAAATATCCATATTTTTTTGCATTCCTTAGCAATCTAATATGTCCATGATGAATTATTGTGGCAGACATATCAACCATTACTCTTTTCAAATTCATATACCCCCTGATATTTTCAATATTTCTTTAATAGTAAGCATATCTTTTTCAACTACAGATGAACATCCTTCTTTTAAAATAGATTCCGCTACCTTTACCATTCCTGGATATGCAGCTCTAAGCATATGATTAGCATATATAACTATATTAGCTCCACCTTCTATTAACTCTCCAAATTTAATATTACAATAGCTTGTTGGAACTAGCACTATTGGAATTTTTGTTTTTAGGCTATTTCTCATAATATTCATAAATTCAAATATCTCTTTTCCATCATCTTTTTTGGAGTGAATCATAATAGCATCTGCTCCAGCATTGATATAAATCTCAGCACGTTTTACTGCATCTTTAATTCCTTTTTCTAAAATCAAAGATTCAATTCTTGCTGCAATCATAAAATCTTTTGTTATTTGTGCTTCTTTACCCGCTTTAAGTTTTTCAGAAAACTCAACGGGATCCATTTGTGTTTGCTCTACATCATTTCCAAAAAGCGAATTCCTTTTGAGCCCCGTTTTATCTTCAATAATAACCATACTTACTCCTATTCTCTCAAGAGTTCTAACCATGTATACAAAATGATCAGTTTTTCCACCAGTATCTCCATCATAAATTATAGGTAGAGAAGATACTTCCATTATTTCATTTAGATTATTAACTCTTGTAGTTAAATCAATACTTTCAATATCTGGTTTCCATCTTGAAGTTGAATCAGTCAGAGAACTTGACCATATTGCACCAAAGAATTCCTTCTTATTATTGTTTTTATACGTAGTTCTTTCTGCAATAATTGCTGAAATTGGATTATGTGCTTCAAGCACTCTTATTGAATTCCCTCTATATAACTCTCTTCTTATAGTTCTTAATCTAATCCCAGGAGTAATAATTTGATTTGTTAAATAATCATAATTATCAATTTCTTCAATATCTTTACTGTAAGGTATTTCAATTATTTTAGAAGAATTTTGTTTTGAAATTGTATTACAAAAATATCTTAACTCTAATAATTCTCCTTGATTCCAATTATCTCCATGCAAAATATATTTAATGTTATTTATTTCAAAATCAATTAATTCAACGTCAATTAAATCTTTTATTAAAACAATATTATCTATCTTAGATATTCCCCTTGCGGCTTCTATCCTTAATTGTTCCGACTGAAATGGAGATTCTCCACATTGATGACAAGCTTTATCACTCAATAATCCAAGAGTAATAAAACTTCCTAATTTCCTTGCCTTATTAATAATTCTAATATGTCCCGCTGTCCAAGAATCAGCAATCATAGGAACAAATACTTCCGTCATATTAAAAATTAATCTTAATAAAATCATTCTAAAATTTAATTTTTAATATCTCAAAACATTTTTTCTGTTTTGTTTATATAAATACACAACTTCTCAAGATCATTTAATAATTTAAATTAAATTTGGTAATTAATTAGCATGATTTTAATACTTAATAAATTCAATAATTGAAGATAATAATAATAAGTTAGGATATAAATTATATAATCATCAAATTAAATATTTTATATGATAAATTTTTTAAAAAAAATAATTATTAAAATAAAAATTATTTTATTCTTTATTTTAAATCCAAAATTTATTCAAGGATTACTTCCATTAATAATTGATTT
>Ga0160422_10003041_pt1 | contig 10393 bp, 23 predicted proteins | sample Fk160mmetaG_FD_108192 | JGI IMG/M metagenome (GOLD analysis project Ga0160422, IMG submission 108192) | Marine microbial communities from the Central Pacific Ocean - Fk160115 60m metaG | ecosystem: Environmental > Aquatic > Marine > Oceanic > Photic zone | place: The Central Pacific Ocean... | reverse complement strand
TCCCGAGAACATTTGAGAAAATAAGACTTGCCATGCGTTTTGATCCATGTTGATCGGTCGCTTTGCATCGTACGAAACGTCACCATCCATCAACCTCGCTCCAAGGTTCTTTCCATCAATAATTAATAGCATCTGGGAGGAAGGATGATGAACCAAGTTATAAACCCGACCTCCATGCTGAGTTCTTAAGGTCTGCCAAGCAATCTGCAATGGTCTAAATGTTGGGTAACTCTTGTCGTTTCTTGTTGTCAAAACCTTTAATTCAAACCAAGCTTCGTTCCCCTTATAGCATCCACTCAGGTCAGGTATTCCAGTCGCCGTGTAGGATTCTAGCCTAGTCCAGTGACACATTCCCTCGGTCTGTTTTTTAATAATATTCCAAAATTTTGTTTCAGGTTTAATCATTTTGTTAGGTCTAAAAAAACCCCCAGTCCTAAAACTGGGGGCTGATGTTTATTGTTTAGGGATGACGTATAACTCTACGAAGTTTTTACCCCACGAAGTAGACTTAGCGGACTGTCCACCGTTAAGAGCGTCAATTAAAGCGTGAAACGATCTTGCCTTAATTGATTTATGGTATTGATCTACCATAGCTAAAGTAAGAGGATCTTTACCTTGTTGACAATTAATTAATTGCCAGACAACCTTAGCACGGAGGGTAGATTTGGCTGTGCCATTTTCCTCATATAAGGTTTTTTGTTTTTCCCACGGAAAAGGTAACTTGTCCTTGACGTTAACACCCTCAACAAGACGAACACCAACATTGTTGATATTACCCCCAGCATTTTGCTGAACAAAAGCAGTGATATCTGCAACGGTAACACCCTCACGGGATTTAATACGCTCAGCTGATAAGCTAGTAATACCAGTGAAAACGATAGGCTTTTGAGGTGCCTTTACCTTTAAAGCTGATTTAGCCATAATAAACTCCTTTCTACGAGTTTTGTTGTTTAAGTTATGCTAATAGAGTACTACATAACTTCGTCATTGTAAACACCTAATTACTCATTACGATTACTTTTTTTATCTGCTGAATGTTCTATTAATTGTGGGAACTCTTCCTGAATACGTTTGATTTCGTCCATGACTTCATCACGATTCATTTGGTCAATCCGTCCGTGTAATATTTCTTTTCTATCAATATACAATCCAGCCGCCTGACCTCTAGCTTTTTCAGCGGCGACAGCAGATGCGTAATTCTGGTTAGCCATCGCATCGTCTCGTATTTGTGATAGTTTACGAACGTGACTTTCAAAAGTAACTTCATATTTCTGTTGTAGTTCAATCTTAAGTTGATGAATCCTATCCAAGATTTGCGGAAAGTCCCTGCCGTTCAACATCTTACTAGCAATCGCATGAGCATTGGACTTCGCATATCCAGCTTCAATCGCCGCCTCAGTCTGTGTTACTTCCTGAGTTGCGTAGATTTTACAAAACTTTTCTTGTTTGGGTGTCAATCCAAAACTTACTTTAGGATTAGCGACCACTTCTAGTTTAGGTCTATGTGTTACTTTAGCTCTAGCCATGTCTATATTATATAACTCTGCATAATAGAAGCAACAAGTGAAATCTTATCCTCGCCGAAGAACTCCACTTGTTGTCGCGAAACGGAAATAATCGATATTAAGATATTGTATATTATAATATCTGATTTTGTTTTTCACTCTGATTTCAATTCAGTACTATATAGCAAACTCTGCTCTTTTTTGTGCTCTGCTAATTTATTCATATGATCCGAGACCCTTTGTGCGTCGGCATAGGAATTATGTTGGGTGACTGTTTTGCCATCAGCCACTACCACATACACCCCATCGGGCATGGTTCTTACTTCGTATTGCATTAGTCGTCCTCCCATTGAAAAGGTATTTCCCACCATTCTAATATCATGACTGCCTCCACTCTTTAGTTTTAATGAACTTACCTTTTTCAAAGTGATAGGTTTTACCCTCACCGTTTTTGTAAGCACCGTTGATACGACCTATGTACTCAGATCTTAAATTTTTACTACTGATACTTAAAACATAAGCCATCATATCGTGAACGTCTTTTTCGTTGTCGTGTTGAAATATTTCACGAACACTACCATCTTCGTCATAAATGACACCAGTTGCATATAATTTATCCATTGTTACCTCCTAATGATTATCTGGATTTTTTGGCATACGCATTACATGATAGGTAGAACCCATCATAGACCCCCAACAAATAATGGTATATTGGTAGACTTCGTCCTGACATGCGTAAAATAAAGAATTATCAAAAGCTGGACCATCAGCAACATGGCTATCACCAACCATTTCTGCTGGATAAGCACCAAAACGCTCCCACGTGATATCATCTATTTCTGGTGGTGTTTCGGTAGGACACTCAGGTTGGTAATGTTGTAAGTCTGTGGGATCACCGACCCAATATTTATTTGACATGACTAACTCCTTTGATGTTAAATTTACTTTATAATTTAATAATAACCCATGATATACCATGAGGTACCATTATTTTGTCTTTTGTTTTGTGGGATAGAAAAGGTTTTGTTGCTGATAGGCTTTTCTCATGGAGAAATAATGAGGGAATACTTTGTAGCAAGAATCACACTTGTAAATCAATGTGAACATAGAGTAAAAGAACTCGCCAATGGTCGGGGGCGGAGCTCCACAACAATAACATCTTGGTACTTCATCTAACATACAATGTAGTAATGACTCACGATGAAAGGGTTCAATCCGCTCCTCAGTCGTTGCAGTAAACATATTATAGTTTGATTTACTATTATTTGTTTCTTGCAGTCTGGCTGACCGTATGTAAGGTTCTTGTTTCTTCTTATATTTCTTTTTACGTTTATTTTTAACTGTTCTTGCACCTATACCATCATCAATCAAATGTTTAGCACGATATTTGAGTGGTGGTAGGGGAGTCGTAGTAAGTTTAGGAAGAGGCTCAACCGTAACCTCTTCCATCTTTATACCTTGAGCTTCGGCAAACTCCCTAAGGATATCATCAAGTTCGTCGTTTAGGGACATTCGGTATCTACTATTTGCTCAATATGATCAGTAGTGCATCCACAAGCATGAAGTTTGCTAACTAATCTTTTCATAGCTTTTTGCAATGCTTCAGCTTCTTTAGCATAACCAAAATCTAGACTGACTTCATCATGGTACTCACCAATGGCTTTATCAATCTCATCTTGCCATAATTGTTTTACTTTACCCATCGGCTTCCTCCTTTACAAAAATGCCGTCAACTAATTTACCTTTACGTTCTTTAATATCGTTGAACGCTCTGTGTAAACATATCCGTAAATCAAGACTGTTACGTTCTGCTATATTAATCAACACAACTAATATATCACCAATAGCATCAGCAGTTTGATAATTTGCTCCAGGCTTTTCATTACGCAATGCTCTTGCTAGTTCACCGACTTCCTCGGTGAGCTTTGCTAGTTGTGCCTGATCGGTGCTACCATCAATTAGGTTGCGATCATTGTGCCATTTAACAATGGCACGATCAAGTGTGGGTAGATCTATACCCATATAATTAGGTATCGTCATATTCTTTAATCCTTTCCCCTAAACATTCTTTTATATAATCAACTACTACTTGCTCGTCTATGTTGTCACACATGAACTGAGTGAGGTTGTCACCTTCTATTTCATTTTTTTCATATAACTCAAGTAAATGATACATAAGGTCACGACCTTCTAACGCATCTAAATACGTTTCACCTTCTTGTGGTACACCCATATCAACGCTCCTTTAAGTAGTGGTGGATTAAGTGGTTAACGACTTGTTGCAAACCAATCTTTATACCTTGATTATTAAGTATAGTTTCTTGTATGTACTTAAGATCGTTAATAGTTTCCTCACCCTTAATAATAATAGAGGGTTCTGTTTGTTTTTCACCTTGCATAGCGACCTCCTTGTTGTTTGCTATACTTAATTATACCAAGTGATAGTGCCTGAGGTATTACAAAAATATCCAAACGATAAATAATATTACGATAGCCCAACAAATCATAAGCCCCTCTTTGCATTTTCTTCATCCTCGATCATAGCTAACCAACGGTCATAACTTTCTGCTACACCCTCAGGCATGTCGTGGTGACTTACTTCTTCCTTAGGTGAATCATTCCATTGTATTAAAATACGAGTAGACACAATACGTCTAGGTTGTTGGTCGGTTCTACTGCGACTACCATTTATTGTTACTGACATTACTATTCCTTTCTATAATAGATTAATAAAAGTGTGAGTATGGTGTGGATTCGGTTGCTAACCTTTTTTAACGAGGGAACGTAACCATCAGCCTACCTGAGCAAACCTACTAATGCTCAGTACGTTACTAAGGCGTCCACATGCAGATGCGTTTCATAACGGAGTAAAATCTGAAAAAACTCCTCTGGGAGCCACTCTACATGTGCATCCACACCCTTCAACACGCTACTCACCGTCGTGTTTTACGAAAGGAGCGTTCCCTCCTCCCCGAAACTTTTATAACTGGTTTATGATAACCCCATGGAGCCGATGGCATCCATGGAACTAAATCAATTTGCACCTTATTATCATGAAGCTTTTGTACACGCTTCAGCTCAGGTATAACTTCAGCTATTGAGTTATGCCAATATTCCATATCCCCATCGGGATATGTAACTTTAAAAGTATGCCTCATTGTTCTGCATCCTTTCTAAGTGTAGCTTCAGCAACTATCCTGCCCTGATTGTACAAGGCTGGATCTTTCATTTTAATATACTCCATAAATATAGTAGTGAATAAATAATCCTCCGTAAGCACTTGAATTTTACCACTTAATTCCATACACTCTTGTGTGAGTTGGAGTGGTCCAGGAGCCACTTGCTTTGGTAGATGCTGACGTATCTTAGCATCTGATTGTATTGCATTTTTCATGTTATCCCCTTTCTACGAGACATTGTTAATATATAATTAATAGTACCAAATAGATGCGTGAGTACAAGTTTAAAGTTGTCCATTTAATCTGTGTTGTTCCATAGTTCTTACGATGGTATGAACACGTTGACGTGACATATTATGCTCTGCACCTAACTTCGCAAGAGTCTTGTTTCCCTTCCAATAGTCTTCGTATATCTGCAAGTTCCTATCTACTTTATTGTGTGAGTGAACACCAGACCTGCCATCGCGAATATACTTATGCAGTTTAAACTTATCAATCCATCTACTAATAGTATTTATACGGACGCCATACTTTTTAGCTAACTCTATTTTACTCTTAGGTTTTTTATCCCAAGCATTTTGTAAAACAAAATCGTAAAAGTCCTGCCATACTTCATCAGTCAGTTTTGTCATCATCACGCTCCAATGTAAATTCATAAATATCATCGTACTCATTACCAACTGGTGTTCGTGTTGTCATACCTTCTTGGTTTTCCCAAAAGTTATCATCACGATCATATGGGTGGCGTGGTTTATCAGCATCAGTTTTTTTAAACTGCACGACACGATTAGTGTTAGGTTTTTCATAAAATGATTGTATAAACCTCAAGGCGTTTTCCATACTGTCAGTCACATGTCTTCGTGCAAAAGTATCTTGTGGTTTCACATAACGAACAAGAAACTTACCGTTAAGGTCATATATTTCAAAATTAGGCTCTAAGGGCTTCATAATATCCTTCCTCCATAAAAAAGGGTTTAGGTCGCTTTGTCCATTTTGCAAACCGACTTTTTTCAAAATAGTAATATCTGCGATAAGCTTCAATCACATCAGGGTGTTTGTATTGATCGGGCATGGCTTGTGGTGGATCAGTATAATCACCGTGTGGTAAATAATCCCAGCACTGACAATCAACATCATACAACACATTTTCACAGTCATGCTTCCTGCCATACCTAAAAGTATATTCGTGACAAAGTGCTATCCCAAACATTCGCAACCATACAAAGTTACGTTTGTTCATACCACCCCACAGAGTGCATGGATGCTTGGCATGAACTGGTAAATATGGTGGATTGAGACCTAACTTCCGTGCGATTGTGCAAACCATCTGCGTAGTTTCCAATGGCATTTTGACAATGTGTTTATCACAATGATACTGAACACATTTGTCCATACTGCTATCCAACATAAATATGTTCATAGTGTCACCTGAATAGGTAGAGTGCGATCAGGTGGTAATGAAATACCGTAGAGCATAGCTTTGCCACCTTGCTCTTTTAGTTGGTCGACAAACTGTTGAGCCTTGTAGCCTTCATTTAGGTTGAAGTGTGTTTTCTTATATTTACCTCTACCTAAAAACTCAGTAACCACATATTCTTGTATGTGGTCACGCAAGTACTCTTCATATACTTCAGCCATTTCTTGATTGATACTCATGTGCCACCTCTTAGTTTAATTTCAGTAAACCTAGCAGGGACAACGATCTCTGCATTACACTTGTTACAACATCTACCGTCGTGTATTGGCATGGCATCATTACCTTGTGTCCAATATATTTCACCACTTTCGGTACGGTCTGGTTCTATTTGCTTGTGGCAAATACAACAATCAATAATTTGTAAATCCATAGTAAACCTCCTTTATTACAAATATGCTATATTATAAAGGCAGGACTTTAAAAATGTAAACACCTAAGTGTTCAAATGATTAATTTTAAATGTCGTAATACTTGCCTGACTGGTTCAAAGTCAGAGAGCGAAGAGTAATTGTCCATAAGGTAGTTAACCCCAGTCTGCATAATAAGTTTCATGCGAGGATTACTATCATTAAGTTTATGACAGTACATGACTAACTCTAGCATATCTGCCATTTTAAGTCTGTTTGTTTCACGTTCTGTTAACACAAAGTTTATACCTAGATCCTTGGCTACTTTGTCTTCTGCTTTTTTAAATGCTTTCTTTACCTCAGGGTATTCCCACTTAGCCGTCGCTGGGATATCACCTAATACTATCTCAGGCACATCGTGGTAGAGGGCAGAGAGTAACAGATTCTTTGAGCAGTTATCCCATAGTTGGTCTAGTAAAACTACGACAGCATAAGAGTGAGCACCCACAGTTTGCCTCAATCCGCCAAGTGGTACGGTGTGATACCGATTAATAAATTGTGCATCATATATAGTTTCAATCTTATCATAATTAATTTGGTTGCTCACTGTGTCCACTATCTAATCCTCTTGTCCATGGTTTATCGCTGAGTGTTTGTTTTGCCTCACCCCAACTATTACCAAGCTCAACATCTACCACACTTGGCACTTGTAGAGTTACACACTCCTCCATAATTTCTTGTATTTGTTTACATTGCTTTTCACTCGTTACACTTATGTCAAGTTCATCGTGTACTTGTATCATTGGTAATATTCCTTCTTTATGTAAAGCGACCATTGCTTGTTTAGTTTGATCTGCGGCTGAGCCTTGTATAAGTTTGTTGAGGGCTTTATAAGTAAAACACCTTTTGATAGCTGGACCATGTTCAGCATACGCATCTTCATAAGGCAGTGGTTTAAATGTTCCATACATGTTTGGTTCCCACTTATCAAACCTACACTTACGACCTAGCAGTGTTCGTATTACACCTTTCTTACTAGCTTTATTCATAGCAAAAGTTGCTAACTCTTGTACGAAAGGAACTTTGGCATGGTACTCAGCGAAGAGTTCTTGTGCATCTTCATATTCCAAACCTAACTGTTCTGCTAATTTATTCTTACCCATTCCATAGAACAGACCTAAGTTAATATCTTTTGCTTGTTTCCTTGGGACTCCAACAATATCTGCGGCGAGTTGATGGAAGTCAGTCATTTTATCTTTTGCATACTCAGCAACAAACTTTTCTGCACCAGTAAACTTCATCAATCCAGCATAATGAACAACTAGGCGAGGCTCTTGGCTACTATAATCAAATGCCCCCCACAAACTATCTTCCTCAGGTAAAAACAAACTGCGTATCATTGGACCTATCTCAGCGTTCCTTGCAGGAACTTGCTGAAGGTTAGGATTAGTATAACTAAATCTACCAGTGACCGTGCCACCACCATCACTACGCAGAGGGTGAGCTTCGGCATATATTCTACCATTATGTTGGTGTTTGAGTATTGTGTCAATAAATGTAGTTCTAGCTTTATTTAGTTCCCTTGCCCTAACGACTGCACGAGGTAACTCATGTTCATGGTTAGCTAGAAAGTTTTTAGTGAAGCTTGGTGCATCTATCTTTTGCGTTCTAGGATACTTCAGCCCAACTTCATCAAATGCTTTCGCAATGGACTGAGCCGCCCAAATATCAATATCCTGACCACCTACAGAAGCTAATACTTCTTGCTCTTGCTTTTCTAGTCTATCCTTTAACACTTCTGCTTTTTCTAAATCTACTCTAACTCCTTGTTTTCGCATAGCTAATACGACTTGGAGCACATTAGTTTCCAGTGTAAATATATCGTTAATATCTTCTTTAACCATCTCAGTCTGGAACCGTTTCCATAACTTTAATGTTAAACTTGCATCTTGTTCTGCATAAGCACCAACAAAGTGAGCAGGAAGTTTCCACATCTCACTTTTAGCATTGACTCCAAAAGACTGAGCGGCTTCATTAAGTTCTGCTTCATTCTTACGTTCACCTAGATAATCACGACCAAGTGCATTTAGAGCATAACTAAATCTATTTTCATCAAGTAGTGCTCCTACTATCATGGTATCAATAATCCTACCTTTTATATCAATACCCTCTCGCCATAACCATCCAGCATCATACAAAGCATTGTGCATAATATAATCACGGTCAACACTACATAAATTTTTTACCCATGCGAGTGTTTGTTTGGGGTCAAGGTTGCCACCATTCTGGTGTCGTATTGGGAAGTACCATGAGTCAGCTCCAGCAGATACGGCTACCCCTATAACTTCGCCATCACCTCTAGCCCAACCACTACCGTGTGATAGTAAGTTAGGGTCTCTAGTTTCTAAGTCAATAGCTACTTCTTTTGCATGTGCTAAGTTAGGATAGCCATCTGGCATAACCCACTCAGTCGGTGGTGTGAACAACGGGAACTGCATCTTCTTTTACTCTCACTTTCATTGGTGTGCCACATCTCATACAGATGTTCCACTTATTTTTTAATTTACGGAAAGTAGTTTCAATACGAACATTACATTCCTCACAAGAGGCTATTGCCTTTGTATCTAAGTTTACTTTGTTCATTTATCCTTTGTTCGCATATGTGCTTCTACTAATAATAAATAACGTCGCAAGTCTTTAATATCATCAAGTATACCTTCGGGTCGTATGTCTTGTTCTATGGACTTAAATATATCCCAACCTTTTTCAACAACTTGGTTTTCAATGCGATCCCACTTACGAGCTAACATCATATAAGCACCAACACCACCTCGTTTACGCCAACTATCACCATAGTCTTGTTCAGCCTTGTCGAGTGAAGTCCAGTCCTCGGCACTTATAATTTCTGTTTCTTTTATAATAGGGCTATATTCTTTTGTCATTTGAGTTTGTCCTTTCTACGATCAATCCACTCTTTACATGCAATGTGCCAGTCCTGCGACTTGATTTCTGACAAAGCACTCATGCACTCTAAATAGTTTTTACTTTTCCATGCTACCCACAATCTAAACATTGGTATGGCTACTTCGGTAAATATTTTATTTTTAAATTCTTTACCTATTGGACTAACCATAAACAACTTTAACTCTTCATCAAATACTTTTGGGTGATTCATTAAAGGTGTTTGGTATTCTATTTGCCTAACTGCATATGAATCATAATCAGGTTGCATTTGTTTTAATGGAGTAAGTGTATCTAAATAAGCGTGGAGGTTATGTGTAAACTGAGTATAAAAGCCCATACTGACACCACACATACTCGCTATATATTCTTGTAAATAACTCATATGAACTGCATTAGCACCACAACAACCCCATATCAAATCATTACTTCTATTACATACAGTCATATCTAAAAAACCATCACGAATGCTAAAATAAACATGAGTATTACAAGGTATATCTTTACTAATGTTTAAATGTGTTAAGTCTTGCTTTGCATCCCACATGGCTAATACGGCACGTCTATCATTTTTGTATGAGGTTAAACGTTCAATTATTATTTTAAGTTGGTCAAACTCAAAATGCTTTCGCCACCTATAACCATATGCACCTTGCAGAGTTTTATCATCATCACTAAAGTCACGCATACGTTTATTATAATACTGCACTGTTTCTAAATCACGCATACCGTTCAGCATCCAGAGTGATTCCATGAAGTGAAATATTGGGTTAGCATCACGCTCTTCGTAGAATATAACTCTTTCTTGTGGGTGATTATAAGTAATCGCAACTGGTGTAGGGAACTCAAGAGCAGTACCCACTCTAGTTTCTATCTTTCTACCCACTTGCATGATTGATTGTTTGGCTAGGTGTAAAGCTTCTG
>Ga0160422_10003040_pt1 | contig 10393 bp, 11 predicted proteins | sample Fk160mmetaG_FD_108192 | JGI IMG/M metagenome (GOLD analysis project Ga0160422, IMG submission 108192) | Marine microbial communities from the Central Pacific Ocean - Fk160115 60m metaG | ecosystem: Environmental > Aquatic > Marine > Oceanic > Photic zone | place: The Central Pacific Ocean... | reverse complement strand
TCTGCATTACATGACTCTGAATTTCAAGGAAGAAAGCTTACTGTTAATGAAGCAAAACCCAGAACCTAATACTTTTTAAATTTGGTGCCCCTGCCAGGAATCGAACCTGGAGCTGCCACTTAGGAGGCGGCCGTTTTATCCGATTAAACTACAAGGGCTTGATTTAAAGTTTGGTAGGATTTTCCTGTCCTTCGTATACTTCTTCAGGATCAAATAATTTTTCGTTTTCAACAAATTCTAAGTCTTTAAAGTTTTCAACAGATCTATAAAAACAGGATTTGTAACCAACATGACAACTTGCTCCTGAACCTTCAACTTCTACTTTGAAAATTACACAATCTTGGTCATCATCCACAAGAATTTCCTTGATGTTTTGATAAAGTCCGCTTGTTTCACCTTTTTTCCACAACTGTTCTCTACTTCTGCTCCAGTAGTGAGCTTGTTTTGTCTCAATAGACAGTTTTAATGCCTCTTTGTTGAGATAACCATGCATTAGAATGAGATTTGAGCTTTCTTCCATGGTTATTACTGGAATAAGCCCTCGATCGTCAAACTTAGGCATGAACTCATTACCTTCTTCTACGGCTTCTATACTTATTCTCTTTCCAAAGTCCATATTTAATACTCAAATTTTTATTAGATATTATAGTTATAATAATGCTCAAATTTAATTAATTTTAGTAATAACTGCATATTTAGATGCTAAAAACAGCAAATTTATCATACAAGTTTGACGATAAATATATTTTTTCAAATCTGAGCTTTGAAATTGCAAATGATAGCGTTTTTAAGCTTGTAGGAGACAACGGTTCTGGCAAATCAACCTTGCTAAAAATTCTTTCGGGTATTTATAAAAACTATGAAGGAGAATTATCATGTTTAGAGGTTGATTCAGTATTTTATTCCGGTCATAAAACTGGATTGAAAAATAACTTATCAGTAAGAGAGAACATTTATTTTGATATCAGATTACCTAAAATTTCTTACTCTCAGATTAATTCCGTTCTAAAAAAACTCGATCTTATTGACTATTCCGATATTCAGTCAGCGTATCTTTCAGAAGGTCAAAAGCGAAAAATTAATATCGCAAGTTTTATGCTTTCTAATGCTAATTTGTATCTTCTCGATGAGCCTTTTAATAATTTAGATTCTAAAACAACTGATCTTGTGCGCGAAATCTTTGATACAAAAGTTGATAGCGGAGCAAAAATTATTTTTTCATCTCACGAAAGATTTAATGATGATTTTCCTTTAATTGATATGAACTTATTTAACTGATGATTTACTTCATAAAAATACTTAAAAAGGAATTTCTCATCTATTCAAGAAAATCTTCATCTTTCATCAGTCCGGTCGTCTTTTTTTTGATTTCTATTTCTTTGTATCCAATCGGAATCTCTAACGATCCAGACATATTAAAAAATTTAGCACCCGGTTTAATTTGGATTACTGTCTTGTTATCGACTTTGATATCTTTCCAAAACATCTTTTCCGAAGATTATGAAGATGGAAGCATTGAACTTTTATTGGCTTCTGGACAAAACCTATCAATGATTGTTTTGATTAAAATTTTTGTAAATTGGATTTTTAGTTGTTTACCAATTATCGTTCTTTCTATTTTTTCTATTTTTTTACTTTATCTTCCTCAAGAAGGCTTAAAACCCTTAATCATTAGTTTGTTGATTGGCACACCAACCATTTGTCTTTTTGGGGCGCTAGCTGGAGCACTCTCACTTGGAAAAAACAGCATCACTGGACCCGCTTTAATGCTTCCTTTGAGTTTACCGGTTTTAATCTTGGGTACTCAGGCTATAAATTATTCATTAAACGGCATCAACTTTGCCTCAAATATTTTACTTCTTACGGCAATACTTATTTTTTTGTTACCAATTATTTTGTTCGCTTCGGTTGGGGCATTAAAACTTCATTTTAATTAGACATGTTTCAAAGATTAAAGAATTTTTATCATAAACTTGGATCTTATCCATGGTTTTACAAAATTTCTGGAAAAGTAATTCCGTTTGTTGGGTTTTTCAGTATTACATTGATAGTTATCTCTTCTGTCTGGGGCTTATTTTTCTCACCTACTGATGCGGTTCAAGGAGATGTATATCGAATTATATACTTTCATGTTCCAGCGGTATCTGTATCCCAGATGATCTATTATTCAATGTCTGTAGCAGCGGCAGTTTTTTTAATATGGCGCATGAAAATGGCAGGAGTCTATATTAAAAGTCTTGCTCCAATTGGTGCGGCTTTTACTTTTATTGGATTGATGAGTGGTGCTATTTGGGGCCAACCAACCTGGGGCACATGGTGGGTATGGGATGCCCGCCTGACTTCTACTTTAGTACTCTTTTTATTTTATTTAGCAATCATCGGCATGCAATCAACTTTTGCTTCAAGGAAGTCAGCTGATACAGCAGTTTCTATAATAACTTTGGTCGGAGTTGTAAATCTTCCAATAGTAAAAAAATCAGTTGATTGGTGGAATACCCTTCATCAACCGGCATCAATATCTATCTCTGGTGAGTCTTCCATATCTAACGAAATGCTTGTTCCATTATTATTTTCGATTTTAGGGGTTTATTTGTTTGTTCTCTTTACAGGATTGCTTTCCATGAGAGCAGAAATTTCTTCTAGAGAGCAAAACAAGGAATGGTTCAAAAAACTTTTAAGCAAAAATTAATTATGGATTTTGGCGAATTTAATATTCATATTTGGTCTGTTGTTTCCATAACTGGATTTATTTGCTTAGTTTTAGTTTATTTGCCCCTATCAAAAATTAGAAAGAACGAATCCAAGATTAAAAACCATGAAACAACTTAGATTAAAAAGACTTTATGGAGTTTTTTTTATAGTGCTTTGTTCTGCACTTGCCTTTGCTTTAGTTTATTTAGCCATCAGAGATAATGTAAATTTATTTTACTCTCCATCAGATTTATTTGAGAATCCTCCTCAAGGTAGAAATGCTATCAGAGCAGGAGGACTAGTTGAAATTGGAAGTCTCAAGAGATCAACCGACTCGCTAGATATAGAATTCATAATTACTGATCTAAAAAAATCTATTGCGGTTAGTTACACAGGTATTCTTCCAGACTTATTTAAAGAAAATGCTGGAGTAGTTGCTACAGGCTACTTTGACAAAAGTAAGATGAGTCTTGATGCTTATCAAATTTTAGCTAAGCATGATGAAAACTATGTCCCCAAAGAAGTTAAAAAGGCTCTTGAAAAATGATTCCAGAAATAGGTTTATTGTTTTTAGTTTTAGCTTTTACGATTTCAAGTTTCTATATCTTTGGAAACTTTTTCTCATTTTATAGAAATAATAATTTCGTAATTTCTCCTAATATAGTTTATCTATTTTTTTTAAGCGTTCTATTAAGTTTTTTATGCCTCGAAATAAGTTTTATAACCGATGACTTTAGCGTTTTGTATGTGGCAAATAATTCAAATGAAAATCTCCCTGTTTACTATAAATTTGCAGCACTTTGGGGAGGTCATGAAGGCTCCATGCTTTTATATCTTTTATTTCTCAGTCTTTGGATTTTGATTTATTACTTAAAATCTCAATCTAGTTTTGGCATATTTTTTCTATTCGTTATATTTTCTCTTTTTTCAGGTTTTGTCATCTTCACGTCAAATCCCTTCGAAAGGTTACTGCCTTTTCCTCCAGAAGGAGGTTTGGATTTAAATCCCTTGCTACAAGATTTTGCTTTTACCATTCATCCACCAACTCTTTATCTTGGCTATACCGCTCTAACTTTGCCGTTTGCCATTGCTATGGCACGTTGTGTAGATTCAAATTATAAAAACTGGGCAAGTGATCTAAAAAATTGGTCTGTAATTTCTTGGTCATTTTTAACTTTGGGCATAGCACTCGGAAGTTGGTGGGCTTACTATGAGCTTGGTTGGGGAGGTTGGTGGTTTTGGGATCCAGTAGAAAACTCTTCTTTAATACCCTGGCTTATTGCAACAGCTTTAATTCACTCAGCAATAGCTACATCTAAGAGAAATATTTTTTCTAAGTGGACGGTGCTTTTATCTTTAGGCGCAATTTTATCAAGCTACATTGGCTTATTTTTAGTTAGGTCTGGAGTTGTTACCTCAGTTCACACTTTTGCCTTAGATCCTGAAAGAGGTTTGATTCTTTTATTCATAATTTTATTTGTTCTAATTTTCTCTTTAATTATTTACTCAAGATCAAAACTTACTGATTTAAGTTATACATATGGATCAATTCTTTCTAAAGAATTCTTCTTTTTAATCAATAACGTATTTTTAATTATTTTGGCAGTTGCTATTCTTTTTGGGACTATTTACCCAATAATCTATGAAATTTTCTCTGGAGGAAAAGATATTGCGGTGGGCAAACCATATTTTGATTTAGTTACCGTACCAATTGCATTCTTTTTAGCTTTTTTTCAGGGATTTGGAATTCTTAGTAACTGGTCTTCAAGAACTACCGAACCAAAGACTTTGTTTGTTTATTTTGCAATTTTAATTTTTTTGACTGTCAGTTTAAGCCTGCTTTTTTTAAACAATATTTCAATATCTATCACAGTAACGAACTTAATGATTTCTAGCATCTTGGCAGGTCTAATTTATTATGCTTTTTTACAAATTAAAAATTCCAAAAAAGTGAATTTATCAATGGGATTTTCACATTTTGGCATAGCAGTAATGATTTTAGGAATCGGACTTGTTTCATCATTAGAATCTCAAAAAGAGTTAATCGCTTTCAAGGAAAAGCCTTTTGAATTGGAAAATTATAGGATTACTTACCTTGGAGAAGAAAAAAAAATTGCTCAAAATTTCTCTTCCGACGAAGTAAGTTTTAAAGTGAATAAATCGAACAAGGAGTTTAACTTGATTGCTGAGAAAAGGTATTATCCGGTTTCAAAATCAATAATGACTGAAGCGGCAATATTTCCTTCTATTAAAGAAGATCTGTATATATCTATTGGAGACCAAGTTGAAGAGGGTTGGGTAGTGAAAGCGCAGTTAAAGCCTTTTGTCAGACTCATTTGGCTAGGAGCTCTGATTATGACTTTTGGGGGATTTTTAAGTTTGTTTAGATTCAAAAGCTTATGAAAGTTACTAGGTATATAGGTTATTTTTCTTTACTTTTAACTTTATTTATCTTCTCTATTTTTTTTATAAATCTTTTTGAAGAGAACGAGATTAATTTCCCAGAAAAAAATCTTCCTTCAGGAGAGATAAAAACCTTTGATGGAAATATTCTCGACCTAGATTTATTAAAAAAGAGTGAATTTTCTTTATTAAATGTTTGGGCTACATGGTGTATTAATTGTAAGTTAGAACATGGCTTTTTGATGGCAAAAAAAACCGAAGGATGGGATATTGTTGGTTTGAACTATAAAGATGATTTAGAACAAGCTTTTAAATGGTTAGATCAATATGGAAATCCTTATTCAGTAAATCTTTATGATCAAGACGGTACTTATGGCTTCAATCTCGGTGTATCGGGAGCACCAGAAACTTATCTTCTTAGAGAGGATAAAATTTTACAAAAACATATCGGCATCATGTCTGAGAAAGTTTGGAAAGACAAATTTATTCCTCTGATCAATAACTAAAATGTTGTTCTTGATACCATTTTTTTTTCTTTCCTTCTCTTTAGAAGCAAAAAATATTTATGAGTTTTCAAATGAAAATTTAGAAGAAGATTTTATTGAACTATCTCAAGAAATAAGTTGTCCTCTCTGCGCTGGTTCCTCAATTGCAGAATCTAATTCCGACATAGCAAATGATTTGAAAAACGTCATTTTTAAAGAGCTTGAAAATGGGAAGACTCCAAAAGAAATTAAAAATAATTTAATAAAGCTTTATGGAGAAGGTATTTTGTTTATGCCAGAGAATAAAATATCAGTTTTCATTTTATATGGATTTCCTTTATTGCTCATCTGCATTGGTATTTTTTTTCTTTTCAATTTTTCAAAAAAATGAATTTTAAGGTAATTAGTTACTTCGCAATTATCATTTTTTCTTTTTTTCTTTTTTTTCTCATACAAGGTTACGGTTCTTTAAAAAAATTTTCATTTCAAGATGATTACTCTGCTTTTCTTGTATCAGATGAATTGCGAGATATGCAGATTGATTTTAAATACTTGAATTCTTCAGAAATAATGCTCTCTGGAAAGAGATTTTTTTATGATGAAAAATTTAAATTGGCAATTAAAAGTTTTAATTTTTTGATAGATAAATATCCAGATTTGATTGACTCAAGCGTACATGCTTTTCTTGCAGAGTCACATTATGAGTTGCAAGGTAAATTTAGTGGCGATGTCACCAGCCATGTAGAAAAAGCTTTGTATTTAAACCCATCTGACACAAGAGCTCTTTCACTACAAGGTTTAAATTATTTTCAACAAAATAACTTTGAGGAAGCTTTAAAAAGCTGGTCAATAGCCCTTGAAAATTCAACAAATAGCAAAGAAAAAGAATCCTTGATTATTGCAATGAATCTTGCATTGAAAAAGCTTGAAAATTAGAAAAAATAGGGTTTTAAAGGCCTAAATCAGTTAAAATATATATCCAAGGATGAGATTAAAAAACATCAGCCTATCTGGTTTTAAATCTTTCGTGGACCCCACGAAAATTTCCTTCCCAAGCAGTATGAGTGGAGTTGTCGGACCTAACGGTTGCGGTAAGTCTAATATCATAGATGCTGTTAGATGGGTTATGGGAGAGATATCAGCAAAAAATTTAAGAGGTGAAAATATGGCTGATGTCATTTTTAGTGGATCATCATCTAGAGCGCCTTCGAGTCGTGCTTCCGTAGAGCTTTTATTTGACAATTCCCTAGGAAAATTAGGTGGAGAATATTCGAGCTATTCAGAAATTTCTGTCAAACGAGTTTTAGAAATTGATGGAAGATCTATCTATTATTTAAATGGATCAGAATGCAGAAGAAAAGACATTACAGATATATTTCTCGGTACTGGTCTCGGACCTAGAAGTTATGCTGTCATTGAGCAAGAAATGGCTACTAAGCTAATAAGCTCTAGACCTGAAGAATTAAGAATGTATATTGAAGAGGTTGCAGGAATTTCTGTTTATCGTGAAAGGAAAAGAGAAACTGAATCGAGGATAAAAAAAACCAAAGAAAATCTTAGTCGAGTGAAAGATCTCAAAGATGAGATAGAAAGACAGCTTTTAAAACTTAAAAGACAAGTTAAGTCAGCCGAGAGATATGAAGCATTGAAAGAAGAAGAAAAATCAAAAAAAGGTCTTTTAAAAGCAATATCATGGCAAACAAGAAAAGAAAAAATTTCAAAAATAGATTTGTCAATCAAAGAGCTTGAATCAAGCCTTGAAAAAGAAAGAACTCTTAAAATCTCACTTAACTCTAAAATAGACAAATCGAAAGTAACCCAATCTGAAATACAACAAAAAATTGATAAAGTTCAACAGGATTACTATTCTAGCGGTGCGGACCTTACAAGTTCTGAACAAGAATTATCTTTGTTGAAAGAAAAGAGAAAGGATCTGCTTTCAGAAAAGGACCAAATGGAAGAGAGTTTAAATAGTTTTTCTTCCGATAAAGATAATTTATCAAAAGAGTTGTCTGAAGCTGAATTAGAACTTTCAAAAAAAGAACCAGAACTTCAAGCCTTAGATGAAAGCTTTTCTAAACTTGAGGGGGCAATGTCTCCAGATTTCCTAGTAGAAAAAATCTTTCTTGATATGTCTAATCTAACGGTTTCTTTAGAAGAGACTACAAGGGATTTCTCAACAAAAACAGAGAGCGATATCCAAGAAATTCATTCTTTTGCTCTTGAGATAAAGAACAAGCTAGAAAAGCTGAAGGAATCTATTAAACATCAATCTCAATATCAAGAAGAAAAGTTTAAGGCCCAAAAAACTGAACTCCTTTCTTTGAGTTCAGAAATTACTTCTTTCAAAGTAAAAATAGCTGAAATTAAAAGTAAATTATCTGCAATCGAAAGTTCCAAGCTGAATACTATTTCTGCAAAAAACTCTCTCGAAGAAAAACTTAATGAGATTGAAGGTCCGATAAAGAAAATTGAAGCAGATATTAAGCCCTTATTAGACTCTAGAATAGACGTAGAGGGAAATCTGTCAAAATTGAGAGAACATTTTAATGATTTAAACGAAAACATAAGAGCCAACGAGCGAAGAATTCATGAAATCGACCTCAGTCTTGAAGACTTTAATAAAGATATTCAAAAATATAAATTAGAAAGACAAGGATTTATTTCTGAATCAGCAATTTTTGAAGAACAACTTAAAAACGACAATTATGAAATTCAAGGATTGCTTGATGAAATTACTGAAAATATGACTGAGGAGATATTGGTAGAAGAAATTTCAAAAATTGAAACTTCAATAGAAAGAATTGGTCCAATAAATTTAGCTGCAGCAGAAGAATACAAATTAGAAGAAGAAAGAAACTCTGAAATTGATACTCAAATGTCTGAATTGAATAGTGCGCTGGAAACCTTGCAAGAAGCGATTAAGAAAATTGATTTGGAATCAAGAACAAAATTTAAGGACACATTGGACAAGCTAAATATTAAATTAGGCGAGCTTTTTCCAAAACTATTTGGCGGTGGTTTCGCGAAATTAGAATTAACTGAAAAAGATTTATTAGAATCCGGAGTGCTTTTCAAGGCTATGCCTCCAGGAAAAAAGAATGTAAATGTTTCTCAGTTGTCGGGCGGAGAAAAAGCTTTATCGTCAATAGCATTAGTATTTAGCTTTTTTTCTCTAAATCCTGCTCCTTTTTGTATTCTTGATGAGATAGATGCTCCATTGGATGACTTCAATACTTCAAGATTTATTAATATGGTTGAAGAAATGTCTGAAAAGGTTCAATTTATTTTTGTAACGCACAATAAAATTTCAATGGAAAAAAGTAAACACCTTATGGGTGTTACTATGCAGGAGCCAGGTGTATCAAGATTGGTTTCTGTGGATGTTGATGAAGCTCTAAAAATGGCCGCAAGTTAATGATGTTAAACGAAATTATAGTTTTAATCTTTGGAATAATAATTGCCGTAACAATATTGCTAATGCTAAGAAAAATTATTTTTGGCAGAAGAACAAATTTAAAGATAAACAAAAAAGTAAATTCTCGTGAGCTTTTTGAGCCTTTAGAAAATGATCTAAGCCTGGGTGATGAAGTTTCATCATTTGACGATACTGAAGCTATAGAAGAACCTCAAGATCAGTTAACACCTGAAGCTCCCGATAATCTCTTTGTAATCAATCTAGAAGGAGAAGATAAGACAATAGCCTATAAGCATTTAATCTCTATCTTAGAGGAACATAGTTCTAATTATTCTAATGAGGGAGGATGGTTTAGGATCTTTTCAGATGATCATTATTTTTCTTTGGTCAATGGCTTAAACCCAGGAACATTTGATATTTCAAAAGAAGACGATGAAACGACGGCTTTAACACTAATTCTAAGTCCTGTATCAGGCACGAATACAATCAGTAACTTAAACCAAATGGTTACTTTTGCTGAGCTTTTAGCTTCTAAATTAGACTTAAATCTCTTTGATTCAGAAAGAAATCCGCTTACTCAACAAATGATAGACCATTATTCTCATCAAGCAGAAGACTTTGATTTGAGAAATTTTGCTTAGTTCTTATGGCTATAAGCCAAAAAGTTAAAAAGGAATATTTAGCTTTAGTGGCTGAACTAAACAAACATAACGATCTTTATCATAATCAGGATTCTCCAGAAATCTCCGACCAAGAATACGATCAGCTTTTTAAGAAATTACTCGTTTTAGAAAGTGAATTTCCAAATATAAAAGTAATTAATTCTCCAAGTGAAAGAGTAGGTTCAGAGCCCGTATCTGGACTCAGGCCATTTAATCATCGAATTCCTATGCTTTCATTAGATAATGCCTTCGATGATCAAGATATAGAAGATTTTGAAAAAAGATTTTTAAATAAACTGAAAAGAAAAGAATCATTCAGTTATTCATGTGAACCAAAAATAGATGGAATAGCAATCTGTTTAGTTTACCAAAATGGGATTCTCATACGAGCTGGAACCAGGGGAGATGGAAATATTGGAGAGGAAGTTACTCATAATGTAAAAACTATGAAAGAGATTCCGTTACAACTTAATAAAAGCAAGAACTTTGCTCATCCAGAAGAAATTGAAATTAGAGGCGAAATATATGTAGAAAAGAAAGATTTTTCCAATTTGAATGATAAATTTAAAGAAGAAGGCCAAAAGGTTTTTGCGAATCCTAGAAATTTTGCCGCAGGAAGTATGCGTCAACTCAATCCAAAAGTTGCAGGCGCAAGACCCTTAAAAGTCTTTTGTCATAGTTTAGGCTACCTTGACGGGAATACTCTTTTTGATAGTCAATCTTCAGTTATCAGA
>Ga0160422_10003039_pt1 | contig 10400 bp, 10 predicted proteins | sample Fk160mmetaG_FD_108192 | JGI IMG/M metagenome (GOLD analysis project Ga0160422, IMG submission 108192) | Marine microbial communities from the Central Pacific Ocean - Fk160115 60m metaG | ecosystem: Environmental > Aquatic > Marine > Oceanic > Photic zone | place: The Central Pacific Ocean... | reverse complement strand
TAATTTTTTGACATACTTATAAAATGATTTCCTCAAAAAAAAGATTAGAGACAATTTTTTCATTAAAATTTTTAACAATATGACTTCTTAGCTTTTTAGTCTTATTTATTGCGTTAGATGGATCTTTAATTATGCTTTGAATATTTTGACATATCTCTATTGGAAAGGAATCTTTATCTAATAAGTAACCATAATTTTCATTTGGTATTATGTCCGTAATTCCCCTGTTGATGCAAGTAATTATAGGTATTTGTAAACAACCTGCTTCTAAAATAACTCTACTTAGTCCTTCAAAATAAGTTGATGGTTGGACAAGAATATCAATTTGGCTGTATGTGTCTAGGGGATTTTTATTATATTGAGATATTTTGATATTATTTTTTTCTAATTCTATAATTAAATTTTTAGGTAACTTCAACAAATCTTTTTTCGGCATAAATATAATGTAGTTGATCTTAATATCTAAGTTATTAAACTGTCTTATTAATGCAAATTTTGATGCGATAAATGTATTAATACCTTTTTCCGGAATATTTCTTGATATCATTCCTATATTGAATTTTGAGGTATTTGGGTCTAGTAATTTAATTGTTTTAGAATCTCTAGAGAAGAAATTATGATTTATTCCAGTACCAGGCAAATACTTTATCTTTTTAAAAGATACTATTTTTTTATCTAATAAATATTTAATATCTGAAAAATTTAGTACAAAAATTTTATTGTAGTAGTATTTGAAAATATATTTATAGATAAAAAGTACTAACTTTTTTTTAATATCAGATTTAAATGATGATGAAAATAATCTGCCAAAGCCTTCAATCGTAGCAATTTTTTGAGACGTATTAGGAAATAAAATTGGGGATAAAAAAATTCCATAAATAGTAAATGCAAATAAAAATTTTGGTTTCTTTAATTTAAAAAGGATTTTTAAAAAAGATTTTAAATTTAATTTTATAAATTTTAAATTATTTTTTTTTAATAGATAGTCGTTATGGGATGGAGGACCATTTTGAATAAAATAGATTTCAACCTTATATGTTTTAATTAATTCTTTAATAAGCCATTCCTTAAAGTTCAATACAAACCATTTTGTATTGGCAATAATGACAACCTTTTCCAAATTAAATTATTACTATGTTTATATAGTAGCAATTAAATTTTTAAATAAGTAAATGTTATTTTTAATTATTTTCTATAATTAAATAATTTATTAATAAACAAAAGGGAATTGATATATGAAAAATATTGCAATCATAATTTCTAGTATGGGAGGCGGAGGTACTCAACAATATATATTGTCTTTAGTAAATTATTTAGTTAATAAAGATATAAAAGTTTTCATTTATTTAACAGATTATATTGATAATACAGTTGAAGTAAAAAACGCACAAATCATAAATTTAAAAAATAATAACAAAGGTTTTATAAGGAATTTAAACTTGATCTTTTCAATTAGAAGTCAATTAAAATTAGACAATATTGATAAAGTAATTTCTTTCTTACCTAAAGTAAATTGTATTTCTATAATTGCTAACTTTGGACTTTTATCAAAATTAACGGTTTGTGAGAGGAATGATCTAATAAAGCAAAAAATTCCACTTTTATGGAATTTTCTTAGATATTTTTTATATTATTTTGCAGAAAATATTACAGTCAATTCCTTATTTGGATTAAGTATTCTAAAAAAGAGATATCCTTGTAAAAAAAATATATTTTTTACTAATAACTTTATTAGAGGTGATATACAGAATAAATTAAAAATTAATGAAAATATTCTTCAGGATAATTTTAAATATAAAATAATTGGCATTGGTAGGTTAGATCCGCAAAAAAATTTTAAGGAATTAATTTATGCTTTTTCAAAAGTCAGAGAAACTAATTCCTCACTTTATATTTTGGGAAATGGTCCAGAAAAGGGATTTTTAGAAAGTTTAATTGAAAAATTAGATTTAACCGAAAGAGTATTTTTAATTCCTTTCAGGAGAAATTTAAATTCTTGGCTGAATAAATCTGATATTCACATAATGACTTCTTTATTCGAGGGCTCTCCAAATGTACTTTGGGAAGCAAGTTTTTTATCAATACCCTCAATAGTCTCCTCAAATATTAATGCTGCCTTTGAAATATTAAAACCTAATGAAGAAATATTGAAGTATAGATCAGGTGATATTGATGATCTTGCATCTAAGATTGATTACTTATTAAAAAACAAAAGTATTTTGAAAAAAGTTTCCCAAAATGCCAAGATATCAGTAGATTTTCTCTCTAAGGACTCAATTTTTGATATTTGGATTCAAATTCTTAATTTAGATAAATCCATTTCACAATAAAAATTTACTTACTTGAAAAAAAACTATTTTTATTTAGGTATTTAATTCCCAAAGTAACTAAAAACTTTTTTTGAAGATCATTAATGAAAATGACCATATCTTTTTTTTAAAAATTAAGATTTCTATTTAATAGATTATTATCAAATCATCTTATTTGCTTTCTAATAGTAATGATGATAAAGGTTTATTCTCGTTAAACATAAAATCAATTATCCCTAAATTTTCTTTAAAACCTTTATGTACCTGATTATAAGTTGGATGATAAAAAGTTTGCCTTTCTACTATTATATTATTTTGACTAAACTTTTCCATATTTAAGTAGTTAAAACCATTAACTCCAGAAATATATGTTTCTGCTCCAAAGTATTTGCAAATATCTAATATTAAGTCACTTTTAAATGAATTAAATTCTTTAATTTCTGAGTACTTTACAATTTCAGTCTTAATTTCTAATTCCTTTAGAAAAAAATTTAGCATTTCCCAGCAGAATGTATTTAAGTAAGAATATTGATTAATATAAAAAAATTCTAGTTTTTTTATTAGCTTCTCAAAATTTTTTGCTTTTGAATAACTTTGTTTTATAGTGCAAAGATGCTTGTTTTGCCATTTTATTTGATTGTTTATTTCTAAATTTCTTATATTTATAAAATCAATTTTTTTCTTAGATAAAACTGGGACTGTTAGCAAAATTTCTTCATTATTATTTCTTATATAATTTCTATTCTGAAAGCTACCCTTTTGAAACTGGGTATTGTCTAGGTAAATAAATAAATCAGAGTGAATAATTCTGTGAAAGTAACCTAACCATGGTAGATATGCTGGTTGATGTATAGAGATCTTCATTTTATTCTTCTACTAAAGGGGATAAAACTAGATACTAGTTATGCTTGCCCTTTTTAAGGAAATTATACTTTAATTCTAAATTATCCCAATCTTCTTGATTATCAACATCAACTGAATATTTATCTTTAACGGGATAAGGCAATATATTATTAGCGGTCTTAAATGAATTATATTTTATCATTTTATTGTAATTTATAAAATAAAATAGACCAGCATCTATAAATGAGATTGGAAGATCCTGCGAATTAGTTAAAACATATTCTGGAAAGATTGGCTCTAATAGGTTTTTTTTATTAAATTTCATAGCCCAGTATGGATTTGTTTGATGTACTGACATTAGAATCTCAGGCTGACTATTTTTGAAATTATTGAAGGCATCAATATATATTTCTGGAGTCACAAGAGCGGCAGTAGCTAAAACAAATAATAGGTCTTTAGAATTTGTTAATTTGATATATTTTTTTACATCATATTTAAGTAAATCCATAAACCCAGATTTACTATCAGATAATGACTCATCCCTTAATTCTATTATTTTAGCTCCATTATTTTTTGCTATATTTGCGATCTCTTCAGAATCTGTAGATACAAATATATCGGAAATAAAACTGATTCTTTTAAGATTATTTAAAGTATGAGAAATTATAGGTTTGTCCCCTAATAATTTTATATTTTTATTTTTAATTCTTTGAGATCCTGATCTGGCTGGAATATAAGCAAACATACTTTAGTAAATTTTTTCAAGGATAAAGAATTGATCTTTATTATTTGGTTCATCTTGGGGAATAAAAAATTCTTTTTTAACTAATTTCAGATCAGAGAAATTCTTAAGAAATAAGTTACAATAATCTCCCTTCCAAAGAAGAGATGAGTTATTCCTATAATTAATAGATGTAAATTTTGAGGAGAAATATTCAAAACAAAAAATATATTTTTTTGTAACTCTATGCATTTCAGATAAAACTGCTGGTAAATCTTCTGGACTTATATGAATTAAAACATTATTTGTAAAAACAGCGTCTACAAAATTATTTTTGAGAGGAATATCTTGAGCAAGACCGTACATAATATCCAACATAGGAAGAATAGAATGTGCATGATTAATAGCATCTCTTTGGATTTCAATTCCATAAAGATTTTCAAACCCAATCCTGTATAAAGAAGATAATTGATTGCCTATATTTGATCCAATTTCAAGAATTTTTGAATGTTTTGGAATTAATTTCAAATTTTTTTCATAAAATTCATCACGCGAAATTCCATATCTTTTTATAAAAAAATTATTAAATTCTTCTTTGGTTTTAAAAGTATTTCTTGCTGTATATTCTTTACCAAATTTACTCTTCCAAGTATCAATTTGAAAATTTTGATCCATATTATTTCTTAAGTAACCAACTTACAATAACATTTGCGCCAGGCCCAGTGTAAAAATCTTTACAAGCTTCTCTAATGAGAAATCTTTTTGAAGCAGGGAAAAAGTTATCAATTAAAAAAGGTTTATCTTGTTGTAATTTTTCAAGAGATTTTTTATAAAATACTAAATTATTATCTAAACAATTTTTTAAAAAGTATTCTTGATCTTGTTCTATAGCTATTGCAATTGTAGGAATTCCAGAAGCAATAAGATCTAATAGCGTTAATCCACAGGCTGAAAAAGCAATTTTTACATCACAAAAATAACTTTTTAAGGAGTTTGGAGATGAAATTATTGAGAAATTATTATGGAATTCTTTACATTCATCAATAATTGATTGAGGATTTGGATGGCATGGTCCAATTATAATTTTCTTGCAAAAAAAATTATCCAATTTTCTTAATAATTTTAGGATTTTTAAGGTGTGATTATTTGGATCTTCCCCTCCCATTGTGATTAATATATTTTTAGAATTAATTTGATAATTATCTTTTAGATTAAAATAGTAATTATCAATTAAATTATATTTTTTGCCAAACATTATATTATGCTTTTTCACATCTTTATATTTAACTTCCTTTGAAAAATGATTGGTATTTAAAATATAGTCTGAATTTAATTCTCTTTTGAAGTCATCTATCTGAAGTATTTTTGAATATTTTTTTATAATTGAGATGAATTTAGTATTTAAGAATTTTTTATCTATTACTGTTAAAAAAGGTTTTTGATTTGATTCATAAAATTTTTTTAAATTCTTATTTTCTATTTCCTTTGACTTGATTTTTTTATTATCAATAAATTTTAATAGATCTATTTTATTAAAGTTTTCAGTAATATAGATACAAGAAAACCCTTCTTTAATAAACTCTTTACTTAAGATATTGCACCTTTTTAAATGTCCTAAGCCAAATTCACCGCCAACATCAAAAATGAAGAAAATTAAATTATTTTCTACTTTAATCATTTCTAAAAGTGATTAGAAAAGTTATATCCTATATAATAAAACAAGAAAGTAAATACTAATGACGTTGAATGTAGATAGTATTGAAATTATTCATCTAAGAATAGTTAGATTTATAAATAATATTCCTAATGATTCTTATATAAAAATGATATTTATTATTAATTTAACTTCGATCTTGATGGATATAATTGATCTTTGTAATCTTTCCGATATGGAATGGCAAGAAAAGGATTGGCATTTAGACAGAGTAGTGGATGGTTTTGAAGGGAATTTTTACAAAGTAAACGCTAAAATATTAATTAAGAAATTTATTTTTAAAAAAAATATACTATTACCTATTTTAGATAAGGAAGGTCAAAAAGTTCAAAAACTAATTTTTGACGCAGATAATCTAAATTTAGAGGATATATTTTTTAAAGAATTCAAAAATCAATATTATACTTCAGTTTATTCTTTCTTTTATGGAAAGTTTCCTGAAAAGGGGCGAAATAAAGAATTAATCTCAGTAATTGATCAATTTGTAACGTATTTGTCCACAATTGACCTTCTTGGCAAGGTTTTCAATAGTTACAATTTACGCCTAATGGAATTTAAAATTAAAATGAATATATCTCTTGAAGCTGCTTATTTTAGATTTGTACAATGCAAAAAATATTTACCAAAAAATGTTAATGAAATTTATTTACCTACCTTATTTAGTCCCTTTAATAGAACTATAGCTTTAGCAGGAATTGAGCAGGGATCAAGGATTATATCCTTTGATCACGGAACTGGTGTTGCTTTTACAAGCTGTAAGACTAATATAAATATTGAATTAGATTTAGTAAGTGAATACATAACTTTTAGCGATTTATTTAAAGAAATTATTTCAAAGAATATATGTCAAGAATTAAGAATTAATAATAAAGTAATACCTTTATTAAGATCTCCTAATTATTTGGTAAAGAAAAGAAATGAAGAGAAATATTTTTCTAATTTTAGAAATATTCTTTATATTCCAAGCGTGATCTCGAATAAAGCTCATATTCCTCCATTACTTAATCCTTCTGAATACGTGCAACTACAATTAAATATAATAAGGAACTTAAAATTGATAGGAAATTATCAATTATTTTTAAAAGAGCACCCTGAAACAGAAGTTTACATACCACAAGTAATTTTAAATGAATTAAAAATACCTGTTCTAAAAGAGAAAGTTGAAAAATTGAATAAAGAGTTTATATTTTTAATTGATTATCTCCAAACAACTTGTTTAAGATTTGCTATTTCTAATAATATTCCTGTCGTTGCAATTGTAGTAAATAAGAATTTAATTAATCAAAATATATTTTCAGAACTTTGCGCTTTACCTAATTTTGAGTACTTGATACCTAAAAAGCATGCAGGAAATTATTTTATTGAAAAAGATCAAGTGTTAAGCTTGATAGAAAATTTAGGGAAAAAATATTCTCCTAATCATGAAAATACTATTTTTGGTAACTTTGTTTGAAATTCAATTAATATTTTTATTTTTTAAAAAATAATTTAAAAAGTTTTATTTTTTCAAATATAGAAGGTCCTTAGATTAAGATTAAGTTTTTGGGTAAATTTTGAAAATAGGAAAGACAAATTTAGGGATAAATCAACCTCCTTTTGTTATTGCAGAAGCTGGAGCTAATCATAATGGCTCAATAGATATGGCTTTTAAACTTATTGAAAAAGCCAAAGAAGCCGGTGCTGATTGTATTAAATTTCAAACTTTTAAAACAGAACTTTTTTGTGAAGATAGAAAAAAAACTTTTGAATATAAAAGTCAAGGAAAGTTAGTTGTTCAAAGTGAATTTGAGATGTTTAAAAATTTAGAATTTAATATTGAAGAATGGAAGAGAATTATAAAATGTTGCAAAAATAATGATATTAAATTTATGACTACTATTCAGGATCCTGAGATTCTTGATCAGATGCTTCCTTTAGGAATAGACTCAATAAAAGTAGGTTCAGATGATTTTGACCATTTAATTAATTTGGAATATTATCTCAAAAGTGAGCTTCCATTAGTTATTTCTAATGGGATGTCTGAATTAAATGAAACAGAATTTATTCTTAATTTTCTAAGAAAAAATAACTATGCTCACAAAACTTGTGTCCTCTATTGTGTATCACTTTACCCTTGTGAACCTAGCAAAATTAATTTAAGGATGATAGAAGATTTGCAGCGTCTTTATCCTGATTTTCTTTGGGGATTCTCTGACCATACAATTTCACATCTTACACCCGCTCTCGCTGTTATGAATGGAGCTTGTGTTATTGAAAAGCATTTTACTTTAGATAATGATCTCCCTGGACCTGATCATTGGTTCTCAGTTAATCCGTTAAATTTGAAAATGCTAGTAGATGATGTTAAGTATGCCTACTCTGCAAGAGGTCTTGGTTTTGAAAATGATAGATATGATATTAAACAAAAAAATATTATGCGACGTCGAATCATATTCTCTAGAAATTTGAATATTGGGCATATACTCACTATCGATGATTTAAGATTTAGGAGAGCAGATAAAGGTATATTCCCTTCTGAAATTTATGAGGTATTAGGGAAAGAACTTACTAGAGATGTAAATATAGGTCAATCTTTATTTAAAGACTATTTAAAATAATAATCCAAAATTTTATCTTTTAACTATAAGTTGAAAACCTTCAGCATATTTATAGCCAGATTGATTACCTCTTATAAACGCTAAAGATTTTATAGACTCTAGAGAACGAGCACCTTCTTTTTCTTTGATTTCTCCCTTATATTCGATGCATGATTCTAATTTACATTCTAAATCATTAGTAATATCAACAAAAAAGTTTGGTTTAAATTGATAAGGGTAGTTCCATTCTGTACTTGAAGGTATTTCAAAAGATAATATCATTTTTAGATTTATATTTTTTAAAGGTCTAATTGCTGGCAAAATAGCTTCATAACAAATCCTATGATCAATATTCGTATCTTTTTCAAAATGTGTTAGTAGACATGTAGGAGAAAAGTTATTTATATGAAATTCTATTTCTTTAGTAAGTTCTAATCTGGGATATTGGTCGAGTTGACAACATTTCCTTTTACTAAAGTAAATTTGACTTTTTTTTATACCTATTTTTTCTAGTGCTCTCAAAGAACATTTTTCCCTAATGTAGATTTCATTTTTTATTTTTTCTAAATTAGACTTTATGTCAGAAAATCTTGAAGAAACACCTTCAGCAAGAAAAACTATTCTTATTGGGACATTTTGTTTTGAAAATTTACTTAATAGTCCGCCACACCCAAGTAGCTCATCATCAGGATGAGCCGCGACAACTAAAATTCTTTCAAAATCATTATTCATTTTTTAATAAGGTAATCTAAAGTATTTTTGATTGATGGCATCAAAATTTTTGTATCTCTCTCAATATGCGAAACTGACATGGTCATTACTTTGGGCCTTTTAGCTTTGAAATTCATATTTTTAATTGATACGACTTTTGCTCTTGTGATATCAATATTTAATTTCTTAGCAATTTTGATATATATATTTGCTTTGCTTAATGAACTTTTACTCCCAATATTGTAAATACCAAAGACATTCATTGTTGTTAATTTAAGAATGGTATAAGCTAAAAATCTCACATGGACTGGATTAACAATAACATCATTGAAAAGAAAAAAATCTTCCTTAGATATAGATTTTGAAATTAACCAATCAACTGGACTATCTTGGCTATCATTCCATAAGAAGTTGGTTCTTAAAATAAGGCTTTTCCTGAATTTTAAAACTTCTTTATCACCTTCTAATTTACTTCTAGCATAAATGTTTAGTGGCATTTCTTCTCCAACTACTGACCAGTTTCCAGATTTATATATTTGATCAGTTGAAATATGAATTAATTTACAATCGATTCCGATTTCATTAATTATTTCAGTAATCATTTTTGGGAAATTACAATTTATAGAAAATGCAAGATCTTTATTAATTTCGCATTCTTCTACATTTGTAATCGCTATGCAGTTAATTATTGCAAACGGTTTCGTTTTCAAAATGACATCTTTAAGGTGGTTTCTTTTCGTTGGGTTGCAAACGATATCAACATTATTTTCTTTTCCTCTACCAGTGGTAATCAATTTAAAATTTTTATTTTCTTTAAATTGTTTTTTAATATTTCTTCCTAATCTACCGGTAGTACCCAATAATAGAATATTCTTTTTTTTAATTACCTTAAGAGACATCTGTTTTTAGTCGTATAATTAAAGCTTCAATACTTTCTACTGTTAGAAAATCTCCATTTGTGTTCGATTTATATGAAAAGTCACTAGGTAAATTCTTGAATTCAATCCCCTTCGATTTGCATTCTTTAGAGTAGTTTTCTAAAGAAGGTGTAATTACATAGTATTTACCTCGATCAATTGTATTTGAACCATCAGTAATTGTTATAAGCTCTTCGTGCATTTTCTCGCCAGGTCTTATTCCAATAATTTTTATTTCTGAGTTTTTGCAAATTGCTTTTGCTACATCTATTAATTTATAACTTGGGATCTTTGGAACAAATATTTCACCACCTAAAGTATTCTCTAAGGCCCATAAAACCATTTCAACCCCCTCTTCCAAAAGGATATTGAATCTAGTCATATTTGGGTCAGTAAGATAAAGCATTCCTTGTTTAGCTTGTTCAATAAATAATGGAATTACGGAACCTCTTGATCCCATTACATTCCCATATCGAACTACGCTGAATTTAAGATCATGAGAACCAACTATATTATTTGCTGCAATAAAAAGTTTATCTGCACATAATTTAGTAGCTCCGTAAAGATTTACTGGAGCAGCAGCTTTATCAGTACTAAGTGCTATTACCC